>Ga0207694_10001099_pt1 | contig 23436 bp, 20 predicted proteins | sample KBSC34metaG_FD_184353 | JGI IMG/M metagenome (GOLD analysis project Ga0207694, IMG submission 184353) | Corn rhizosphere microbial communities from Kellogg Biological Station, Michigan, USA - KBS C3-4 metaG (SPAdes) (version 2) | ecosystem: Host-associated > Plants > Roots > Rhizosphere > Soil... | reverse complement strand
TGCCCGCTCTCCCTGGGCGGTCTGCATGCTCTTCTCCAGCCGGTCCAGAGTGCGCATGGCGGACAGGCATTGGCCAACGCTGGCGTTCGGTTCGCGGCCCTCATTGATTGCGGCGAAAAACTCGCGGTCCTGTAGTTCAATGCCGTTCATCGAAACGTCCACTTTAGAGAGGTCGATTTGTTTCTGTTCCCCGTCCACCAGGTCGTCGTAATGCGCGACGTAAGTTCCGTTGTCGCAGATGTAGCGGAAGAAAGTCCCCTGCGGCCCCTTGTTGTTGAACGAAAGAGACAGCGTGCAAACCGCGCCTGAAGGAACTCTCATGATGATTCCCATGTCCATCGCGATCTTCAGATCGGGATGCATCGGCCCTTGCACCGCTTGCGCCAGCGACGCCGTTTCCCCGGTTTGATACTGAAAAAGATCGACCGTATGGCACGCATGGTGCCACAACAAATGATCCGTCCAGCTTCGGGGTTTCCCCGCCGCGTTCATATTCGTACGCCGGAAAAAATAAGTCTGCACATTCATTTGCTGGATCTTCAACTCCCCAGCTTTGATGCGCTTATGCACCCATTGATGGCTAGGATTAAAGCGCCGCGTATGCCCCGCCATCGCCACCACGCCGGTTTCCTTTTGCACCCGTACCAGGCGTTCCGAGTCCGCCAGCGAATCCGCCATGGGAATTTCCACCATCACATGCTTGCCCGCGCGCATGCACTGCTCCGCCTGTGCCGCATGCAGATGCGTCGGAGTCGTCAGGATGGCCGCGGCCACGCCGGGTTGCGCCAGGCTCTGCGCCAGATCCGTAGTCCAGTGCGGAATGCCGAACTTTTTTGCGACCTCTTCCGTGGCGGCCGGATTCCCGCCCGCCAGAGACACTACCTCGATGCCGTCAATCTTCGACAGCGCCTCCAGATGCTTAATGCCGAAGGCGCCCTGTCCCGCCACACAGATCTTCATGCTTATCGCTTCTCCTGCTCCGCCCGCATCCGCCGCTGCTCGGCCTGCACCACGATCAGCGACATCCACATGCCCAGCGGATGCGCCCCCGCGTCGACCAATGGATGCGGCTTCAGTGACCGCACCGCGTCAATGCTTTCGTCTTTCATGGTCTCGAGCGCCACGGACTGTTTCGGACTCAGCCCGTACTCCCTCGCCACTGCCTGCGTATCGGCGAACAGCTTGCGCCGCAGATCGCCCGAGAAGCGCAAATCATACAGCACTTTATTGAGCGGATAATCGTTGGGGTCCGGATGCGTATAGAACTGATACCCAGTCTTCCCCGAAAACGTCCAGATAGGCGCCGGCTCCGGAGTAGTCGGCATATTTTTCTTGTTCGGAATGAAGCTCATCACCGCATGCCCGTGATGCCAGGTGGGCTGATACGTGATCAACTCGCCGGGCTGATTGCCGATCGCCCCGAACAGCATCATCCAAGGCAGCATCTCCGTGTTGCCCACTTCATCCAATTGCGGATTCGTCAGGTTCAACAACGCCTCATGATTCCCGCGCTCCATGTGCGCGATGGCCCACCAATCGAAATCGAAATCCGGTTGCGGATATTTCCACGCGCCAGGATAATGCGACATGCCGCCGCTGGCGATGACTGCAACCTTGAGCTTTGTTGTCTCAACGATCTTCTTGATCGCTGCCCCGAGCTGCGCGCAGCGCCGAGCTGTCGGCAGCGGCGGCAAATAAGTGTTCACGAAGATCGGGAGCACTGGAATCTTGCGCCCCTCGATCACCCACTCGTAGACCGCCGCGAAGGAGTGCCCCAGTTCGGCGTCCTGCGAAAAACACATATCGAAGCCATCGAGCACCAGTTTGTCCAGTAGCTCTTCGGCGAACGGATGAATGGGCAGCGCATACGTTTTGCGCGCAAACGCCGCCTTCGAATGCAGCCCCCCGACGATCGCGAACGTCGGCACCGCATGCAGAAAGAATGTTTCCAGGTGATCGCTGCCGATCACGATCGCAAGATCCGGCTTAGTCTCATCGAGCAGCGTGCCTAGATGGCGCATCGCCGCAATATCCGCATCTAGCTGTTTAGGATCTTCGCTCGGCGGATAGACAAATAGCTGCGGCGCGTGCACCGTGGCCGCTGCGAACACAATCTGTCCCATGGTTTTTACTCCTCGTCAACGTAGCTGACACCAAGCTGCTTCAACTTCTCGCGCAGCCCGTAGAAATCGACGCCCAATTCGCCATTGCGCAACCGCTCGCGCGTCTTGGCTTCCTTGTCGATGCGGTCGCGCCCGGCTTTGGCCACGGCGGCGGCTTGTTCGCGCGGCACCACCACTACGCCATCGGCGTCCGCCACCACCACGTCTCCCGGGTTGACCGTCATCCCCGCACAAACCACCGGCACATTGACGGACCCTGCGGTCGACTTTACCGTCCCCTGCGCCGAGACCGCCTTCGCCCACACCGGGAAATCCATCGCTGTCAACTCAGCTGTGTCGCGCACCCCCGCGTCGGTGATCAATCCCACCACGCCGTGTGCCTCACACGAAACGCCCAGCAACTCGCCGAACATGCCGTCCGTCGATTCCGACGTCGTGGTCACCACCAGGATATCGCCGCGTTTACACACTTCCATTGCAGCATGAATCATCAGGTTGTCGCCCGGCTGCGAAGAAATCGTAACCGCCGTCCCCGCCGCCCGCGCCGAAGGATAAATCGGACGCATATAAGGTTTCATCAGCCCCGTGCGCCCCTGCGCCTCGTGCACCGTAGCGACGCCCAATTCGCCTAGCGTACGAACTACCTCGGGGTCCGGACGCTTGATGTTGCGAACAACCTTGTGGCTCATGACAGTTCGGAAGTCACCCACGGATACACGCGCTGGAAAGCCTCCGCATACTTAATGTCCTTAGGGCCGCCATTGCGCACCGCCTGCGTCCCGCGCCGCTTCCCCAGATCCGTATAATACTGCCACAAATGCCCCTGCGCTTCCATCGATTCCATGGATTTATGCTTGGTCTCCCACACCGGAGTCACATCCAACAGCACCTGCGGCAGGAATTCGCACTGCTCCGGCTGATGCGGCTCAAAGATGAACACCGGCGGCGCGTTCAATGGCTTGCCCTTGGCCGGATATCCCAAAGCCTGCGAATACACCCGCGTTTCGAGCGATACCCGGTTGGCAGTTTCGTGATCCGGATTATACGGATCTTTGAAGGAATGCGTCAGCACGAACTCCGGCTGCAACTCGCGATACTCCTCGACGATCGCCTGAATCGTTTCCTGTGTGGTGACGATGGGATAATCGCCCGAGTCAAAGAAACGAATCTCGGCCCCCAAAATACCCGCCGCGCGCGTAGATTCCGCCCGCCGGATCTCTTTGACCTTCTCGATGGTCATGCCCGGCTGCTTCCAGGCGCCTTGGCTCTCGCCGCGCTCGCCAAACGACAGGCACAGAATGCGCACGCGATACCCGCGCGAAGCATACAGAGCAATCGCCCCTCCCGCCCGCCAAACAAAGTCAGCCGCATGCGCGCTGAACACCAGAATATTTTTTTGATCTGCCATGAACCCTATTCCATTAACGATGCCGGGATGGTCGCCGCCATGTGACGAATATCACTCACACTGAAGCCGGCATCCAGCATCTTCTGCGCGAACATCGCGAAGCCCTCGGCCACTCCGGGATTGATCGTCTGCCCCAAGTCCGTCGAAAGGATGGTCCGCTTGATCCCGGTCTTGCGCGTAGCTTCGAACATTCCTTCCCACGACGACTTGCCCGTATGCATGGTCGTGAAACAATGTTCGATGATCGCGCCCAACTCGGCCAGTTCAAACTGCTCTTGAGCCGTCAGACTTTGCGAAGGAAACTCCGCGTGCGTCACCACCACCTTGCGCAGCCCAATTTCTTTCGCGGTCTTGACCAGCGCGAAAATTTCCTTGCGGCCCAAGTGCCCAGTCGCCAGAATCATGTCGTACTTCTTGATCAGTTCCAGCACCGTGCGCGCCGTAGCCGAGCAGTTGCCCTCCGCGTCAATCACCGTCATCGGAGGTGGATTGATCCCCGTCGCCGCCAGCTCCAACTGAATCTTCGCCCAGAACGGCAGCTTGGCCTTGGTCCCATCCGGACGCCCCGCGGTTTCGTTCGCGGCATCCACCGTAGGCATCCAGACAATCTTGTTGCCCGACCGCCCCGCGAGCTCTACTGCCACCGGATTCAGCCCGCCTACGCTATGGTTCAGCGCAATCGCGCCGAACGCCTGTATCCCCGGCACCGCCTTGGTCACGACTTTGGCGCGCTCCGCAGTAGGGAAGTAGTGAGACTTCAGCACGAACCCCTTCAGCCCGTGTGCCAAGAATTCCTTGGCCAGATCCAGATCGTCGATGCGGCGCTCAATCACATCCGGCGCCACGTGCACCTGCAGATCGTAGGCCCCCTGCAACGCGTCCCATGCCGCCGAGGACACTCCCGCTTGCACTGTTTCCACACTCATATTCTTCCTTAAATTTCCCGCGGATTATTTCGGTGCGTTCGTACCCAGATGAATCAGGTCCTTGTTGTTCTCCAGGCAGACGTACTCCAGCAGTTCCCATCCCGCCTTGAACGGAATTTTGAAACTGGTGGTCCAAGGCTTGGTGTAAGCGCCCGGATCGTCGATAGTCGCTTCGTAGCTCAGCGTATTCAAATCCGGCCGGCGGAATTTTTCGATCACGTGCAGCTTTTCAGTCGCCGGATGCCCCACATAGTCCAGCCACGTGCGCCCGTTGAAGCCCACCGAATCCACCACCAGTGTGTCGTTGCCTTCCCACCAGCCAATCGATTCACCTAGCCACGTAGGATTCAACTTGTCTTCGGCAGTATGCTTGCGCCCGTCCATGAAAACCGTCCGGTACATATGCGACGCGCCTTCATACAAAATTACCAGCCGGTCGGGAAGCTGGATCATCTGGAACGGATAAGGAGTCCCTGTGTAGCGCGGCACTCCCGGAGGCAGACAATACCCTTCCGGATCGTCTTTGGATAAGGTCGCCCGCCGCTCCTGGAACGTGGCCAGCGCTGCCGGCGTGAAGGGAATCTCGACGGCTTTATCCACGTACTTCGGATTCGCCCAGTCCAGAACCCAGATCGGTGCCCATACACCCTTGCCGCCAAAGTCCACTTTGCCGTCCGCCAAACGAGGCGTGGGCTGCGCCCCGGCAATGGCGACAACAAGCACACTTAGAACGAGCACACGTACCCCTTGCTTCATGCCGACAGTCTCCTTGCGCCGGGCCTGTTATTTATTTGCTGGGGCCGCCGTCGTCAGCCGCACCGGCGAAGACTTTACGTCCATCGGCGAGCGCCACGGTGCGCGCGTTCGCCAGATGAGCGCCGTCCTTGGCCAGGTAGCCGTCGACAGTGATTTTGTCGCCCTCTTTGAGCGAATTGCGCGTCCAGCCTTTGCGCATTAAACCGTTGGGGCTTCCCAGTTCGAATTCCCAGTTGGTGACTTTGCCGGCTTCATCTTTCACGTCCACGTAAAAGCGGGCGTGCGGATTCTGCCACTCCATCTTGGTCACCGTGCCAGTCAACGTCACCGGCTTGTTCGAGTCATATTCAGCCGCGAACGAATGATGAGCCAGCACCGGAACCGCCGGAATCATCAAGGCGCCGCTAACCGCCAGCACAGACAGGATTCTATTTTTCATGCGTATTTTGCCTCCACGCTTTTGACTACGTTATCACAATTTTCCGCTTCAGCTGGGCTAACGTCAACTCCTTGCTTGGCGTTCACCGGCAAAGGTAGCATTGGTGCCTGGAGGTTTGATGACCCGAAAGCCGTACCTGTTCCTCCTATTCGTGATCCTCTCCGCAGCTCTCCACGCGCAGTGGTTGAACTTTCCCACGCCCGGAACGCCCCGCACGCGCGACGGCAAACCGAACCTCTCAGCGCCCGCGCCGCGCACCAGCGGCGGGAAACCGGATCTCACCGGCGTCTGGATGCACGAGATCACCACCATCGCCGAAGTGAAGCGCCTATTTGGCGACTTCCTCGATGACGCCATCAAAGTGAGCGTGCCTGGAATGGAAATCGGCACTCAGCACAAATACGGCTTCAACATTTTGATCGACTTCAAGCCCGGCGAATCGCCGCTACGCCCGGCAGCCGCGTCCCTCATGCGCCGCCGCGGAGAGAACGACAACCCAGCGGCGGTTTGCGCCGACATCGCCGGCATCCCGCTCGCTGGTCTTCTTTCCGAACCCATCAAGATCGTGCAGGCGCCGCGCCTGACCATGATCCTGTACGAAGTCGATAACCTGCATCGCCAAATCTACACCGACGGCCGCACCCTGCCTAAGGAATTCGACTTTCCGGCCTACCTGGGCTACTCAGTCGGTCATTGGGAACGCGATGTCTTCGTCGTCGAAACCGCCGGCTTCAACGATAAAACGTCGTTGGATTTGATAGGCCACCCGCATAGTGATGCCCTGCGCATCACCGAACGCTTCCACCGCCGTGACTTCGGACACCTCGACGTCGAAATGACCTTCGACGATCCCCAGATGTACAGCAAACCGTTCACGCTCAAAATCCCGCACGATCTGCTGGCCGACGTCGACATCTTCGAAAGCTTCTGCAATCAAAACGAGAAGGACAGCGTCCACTTGGGCAAACAGTAGACTATACTGAATGACGGCCAAAATGCCAAAGAGAATTGAGGAGAGAGAAACCATGAAACTCTGGTCGAGACTGATACTGGCAGTCGCCACAGCAGCCATCGCCTGGGGCCAAGCCCCGGCTGCGAAAACGCAAACCGCGGGCGAAGCTTTTAAGAACGTCACCACCAGCACGCTCAAAGGCCTGACCGTGAGCGATTTCTTAGGAAGCATGGGTGTCATGGCGGCGGCCCTCGGCTATGACTGCGCCGATTGCCACATCGCCGCCGGCACCGACAAAGTGAATTGGGAATTCGACACGCCCAAAAAGAAGACCGCGCGCAAGATGGTCGAGATGGTCGCCGTCATCAATAAAACCAATTTCGCCGGCGTCCAGATGGTTACCTGCTGGACCTGCCATCACGGCCGCTTCATGCCCTCGACCACGATCGGCCTCGACGCGCTCTACGGCACTCCTAACGACGAACGGAACGACATCGTTGTGCCTGGCGAAGGGCAGCCCCCCGCGACCCAGATTCTGGACAAATATATTCAAGCCGTCGGCGGAGCGCAAAAGCTGGCCGGCCTCACCAGCTACATCGCCACTGGCAGCAGCTTAGGCTACGAAGGCCTCGGCGGCGGCGGTTCGTTTCAGATTTTCGCGAAGTCCCCGGATCAGCGCACCACGCTGATCTCCTTCAAAGATCACCCGGAGCGTGGCGACAGCACCCGCGCCTACAACGGCAGCGCCGGTTGGATCAAATCGCCGCGCGGTCTGTTCCCTGCGTACGACCTAACCGGAAGTGAACTCGATGGCGCCAGGCTCGATGCGCTGCTGTCGTTCCCCGGGCAGATCAAGACGGCGCTCAGCAGTTGGCGTGTAGGCGCTCTCGACAGCATCGGCGACAAAGAGGTGCAAGTGGTACAAGGTAGCGGCCCCCGCGGCCTCCTTGCAACCCTCTACTTCGACACCAAGACCGGCCTGTTGGTACGTTTGGTGCGCTACAGCGCGTCCCCCATCGGCCGCGTCCCAACGCAAATCGACTACTCCGACTATCGCGACGTCAACGGCATCAAGTTTCCGTTCAAATACACGTTCTCGTGGTTGGATGGCCGAGATTCCTTCCAACTCAGCGACGTAAAAATAAACGTGCCGATTGAAGCCGCGAAGTTCGGCAAGCCCTAAGCCGCGCGCTTCGTCGCCGGACGCTGGCGCCGTTCAAAATGCGCGCCAGCGCCGTTCATCCCAACGCAGAACCGCGCGCAGCAAGCGGACCGCGCCTATTTGCTAGGTCCCCCGTCGTCAGCCGCCCCAGCAAATACCTTCCGCCCATCCGCCAGCGCCACAGTGCGCGCGTTCGCCAGACGAGCCCCGTCCTTAGCCAGGTAGCCTTCGACCGTAATTTTGTCGCCCTCTTTCAGCGAATTGCGCGTCCACCCCTTGCGCATCAGCCCGTTCGGACTGCCGAGTTCAAATTCCCAGTTAGTAACCTTGCCGCTCTCGTCTTTCACGTCCACGTAAAAGCGCGCGTGCGGATTCATCCATTCCATCTTCGTCACCGTGCCGGTCAGAGTCACCGGCTTGTTCGAATCGTACTCGGCAGCAAAGGAATGATGCGCGAACACCGGCGCAGCCGCGAGCGCCAATAAGATACCCGCAGGCAAAATCATCGATCGCATTTTCATAATGAAATCCCCTTGGCAGCTAATCTACTCCGATTCCTTCAGGAGCTCAAGGGGCAGTAAGAATCTGATTCAGCAGCGGAATGCTCTTGGCGGACGGCGCCGAATCCGGCAGCGTCTTGAGGTACGCATAGATGTCCGCCATGTCCGCATCCGGCACCGCCTTCGCCGAATACGATGGCATCTGATTCGGCCGTGGCGGATTCCGCACGTAGGCGATGAATCCGGCCTGGGCGATCTTCATCGGCACCAGCCGCGCCCCTGGCCCGTTCTGCCCGGAGAACCCGTGGCACGCATAACAGGAATACTTGACGAATAATTCTTTGCCATGCGCGGCGTTGCCCGAGGGAGCCTGCGCGCTCACGGTAGCCACCGCCAAAACGAACATAAAAAGTCTGCGCATGACCTTCTCTCCTAACGCGGCTGCGTCACCACATCGATCAACGCCGGCTCGCCCTTTTTGACCTGCGCAATCGCACGCTGGAACGCGGGGGCCAGATCTTTCGGATCAGTGATCGGACCCTCCGCGTACTGCCCATAAGCCTGCGCCAATTTCGCGTAGTCGATATTGGGATTCCACAGCTTCGTCCCGATGTGCGCCCGGTCCGCGCCGCGATTGCGGATGCTCGCCTGCTGCTCGATGAACATCACTTCCTGATGATATCCGCGGTTATTGTGCATGATGGTCAACAGTGGAATCTGATGATGCGCCGCCGTCCACAATACCCCGGGCGCATAGTTCAAGTCGCCGTCAGTCTGGATCGAAACGCTGAACCGCCCATGCTTCTTGTTGGCGAGCGCCGCCCCCACCGCCGCCGGCGCTCCATATCCCATGCCGCCCGCGCCCTGCCCACCGATGTATTGATAGTGCTTGTCGAACGTCCACAGCCGCCGCGGCCACTGGCTGATGAATCCCTGCCACGACACCAGTGACCAGTCTTCGTTCTTGATCAGCGGCCACAGCTCAGCGCACAACCGCGCCAGACTCACCGGACTCGCATCCCAGCCCACCGCAGCCAGTTCGATATCGCGCGCGCGAGCCTGCTTGTGCGCCTCCGCCAGCTTCGCGCCGCGTTCGTCGAGCGCCCGCCTGCGATCCGCCGTGATCAGCTTCTTACAAGCCTCGATCAGCGCTGGTAGCGTGGCCTCCGCATCCGCGCCGATATTCAGATCCACTTCCGGATAGTGCCCGAACTCCTGAATGTTGCTCTTATGCGACAGGTTCAACGAGGTGATGCTGATGGTCTTCGCACCACGCGCCCGCGCCGCCCGCGCCGAATTCGAAACATCGTTCACTTCCAGATTCAGCACCACGTCGGCTTGATAACCCACCCCACCCGTGCCCGCCAGCGGATGGCGATTCGGAAAATCCATGCGCTCCTGATTGCTCACCGGAGCCTGCAGCGTCTCCGCCAGCTCTATCATCAACTTCATCCCGTGCGGCGTGCGCGCCGTCCGTTCCGTGATGATCAGCGGACGCTCCGCCGCGACCAGCATCTGCGCTGCCTCCGCTACCGCGCCTGAATCCCCCTGCGGGGGAGTTGTCCTGCTCAACTTCGGAATCCGCAAATCGCTTTGCAAATTAGGATGCGCCTGCAATTCATAATTCGCCACAATCAACACCGGAGCCATCGGCGGTGTCATGGCGATGTTGTAAGCTCGCACCGCCGATTCCGCGAAATGCCCCAGTGAATACGGCTGATCGTCCCACTTCACGTAATCGCGGACCAGCGCGCCGATATCCTGCGCGCTGTGCAGCGAGGCCACCCCCGGAGTCCGCTCCGCCCCATCGGCGTGATTGCCCGCGACCATATAAATCGGCACGCGGTCGACGTACGCGTTGTAGATCGCCATCGACGCATGCTGCATGCCGATCGTCCCGTGCATCATCGCGATCATCGGCTTGCCTTCGATCTTGGCGTAGCCGTGCGCCATCGCCACCGCCGATTCCTCGTGGCAGCACGTGAGAAACTCCGGCATTTTGTTATCGCCGTAATTGATCAGCGACTCGTGCAGCCCTTCGAACGTCGAGCCCGGATTCGCCGCCAGATACTCGAAGTCGAGGGTCTTCAGCACGTCCACCATGAAGTCCGACCCCGGTTTCTCAACGATGCGCGACGCAACGGTGGCCGGACGCCGCCCCGTGTCGGCCGCGACGGTAGTCGCATTCGGTTGCGCCGTAGCATTACGTGGCGTGGTTTCCTGCGCCGTCGCGGCGTGTGGCGGAGCCACCACCGCGACCGCCGCTCCAGCAGCGGCGCCCTTCAAAAAACCTCGGCGAGATCGTGCCATTTCCGGTTCCCTCCTTTACATCGCCTGCCAGATTATCATAATCCTTTGCCATGGCCCCCAACCGATTTGTGACCCTCCCAGGCAGCCAGCGCAAGCCGCTCGCGGGCTCTCGCGCCGCAGGTCCCACCGATCCCACAGGGATCGCTAGCGTCACCATCCGCCTGCGCCCTGTCAACGATATCGCCGCCCTGGCCGCGACGGTTGAGAAACTCTACGCGCGCCCGCTTGCGAAGCGAGCGTATCTCACTCACGATGAACTCACCCAGCGCCACGGCGCCCGCCGCGAAGATCTGGACGCCGTCGAACACTTCGCTCAGCGCCACAACCTGGCCGTGTCCCATCGCAGCGCGGCCCAACGCTCCCTGACGCTAACCGGCCACCTCGGCGACATTCTCAGCGCATTCCCCGCCAAACTCCAGATGTTCGAGCATTCGACCGGAACCTATCGCGGACGCACCGGCGGCGTCTCCATCCCCCGCGAATTCCGCGGCATCATCACCGGAGTCTTCGGCCTGGATACCCGCCCCAACGTCAAAGCCTCGTTCTGTCCCCGCACGCGCACAGCAACCACCTTGGTCCCCGCCACAGTATTCGCAAAACGCTACAACTTCCCCAAGCTTGACGGCGCGGGACAATGCATCGGCATCATCGAACTCGGCGGCGGCTTCACGCACAGCGATCTCCACGCGTACTTCCGCGGCATTGGCATCGCGACGCCCAACGTCGCCGCCATTTCCGTACACCACGGCGACAGCCGCAAACCGCAATTCGCCGACGGAGAAGTGATGCTCGACATCGAAGTCGCGGGCGCCGTAGCGCCCCAAGCGCGCCTCGCCGTGTATTTCGCGCCGCAGCGAGGCTCCGGCTTTTTAGACGCAGTCAACGCCGCCGTCCACGATGCCGAGCGCAACCCCAGCGTCATCTCCATAAGCTGGAGCTCTCCCGAAGACCCCGACGCCCAGCAAACCATCACCGCCTTCCACGAAGTGTTTCTCGAAGCCGCCGCGCTGGGTATCACCATCTGCGCCTCCGCCGGCGACCACGGCACCGCTGGCATGGACGCCGCCGATTGGGACCGCAAAATCCACGTAGCGCATCCCTCGACAGACGACCTGGTGCTGGCCTGCGGAGGCACGCAGATCGACGAACACGGCAACGACGTAGTGTGGAACGACGGCACACCGCTGAGCGCCGGAGGCTGGGCCAGCGGCGGCGGCATCAGCCAGACGCGCCGCGTGCCCGCCTATCAGAAGGGGGTGAAACTCCCGCGACCGCTTGCCGGCAAAAGGGGCCGAGGCGTCCCCGACATCGCCATGAGCGCCACCGGTTATCTCTCCCGCGTCCACGGCACGCAAGGCCCGCAAGGAGGCACCAGCGCCGTCGCTCCGCTGATGGCCGGATTAATTGCCCTACTGAATCAAGCCAAAAAGAAAAACGCCGGTTGGTTAAATCCATTTCTCTATGCGAACGCCGGCCAGGGAATTGTGAAGTACGTTACCAAAGGCACCAACGCCATCGCCAAAACCGTGAAGGGTTATCGCGCCAAAGCCGGCTGGAACGCGTGCGCCGGTTTAGGAACGCCCGATGGCGTCGAAATTCTCAAGCGCCTCTGACTCGCCTAGCTCGGAGCGCCCTCGCTGAAATGCAAAGTAGCCGTGGGCTCGCCCACCGGCGTCATCCCCAAGCGCGTCAGCAACTCCAGGTAACGGGAATCGTCGCGCAACGAATCATACGTCGGAACGATCTGGATGTAGCACACCAAACCATCAAACGCGTCCGCGGCTTGGAACAACCGCTCAAACGCCGCGTCCTTATGGCCCAGCGCAGTGTGCACCACCGCAAAGGGCAAATGCAGCGGAGGGCCGCCCTCCTTTTCCCGTTGCTTCAGCTCTTCCAAAATCCCCAGTGCCTGATCGCGCCGTCCGGCATCGGCGTAAGCGGCTCCCAGCCAACAGAGGAACAACGGCTCGCGGCCGGAGATCGTCGCGCCCGCTTCAAACGCCGCGATGGCCTCATCGAACTTGCCCAGCCGCTGATACGCCATGCCCAGCACGTAACGCAGTTCGATGAAGTAAGGATGCATTTCCAGCGCTTCCTTGCAGCGGCGAATGGCGGCTTCGCAGCGCCCCATATACGTGAGCACCATGGTCTCCGCTGCAGTCGTCGCTGCCGAAAGAGGGTCGAGTTGATGCGCGGTGCGCGCGCGGCGCAGGGCCTGCTCCAGGCGTCCGGTTGCCATGAAATAGAAACCGTAACGCAGGTGGGCTTCCGCGAACTGCGGCCGCAACTCGAGAGCTTTGCGAAATTCCATCTCGGCCTCAGCCCAGTTGCGGTCGTAAAAAGTTAACACCGAGCCAAGCGCCGCATGCGGCTCCGGAAGCTCTGGATTCGCGGCGATGGCTTTCAACGCGGCGGCCTTGGCTTTCGGCCACATCTCGCACGGCGGCGCCAGCCCGTAGCCCGCCATCAGCGTGTACGTATCGGCCAGACCCGAATACGCCAGGGCACAATCCGCATCCTCCGCCAGCGCACTCTCAAAAAATTCCTGCGCCTTCTCAAGACCCGCCGGAGTTTTTTTGTTCCAATAGAAGCGCCCCTTCAAACACATTTGATACGCTTCCATGTTGGTCTCCGCATGGCTTGCGGGAGAGTGCTCGGTGCGGAGCGGCAGCGCCAGCTTCAACGCCTCCACGATAGCGGCGCTGATTTGGTCCTGGATTTCGAAGACGTCGCTCACTTCGCGGTCGTAGCGATGGGACCAGACATGATAACCGGTGGCCACGTCGGTCAGCTGTGCCGTCACCCGCAAGCGGTTCCCGATGCTGCGCACGCTGCCTTCCAGCAGCGATTGCACTTTCAGCACCTCGCCGATCTTGCGGATGTCCTGCGCCTTGCCCTTGAACTCGAAAGAAGAAGTTCGTGAAACCACGCGCAGCCCCTTCACCTGCGACAAAGCGTTGATCACTTCTTCGGTCAAGCCATCGCTGAAGTATTCGTTCTCTTTATCGCCGCCGAGATTTTCAAATGGCAACACCGCCATGGCCGCGGCGTCCAGTGGTTTTGAAACCGAGCTGCCCGACGCCGAGCTGGGTTGCCGGTGTTCCCGAATCGCCTCCAGATCCGCCAGCATTTCCGAGATCTGTGCGTAGCGGTCTTTAGTATTCTTCGCCAATGCCTTGGCGATGATCCAATCCACCTCCGGCGGAACGTTGGTGAATTGCGGAGCGATGGGCGTCACCGCCTGCGTGAGGATGGCGTGTAAAACCCCCTGGCTGGTAGCCCCCACGAACGGCGCCACGCCCGTCAGCATTTCATAAAAGACCGCGCCCATGGCCCAGATATCCGTCCGCGGGTCGACAAATTTGCCGGTGGCCTGTTCCGGGGACATGTAACGGACGGTGCCCATGGCCTCGCCTTCACGTGTCAACCCGGCATCGTCAGCGAGCTTGGCCAGTCCGAAGTCGAGTACCTTCACCATGCCCTTGGTGAACATGATATTCGCCGGCTTGATGTCGCGATGCGTCACACCGTGCTGATGGGCACGTTCCAAAGCGCGCGCGACCTGGATCGCGATATCGAGAGTGCGTTCCAGAGAGAGTGGTCCGCCGCGCAGCATCTGGCTCAAGGTCTCGCCCGGATAATAAGCCATGGCCAGGAACAATTGGCCGTCTTCGGCTTCGTTAATTTCGTAGATCGTGCAGATGTTGGGATGGTCCAGCGAGGACGCCGCCATGGCCTCGCGAATGAAGCGCTGGCGCTGCTCCGGATCTGCGGCCAGGCCCCCGGAAAGGAACTTCAAAGCCACGGTGCGCTTTAGCTTGGTGTCGAGCGCCTTGTGAACCACGCCCATCCCCCCGGCGCCGATCTTCTCCTGGACTTCGTAGTGTAGAACTCGGCGGTCGACCATGGCTCCCCACGCACTGCCGCCATTCTATCAAAAATAGGGACGGAGCCTCTTTATTGTTCCAAACTGGCAATCCCTTCTAAACTAAGGCTCCAACCGCACAACTCGTTCGGCGTGCGCATCCCAAGCCCAAGATTTCATGGGCATTCCAAATCGGAACAATAATCAGGCTCCGTCCCTATTTTTTGTCTCGAATCGGTGCAGCAGATCGTCGTACACCTGAGCCAGCAGTTCCACGCTCTGGAAAGCGTTCACCCCCAAAATGCTATGGTGCCATTCAGTCAGTGGCAACGAGTCCACCATTCGATCGAAGTCCGCCACGTGATGCGGGTCGACAGTAGCGTGGAAAAACTGCGTCGCGAAGGCCTCGCGCGGCAATCCAGTGCGCTCAACCGCCTGTTCCAGGAACTCCGCTGACGGCGGATTTTCCATGATCGCCTGATAACTCAAATACGCCACCGGATGTACGTGGCGCATCCAATAATATTGCACCCCCACCAGCGCCGCCGCCGCCGGAGAAGGAATACGCTTCCACACTCCTTCGCGCTTCACACCCAACGTTTCCAGGTCGTCGAGCGTCCACTCGTCGTGATCCTTTTCCTCGATCGCATGCGCCGCCAGATACTCCACCATGCCCGCGCAAACCGGATCTTCCGCGGCACGCGCGCGGGCGCACTGCTCCGCGGCCGTGAGCGTCGGGACCGTCGCGCGAATCACGGAATGGACCGTGACCAGCAACTCCGGGAACAACTCCCCCAGTCGTGGATGATGCCAAACTTCTCCCGCCGCCTGCCGCAAACGGGGCCGGACCAATTCGATTTTTCCCCGTAATCGCTGACTATTGGTCTGCACTAATAACTGAAACTGTCCGGATGCGGGAACTTCCCGCCCTTGGCCGACTTCTTGAGGAGCGCGTCCCCCAGTTTCTGACGGGCGCTAATCAGCGCTGATACTTCGTTCTCGGTGAGACCGTTCACCCTGGCCTGATCCGCTTCCGTCAAGTTATGTTTCGCAGCAATGATCCCTGCTTTTTGCAGTTGTTGGATATTGGTCTTGGTAGCCATTTCCGCCTCCTTGCAGGATCACTATATAACAGTATTTTTGCAAGTTTGTCAATGAATTATCGCGGACTAAGCGGACAGCGACGACAAAATCAGCAAGCTTTTTAGCAGGCCCAGTTGGCACTGAAGACTTGCTTCATCCATTTCATGTAAGCGCTTAGCTACGATTTCGCGCCCCGCAATATGGAAATAACCGCGCAGGGAAACGCCGCCCTCTCCCTGCAGGGACACTTCATTCGCGGTGGCGCTAAAATACGGAACATTAAGGTTGCCCAACGCTTCCGCTTCGTGCTCGAGGATTTCGCGGGACAGCCCCAGCGAATCGCGCTCCACCCACGCGCGCAACATCTCCCTGCGGAGCTTGCCATCTCTCAGGTAGCGCGCATGCAGCGAACGGTTCAGGAGCGAAATATACTCGCGGGTGCTGCGCAGCAACACCCGGGCCTGACTCGAAAACATCGGCTCCAGCGGCCCTCCGCTCGCTAGCAACATTCGGCGCCGATCCAGCAGGAAACGATACATTGCTTCAAACCCTGCCAAAAATTCAGCCGAATAATTTCGCATTTCCGCACGCGCGCCATCCAGAACCGGAGCATTATTCTGCGGAAGCAAAATTCCCGGCACAAAGCGCAGCGACATCGCATCCGTATTTACGTCGCGCCACACCGGCACGCGAAACTCGGTGCTTTCTCCGCCATTTCCGCCCAACCCGCTGAAGTCCGCTGCATCCTCGCGCACGATTTTCGGGCGCGGAAGAAAGCCCGCGCTCAATAGATCCTCTAGACCTTCTTGCTCGGCGTCGCCCTCACCTGCCAAGCGCTGCGGTTGCAACATACATTCCGCGTCCACCAAAACTGGATAGCCGCCCGCCGCCAGCACGTTGCCCATGTGGGCATCGGTGGCGTGCAACACATAAAACAAACACTGCAACGCACCCCCGCGCCTGAAATAATCGCGAACGTCTTTTTCATTGCCGCAAGGTTCGCTCTCTACCCACTCGGCCCATCCGTAACCCCGCCGCTCGATAATCTGAAGAACCCGCTGATCGACCGGTGCCCCCTGCGCGTTGAGCCAAGCGAGCAATTCGAAGTAGCAGCGTTCGAGGGCCATGTCTCGGGGTTTGTACGCCAGCTTCAGACCGGATGCGAAGGTGACGCCCAGGACGGCGCGGCCTCCGTGCCGGTCGGAAAGCGACGGCTCGAGATTCGCCAGCTTTTCTTTGGTGAAATCCGCATCCAGGTGACCGAGAAATTCGCCATAAGCGTCGCGCCAATCACCGATGCAAAGGTTCGCCAAACGCGCTAACTCGGGGAACTCCAGAAAGAACTCGGCCAGCCCACCTCCTTGCAGGAGCGCGCAAAAGTCCCGATACATTTCGTCGCCGGAGGTTTGGAATCGCCGCGCGTCGCTGTGTCGAAAGATCGCGAACGCCGCCAGCAGCGGCTCGCCGCAAATTTGCGAAAGAAGTTCGAGAGGCCCGTCCCCCAACCCACGCAAGACATCTTCAAACGGCAGGGTTGGCCCGGAGCTCATGGGCCCGGTCGCAGGATGCGCTCCCAAAACGCCAGCAGATCGTGATCCTGCTCCTCCGGCAACGCTCCCTCCGGAATCACCAGATGCATAACGCGCGAACTCTCCTGATGCACTTCGACAAGCAGATCGCCGGGCAATCGCACTTCTTTGCCCAGCAGCAAACTGCACTCGCGCTCAACCACGTCGCGCGGATTCGCCAGCAGTTCACGGCGGAAGTTCTCGTCCTCCAGCGCCCGAGCCGCTAATCGCGCGCGAAAATTGGTGGACTGGAAAAAATCCGGCACTCTTGCGGAACTCAAACGATTACGCTACCATACTGCGTCTCTATGCGACCGTCCACCATAGTACGCATCCTAGCGGCGTTGGGCCTAGTCGCCGCCGCCGCCCTAACCCAACAATTCCCCCTGAAACAAAACACAGAAAAGCTAGCCCGCGGCCCCATGCGCACCGAAAAAGTGAAAGACGGCCTGTACGTAATTCGCGGCCCCTTTCTCCCCTGCGGCACGCGCGGCTGCCGCCCCAACGGACCCGACGACGGCCTCATCCACGAGCCCGGCGACGTAGCCCTGCGCGTCACTCCCGAAGGCCTAATCCTGATCGACGACAAATATCCGGAAAACGTCGCGGACGTCCTGGCGCAAGTGAAGGCCGTATCGTCCTTGCCGGTCAAGTACCTGCTCAACACCCATCATCACGGCGATCACGCCAGCGGCAACGTCAACATCCGCCAAATGGGAATCGATATCATCGCCCACAAAAATATCCGCGCAAATTTCCTGCGCATCAAACAGCCCGGAGAGCCGAACATCGTATTCGCCGATCAAGCCGCCGTCTACTTGGGAGGTGTCGAAATCCAGTTATTTTACCTGGGCCGCGGCCACACCAATGGCGACACCGTGATCTACTTCCCCGATCTCAAAACCGTTCACACCGGCGATCTGATCATCGACGGCATGCCGGTAATCGACTACGACGCCGGCGGCAGCGCCCTCGAATTCGTCAAAACCATCGACAACCTGCTCAAGATGGATTTCGATACCATGATTCCCGGCCACGGCCGCGTCATGAAAAAGGACGACGTCCGCGCCTACCGCGCGCGCTTCGCGGAAATGAATCGCCGCATGCGCGAACTAGCGCGCAAGAAAGTGCCCAAGGATCAAGTGCAAGCGCAACTCAAGCTGGACGACTTAGGTTGGGGTAACTCGGTCAGCACCAGCGCCTGGGCCACCAGCATCGGCCGCTATTACGACGAAATGGCCAACGCGCAGTAGCCTGGCCGCCGTGCCACGATATATAGTTTAGGGCAGGTGTTTCGGGCCAGTCGCGGTTCGGTGCAAGCGGCTGCAGGCACAGAACCGCGCGCGCAGCAAGCGGATGCAGCGGATTTCGCTAGAGCACCACAGGGGGTCGTATGAGGACGTTGCGCATGAAGCATCTGTTGCTGGCAGCTTTGCTGCTCACGCCCGCGCTGCTGCAGGCTCAGGTGTCGGCCGAAATCTCCGGCCGAGTAGATGATGCCACCGGTTCCGCTGTCGGCGGCGTTACCATCACGGTGAAGAGCGTCGAGACCGGCGCCACGCGATCCGTAGTCTCCGACGCCGATGGCAACTTTCGCGTGCTTTCCTTGCCCGTGGGCCAGCAGGAATTGAAGGCCGAAAAGGCCGGCTTCAAGTCAATAGTTCGCACCGGCATCAACCTGGTGGTTGGCCAGGAGGCCGTCGCGAACCTGCAGCTCGAAGTCGGCGAGCTGGTGCAACAGGTAACCGTAGTTGCCGAAGCGCCGGTGGTGAACACCACCACATCCTCGGTTTCCGGCTTAGTGAGCGAGCGCGAAATAAAAGACCTGCCGCTCAACGGCCGCAGCTTCGACAACCTGATCGCGCTGAATCCCGGAGCCATCAGTTACGGCCTGAAGAGTCTCAACACCATCACCAGCATGGGCAACACTTTTTCCGTTTCGGGAAGAAGGCCGCTGGACAACATTTTCCTGCTGAACGGCGTCGAATACACGGGCTCCAGCCAGCTTTCCGTGACACCCGGCGGCGTCAGCGGAGAATTGTTGGGCATCGATGCCGTGCGCGAATTCAACGTCCTGACGGAAACCTACTCGGCTGAGTACGGGAAGCGTGCCGGCGCGCAAGTCACGGTCGTCACACAATCGGGAACCAATCTACTGCATGGTTCGCTTTTCGAATTCCTACGCAATAGCGCGCTCGACGCCCGCAACACCTTCGATCAGGGCTTCGTGCCCCCCTTCCGCAGAAATCAATTCGGAGCCGCGCTGGGAGGGCCGATCAAGAAGGACCGCCTGTTCCTGTTCGGCAACTATGAAGGATTCCAGCAACGCTTGGCCGTCACCAACGTAAGCGTGGTCCCGGACGCTCAGGCGCGCACGGGTTTCCTGCCGAATTCGTCGGGCGTATACACAAAAGTCCCGAATCTCAATTCGGCGATGCTGAACTACATGGCTTTCTGGCCGGTGGCGAACGGCCCTGAGTTGCTAATCCCCGGCACCACAACGCCCAGCGGAACCGCGAAGGCCTTCTACAATCCCAAGCAAAGCATTCACGAAAATTTCGGCACGCTGCGCTCAGATTACATTCTCAATGAGCGCGACTCGCTTTCCGGCGCCTACACCATCGACGACGGCAACAGCATTATTCCGCAGACCGACCCGCTGTTCGGATCCGCTGTAGCGTTGCGCAGCCAGGTCGCCAGCCTGCAGGAGACCCACATTTTCTCGCCGCGCGTTCTGAATAGTTTTACCGCCGGCTTCTCTCGCGCCGCCTTCGAGTTCGATTCGCTGACCTTCGTGCCGTTTTCGCCCAGCTTGTCCTTCGTCACCGGGCTTGGCCCGGGAGGCATCGTGGTCGGCGGCGGAACCACCACCACCGGCCTCGCGAGCATCACCGCCGCCGGTCCCAACAATGCCGCGGGCGTTTCCAACCGGCGCAATATTTTTACGCTCCAGGACAGCGTGCAAATCGTGAAAGGAATTCACCAGTTCAGCTTCGGCGTCTGGTTCCAGCGCCTGCGCGATAACGAAGATACCGGCTCGCGCCGCATCGGACTAGCGAATTTCGCCAGCCTGACCACGTTTTTGCAAGGCACCACCTCGACCTTTCAAGTGCTCCCCAACCCGTCGCCACTCGGCTGGCGAAGCTGGCTGGGAGCGTGGTACGTCGAAGACACCATTAAACTGCGCCCCAATCTGACGCTGCGCGCCGGGCTGCGCCATGAGTTCTCCGATGGCTGGAATGAGGCCTCCGGCCGTGCCGCCAACTATGTCACCGACGCCAACGGCGTGCTGGTGACGAATCCGGTAGTCGGCAATTCCGTGTACACGAAAAATAACGCCACCAAGTTATTCGGCCCCCGCGTCGGACTCGCTTGGGACCCGTTCGGCAACGGCAACACCGCCGTGCGCGCCGGCTTCGGAACTTACTATTCGATGATTGATAACCTGGCGTTCCTGCTGAATTCGCTGCCGCCGTACAACGGCTCAGCGACGTTTTCTGGCCCGCTTTTGAGCATCATCCCGATCACGCCGGGGGTGCAGCCACCAGCCTCTTGCACCGGCGGACCTAACGTGCCCTTCACCGGTTGCTCCATCTTCGCGCCGCAGGGGGTTCAACCGGATGCCAAAACTCCCACCGTCCAAGAGTGGAATTTTACGGTCGAGCAGCACCTCAGCTCCAACACTGTTCTGCGAGTGGCTTACGTCGGATCGTTCGGAACGCACGGGCTGGTGAGCGTCGATCCCAACACCATTCCCGCCGCGATCTGCGCGAACGCAGCGGGCTGCACCGCGGGCGGAACCACGGCGGGCGGGACCCCGGCGGTAGCCGCGAATCAGAGCCACGTCCCGCAAGGCGCGCAATACATTCCTGTAGGCACGCGCCCCAATCCCTCAGTCGGCGCGGGCTTCTTTTGGTACACGCAAGGCAACACCCGTTACAACGCGTTGCAAACCGATGTCGTCCGGCGATTGAGTCAGGGCTTCCAGTTCCGCTTCAATTACACCTGGTCCAAAAATTTGGATATGAATTCGGGATTAACCGGCGCGCAATCCAACAACCAGGCGCAGATGATCATGGATCGCAACGATCTCAGCCGCGATTGGGGACCGTCGGCGTTAAACGTCGCGCATCAAGTCAGCATCTCAGCGCATTACGAGTTGCCGTTTGGCAAAGGCAGGCGCTCGCTCGAAAATCGCATCATCGGCGGATGGCAGGTGAACGCCATCACCACGCTGCTGAGCGGCTTCCCCTTCACGCCGCAGTTCGGTTCCAACCGCTCTGGCGACGGCGACACGCGCAACCCCGATCGTCCCTCAGTGAACGGAGCGTTCACGGGACCCGTCGTCACCGGCAATCCGAATCAGTGGTTCAATCCGGCTGCGTTCATCCCTCCCGCGCCAGGCACTTGGGGCAACGTGGGCCGAGGCGTTTACTACGGGCCCGGCCTGGCGACCGTGGACCTGTCTGTGTTTAAAACCACTGCCATCAGCGAGAGAATCAGTTTGCAGTTTCGCGCGGAGGCGTTTAATCTGCTCAACCACGCAAACTACGGAACGCCCAACGCGACGGTCTTTACCGGCACCACCACCGACCCTGTGACGAAATTGACCGTCCCTGCTGTGAATCCGTCGGCGGGATTAATCACATCGACGGCAACTTTTTCGCGGCAGATTCAATTGGGATTAAAACTAATTTTCTGATCGCCGCGGCGCCAGGATCGCGGTGAGAATCACCGAAACGATGCTGACGATCAGCGCGCCGATGAACGCCGGCGCGAAACCGTCGACGTAAAATCCCACGTGAAACCAGCGGACCGCAATGGCGGAGGCGATCCACAGCGTGAGTCCATTGATCACCAGAACAAACAACCCCAGCGTCAGAATAATCAGCGGGCAAGACATCACCTTCAGCAGCGGCCTCACGATAGCGTTCACCAGACCTAAAATCACGGCCATCGTCGCGAATATCGTCCAGGCCTCGCGCTCCACGCGAATGCCCGGCACCAGCCACGCCGCTACCACCAGCGCCACACTTGTGATGAGCCAGTGGATCAGGATTCGCATTCGTCTCTAATGGAGCAGACGCGTGAACTGCGGCAGCTGTTTCACTTGTTCGAAGTCGTGAATCATTTTCAAGATTTCGTCGATGCGTTTGGCGGGCAGCTTAGAATCCGGCATCAGCGCGTGGTATTTCGCATCCACATCGCTCCACTCGATACCGCGCGGCCCTGAACCCTTAGGCGCGTCGACGGTGCTGGTGAACCTAGCTCCGGATTTCGTGACAATCGTTACAGTCCCGCCCCAATTCCAGTCGTAGTGGACGTTCGGCGGCGCAGGGTCCGGTTCCACCAAGCCAATGAGGCGCGCGACCACCGGGCTGTGGATCTTCTCCGGAGTGACATTACTCCAATTAAAATCTCTGTCGGCCACTGCGGAAGCCACGAAATACGCCAGGCTGTGAATCGCTTCAATCATGTCCTGCGGAGGCTTCGAGCCGTATTGCACGCTAGTCTTCGACGGCCCTGAGACCAAAATTTTCGCAATCTCATCCGGCGGCACGTTCGCTTTTTTCGACGCGTTCGCCGCCGCTTCCGCGGAGGAATGCAACGCGTGCGCACCCGGTACCAACTTCACCGCCATGTATTTGACGATGTCCCAATCCGGTCCCAGCGCGCGCGTGACGTGCTGCGCGTCCCACTTTCCTTTGCCGAAAACTTCGAGAAACCCGCCTTTGGCTTCGAGCAAATCTGGATTCACTGTATAACCGCGGGCCGCGGCTTGCGCGGCATTGACGGCGCAAAGGGCGGCGTTGCCGGCGTGATATTCGCGCGCCCAACTATCGGTGCCGATCAGTAATCCGCCCATGGTTGTCGAGGTCATCGCGATGGCGTTCGCCATCTGCTCGGGCGTCAGCTTCAGCAGTTTCGCGGCCGCAACCGTTCCACCGAAGGCCACGATGATCGAAGCGTGTAATCCCGACCTGCCGTTGTTGAGCGCTTCCCCCATGCGCCCGGCCGCTTCATAGCCGGTCACGATCGCTGAAAGCACGTCCGGTCCAGAGGCGCCCGTGCGCTCGCCAATCGCCAGTCCGATCGCCGTCAAACTGGTGCCAGTGTGTGCCACATTGCGGAGGTCACTATCGTCGGAAGCGGCCGCGTCGCTGAGCATCGCGTTAACACGCGCGGCTTGCGCGATAGGCAGCTTCGCTCCGTCGTACCAGATAGTCGATTCAGGCTGGCCGCCCTGCTCCTTCGCCAGATCGCGGACGATGCGCGCAGACCCGATCACCGAGCCAGGCGCCGCGCTCGCCAAGGTACTGGCCAAGATGATCTTGGCCTGCTTA
>Ga0207694_10001098_pt1 | contig 23443 bp, 23 predicted proteins | sample KBSC34metaG_FD_184353 | JGI IMG/M metagenome (GOLD analysis project Ga0207694, IMG submission 184353) | Corn rhizosphere microbial communities from Kellogg Biological Station, Michigan, USA - KBS C3-4 metaG (SPAdes) (version 2) | ecosystem: Host-associated > Plants > Roots > Rhizosphere > Soil... | reverse complement strand
GAAGGCAACGCTGGAAGAGATCGAGTCGCGCCACTGGGATCAGTTCGCGGAGGACGTCAATATTGGTGCCCCTTATCTTCGGCGTCGCATACGGCAGTTGTGCGAAGCGACCTTGGCGCAATTGGATGCGCCCGACAGCAGCCTGAAACGGAGGCTGCCAGGTAGTGAGAACTTTGTCAGGTTTGCCGATCTGATTGCTGATCGGGCCAGGCGCTTGCTCATCAAGGCGGGATGACTCGGCCAGCCTCTGGACTTGGGTCGAGTTGTCTGGGGCGTTCGGATTTTAGGTTATTGTGCTGCGCGGAAATTAGGTTTTCGTGCCGACCAACGCCTGGAGCGAATCACGCCGCTGACGGACTCAATTTCGCGCTTGAACATGCGCCGAGGGACTCGAACCTCCGAAGCAAAAAGTCCCAGGGTATCGATTATGGTATCGACCGGCGCCGTTCATAGTAAGGCACTGAATTATAAAGATAAATATGGCATTTTCGAGTCCTCTTCTGCTTGAAATCCGAGGACGTCCGAGCATGTCCGAGAACGTCCGGCCTTGAGGCATTCGGTGGCACACTCGGGGAATCTCTGTGCATTTCGTTCCTCGAATGATGCTGAGAAGGCCCCGTTTACATCGGTCCTAGAAAAGATTTCACGCATAGTCACTTTTCGGTCGCCGCCAGCGGGATAATCGTCGAAAGTCCAGCCTCCAGATTGGGAACGCATCCCGCCAGCACTGTCTGATACGACATATATCAACGATGATCGCGCGGCGCCCGTGCATTGAGGTCAGCCCATAGCCTCTCGGTTCCGGCTTCCTGCGCCTTGTTGACGTACTGGGAGGCAACGAGCCAGCCCTTGATGTATTTCAAAGGCACGACGCATCCGATGCCCATCAGCGGAAACGAAATCAGGAAATGGACCCAGAACGGCGGGTCGAAGCGGACCTGCAGCCACACGACGAAGAACGTCAGCGGGAAGGCGACGATACATAGAGAAAAGAATGCCGGGCCGTCGTCCGGCGCGGCGAAGCTGTAATCGAGGCCGCAGCTTGGGCATCTGTCATGCAGCTTCGGCCATTTGCGAAACATCTTGCCTTCACCGCATCGCGGGCAAAGGCCTTTGACGCCGCAGCGAAATATCCACCTTGCCTTGCTACCCCGATCGGGACCGTTATCTGCCATGCTGGAAGTTCCTTTTGATTATCGTGTTGCGGGTAAGGCCCCGCGCCCGCTGCGCCTGTCCGGTCAATCACCGCGAGGAATGAAACCCGGCACGCCGGTCTTCACTACGGAGTTGAACCTGATGTTTTTCGCGATGCCCCCACGCATCTCCTGCATGGCGCCATCGGGCAGCGGCGATATCTCGAAGTTCTCCCGAATATGGTCGGGATTGGTGGAGGTGGTGAGGAAGGCCGTGCCGCGACACACGGCCCAGGCCAAGGCAACTTGGGCCGGCGACTGCCCGGTGCGCCGCGCGATCGCCTTGATCACCAGATCGTCGGTCATGCGGGGTTCCATCGCGTGCCCCAAGGGTGCGAATGCCAGCAGCACAATTCCACGATTCCGGCAGAACTCCAGCAATTCCCATTCTGGAAGATAGGGATGGGCCTCCACCTGCACCACCGCCGGTTTGATCCGCGCTGCCGCGTATATCTCCTTCAGCGTGTCCAGTCCAACGTCCGACAGGCCGATCGACCGGCATTTACCGAGATCGACCAGACGCTCCATGGCGCGCCAGGTTTCCAGCAGCGTCACTTCGGGGTCATAGAGGGGCTGGCCGCGTTCGTCCGCCGGCAGCGGGTTGTCCCCGGGCACGAATGCGAATGGCGTGTGGATCAGATAGCAATCGACATGATCGAGCTGCAGGCGGCGCAGGCTCGCGTCAAGCGCCGGCTCGACACGCTCGGGGCGATGATTGGTGTTCCAAAGCTTCGTAGTGACGAACAGGTCCTCTCGGCGCACCGTGCCTGCGGCGAACACTTCGTGCATGGCCTCGCCGACGATGTCCTCGTTGCCGTAGCGCTCCGCGCAGTCGAAATGCCGGAACCCCACCCCCAATGCTGTCTTGATGGCCTGCTTTGTCTTGACCGGATCGGGGATCAGGGTTCCGAAGCCGATCGCCGGCATGGAGCCGCTTGAGTCGGTGAGCGGGATACTGGTTTGGCGGAAAGCGTGGTTGGCAGGCATGGCCTTACTCCTGAAACGGGGCCGGTCTCATTCGGGATCTCTGGCAGCCACCCTCTGCGCAAAGGCACCGTTGGCATTGCCGCCCAGCGCGACAAACAGCCGCACGGTATCGAGGTGGCGGGCCGTCCTTGTCCGGATCTGCCCGAGCAAGGCGCGCTGATAGGCACGCTGGGCATCGAGAACCTGCAATGAGCCGGTCGCCCCGGCCTTGTAGCCCGCCTGGCTGAGCCGCAGGCTTGTCTCGGCGGCGTTCAGGGCTCGATCCTGCGCGTCGGCTTCGTCGGCGTCGTGATTGATCGCCTGGAGCAGGTCCGCAATTTGTCCGAGCGATCTGACGATGGTCTGCCGGTACCGGGCGAGCGCGGCATCATAGGCATCTATCGACCCGCGGCGATTGGCCTTGAGCGTGCCGCCGTGAAAGAGCGGCCCGGTAAGGCCGGCCACGAGGCTCCAGATCGTGCCGATGCCAGGGCCGGCAGTGCCGAGCGATCCCGATAGCTGAAGGTGCGGATAGAGGTCGGCGGTTGCGACGCCGATCGCGGCGCTGGCGGCGTGAAGCTGGGCCTCGGCCTCCAGGATATCCGGCCGGTTTCGGGCAACCTCGGAAGGCAGGCTGACCGGCACGTCCATCGGCAGTGTGAAGTCGGCGAGGTCGAAGTCCGGCGGGATCCAGTCTGCAGGGCCCTTCCCGGCGAGGACCGACAGGGCATGGCGGGCAGTATCGCGCTGTTGCGCCAGTGGCGGCAGCAAGGTTTCGTCCTGCGCCAACTGGGTCCTCGCCGAAGCGACATCGACGCTCGTTGCGCTCCCGTACTGGTGCCCGGCGCGAATGATCTCCAGATTCTTCCGGTCGTTCGCCAGCAGGGTCTGAACCGCGGCGATCTGGGCGCGCGCCGATGCCAGGAGCAAGGCTTGGCTCGCAACGTCGCCCGTCAGGGTCAGATAGGCGGCATCGTACCGGTGCTTCTCCAGATCGGCGATCGCGACCTTCTCCTCGACGGATCGCTTCTTCCCGCCAAAGACATCGAAATCGAAACTGACGGTCGGGCCAACGGAATAGAAGTTGGCGGCCTGTCCGCCCGCGCCCTGACGGCCGCCCTCGGCGCCGAAATCCACCTGCGGACGCAGTCCGCCACGGGCCGCCGCAATCGCCTCGTTAGCCTGTGCGATCGTTGCATCCGCCGCAGCGAGGTCCTGATTGCCATTGATGGCCTTGCGCATCACCGCGTCGAGCTTGGCCGACTGGAAGTTCGACCACCAGTCACCCTCGACCGCCCGGTCAAGGCTGATGTGCTGGGCATTGCCCTTCGTGAGTTGCTGCTCCGCCTGCTGGTCATAGTGCTGCGAGGAGACGGATGCGGGCCGGGTGAAATCGGGCCCGGCCATGCAACCCGACAGCATGAGGAGCGTGGTGGCGGCAGCGATTGCCGAGTGTGCCATTTTGCTCTGCGGGACGGGAACCTTGTGTGTCATTTGCCTGCTCCGGAAAGGGTCGCGGCCGCTCGGGGCTTGCGCAGAAGCAAGGCGAGCGGGCTCGCGATCAGCATGGCGATCATCAGAAGCTTGAACTGGCCGAACAGGGCGATCGCCGCCGCCTGACCGGTCATCATTTCGTTGAGAATGCCAAGACCGGCGCCGGAAAGGAAACCGGGGGCATGGGCGGAAACGACGTGGCTCGTGACATGGCTGGCGAGCGCCAGGTGCATCGCCTGGGTATTGTTGAAGAAATAGAGCTGGACGATCGCGACGCCAATTGTGCTTCCGTATAGCCGCGCCAGATTGAACAGGGCCGTGCCTTCGGGACGCAGCGCCGGGCTAAGCGTACTGAATGCTGTCTTGGTCAGCGTGGGCATCAGCAGGCCAAGTCCGGCCCCCTGGAACATGCCCGCCGCGACTACCGGCCACCAGTCCATCAGCGGCGAATATCCGATCATCCGCCAATTGCCGTAAGTGACGAGCGCGGCGCCGATGACCAGCAGCAGCCGGCTGTCGATCCGCCTGGGCATCAGCCAGGCGAGAGCCAAGCCCCCCAGAAGCGCCAGACTGCGCGGGATCGTCATGTAGCCCGTCGTGTCCGCCGGATACCCCAGCAGTTCCTCCAGCATGGGCGAGGTCAGGGCCACGGTCGGCAGCAGAACGAAGCCGAAAGCGAAAAACATGACCGTGGACAGGACGAAGTTGCGGTCCCTGAACAGCGCCTTGTCGAGAAAATGCGCGCGCGTGGTCAGGATGTGGACAGCGTAGAGGCAGAAACCGAGCGCAGAGCCGATCGCTTCGAGCCAGATTTCGTTCGAGGCGAACCAGTCCAGGCGCTCTCCCCGATCGAGAACCATCTGTAGTCCGACCAAGCCAAGCGACAGGGTCACGAGACCGAAGAAGTCGAACGGCGAGTTCTTCGCCGCCTTCATTTCACCGAGCGAAAGGCCCATGGCGAGGAAGACCAAGCCGCTGGCGGCGAGGCAGGCATAGAAGATCGACTGCCAGCCGTAATATTCGCTGAGCCAGCCGCCAATGGCCGGGCCGCTGAGGATGCCCAGCAGCACTGTGAAGGTCGAGGCCATGCCAATATGATTATGCCGGTGCGGCGGAAGGTCGTTGACAAGAATGGTCAGGGACAGCGGGGCAAGCGTACCGCTAGCCGCGCCCTGGATGATCCGCGCGCCGAGGAATTGCATCAGCGTGGTCGCCTGCGTGGCAAGCAGCAGGCCCACCGCGAAGACCGTAATCGATGTCTGGAACACGGCCTTCCAGCCATATCTGCCCGCAAGCCAGCGGGTCATTGGGAAGACCACAGCACTCGCGGTGATGTAGGACGTGAACATCCAGCCGATCTCATCGTCCTGCATCGAGAAGGCGCCGCCGATATGGAACACCGCCGCGTTGGGGATCGAAATCGTTACCGCCTGCAGATAGGTTGCAAGCAGCGCTGCAGCAGCAACCGTGCGCCGGCCTTCTGCTGTGGAACTGGGGGCGGGTGCGGTGCTCACCGCTCCGCTCCGTCCGCCGATGCGACGCGCAGCGGGCGCTCGCGAGTGTCGATCCGCGCGGTGACGCTGATGCCCGCGTAGAGCGGCCGCTTGGGATCGGGGGCGTCGAATTCCAGCCGGACAGGCAGGCGCTGGACAACCTTGACCCAGTTGCCCGTCGCATTCTCGGGCGGGAGCAGCGCAAATTGCGAGCCCGTGCCGGGGCTCATGCTCGTGACATGCGCCTTGAAGGGATGACCCGGATAGGCATCGACATCGATCGTTGCCGGCTGGCCGGGACGCATGTCGGTGAGGTCGGTCTCGCGGAAGTTCGCTTCGACCCAGATGTGACGGGCCGACATCATGGCGAAAGTCGGCGCTCCGGCATTGACGAAATCACCCAGTTGCAGATCGTCGACCTTGGTGACGATCCCGTCTTCCGGCGCAACGACCCGGGTGTAGGAGAGGTTCAGCCTGGCCCTGTCGAGTTCAGCCTTGGCCTCGCGAACCGTCGGATGCTCGCTTGGTGCAATGCCCGGGTTCCCGTTCAGCGCGGCGACCGTGCTGGAAACCTGCTGCTGCGCCGCAACGATGTGCTGGCGGGCGACCTTGAAGTCCTTTTCGGCGCGCTCAAAGTCCTCTCGCGAGGTGAAATCCGACGCGAGCAGATTCTTCCGGCGGTCATATTCCTGTGCGTCGAATGCCGCCGCGTCCCTCGCTGATTGGAGGTCCGCCAGTTGCTGGCGGTAGTTGGCTTTCAGACCCCGAACTTCGAGCATGGCACTAGCGAGGCGCGCTTCGGCCTGCGCAACCGCGACCTGGTACGGCTCGGGGTCGATCCGGAACAGCAACTGGCCCTTGCGGACCAACTGATTGTCCTTGACCGCGATTTCCACGACCTGTCCGGAAACGCGCGCGTTGATGGAGCCCTTGGTCGAGCGGACATAGGCGTCATCCGTCGAGACATAGGGCTTGTCGGCCAAATAGGCGGCGCCGCCCGCCAAAGCCATCAGCACGGGAACGGCGATAAGCAAAGGCCGGCGAAGACGATGGTGCAGGCCCCCGCTGGGCGGGATCGCCGCTGCCGATTCGGCGCTTTCTTCCCGGGGATGGTGTGCCAATTGGCTTTGCGAAATCGGGGCATTGTCGGCCGCCGGTCGGCTATCTGCCATATCGAGTTGCATAGGTCGTTCCCATTGGGGTTGAATTTTGTACTATGTCGCATAAATATGGAGATCAGGACCCCGCGTCAAGGATTTTATGCGAAATGGTACAAAAAAAGGAATCCCAGGAAACGAAGCGCAGAGGGCGGCCCCGCGCCTATGATCCGGTCGAGGCCTTGCGGCAGGCCAGGGACGTCTTCTGGCGGCACGGCTATTCAGGCACGTCGCTCGATGAAATCTCTGCCGCGACAGGGATGAACCGCCCCAGCCTGAGCGCGGCGTTCGGCGACAAGCACGCCCTCTATCTCGCGGCGCTTCGCGGCTATTGGGAATACAAGTCCGCGCTGATGCGCAAAGCACTTGAAGGTGGAACATTGGAGCAGGCGCTGCTGCGCGCCTATGACGCCTCGCTATCGCTCTATTTTTCCAGCGACAATGACGCGCGCGGGTGTTTCGTTGTCGGAACCGCGATAACCGAGGCCGTGGACGATTCCGAAATCCGGGACACGATCAGCGCGGGGACCGCCATGCTCGATGCCGCGTTCAAGGCGCGTTTCGAGTTGGCGCGCGAGGCCGGCGAGCTTGCACAAGGTGCGGATGTCGCGACGCTCGCAAAGCTGGCAACCGCCACCCTGCACACGCTGGCCATCCGCGCTCGCGCCGGTGTGTCTTGCGACGAACTCAGACAGCTCGCGCGCGATACGGTGAAAGTGATCTGCGGATAACGGACGCGCGGCTTGAACGATCGGAAGTCTTCAGGAGAGCGTCGGCTGCTCATCGGCGGACGCGCGCTTCGACACGTTCGCCAGGAACGCAGTCCACATAGCGGCCGATCCGAGAGCAAAGATCAACCGATAGTCGCCGCCCGACCAATCGAGCAGGAACGAAAACAGATAGGCGCCTGCTGCCTGCAAGAGCGCGAAGGAGGTCGTCGCGCTTCGCCATGCCGCCGTCTGTGCCTCGGGATGGCGGCGCAGTATCTCGCGCGTGCGGCCCAGCACCACCGGAACGATGCCGATCGTGCAGGCACCCGTCACGAAGCTGGAGATCGCCAGGGCAACCGATGCGGAAAGGAACGCGGGCAACCCGATCGCGACCGCTTCGATCGCCAGCATGGACAACAGCGTGCTGCGGTAGCCGTTCCTGTCCGCCGTCCGGCCCGCGATCAAAGGACCGGCGAGACTGCCGAGGCCGAATATCACCCAAAAGTGCGTGCCGTTCGCCAATCCGCGCCCGAGCCCGCGCGAGACGTAATCGACCAGGAACAGCATGTGCGGGACCAGCGCGAAGGCGTTCAGGCCGTAGGTCAGGTAGAGCAGGCGTAATTGCCGCAAGGGAAGCGGTCGAGGCGTGATCGCGGCAGGTGCAGGCACATTGACTGATGGCTCGACCCAGCCGTTCCAGCCCGCGATGGTCAGCAATGCCGAGAGTATAGCCAGCCCCAGCCATGTCTGCGTCAGCCCCTGGTGCAGTAGATGGGGAACGACGGTGCCCGAAAGCACGATCCCCAGGCTGACGCCTAAGAATATAGCGCCGCTGACGATGCCGTGCCGATGGGGCGGAGTGTGCGGCAGGATCGCCGGCGCTGCCAGCACCATGGCGATCCCGCCGGAAACCCCTGAAAGCAGGCGCCAGGCCAGGAACCAGGAAAACCCGGCTGGCCATGCGCAGGCCAGAAACGACAGGGTGGCAGCCACCATTGCACCGCGCAGCAGCCGGGGCGCGGCAACACGGCGCATGGCCAGCGCGCCGCCAACGACGCCGATCAGGTAGCCCGCAAGATTGGCGGCACCGAGATAGCCGGCCTGACCGGCGTTGAACCAGCCACCGGATATCAGCGCCGGCAGCATTGGCGTGTAGGCAAAGCGCGCGAGACCAATACCTATGAGGCTGGCGCACAGGCCCGGAAGCAGGAGGCGCCAGATGGCCCGGGAGTCAGTCGACGCCGACGCGAGGCTCATCGGCTCACCTGTTGAGGGTTGCAAATTCGACACGAATGCCTCCCGGCATGGAGCAGATGAAATGGAGGGTGGAAGACCCCGGACGGTTGGGTTCCGGCGCGAACTCGATCTCGACGCCCGGATACTGACGCACCCGATCGAAAACCGTCATCAACGCCGCCTCGTCCGTGACGGCCAGCGCCAGATGGTGCAGGCCAACATTCGCGCGCCGGTCGAAAGCGACGGCGCTTGCCGGATTGGCGATGCGCCAAAGGGTCAGCACGATCGCGCCGTCCGATACGAAGGCGGCGGGATAATCGGGTCGCCTTCCAGCGACGCTCCAGCCGAGCCCCTCGACGAAGAAGCGCTCGGCCTCGTCCAGGTTCGGCACGGCAAGGCCCAGATGATGAATGCCACGGGTCAAAGGACTGGTCATGACTGTTCTCCTTGGTTGGACCGAAGCGGTCTCAAAGAATCTCATGGATCTGATAGACTGGCCCTTCCGGCCGGCGATCACCGGTGCCGACGGCCAACACGCCGTTCAGCCAGGCGTAGCGCGGGTCCGCAGTGCTGAAGGTCGGCGCTATGCGCAGATAATACGATGCCGGATCGACCGCCTCGCCCCGGGCAAGGGCCGCCATCACATCGGCAGGGCCATGACGCTTGCCGGTGAAGGCCATTGCGATGGGCGCGCCGTCATCGGTCTGGAGCACGAAGCGCGCGTCAAGCAGCGTTACCCCGTCGCCGCGTGCTGTCAGCCAGTCAATACCGCCGGGCAGGATGGTTCCGCGCAGTCGGTCCCCGGTGAACGAACCACCGGAGATATTGGCAACGCGCAGCCCCGCACCATCGGGACCGCCCGGCGCGTGCGTGGTCTCAACCGCGACCGTCATGGTGAACAGAGGACGGGTCTGGAGCGAGGGAAAATTACCGTGAGACATGTCTCATTCCTTCGTTTCGGGTGGAGACCGGGCGGCTGCCATTGCCGCCCAGTAACGCTCCGACGGTGCGTCAACCGGATTTCTCCGCGAGCACCTTGCGGTAGTCAGCGACGGGCATGCCGCCCCAACCCCAGTTTTCCATTTCGACTTCCTGGAACACGACCCAGGTCCATTCGGGCGGCTTTCCCAGCACATCGAACAGCACCTGACTCATGCCCCGGTAGATCGCAGCCTTCTGCTCGGCCGTGACATGGCCGACGCCGGGCTCGGTGCCTTCGCGAGTGACCTGAACAGTAACGATCGGCATGATGACGAACCTCCTTCGCTGAAGTGAACGTCAGTGCCCGGCCTGCTGGCCGCCATCGACATGGATCGTCTCGCCGGTCACGAAGCCAGCACCTTCAAGGTAGAGGATGGCGCCGACGATGTCGCAGATCTCGCCCATTCGGCCGACCGGATGCAGCGCGGCGAGAAAGTCATGGGTTTCGGGTGTGTGCATCGGCGTCTTGATGATACCGGGAGCGACCGCGTTCACGCGAATGCCGCGAGCCGCATATTCGATCGCGAGGCTGCGCGTGGCAGCGGCGATCCCGCCCTTTGAAAGTGAAGCGAGGACGGAGGGCACCTGGCTCAGCGGATGTTGCACCAGCGCGGTGGTGATGCTGACGATATGGCCATTGCCCTGCCTCTCCATCGCCTCCACCGCCGCCTGGGTGATGAAGAAGAAGCCGTTGACGTTGGTCGAGATGACCTGGGCATATTGCTCGGCGGTGTATTTCGTGAACGGGCTGGCGACGAAGATGCCCGCGTTATTCACCAGTGTGTCCACCCGCCCGAAGTGCTCCAGCGCCTTGGCGATGACACGCGGACCGGTGGCGGGATCGCCAATATCGCCCGCGATCGCCAGCACGTCCGGATCGGCGGACGGCTTGATCGACCGAGAGGTGGCGACCACACGATAATTGCGGTCCAGATAGGCTTTTACGAGGGCATCACCGATGCCCTGAGATGCGCCGGTAATGACGGCGACTTTCTTTGCGTTGCTCATGACAAACCTCGATGAATAGGGTTGAAACCCCGGCTCGTGGCCGGTGACCCGTCATCTAGGCCTGTTCGAAAATCGAGCGAATAGCCGTCAGGTGGAAGATACTCTTCCATTTCTCGGTTGAATGCTCTCGCCGCCGCAGGCAACGCCCAGCCGCGCGTAATGCGCCTTCAGCCGCGGAACCGCGAAATCGGCGAAGGCGCGCACCTTGGGCACCTGCAGCCGGCCATGCGGCGCGACCAGATGCACCGGGATCGGTTCCGGCTCATCCCCGGTCAGCAGAAGCCGGAGCGACCCGTCCCGCAGTTCGGGCGCAATGTGGTAGGAGAACATTCGCGTTACGCCGCGCCCACTGACGGCGCTGTCCACTGCAGCGCGAATGCTATTGACCGTCAGCCGGGGCGTGAAATGGACAGTGCGGGCGGCGGCCTGGCCCGGTGCGGGCGGAAACGTCCAGCTATCGATGCCGAAATGGGTCATCGCCACGATCTGGTGCTGGGCAATGTCCGCTGGTTCGCGGATCACGGGATTGGCGTCGAGATAGCGGGGGGCAGCAGCCACCACCCGCCGCACTTCGCCCACCCGGACGGCGATGAGGGTTGAATCGGGCAGATGCGCGATGCGCAGGGCTAGATCGATGCCCTCGTCAATCAGGTTGACCGGCCGGTCGAGGAGATGGAGCCGCACGCTGACCGTCGGGAATTCATCCATGAAGGCATCGATGATCGGCCCCAGCACGCCTTCGCCGGACGTTACCGAAGCGGTGATCGTCAGCACGCCGCGCGGCGCCGCGCGGTCGCCCGCAGCTAGGATGTCGGCCTCCTCCAGGTCCGTCAGCACGCGGCGGCAGGCGGTGGCATAGCGCTCGCCTGCTTCGCTCAGCTTGAGCGATCGTGTCGTGCGGTGGAGCAGTTCGACGCCGACATGGTTTTCCAGGAACACGATCGCCCGGCTGACCGCAGCGGGCGATTTGCCAAGCTTGCGCCCGGCCCCGGCGAGGCTGCCCTCATCGAGCGCCGCCACGAAGACCTTCATCGCGTCTATACGGTCCATCGGTTCACCGGATCAGGAGTGGATGTTTCGGACACTAGGCGACCCGTCTCATTGTTGCAAACTGGGCTGCCATCATGGCAATCGGAGCCGCTTTATTCCGCATGGCGGAAGACTGTCTTCCCAATCCACCAGCTACCCGTGAACCGTGCCCCAGCTAATCTGCAAAGCAGGTGCCGGGTACGTCCCGCACGACCCATTTGCAGTTTGGACATGCACGATGACGCAAGCCTTTCTGAATATCTCGGTTACGCCAAGCGTCCGTGCCGTGCAGGAAAGCATGGGTACAGATGGAATGTGGGGAAAGCGGGATGCCGCCCATGCGCCGGACCACTTCGGAGAGCGCGAGGCCGCCTTCATCGCGGCGCGTGACAGCTTCTTCATGGCGACCGTCTCCGAAACCGGCTGGCCCTATCTCCAGCATCGCGGAGGCCCGCAGGGCTTCCTGAAGATCCTCGACGACCGGACGCTCGCCTTCGCGGATTTCAGGGGCAATCGCCAGTATGTCAGCGTCGGAAATCTGAGTGTCGACGATCGCGCCTGCCTGTTTATGGTCGATTATGCCCGCCGGGCCCGGCTGAAAATCTTCGCTCGCGTTGAACTGGTGCCGCTCGACGAAGAACCGGCACTAGCCGAACTGGTTGTCGATCCGGCCTATCGGGCTAAAGTCGAGCGGATCATGAAATTAAAGCTGGAAGGCTTCGACTGGAATTGCCCGCAGCATATCAGGCCGCGCTTCACGGAAGATGAGATCACGGAGGCAATTCGCCCTCAACATAGGCGCCTTGCCGAACTCGAAGCCGAAAATGCTGAACTGCGCGCGCAATTGATCGGGACAGAATAGGGATATTGGTCGGCGCGGACCTTGACGCTCGAAGGCGACCACGAACAGCTCTGACGGTCTTCGGTGTCGATGGGGCGATGACACCGCCCTGACGCGGTTCCGTCCAGATGCCAATCCGAGTAGCCGGGCAGCGCCACAGCGCTGACTCTAGCTGAAGCCAACACATGACAGGTGCCCTCTATTGGCGAGGGCGTGCTTGAATCAGCCAATTTCGGCTATGGCCGCACTGGCTTTTTGCAGGGGCATGACCTCCACGTCCTGACTGAGAGGATAGGCCTCCGTTCCTGGATAGACGACGATGCGCCTTTGCGGTTTCAGATCCGCGCACGCATGATGAAAACCGCGCTCCAGCGAAGGCGCAAGGCTCCGCTTGACCTCGATGGCCCACAACTCACCGCGAGGCGATCTCAGAAGCAGATCGATTTCGGCGCCGGCGGCCGTGCGATAGAAATTCGCCTGCGTTCCTTCCGGAGCGGCGGCGATCAGCGTTTCGATTACGAAGCCTTCCCAACTTGCTCCTGCGACGGGGTGCCCGAGCACATCCTCGAGTGTCGCAAGACCAAGCAACGTATGAACCAGTCCACTGTCGCGAACGTAGACGCGCGGCGACTTGACCAGTCGCTTGCCAGCGTTGGAATGCCAAGGTTCCAGGCGACGGACCAGCAGCAGATCCACCAGGAGATCGAGATAGGACGCAACGGTCTTGCCATCGACGCCAAGCGACCGGGCGAATTCCGCCGCGTTGAGCAGGCCCGATTGATGATGGGCCAGCATGGTCCAGAAGCGCCTCAGCGTTTCGGCCGCTATCCGGGGGCCAAGCATTGGCACATCGCGCTCCAGATAGGTGCGGATGAAGTCCTGTCGCCAACGCTGGCTGCGACGATCATCCGCAGCCAACAGGCTGTCAGGAAATCCGCCCCTGTTCCAAAGTTTCGGAATTTCAGCCGCCGGAACTTCCGATCCGTCCACCGGTCCCATTTCAAGGTAGCTGATCCGTCCCGCCAAGCTTTCCCCGGACTGGCGCAGCAAGTCCAGCGAGGCTGAGCCAAGCAGCAAGAAGCGCCCGGTCCTGAGCCCCTTGCGCCTGCCTTCATCGATCAGACCGCGCAGGATCTGAAACAGACCGGGCAGCCGGTGAACCTCATCGAGAATCACGAGCTTGTCTTCGTGCTGTGCGAGATAGAGTTCTGGTTCGGTCAACCGGGCCCGATCCGCATCGGATTCGAGGTCGAGGTAAAGCGATGGTCGCTGCTCGCCGATCGTCCGCGCGAGCGTCGTCTTGCCCACCTGACGCGGCCCAAGGAGCGCGACCGCTGGCGTCTCGTCCAGCCGTTCGGTCAAGTTCAATGCAATGCGGCGCTCAATCATTCATGCATTTATGGACTGTAATTCCATATCTGCAAGGTTAAATCTCGCACTCATTAAGCCGAATCAGTTCGCGATTTTTGCAACCTCGAACCGTCCGGGACTCGAACCTGCCCCCCGAATTTTTCCAGGGTATCGCACTGGGTACCGGTGAAAAATCACATTGGATTATCAATTAAAAACAATCTACTAGACGGTACTTTCGAGTGTTCTTCTGGCTGAAATCCGAGGACGTACGACGACGTTTGAGGACATCCAGTTCCATCACGCAGGACGCTCTTGCCCTCAAACTTAAAAGGGCAATACCAAGCCGAACTAACCAGCAAGATACGTTAATTGAGACACTTGATTGAACGGCCTTTATTGGGACAAAGCGGTCGTTCCCCCATCAAGAGCTGAATGGCAGTTTCCAGCGAACGCCGGCGTTCCTGATAGTGGCCGTGCAAGGGTACTAATGTGCAGGATTGACCGATTGCTGAATGTCCGTTCCGGCGGCCCGCCACCCCGCGACGCACGCCGCCATCATCACGACGTTGCCGACCGCGTCGAGCAGCCCGACCCAAGTCAGCATTGGCACCACCACATAAAACCAATAATCGAACACGAAGAACGGCAGCAGACCGATCCCGTAGGCGAGAAAGGTGCGCTGTTCGAACCGCGAAAACGCGGCGAACAGCCCGGCAATGAGGGCCTGTGCGCCGAACGCCCCGATCAGGATCGGGACGATCGGCGCTTCGGATTGATAAGCTGGGGTGATAGTCAGCGCGAGGACAGAACCTGGCGATACCAGGCACCAGCCCCCGAGCACGACGAACACCGCCGCCAGCCACCACTGGATCGTGCGAACCGACATCACAGCGCCGCTGCGGGCTGGGGGATGATAGAATGCGGTGCGGGTGCGAACGGGATCTCCAACGGCTTACGATCGGGCAGCACACTATATTTGCGGCGCGAGATACCCGACAGCGCGAGGCTAAGGTTGCGCTTGAATGGCGGTATCTGGTTGAGGATGCGCAGCACGATATTGCGCACTCGGCGGCCAAGCGCCGAACGAACCGTGGCCATCCGCGTCAGGCGGGAGGCAAGCCCCAACACCAATTGCGCCGCAGGGCGCCGCGTCGCGGCATAATCGTCGAGCACGCTATCTGGCGCGCCGTCTCGCACCACGCGGGTCAGCGCGTCGCCGAGCACGATCGCATCGACCAGACCGGCGTTCATGCCCTGACCGCCGGCCGGGCTGTGCACGTGTGCGGCGTCGCCGATCAGCAGGATCGGGCCTTTCCGGTAGGTCTCCGCGAGCCGATGATGGACGCGGAAGCGCGACGACCAGACCATGTCGCTGACATGCGCCGGTTTCACCACCGGTCCACGCGTGTCAAGCAACTGCTGGATCAGGTCGATCCCCGGCACATCCGGCGCTTCATCGACGGTGGCGACAACGCGGTACGAGCCATCCGGCAACGGCGCGACCACCACCAAGCCGGCCGGCGAGAAGAACAGCGAGACCTCGCTGTTGCCCATCGGCCAGTCCATACGGACGTCTGCGAGGACGAAGGATTCGCCGTAGGCAGCGCCGCGGAAGGCGATCCCAGCGGCTTCGCGGATCACGCTGTGCATCCCGTCCGCGCCGACGACATAGCGAGCATGGACGGTGCGTTCGCCCTCTGCCGTCTTTACCTGTACCGCCGTGCCGTTCGCGTCGGTGGTGACGCGAAGCGCCGCGACACCGCGATGCACGGCGCCGCCGAGGCTTTCGAGCTGCGCCTGCAACACCGCCTCGGTTGTCGATTGCGGCACGAGCAGCATGTGCCGGAACGCCGACGGCAGCGCCGCATAGCTGACGCCGAGCAGCGGCTGGTCGCGGTCGCGCACGGTGAAGTGGGTAACCGTGGTGCCCTCGGCCGACAGCGGCGTAGTGACGCCGATCGTTTCGAGCATTTCCAGCGTATGCGGATGCACCACCCCGGCGCGCGAAGTGTTCTGCGCGTGCTCCAGCGCATCGACCAGCAGATGATCCATCCCGGACTGTTGCAGGGCAGTGGCCAGCGCGAGCCCGGTGGGGCCTGCACCAACGATCAGAACGTCTGTTTGAAGCGGTAACATAATCGTGCCTCCCTATTTGCCAACAATTGTTGACTAAAATTGTTGATTGCATTTGTCAACATACGTTGGCAAAAAAGAGTCATGACCAAACCGAGGGGCAGCACGCCCAAAGCTCTCCGCACGCGCGAAGCCATCGAGGCTGCCGCGCGGGAATTGTTTGCAATCAATGGGTTCGACCGCACGACGGTGCGCGACATCGGCGTCCGTGCCGGCATCGATCCGTCGATGATCATCCGCTATTTCGGCAGCAAGGACGCTTTGTTCGCGCAGGTCGCCGCGCCTGATCTGCACCTGCCGGACCTCGGCGCGATCGCCTCGGCGGTGATCGGCGAGACGTTGGTGCGCCATTTCCTCGATCTTTGGGAAGGCGACGGGGTAGGTGGCGGGATGCCGGTGCTGCTACGCTCGGCGGCATCGAATGACAAAGCGGCCGAGCAACTGCGCAGGATGTTTCTGACGCAGGTCTTCCCCGCCGTCGCTCGCGCCGGCCCGCCTGAGACGGCGGCGATGCGCGCTGGGCTGGTCGCGAGCCAACTGCTCGGTCTTGCGCTGACGCGCTACGTGCTGATGGTGCCGCCGGTAGTAGTGATGCCGCCTGAGTTCATCGTCCGCACGATTGGCGCAACGATCCAGCGTTATGCATCGGGCGAAGGCTTGGTCACGAACGAGCTTGGGCAGGAGGTATGACCTGTTAGTCTACGTGAGCGTCCGCTTTCGAGAGCATCGCAAACTTCAGCCAATGGTAAAACTGCCGCGTTGCTGACGGTTCGCATTGACCGGTCCGATCGGCAGCTTCCGACATGACAAGACGCTCACCGGTGCAGAATGAACGGCAAAACCTGGTCGAAAGTCGCCGATGTGATGCGATCTAGCGGGTAGTTGCCTCATGGCCTGCTGGCGCGTGGTGGTTGGCCACTTCGAGCCGGTCTTTGTGTATAGGGAAAGCGCTAGGGCTATCTCCAATCGAACCGCACTGCATGATTTTTTAATGAGAATCGTTGCAGAATGCGCCCCAGGCGCTTATCTGGGGCGCAGGAGATTTGACATGTCGGCCCTCAGCGATCTCAAGCGCCACCTGCGCCCCGGACAGGTTTACCGCCGCAAGGATCTTGCGCGCTGGTCCAACGCGGTCGATCGTCATGTCCGGCAACTGGTGGACGAAGGGCGGCTCGAAAAGGTTTCAGCCGGTGTCTACATGGCACCGCGTCAAACCAGGTTCGGGGCGGCGCCGGCCAAGCCTGAAAAGCTCGTCGAGACATTTCTCGGCGACAACCGTTTTCTGATGGTCTCGCCAAATGCGTTCAACGGGCTCGGGGTCGGTACGACGCAGCTCTACAACGAGCCGGTCGTTTACAATCGCAAGCGGCACGGGAAGTTCACCCTCGACGGGCGTATCTATGATTTCCGGATGCGGCCGTCGGTACCCAAGCGGCTATCCAAGGAAGTCCTTCTGGTCGATCTGCTGCACAATCTCGATCGGCTGCCGGAAGACAAATCGGCAGTGCTTCCGCGCGCGCTCGAGCGGGCGAAGGAAATGAACCGTTCGCGTCTCGCCAAGGCCGTCCAGGACTTTGGCTCCGCGCGGGCTGAACGCTTGCTGGCGCCTCTTCTCGAGCGAGCCTGAAGGCGCACGAGATGCTGCTGCACGATCACGAGGATTTCGACGATCTCCTTGCAGTCGTCTCACGCGAGCAGGCGATCGATCCGGGTTTGGTCGAGAAAGATTATTGGATCATGCACGCCCTCTGGGGCTTGCAGCAGTTGGGCTTCCGCTTTGAACTCAAGGGCGGAACGTCGCTGTCGAAAGGGCATGGTCTCATCCATCGCTTTTCCGAGGACATAGACATCCTGATTCACCCCGGCCTGGACGATCTGCCAACCGGCAAGAACCAGAATAAGCCTGCCCATATAGAGGCACGCCGTACGTTCTATGCCGGCCTGTCGGTCAAGATCACGATCGCTGGCATAAATGAGGTCGAGCGCGACGTAACATTCGATGACCAGCGCATGCGCAGTGCAGGCATCCGCCTGCATTATACTCCCCGCAACCCGCTACCGGAGGGCGTCAAGGATGGGATTTTGCTGGAGGCTGGTTTCGATCAGGTGGCACCCAATCGGCCATGCCTGATCAGTTCGTGGGCCTATGACAAGGCGGCGGCGAGTGATCTTCCTGACCTCACCGACAACCGGGCGTTCGACGTACCTTGCTACGAACCCGGCTACACACTGGTCGAGAAGCTTCAGACGATCTCGACGAAGTTTAGGCGGCACCTTGAGGATGGCAGCGTGCCGCAGAACTTCCTCCGCCACTATTACGACGTCTACTGCCTCCTCGGCGATCCCGACGTTCAGGCGTTCATCGGCACCGAAGCCTATGCAGCCCATAAGGATGCGCGCTTCCCGGCTGCAGATAACAAGGTGATCGCCGAAAATCCCGCATTCGATCTTTCAGACCAAACCACACGGGATCGCTTCGCACATGCCTATGCCGCCACGTCTGCGCTCTATTATCGCGGGCAACCCAGCCTCGACGATATCCTCCGGCGCATCCAGGAGTATGCGGATCGTTTGTAGGAGATGACCGTGCGCCAGCAACAAGCAGACACTGCGAAAGGGGTTGGATCGGAGGCCTGCGCGACAGTCGAATCACGGTGGAGCCGGTCAGCTGGCGGCCAAAAAACATGCGAAGGGACTCGAACCTCACGATCAAAATGTTGTAGGGTATCGACGAGGGTATCGGCTGACAGCTACCCAGAAATATGATTATATTTCAACTCACTAGATCGGTTTTCGAGTCCTCTTCTGCTTGGAATCCGGGGGCGTCCGCTGGCGTTCGGGTAGGTCCAGCTAGAGACAGTCTACGCGCTCAATTCGAATGTGAAAGTCTCGTCCCGCGTTCCCGAAGCCGACCATTTTGTTGACGTGTCGGAGTGTGCTGAGCGGCGGGACTTGGAAGCCGTCGTTTGCGGGATCGCCGGGACCGCCAGGTTTCGGTTAAACCTGCCTCTCGGCGGCGAGACGGTTATCGCCCGCTGAACTGCCTGATCTCTGTGATCACAAACTCAACGGTGAAGGCGATGTCATGGGAGGCAGGCTATCTGCGCCGCATGAATATCGGTTCATATTTCCGCCTGGAAGGCGTTCTTGTCGCAGGAGCGGTCAGTCTCTACGTGCAGGCGCGAAACGGCGCGCTATGGGAAGTCGGCCGTCTTAAAAATGTCGCTCATCTGCTTCAGTCGAACGTGGTGGTCGAAGGCATCAGGACCGGCGCGGAAGCAATCGCGGTCAACTGGATTGAGGCGAACGGGCCGTTTCAACGAACCCTTTCTTCGGCCGCCATGTAGCCGTATCGCTCAGTGCCGCCGCAGCGTCCGCCTGACCTCGGCGGTGATCGTGTAGACTGCCTCCCGCCCAGCACCACGATTGGGATGATCGACGCGGTAGCTCTGATAATGCCGGCGCAATAGGCCCGCCTTTACCAGATCCGAAACCGCGCGGCTGACGCTGGTCCGGCCGGAACGGATGATCCGCTCCTTAATTTGCGCCTCGCATTCCCGCTCCAGTTCGGCTGGTTCGGCACCATGCTGCGCCTTGCCCAGAACCTCGCCGCGCACAGCCTCAATCATAGCAATGCGCCGACAATCTCGCTTCGCCAGCGGAGCCAAAGCCTGGCAGAGCCAATCGCGAACGGGCACCCTCCCCTCCTCCGTCCTGACATACGGTCCGAGGCTTCCATTTAGCCCTGCTTCCCGAGCGATCAATTCCAGCACGAGGAGCGCGTAGCGCGGCCGGCGCGTGACGGCGGCAATCCGATCGACCAATTCCGGCTGCGTCGCACTCGCTGGGACCGCAGCCGATCGTACCGGCTTCTTCGCGGACGGTAGCGGTTGCTCAAAAAGGTCAGCCTGATAGAACATATCAGGAATCTAGCAGATGATGAGTCGCTGTGAATCCCCTTTTCTGCGCCGGCGGCAGATAAAACCCATGTGTCTCACCCGGAGCCGGAAAATTCTTATTACCTTTGTCATATGTTCTTTTCTTCCCGGCCCGGCACAGCCACAAAAAAAGGCCTACAAGGGCCAGGGGAATCATGAAAATCAATCTTGTTGCGGCCGCCATTGGCTTGGCCGGCGTCGTGTCTGCCGCCTCTGCCCATGAGCCGCATGGCAGCACAGTTGCTGCATCCTCAAAGGCAGAAGCGGCATATACAGAATTGCTTGTCACAGGGGAGAAGCTTGGCCGATCCCTGCAGAATACACCCGCCAGCGTCGCCGTCACGACGGCGCAATCCATTGAACAGCAAGCCATGGTCTCGGCCTATGACGTCATGGACCGTACGCCCAATGTCGTAACGGACGGAAGCCGGACAACCTTCTCGATCCGCGGCGTCGACGCATTCAATGTATCTGGTGCCGGTGAGGGTGCACTGGCGAGCCTATATCTGGATGGAACGGCCATTCCCCGCCTCGCCCTTGCGTCAGGCCCTCTCGACCTGTTCGATGTGGCGCAGATCGAGATGCTCCGAGGCCCGCAATCGACTCTCCAGGGACGCAATGCACTCGCCGGCGCGATCATCATCAACACCGCGGATCCGACCTTTGACTGGACTGGCACAGCCCGCCTGCGGCTTACGGACAGGGACGGTCAACGAAGGCTCGGAATCGCATTTGGCGGACCTGTTGCGCAGGACCAGCTTGCATTCCGGCTCGCGGGCGAAGCCTCAAAGACGTCTGGTCTGATTCGGAACTCAACATCCGGCAGCGATGGAGATCCACAGCGCTCGCGCACATTCCGGGGAAAACTGCTGCTCGAACCGCGGGCTATACCGGGCCTGCGTCTCCTGGGCGCAATCCTGTATGACCGGCATCAGCGGGGTACCTTCTATACCGAACTCGATCCACCCTATGATCCGCGGGCACGGACCACGACCTCGGATATCGAGGACCGAAAGGGTGTCACCAGTAACATCGCGACGCTCCTGGTAGAACAGGAGACCGGTGCCGAGACCGCTCTCAAATTCATAACCAGTTACAGTCGCATCCGCTTCCGTTCACTTTCGGACGCCGATCGGACGAGCATTCCGGGACAGCTCAGTCAAATCGACGATCTCACCCGCTCCTTTCAGGAAGAGGTCCGCTTCACCTTTCGCAAAAGCTGGATCGAAGGGCTCTTGGGCGCATATTATCTTGGGGAACACCGCTCCTATGCCTATAGTGCCAGCCAGAGCCTCAGTCTCGTCAGCCTTGGGATCGCTCGCCAGTTGCAGGCAGCTGGCCTGGCGCCAGCGACAGCAGCGGCTGTCCTCAATTTATATGGTGGCGCCCTACCCATACGCAATGCGCTCTTTCAGCCAAGGCAGACCCACAATTATGCAGGCTTCGCTGATCTGTCATTCCCCTTCGGCCACAAGCTGCATCTGCGCTTTGGCCTGCGCTATGAGCTCGAGACACGACAGCAGAGCGCGGTCCAGGGCGTGGCAATCGATCAATCGCTGCCGGATCCTGAAACGCTGCCAGAGTCCGCCCTTCGTCCCATCGTACGCCAGTTGAACGGCCTTCTCGTCCATCTCGTCGAAGGCGCCAACAACGCCGAACCGGCACAGCACGCACGCTATCGAGCCTGGCTTCCCAAGCTGGGCATCAGCTATGATCTGGCTCCGAACGTGACATTAAGCCTGACAGCGCAGCGTGGTTACCGGGCCGGCGGCTCGAGCTTCAACGAGCAGCGCGCGGAGAGTTATGAATTCGCGCCAGAGCACAGCATGACCTATGAATGGGCCCTCCGGTCATTGTGGTGGGGAAACCGGCTTGCGCTCAACGCCAATGTTTACAGGACAGACTGGAACGACCAGCAGGTCCTGATCCAACTGACCCCTGGAGCGCTTTACGACACTCGGGTGGTGAACGCAGGCAGATCCAGACTCCAGGGTTTCGAGATCGAATCCCATGCCAGGGTCAATCGAACGCTCGCGCTGTACGCCGGGCTTGGCTTTGGCAGTGCCCGGTTCCGCAGCTCCGCCCTCGCCCAAGGCAGTCCTTCCGAGAGCCTGGATGGCAAAGCGTTCCCGCATGCGCCGCGTTGGACGCTTTCGGCCGGTACGACCTTCTCCCATCCGGAAGGCTGGTTCGCAAACGTCAACGCCAATCATCGCAGCGCCTATTACCAGAACGTCCTGGACGAGAGCGAGCGCGACATAGCGGCTCGGACCATCGTCAATGCGAAACTCGGCTGGCAAGGCAGGCATACAGGCGCCTTCCTCACTGCGACAAATATTTTCAACGTGCAGAAGACCAACCAGTTCTTCGTCGATGTCGATGGCCGCAAGCGTGGCACTCTCAACGAACCGCGCATATTGGGCATCTCCCTCGAACGCCGCTTGTGAGGAATGCCGATCCGGAGCCCTGCAGCAAAGCAAGGCAACCCGTCATCGTGCAGGCCGCAAACTTTTCCTGCCCTCCCCGGACAACGACCTGCTCTCATTTTTTTCCGTGAATTATCTCTACACAGCCTAGGAAATTTCCGCCACAGACATGGTTAATGATTGAGGTTCTCGGGAGGCGTATGTTGGATGATCGGATCGCCAGATTATCCGATATGCAAAAGCGCTGCCTTCGCTTGGCAGCGGAAGGACGAAGTTCGAAGGAGATCGCGCCGCTGGTGGGTTTGACCCATCAGACGGTCGATCAGTATCTTTATCGTGCCCGCATCATTCTGAATGCGGAGAACCGACGCGAAGCAGCGCGGATCTTCGCGGAAATCGACAGCGCCGTTCCGTTCAAACAATTTGAATTAAAGCCGAACGACGTTGAAATCCCTCAAGTTGATGGCACTCCTGAGGAACCGGTCGAGCAGCGACAGGCGCAGCCCAAGCCACTCGGCCTTCCCCCCATCGGAGGCCCTCCCAATGACCTGACACATGCTCAGCGCCTTCTTGCGATCGGCAAGATCGCGCTCTTTCTTACGATTATCGTTCTTTCGGTGATCATCCTCTTTGCGGCAGCCCTCGACGCCCTGTCGAGGTAACGCTCCGCTCCACGGCAACCTGATCTTACAGACGCGCAGCCTGAGGTTGCGCGAAGGAGACCCCATGACCGATTTCAACCCGCAGCAGGCTCGCAAGATCGTGACCGACCTGGGTCGCACGCAACTTCTGATCGACGGCGCGCTCAAGAAATTCTCCATGCTGACGACTGATGTGATCGACGCCTTTTCCGACGCGAAGCTGAGCGATGCGGCCGGCCAGCCTGCCCTTGAGGAACTGGCCGAAGGCTTCAAGACCTTCGTGGAAGGGCGCCGCAATTTCGTGAACGCCCACAAGATGCTTATCGACATGAAGCAGGATTCAAACCTCCGCGCCGTCGAGATCGGCTGTGATCCGGGACCGCTGTGCCCATGGATCGCGCCCGAGTCGAAGCTGGAATTGGTTGCCTGAACACGCCTCTGGTGCTTTGGCCGTCTTGCGAAACATGGAAGACGGCCAAGGTTCATGCTTTTGATCTTGTATTGGATTATGACGCTATGCTGCTGTCTATATGCCACGAGCGCAGGCGGCACTGTGGGCCGCATCGGCGCGGGTATCATCATATTCAAGACAGTTGCGGGATTTTGCACCTCCATCCTCGACCAAAGCTGGAGTCATACGCTTTACCCTGTGCTGGCTGTGGATGCGATATGCCTCGGGGCGTTCGTCATTCTGGGCCTGCAGAGCGATCGGAACTGGCCTCTTTGGACGAGCGGCTGTGCGCTCGCGGCGGTTGCGGTTCATCTTGGTTCGATCTCCAAGGTCGGGATCGATCCCAAGATATATCACGGACTGAGGAGCCTATGGGCTTTTCCCATGCAGCTC
>Ga0207694_10001092_pt1 | contig 23519 bp, 18 predicted proteins | sample KBSC34metaG_FD_184353 | JGI IMG/M metagenome (GOLD analysis project Ga0207694, IMG submission 184353) | Corn rhizosphere microbial communities from Kellogg Biological Station, Michigan, USA - KBS C3-4 metaG (SPAdes) (version 2) | ecosystem: Host-associated > Plants > Roots > Rhizosphere > Soil... | reverse complement strand
TCCGTAAGGCGGCGCGCTGTCAGTGTCCAAGGGTGCAACGGGAACCGGCACGGTGCTGACCGGCGGCACCGAGGCTGTGCTCGGCACCGCATTACGGACGACAGTCAGCAGCGGCGGCAAAGAGACGGTGTCCTCGGGCGGCGTCGCCAGCGGGACCACAATCAGGGCCTCCGGTGTGGAAGCGGTGCTCAGAGGCGGCCAGGCGACCGGAACGGTGGTCAGCAACGGCGGCCAGGCCGTCGTGTCGTCGGGCGGCAAGATCGTGGGCGCCAAGGTCCTGACCGGCGGCGCGGTGACGCTGTCGAAAGGTGCGGTGGCGTCGGCGACGGTGCTGAGCGGCGGAGCCGATGTAGTCCGGGGCACGGCCTCGGCCACGACCCTCCTCAAAGGCGGCGTCGAGACGGTATCCTCCGGCGGAAAATCCCTCGCGGCGGTCGTATCGTCCGGCGGCACCGAGACGGTGCTGAAGGGCGGCTCGGCCACCGGCATCACAGTCAGGTCCGGAGGCACGCTGCTCTATGCGGGCGGCACGGTCACCGGGGCGACGATTTCGACGGGCGGCAAGGAGGCGGTGGCCAAGGACGTGACCGTCAGCAAGCTGTCGGTCGGCAGCGGCGTCACGCTGATCGTCTCATCGGGCGGCACGGCCGCCTCGACGGTGCTGAGCGGCGGGACGGAAACCGTGCTGTCGGGCGGCAAGATCATTGGCCCGGTGACCTACAAGGGCACGGGCGGGACCCTGTCGGTTGCCGGCACCACGAAGATCGCCTTCACCGTCTCGGGCTTCGCCAAGGGCGACAAGATCGACCTCGCCGGTTTCGCCGCGAAAGGCGCGAAGCTCACCTTCGTCGAGAACAAGGCGAACACCCAGGGCACGTTGACCATCACCGACGGCGCGCTGAAGGCGACGATCATCTTGTTCGGCCAGTATGTGGCTGCCGGGTTCAAGCTGTCCGCCGCCGGGGCAGGGACGGCGATCACCTACACCTCGGCGACTGCGACGCAGGTGCTGGCGGGTAGCCACTGAAGACGGATTTGCCGGACGGAATGCCACACATGCGGCACTGGGAGAGCTGACGATGCCAATGATGCAAATCCACCTTTCAGGCATGTCGGGTGCGGGCATTACCGTGACCTCAGGTGCGATTTTCTTCTTGTCGGACTCGACGTTCGATCTCAGCAACGTCCTCAGCGGCGGCTTGCTGGTACTGGACGGCGGTACGATCACCAGTCGCACGACCGTCGAATCCGGCGCCCAAGAAAAGGTCAACGCAGCCACGGCGGCTTCCTTCGATGCGATCGTCAGCGCGGGCGGCTTGCAATATGTCACGTTCGGCGAAGCCGACGGCGCGACGATTTACGGTTCGCAATACGTGCAGTTCGGAAAGGCTAGCGGCACCATCGTCAGCGGCGGCTCCCAGTTCGTGGTGACCGGCGGCGCCTCCATCCTCGGAACGCTTGTCGACAGCGGCCGCCAGGCCGTGTCCTCGGGGGGCACGGCGACCAGCACAACCGTCAGCAGCGGCGGCATCGAGACGGTAACGGTGGCGGGCAGCGCGGCGTTCACCACCGTCAGCAACGGCGGTGTCGAGAACATATCGAGCGGCGGGGTGTCGGTCTCAGGCACGATCCTGAGCGGCGGCCAGGAGACGGTGTTCGCCGGCGGCGTCGCCAGCTTCACCGCCGTCAGCAACGGCGGCGCGGAAACGATCTCTGCCGGCGGGCAATCCGTTTCCGCGATCGTGCATGGCGGCGGCACGCAGACGCTCACCGGCGCGGGGGCATCCGCCATTGCAACCGTAGTCAGCAGCGGCGGCCTCCAGGCGGTATCGGCCGGCGGGAAGGCAACATCCACCACCGTCGACGACGGCGGCGAGATTACGGTCGGCTTCGCAGCTTCAGCGGTGAGCGTGACGGTCAGCAGCGGCGGTGTCGCGACAATTACGTCGGGCGGCCTCATCATCAGCGGCAAGGTGCTCACCGGTGGCGAGTTCGATATCGGCAGCGGCGGCAGCGCCGCCATCTTCGACGACCACGGCGGGACGGTGAACATGTCCTCCGGCAGCATCCTCAGATTCTACACCATCAGCGGCGGCGGCACGCTCAACATATCCTCCGGTGCGCTGGGCAGCAGCCTTGGACAGGTATTCCGGGGCGGCGTCGAAAACATCCTCAGTGGCGGCGCCGACAGGGGCACGACTGTCGCCAACGGCGGCAAGATATTCCTCTTTTCCGGCGGCTTCGCCAGCAACGTCCGTGTCGGCTCGGGCGGCGAGTTGGTCTTTGCCGGCGGCCAGGCGACCATCGGGTTTTTCGGCAGCGGCGGCATCGAGGCGCTCGGTTCCGGCATAACCAGCAATGGCATTACCGTCTCCTCAGGCATGAGCTTCTCCGTCCTGTCCGGCGCCTCCGCCGACGGCACCACCGTGCTGGCGGGCGGCGAGATCATCCTTGCGCCCGGCGGCACGGTCACCAACACCGTGATTTCGAGCGGCGGCGCCGAGGCGATCGGCTCGGGCGTCGAGCTGGATGATGTGACCGTCTCCGCCGGCCTGAGATTCGTCGTGCTGTCCGGCGCGACGGCGAGCGGGCTCACCGTCCAATCTGGCGGCGTGCTCGTCTATTCCGGCGGCACGGTGGATGACCTGACCTTGGGCAGCGGCGCCACAGTGTCGGTGACGTCGGGTGTCACGGTCAGCGGGCTATCCACCGGGCAGGCCAACAAGGTCTTCATCTTGTCCGGCGGAACCGTGGTCGGCCAGACCCTCACGTCCGGCGCCGTGGAGGTCATCAGTTACGGCGGCACCGCCAGCGGCGGCTTTATCGGCCTGGGCGCATCCCAGACCGTGAATGGGAATGCCGTCGATACGACTGTGCTCTCGGGCGGAACCCAGACGGTCGAGGACGTCTCCACCGGCACGCACATAAGCAATGGCGGCACCCAGACGGTCTTTTTCGGAAGCGCGAGCGCGACAGTCGTCAGCAGCGGCGGAACCGAATTCATCATCGGCAGCGGCGGCCTGGGCACCGGCACCACCGTGCTGTCGGGCGGCCAGCTGTTCATCGCCAGCGGCGGCCTCGGCAGCGGGACCGCGATCCGCAGCGGCGGCTTCGAGACGGTGTCTTCCGGCAGCATGGCGAAGGACACGACGGCCAGCCGTGGCGGCACGCAGATCGTGTCATCGGGCGGCATCGCCAGCGGGACGGTTGTCCTGGCCGGCGGCGAGGTCGTCTTCGCCGGCGGCGCCGAATTCGGATTGACCCTCAGCAGCGGCGCCGCCGAAGGTATCGCCTCCGGTACAAGCTTGAGCGGTTTTTCGATCGCCGATGGCATCACGTTGATCGTGTCCTCGGGTGGCCGCGCGTCCGGCACCGTTGTGTCGAAGGGCGGAAGCGAGACCGTGCTGGCCGGCGGGATCGATCGCGCCGCGATCGTCAGCGGAACCGAAATCGTTCGCGGGTCGGCGCTGGCGGGAAAGGTTGCCAGCGGTGGGGCTCAGATCGTGTCGTCGGGCGGTCTCGCCAGCGCGACCGTGGTCAGCAACGGCGGCCAGGCGGTCGTGTCTTCGGGCGGCAATATCGTCGGCGCCAGGATTCTCCTCGGCGGCGCGGACACTGTGCGCGGCACCGCGTCTGGCACGATCGTATCGAGGGGCGGCGTCGAGACGGTGTCCGTGGGCGGCAAGTCCGTTGCGGCGGTCGTCTCCTCCGGCGGCACCGAAACCGTGCTGAAGGGCGGCTCGGCCAGCGGCCTCACGGTCAAGTCCGGCGGCACGCTGATCTATGGCGGCGGCACGGTGACGGGTGCAACGGTCTCCGCCGGCGGCAAGGCGGCGATCCTGTCGGGGATCACGGTCAGCAGCCTGTCGGTCGGCAGCGGCGTCACCTTGACTGTTTCGTCGGGCGGCACGGCGTCGAAGGCGACCGTGGCCGCCGGTGGCACGATCGCCGCGTCCGGCTGCACGCTGACCGCGACCGTCAAGGGCGTGGAGATCGTGTCCGCCGATGGCATCGCCAACGGGACGATCGTCGACAAGGGCGGCGCATTGCGTGTCAACGCAACCGGCAGCGCGGTCAACACGGTGCTGAGCGGCGGAACCGAGACGGTGTCCGCCGGCGGCAAGATCGTCGGGGCGGTGACCTACAAGGGGACCGGCGGCACGCTGTCGGTGGCCGGCAAGACTGGGATCGCCTTCAGTGTCTCGGGCTTCGCCAAAGGCGATACGATCGACCTCGCCAACTTTGCCTCCAAGGGCGCCAAGTTCACCTTCGTCGAGAACAAGGCAAACACCAGCGGCGTGCTGACGATTACCGACGGTGCGCTGAAGGCGTCGATCACCCTGTTCGGCCAGTATGTGGCGACGGGGTTCAAGCTGTCGGCCGCGGGCGCCGGCACGGCGATCACCTACACCTCGGCGACTGCGCACGCGGTGCTGGCGGCGGAACACAGCTGAAGACAACGGCAAAGAAAAAAAGAAAGGACCTTTCGATGACTTCTTCCACGTCCGGCCTTGTCATCTCATCCGGGGTATTCTTCGAAGTCGACAGTCCGTCCGTCGTCGACACGACCGTACTCAATCAGGGTTTCCTGATCCTCAGGAACAGTGGCGTCGCGAGCCACACGATCGTGTCGGCCGGCGGCGACGAGGATCTCAACGGCGGTTCCACCCAATCGATCAGCGCGGTCATCCTCGCGGGCGGCGGACAGGACCTCGTGGGCGGCACGATCAGCTCGGCGACGATCTTCGGGCGCCAGAACGGGGCGTTCGGAACGATCGTCGACACGATCGTCAGCAGCGGCGGCATGCAGGTATTGTCGGGCGGCGGCACGGCCTTGCGTACAAAGGTCGAAAGCGGCGGTGAGGCGTTTGTCAGGCATGGCTGGGTGCTCAGCGGCGGCATCGCCGACGGCGGGTTGATCGGCGTCGTCGGCGGCACGGCCAGCCACACGACCGTCAGTTCCGGCGGCTTCGAGTTCCTGTCGGCCAACGGCGTGTCCGTCTCCGCGACGATCCTCGGTAGTGGTCAGGAGTTCGTGGCGGCGGGCGGTACCGCCAGTTTCACGACCGTCAGCAGCGGCGGCACACTGACCGTCGTTGCCGGTGGCGTGTCCGTCTCCGCGACGATCCTCGATGGCGCCCAGGAGGCGGTGAGCGCGGGCGGCGTCGCCAGTGCGACCACCGTGAGCAGCGGCGGCATGCTGGGTGTTTCCTCCGGCGGCTCCGCCGTGTTCGCGACCGTGAGCGCGGGCGGCGTGGAGAATGTTTCGTCGGGCGGCATCGTAACCAGCACGGCGATCGCCAGCGGCGGCGTCGAACATGTCGAAACGGGTGCAACCGATAAGTTCGCGACGATCAGCAACGGCGGCAACCAGTTCGTGGGTTCCGGCGGCGTCGCCAGCGGCACGCTGATCAGCAGCGGCGGCTTCCAGACGGTCTTGTCGGGCGGCAAGACGGTCGGCGCCTCCGTCCTGGATTTCGGTGAGCAGATCGTGAGTTCGGGTGGCGTCGCCAGCGGCACCACGATCGTCGGCAACGGAGAGCAATTGGTCCTGTCCGGCGGCGTCGCCAGCGGGTCCATCGCCAGTGGCTTCGGCATTCTGAGCGCCGCGAACGGCGGAACGACCGTCAGCGCGCTGCTGATCGCAGGCGGCCAGCAGGACGTCGGCGGCGGCGGTGTCGCCAGCGCCACCACCGTCAGCGCGGGAAGCCTGACCCTTGAGAAGTTCGCGCTTGGGGTCGGCACCATCATCGATGACGGCGGGTCGTTGTTCGTCAAGAACCATGCCATCGCAAGCGCCACCGTGCTGAACAGTGGGTTCGCGAACATTTCGAGCGGCGGCACGGCATCCGACACCGTTGTCGAGAGCGGCGGTCAGTTGAAGCTCCTGAGCGGCGGTATCGCCAGCGGTACCACCATCCGCGAGGGTGGCTTCGAACTGGTGTCGGCCTCTGCTTCCGACAACGGGACCATCATCAGCAGCGGCGGGATGGAGAAGGTCTCATCCGGCGGCACTGCCAACGGCACGGTGATCAGCAACGGTGGAGAGCTGTTCGTTCTGTCCGGCGCCGCTGCCAACGGCACGGCCGTGCTGTCCGGCGGCACGCTGGTCTATGCCGGCGGCGGCGTGACGGGCGCCGTCTTCAGCAGCGGCGGCATCGAGGCGCTGGGCTCAGGCATCACCAGCAACAACGTCACCGTATCCGGCGGCCTCGTCTTCGAGGTCCTGTCAGGCGCCTCGGCCGACAGCACGACGGTGCTGTCGGGCAGCGAAATCATCCTGGCCGGCGGCAACGTGACCAACACGGTGATTTCGAGCGGCGGCGCGGAGGCGATCGCGTCGGGCGTCGAGCTGGACAATGTGATCATCTCCGCCGGCCTGACGCTCATCGTCCTGTCCGGCGGTATCGCGAGCGGGGTCGAAGTCCAGTCCGGCGGCACTCTGATCTATGCCGGCGGCGAGGTGTCCGATGTGACCTTTGACAGCGGCGGCGGCGTGACGGTCGGAGCCGGCGCAACGGTCAGCGGCCAGGTCGTTTCTTCCGGGCAGGTCATCCTCGTCTCTTCCGGTGGGACGACCGTCAGCGACACCATCCTGTCGGGCGGCCAGGAAACCGTCCTGTCGGGCGGTGTCGCCAGCGGGACTTTCGTGAGCAGCGGCGGCGTGGAAGAGGTCAGCGAAACGGGCCAGATTATCAGTGCGATCGTTTCCTCCGGCGGCAATCTGCAGATCGATTCCGGTGGCATCGCCAGCGCGACGGCGGTCATGGGTTTGGAAGAGGTTCACGCCAGCGGCGTGGCCTCGGGCGCCTTCATCGGCAGCGGCGGCAAGGAGGAGGTCGGCAGCGCGGGCAAGAGCATCGGTGCGACCGTGTTTTCTGGCGGCCTGCTGCAGATCGACGCCGGCGGCCTCGGCAGCGCGGCGACGGTCAGCGCCGGCGGCTTGGAGACTGTTGCCGCCGGCGGCGCCGCCAGCGGCACCACGGTTGTCAGCAGCGGCACCGAGCAGGTCGCGGGCACCACGACCGGTACCGTCGTAAGCGCCGGCGGCCAGCAGACGGTGCTTTCGGGCGGCGTTGCCAGCGCAAGCTTCCTGAGCGGCGGCGTTGAAGAAGTCAGCGATACCGGCGAGAGCATCGGCGCGACCGTGCTGTCCGGCGGTCAACTGCAGCTCGACAGCGGCGGGATCGGGAGCGCAACGGCAATCGGCTCCGGCGGGCTGGAGGCGGTGCATTTCAGCGGCCTTGCCGTCAGCGCCGTGATCAGCAACGGCGGCACGGAGGATGTCGGCAACCAGGGCACGAGCATCGGTGCGACCGTGCTGTCGGGCGGCGTGATCCAGATCGACACCGGCGGTCTCGGCAGCGCGACGACGATCAGCGCCGGGGGCTCGGAAACGATCTTCAGCGCAGGCTCGGCGACAGGCACGACGGTGCTGTCGGGTGGCAACCTGATCTTCTTCGGCGGTGCCGCGTCAGCGTTAACGCTCAGCAGCGGCGCTGCCGTGACGATCTCGTCCGGATCGATCAGCGGCCTGTCGATCGGCAATGGGGTCGCCCTCACGATATCCTCCGGCGGAACGGCTGTGGGCGCCGCCGTGTCGAGCGGCGGCGAGGAGATCGTGCTCAGCAGCGCAATCGACGGTGGGGCCACCGTTGCGGCCGGCGGCAGCCTGGTCGTCTCCTCCGGCGGTATCGCCAGCGCCAGCATCGTTTCGGCCAACGGGCAGCTGGAGCTGGCAGCGGGCGCGGCAGCCATCGGCGCCACGATAAAAGGCGGCGGCCTATCCCTGGCTCACGGAGCGACAGCGACGGGCACGGTGCTGAGCGGCGGTGCGGGGATCGTCCTCGGTACGGCATCCGGTACGACGGTCAGCAAGGGGGGAACAGAAACCGTCTCCTCGGGCGGGCTCGCCAAAGGCACGAACGTTCTGGCTTCCGGCGCGGAGACGGTGCTCGGCGGCGGCCATGCCACCGGAACGGTGCTCAGCAGCGGAGGCAAGGCCACGGTGTCGTCGGGCGGCATCGTCGTGACCGCCAAGGTGCTTACCGGCGGTACCCTCACGCTGGCGGCAGGCGGCACGGCGTCGAAGACGGCGCTCAGCGGTGGGCGCGATGCGGTCCACGGCACGGCGTCAGGTACGACTGTCTTTAAGGGGGGTCTTGAGACGGTGTCTTCGGGCGGCAAGTCGGTTGCAGGGATCGTTTCATCCGGCGGTACGGAAACGGTGCTGACGGGCGGCTCGGCCACCGGCATCTCGGTCAGGTCCGGCGGCACGCTGATCTATGGCGGCGGCACGGTGACAGGGGCCAAAGTGGCCGCGGGCGGAAAGGAGACGATCGCCAAGGCCGTCACCGTCAGCAGCCTGATCGTCGGCAACGGCGTGGCCCTCACCGTCTCATCGGGCGGCACCCTGTCGAAGGGAACCGTATCCGCGGGCGGCGTCCTCGGCGATCTCGGCCATACGGTCAGCACGACGGTCAAAGGGACGGCGGTGGCTGGCGGGATGGAGGTCGTGGGCGCGAAAGGCGTCGCCAGCAACACGACCGTCTCCGCGCACGGCATCCTCGTCGTCAGTTCCGGCGGGACGGCGGCCGCAACGGTGGTGAATGGCGGCGTCGAGTCCGTCCTGTCGGGCGGCAAGATCGTCGGCGCGGTGACATTCAAAGGCACCGGCGGCACGTTGTCGGTGGCGGGCACCAAGGTGGCCAGGCTCACCGTCTCCGGCTTCGCCAAGACCGACACGATCGACCTCGCCAACTTCGCCTCGAAAGGCGCGAAGCTGTCCTTCGTCGAGAACAAGGCGAAGACGAGCGGCGTGCTGACAATCACCGACGGCGCGCTGAGGGCGTCGATCACGCTGTTCGGCAATTACGTGGCAGCCGGCTTCAAGCTGTCTGCCGCCGGGGCAGGGACAGCGATCACCTACACTTCGGCGACCGCGCATGCGGTCGTTGCGGTCAGCCATACCTAGCGGCCGGCCGCAGCCTTTCACCTCTACCTGACCGTCAGGCAGGGGTGAAAGGCCGGGTGACGCAGTCACTTCGGGGCGATCACGCTGCCGTCGAAGTTGCAGAAGGTGTGGCAGAGATATGTATCGATCATGTAGTCGGTACATTCCGGGTCGTACCAGCGGTCGATATGGCCCCAGTGATGCGGGTGCAGCATATAGGCGCCCAGCAGGCCTGACAGGTCTTCGTATTCCTGCTCCCAGATATGCGTCCAGGGGCGGGAACCGGAGGCTTCCTTCACGCGGCTGACCTGCCAGTTCTTGATGGTGTGGATATAGACGCCCATCATGTAGGTCTCGCGGTCGAACTTCTCGACCGCCGCCTCGTTGGGCGCCTGATTGGCGCTGAGGAACAGGGTGCGATAGCAGCCTTTTTCCGGCGCGCCGGGTTTGGACCCGCTGCGCCCGCCCTCATAGGCCGCGCTCTCCGCCAGCTTGACCTGCTTGGGGTCGGCGATGACCGCATCGGCGGCCTTGCCGCCGGCGGCGTCGGCTTTCCAGGCGTTGTAGGCGGCCTCGTCGTTGAACTGCAGGTGCCAGATATAATCCCCGCCGTTATAGACGTTGGGCAGGGTCGGGTTCAGCATCGAACGGACGACGCCATGGGCCTTGGCCGTGCCGTTCAGCGCGGCTTCCAGCTTGGAACGGTCGGCGCCCTCGGCCGCCGTGATCAGTTTGGTCAGCTTAAACATTGCACAGGCTCTCCACGTCGGCGATGTCGCTCAGGAAGCAGCGATGGCGTTTCTCGATCAGCGGCTCGATGCTCTTCCAGAATGCCGCCACCTTCGGCGTGCGGCGGCCCATATGGCTCATGCCCCACCAGGCCGGCGCGCCCTGGACGCTCCAGGTGATGTAGAGCGTGTTGCCCTGGTCGTCCTCTTCGTTCATCCACATTGGCGGGGTGATCCAGCGGCTGACCAGGGTCATGCCGCGCTCCTCCTTCGCCGCCGGGGCATAGTGCTCCATATAGGCCGCCAGCAGTTCCTTGGCCTTGCCCGGCTTGGCCGTGATCTGGTCAAGGATATAGATCGTTTCCTTATGTTCGACCTGGCTCATTTCAGGCTCCGCGCTTGGTGATGACGGACTTGCCGTCGAGGCTCATGGTCGTCCGGCCGATCTCGTCCAGATACATCCAGGAGAAGGCGATCTTGCCGGTCAGGCTCTTGGGCTCATGGGAGACCAGGGCCAGCGCCGCCTCGGCGATATGGTCGACCGGCTCGACATAGGCCTCCATGCCCGGCTTGATCACGCCCAGCGCATCGACGCCGGGCGTGATGATCGCGCCCACGGGGGCCACGACATTGACCGAGATGTTGCTGGCCAGCAGCTCGGCCGCCAGGCTGATCGACAGGCGATGGATCGAGGATTTCAGCGCCGCATACAGCGCCGCGCCGCCATGGGTGGAGTAATCGTCATAGGGCGGGCCCTCCGGCGCATGTGCGGTGGAGGAGCCCAGATTGACGATCCAGCCGGCGCCCTGCTTCTTCATGTGCGGCACGGCAAGGCGGGCCAGCTCATAGGGCGCGACGAGGTATTGCTGCACCTGGCTGACCGTCTTGTCGGCAGTGAAGCTCTCGATCGGCTCATGCAGGGCGCGCCCGGCATTGTTGACCAGTATGTCGATGCGGCCGCAGCGTTCGATCACCTCGGCGATCATATTGGCGCGGCTCGCCGCGTTCTCCACGTCGCAGGCAACCGCGATCGCCTTGCCGCCCGCCGCCTCGATCGCGTTGACCGTTTCCTGCAGCGTTCCGGCCAGCCCGTCATGGCTCGCCGCCAGGCTGCGGGCCGAGACGACCACGGTTGCCCCGGCCGAGCCCAGCCGCTCGGCGATGCCGCGGCCGATGCCCCGGCTGGCGCCGGTGACAACCGCGACCTTCCCCTTCAGATCCGACATAGTTCCCCCGATAGATTGGCTAAATTAAAGATCAGCGACCTTGAGCACGATCTTGCCCCTGACATGCCCGTCCTTCACCCGCCGATGCGCCTCGCCGGCTTCTTCCAGCGGCAGCTCGGTCAGGTGCGGGGCCTTCAAGACGCCCTTGTTGTAGAGATCGACGATGGTGCGCAGCTGATTGCCCGCCTGCGCGCGGTTGCTCATCGTATAGATCAGCCGCACGCCTTTCTTCTCTGCCTCGGCGGGATCGGCCATCGGCTCGTTCTGGATCAAGGTGCCGATCGGGGCGATGACGCCGCCCGGCTTGGTCATCTTGATGGCGTCGGGCAGGGTGCCCTGGCCGACAGTGTCCACGATCAGGTCGACGCCGCCCGGCGCCCAGGCCAGGATCGCGTCCAGCACGTTCTCCGAGCGGTAGTCGACCGCGCGGTCAGCGCCCAGGCTCCTCACGTAATCGAGATTGGCCGGGCCGCAGGTGGCCGCGACCCGGGCGCCGGTATGCTTGGCGAACTGGATGGCGAAGCTGCCCATGCCGCCGGCGCCGCCATGGATCAGCACCGACTGGCCGGCCTTGATCTGGCCGCTGCCATACAGCGCTTCCCAGGAGGTCACGGCGGCGGTCGGGATCGAGGCGGCGGTCTTGAAGTCCACGCTGTCGGCCAGATGGGCGACGCGGTCGATGGCAACGGTCAGAAACTCCTCATAGGAGCCGTTCTCGCCCAGCCCCTGGTTGGACGAGGTGACCACCCGGTCGCCGATCTTGTACCCGGTCACCCCTTCGCCCAGCCCGGCGATGATGCCGGCGGCGTCGAAGCCGACGACGAAGGGGAACTTGTAGTCGAAGAACTGCGCCAGCCAGCCCTCGCGGCATTTCCAGTCGGCGGGATTCACGCTGGCATAGGCGACCTGGATCAGCACCTCGCCCGGCTTCGGCACCGGCTTCGGGATCTCTTCGATATGCAGGACCTCCGGTCCGCCGAAGCCGTTGATCACCATTGCCCGCATGCCGTGCCCCTTCGCTAATCGATTAGCCATACGCTAAATCGCGCGGCCGGAGGAAGTCATAGTCGCGGCCGGCGGCTTCTGGCAATACTGAATATGCCCGGAATCGAGCCGGGCAGGGGATGCAAGGCAAGATGCAGAACGACGACGCGCTGAACGACAATCTCATCCACCGGGTCAATGTCGGCGACCTGCTGGCGCGCTCGGCGGCGCGCAATCCGCGGCAGGTGGCGCTGGTGGATGGCGAGCGGCGGCTGACCTATCGCGAATTCAACGCGGCGGCGAACCGGCTGGCGCACGGCTTCGCCAGCCTGGGATATGCGCGAGGCGACGCGGTGGCGCTGATGTCAGGCAACAGCGCGGAATTCCTGGTCACCTATTTCGCCTGCGCCAAGCTGGGCCTGGTCTGCGTGCCGATCAACCTGTTCTGGCGCCATGGTGAGCTTGCCTATGTGCTGAGCCATGCGGAGGTGCGCGCCGTGGTAGTCGAGGCGGCGCTGCTCGAACAACTCGAAACCGGGACCGAGGGCATGGCCAAGGTCGACGCGCTGATCGTCGTCGGCCAGGCCGGGACGGTGCCGGATCTCGGCGTGGAGCGGGTGCTGGATTATGCGACGCTCACGGCCGCGATGCCGGCGGACGAGATGCTGGCGATCGCAGGCGACCGCGACCCGCTCTCTTATCTCTATACCAGCGGCACGACCTCATCGCCCAAGGGCGTGGTCGGCAGCCATACCGCGATCTATGTCCAGTCGCTGGGTGTCGCCATCGATACCGGAATGACGGCGGCCGACCGGATCGCGGCAATGCTCCCCTTCTTCCATACCGCGCAGCTCAATGCCTTCTGCACCCCCGCGGTCGCCGTCGGCGCGACGATCCATGTCATGCGCGGCTTCGACGCCGATCGTCTGTTGGACCTCATCGAGACCGAGAGCCTGTCGATGACCTTCGGCCTGCCGGTTATGTACCGCACGCTGATGGATCGCCAGGTTGCCCAGCCGCGCCGCATGTCCAGCCTGCGGCTGGCCGTCTACGCGATGGCGCCGATGGCGAAGGGCGAGCTGGAGCAGGCGATGGACCTGTTCGGCTGCGGCTTCTCGCTGATGTTCGGCCAGACGGAAATGAGTCCCGTTTCGGCCTTCTTCCGGCCCGAGCATCAGTTGAGCCATGCCGGGGCCGCCGGCACGCCGTCGATCAATGTGCAGATCGGCATCATGGATGAGGCCGGCAACCTGCTGGGGCAGGGGGAATCGGGGGAGATCGTGTATCGCAGCCCCCAGGTGCTGGTGGGATACCTGCGCAACGAAGCGGCGACCGGGGAGGCTTTCCGCCACGGCTGGTTCCATTCCGGCGATGTCGGCCATTTCGACGCGGACGGCATCCTGTGGTTCGAGGACCGGTTCAAGGATGTGATCAAGACCGGCGGCGAGAATGTCGCGTCGCTGGAAGTCGAGACCGCGGTCTATGCGACCGAGCCCGCGATCCTGGATGCTGCGGCGGTCGGATTGCCGCATGACCGCTGGGGCGAGGCAATTACCGTCTTCGCCAAGCTTCGGCCGGGCGAGACGATCGAGGAGGCGGTGGTTCTGGCGAAGGTGCGGGAGCGGCTGAGCCCGTTCAAATGCCCGAAGGCGATCATAGTTGTGGAGGAATTCCCCAAAACCGCCACCGGCAAGGTCCAGAAGGTCGAGTTGCGCCGCCGGTTCGCCGATTTCTATAAATAACTACGCGATCTTTATAATAATGAAATAGCGTTCGCTTGCTTGCGCCGCGGGCAACAAAAAAGGGGAAGACCCTGCAGTCTTCCCCTTTTCGTGTCGCTCGAGGCGCCGGATCAGGCAGTCTTGCGCGGGCGGCCGCGACGGGCGGCCGGCTTGGCGGCGCCTGCGGGCTTGGCGGGGGACTTGCCGAGGCCGATCTTCTTCGCAAGTTGCGAACGGGTGGCGGCATAGTTCGGGGCGACCATCGGATAATCGCGCGGCAGGTTCCACTTGGCGCGATAGTCGGCCGGGGTCATGCCGTAAGTGCTCATCAGGTGGCGCTTCAGCATCTTCAACTTCTTGCCGTCTTCCAGGCAGACGATGAAATCGGCGGTCACCGACTTCTTTACAGGAACGGCCGGAGCCAGTTCTTTGGGTTCCGGCTCAACAGCGGTGGAGCTGAGGGACGAAAGCGCCCGCGACACAGAGCCGATCACGTCGGTCAGTTCGGTCGGGGTCAGGGTGGCGTTGCCCGCATAGGCGCTAACAATGCGCGCGGTCAAATCCAGAAGCGTGGCCGAATCGATATTTGCCGCCGTAGTCTCACTCATCATGTCTATCCGTTTTAATGTTGGTTAACGTTTTCTCTAACGACTGCTTTCACGCTGGGTCTACGTGTCGCCGCTAATAAACTGTCGCCGTATATTGGTCAGCGCTGAATTCGTGTCAAGCGGATAAATATCGAAAAGATACATTTCTATAAAAAGCGTCGTATTTTTCGACAAGCAGCGTCCAATCGCTCGGCCTTTTTTTGCCGGGGGCAAACATCGTGCGATTCCGGGGCGCCACAGCCGGTGAAAGGAGCCTAAGGTCTAAACAATACCGCACCGCACGATATTCTTAGATTGGGCGACGACACGCCTTCAAATGAAGGCAAAACGCTGTTTTCACAACGATTGCTTCATTTTAAACGCTTGGCCGTCGCTGCAAGAGAAGATTGCGGGTCGAGTCTTGGCCGGTCGCGAAGTTGACTGAGCGCCTGTCCAGGATGCGGGCCTTGCACCCTTGTCGCGTAGTTGAAACGGGGCGCGGCTAGTTTTACTGCGCGGCGCGCGGAGGCTTTACCTCCCGGAAATAGGCTTTAAGGTCAGGCAAAATCATCAACCGTGGATGGGGCATCAGATGGGGAAGACCATGTTTGCGAAGTCAGTATTGGCGGCCAGCTTGGCGGTAGCGGCCTGTCTGCCCGCGACTCGGGCGCTCCACGCCGCGGATGCGCTCCAGATCAACGTCGCCAGCTACGGCTATGCGATGGACCGCAAGGACGTGAAGGCCGACGTCGCGAAGCTGTGCGACGGCAAGGCGAGCTGCAAATTCGCGGTCAAGAACGACACCTTCGCGGGAGGCGTCGATCCGTCGCCCGGAAACGACAAGGGCGTCATGGTGTTCTGGAGCTGCGGGACAACGGCCCACAAGCAGCAGTTTGCCGAGGGCAAGACCGCCACGGTCGATTGCGATCCTTCGACGGTGGCGCCGCCGGCGCCGGCGGCGCAGCCTAAGTAACAAGCGGGCGAGCCGCCGGTCCGCGGCGGCTCGCCGGCCTCAATTCCATTGGCGCGACTGCCGCTGCGACGGGCGGGGCGTGTCGATCTTCACCTTGACGGTGTCGGCCTTGCCGTCGTGCAGGATCGACAGCTTCAGCGTGTCGCCGACATGGGCGAAATCGATCCGCCGGTGGAAATCCGCGACATTGTGAACCGGCTGGCCGTCGACCTCGACGATCAGGTCGCCGGCCTGGAGCCCGGCATCCGCGGCGGCCGAGTTGGCGGCGACCTGCGCGATCAGCGCGCCGTCGCTCTTGTCCAGCCCCAGGCTGGAGGCGACGTCAGGCGTCAGGTCCTGGGTCTTGATGCCGATCTGGCCGCGCTTCACCTCGCCGTTCTTGACGAGATCGGCCATGATCTGCTTGGCGAGATTGGCCGGCACGGCGAAGCCGATGCCGACATTGCCGCCCGACGGTCCCAGTATCGCGGTATTGATGCCGATCAGCTGGCCGTGCAGGTCGACCAGTGCGCCGCCCGAATTGCCGGGATTGATCGATGCGTCGGTCTGGATGAAGTCCTCATAGCCCTCGATGCCGAGCCCCGAGCGGCCGAGCGCGCTGATGATGCCCGAGGTCACAGTCTGGCCCAGCCCGAAGGGATTGCCGATCGCCAGCGCATAGTCGCCGACGCGGACCTTGTCGCTGTCCGCGAACTCCACCGCCGTCAGATGGTCGGCGTCGATCTTCAGCACCGCGACGTCGGTCTCGGGATCGCGCCCGATCAGCTTGGCCTTGAAATGGCGCTTATCCTTCAGCGTGACCTCGATCACCTGGTCCTGGATGGCCTGACCGCGTTCGCCCGCGACGACATGGTTGTTGGTGATGATATAGCCGTTGTCGGCGTCGACGATGACGCCCGATCCAGCCGCCTGGACCCGCTGGAGGATGCGCTGACCCTGGAAGAACTGCCGGAAGAACGGATCGAGCTGATATTCGACGCTGCCCGAGACGGCGATGTTGACGACGCCCAGGACCACCTTGTCGACCACCGGCGCCAGGGTCGGCACATCGCCCGGAATCGGTATTCCGGCGGCCGCGGGGGCGGGGGGCAGAGCGAGGCCGATGCCCAGCGCCACCATGCAGGAGCTCAAGCAAAAGACGGCCAAACGCGAACGCCGGTCGTGGCGTTGGCTGCTTATCATCGTCCTCTCTCCTTATCCCACCCGTGGAACAACTGCCGTCAAACCACGGTTTGGATGCATGAATAGTCACTCAGCGAAGGTTTTAAAATGACCACCACGGTAAATTCAATGCGGGCTCTGGCCGTGGGTCTGGCCCTCACCGTTTCGATCGGCGCGCTGGCCGGCTGCAGCGATGCTCCGCCGGTCACCACCACGACGCGGACGACGACCACCGACACGACCGCTCCGGTCATGCCGCCGGCGGCGACGACCACGACGACCGAACGCACCACGACGACGAATCCGTAATTCGTCTTCCAGGTCGTATGAAATGCCGGGCTGGGGAAACTCAGCCCGGCATTTTCATTTCAGGGCTAAGGCCAGAAATCCTCGCCGACGATGGCGAAGGCGGTGTTGGGCATGTTCGCTGCGATGGCGGTGGTGATGCCGACCAGGTTGCCGCGCTCGTCGAACAGGCCGCCGCCGGATGAGCCGTACCAGGTCGGCGCGGAGGTCTGGACGACCCTGATCCCCTCCCATTGGCGCAGGCCGGTGATCAGGCCCTGGCCGAAGCTGCGTTCAAGCCCGCTGGGCGTGCCGACGCTGTAGACGGTCTCGCCGACGCGCAGATCCTCGGCATGGCGCACGCCCTGGACCGGATGCAGCACCATGCCGTCGACCTGCAGGAAGCACCGATCGCCGGCGGGGTCGCCATAGACCAGCTTGGCGCGGCTTCCGGCGCCGTCCTGCGACACCTCGATCTGCGGCCGCCCGGCGACGACATGGCAGTTGGTCAGCACCATATGGTCGGTGACCGCCACCGCGCTTCCCTGCGAATGCGGGGTGCGCGACGCGAGCTCGATCGCATGCTCGCTCGCCATCACGACATAGACCGAATCCTTCACCTTCTCGTTCAGCGACACGGCGGATAGAACCTGCGTGTTGCGGGCCGGCGGCATGGCCGGCCGTTCCTGACGCCATTTCTGCAGGCTGAAGAAGGGAAGGCCGGTGGTCGGCGGCTGCGGCCTGAACAGGTTCTGCGTGCCCGGCGGGTTGGCCGCCAGGTCAAGCGACATCGAGCGGCCGCCGGGCTCGTTGCGCACGGGCAGGCCGGCGGAGGCCAGCCATGTCCGCTGGCAGGCATAGCGCTCGCCCGGAATTTTCTTGTCGCCGCAGGCCTGGGCCAGCTCGGCCTTCTGTTGCGACGAGGCGACCGACAGATCGGGCTTGCGGCCCAGCCGCTGGATCGTCGCCATCTGGTTGGTGACGCACAGATTGCGGGTCAGCGCGGTCTGTTCGCCGGCGCAATAGGCCTCGACGGCGCTGCGCTCCCCCGGCGAGGCGGACGACATGTCGCCGGGGATCGCCCGGGCGCCCCCGCATGCCAGCGCGGCGATCAGCAGCGCCGTAACGAGGAGGGGCTTAGCCAGGATGCTGAATCCAGCCATTCAGCGTATCGACGATGGCCTGCGGGGTCATGCTGCGCGCGTCGCTGAGCGCGGTCGGGTTGCCGGCATTCAGGATCTTGCCCGACGCATCCAGCACCACGATCGTCGGCACCGCGTGGATCTTCTGGCCGTAGGCCTCGGCGATATCGAGGTTCTTGTTCATGCGGCCGACATCGATCGGCACGACGATGAAGTTCCGGGCGACCCAGGGCTGGACCTCCTTCATCTCCAGCACGCCGGAGGTGACCCGGCAATCCGGGCACCAGTTGCCGCCGAAATCGAGCAGCACGTATTTGTGGGTTGCCTGGGCGCGTGAGAGGGCGAGCGCCACATCCGCATGGGCGTCGGCGGACTCGCTGAACGGCGCCGGCGGCACCGCGGTCAGCGGCTCGTGCACCTGCGGCGCCATGTCGGCGGCATAGGCCTGCGCAGTGCCCGTGATGAGGGCCGCGGCGGCCAGGAATGCGATGCGGTTCATCTGGATCAAGCTCCGGTCTCATGCAACTGCCGGAAATTACACCGGCCGCGGGCCGGGCGCTAGCTCAGCAGCCGCTCGATCTCGCGCCTGAGCTCGGCCGGGCGATAGGGCTTGGCCAGGATGTTGCCGTGCAGGATGCCGGCCTCGGCCTTCATGCGCGAGATCCCGTGCCCGCCGGTGGTGTAGAGGATCTTCAGCCGCGGCCGGTGCTGCTTGACCATGTCGGCCAGCATGATGCCGTCGACCCCGGGCATCGCGACATCGGTGAAGACCAGGACGATCGACGGATTCTCCTCGAGCGTCTTCATCGCCTCCATCGCGTCGGACGCGGCGGCGACGGCATAGCCGAAGGATTGGGTGAGGTCGACGACGAACTCCCGCGTCAGCTCGTCGTCCTCGACCACCAGGATTTGCGGCGGCGGCGCATCAGGATCCATGCGAGGCCCAGGCTGACTGCGAATCGGTAACGTGCATCGCCGACATATTCGCGCTACTCGTGAGTGCCGCCTCGGGCAAAGCTGTGACATCCGAGCGAAGCCGCTCAGATGTCTCAGTTTTTACGCCGAGGCCAGTGTTAGGCCGAAGTCGAAAACCGGCCTAGCGCTAGCCGATTTGCGCGGCCAACGCAAAGCTTTTTCATCAAATTAAAGATAATTTGAGCCGCTCTGTGTCGGACTCAGTGGCGGGTGGCGCCGAAAGCCTGTTCGGCGGCATTGAGCTGGGGCTCCAGCCGGCCGCTAAGCCACAGCAGATACATGCGAATATCGCCGATCAGCGACCACAGCGGATTGCCGAATGTGGCGGGCCGGTTGCGCTCGACAGCGAAGTGTCCGGTCCAGGCCATGGCATAGGCGAAGACCATGCCGGCGACGAACCAGAGCGGGTTCAGCGTGGCGACGGCGGCCACGATGCCGATGAAGGCCCCGGTCGATCCGACATAATGCAGCCGGCGGCATCGCGGATCGCGATGCGCCATCAGATAGTGGGGCCAGAACGCCCCGAATGTCCGCGGCTTCTCGATCATCCCCTGAAGATGGCGGTGCGGGCCAATTTTGTCCAGGCGACAAGTGTTGGCTCGCCGGACAGTTTGCCTCTAGGTTGCCCGCAAGACCTTGAGTGAGAAAGGCCGGCGTAATGTTTGCAGAGCTTCGATCCCTGAACCGCGAACAGCGCTCTGCCGTCATTGCGAGCTTCCTCGGCTGGACCCTGGATGCGTTCGACTTCTTCCTCCTGTCCTTCGTCGTCGCCGACATCGCCAAGGAATTCTCCACCGACATCGAGACTGTGGCCGAGGCGTTCTTCGTGACCCTGGCGATGCGGCCGGTCGGCGCCTTCATCTTCGGCCTGCTTGCCGAGCGGTTCGGGCGCAAGCCGGTCCTGATGTTCGACATTCTGTTCTATTCGGTCATGGCGCTGGCGACCGCCTTCTCGACCTCGATCGGGATGCTGCTGGTGCTGCGCGCTTTGTTTGGGATCGGCATGGGCGGCGAGTGGGGGCTGGGGGCCTCGCTGGCGCTGGAGACGGTCCCGGCGAAGGCGCGCGGCCTGGTGTCGGGGATCCTCCAGCAGGGCTATGCCGTCGGCAACATGCTGGCCGCCATCGTCTATTGGACGATCTACCAGTATATCGGCTGGCGCGGCATGTTCGTCGTCGGCATCGCGCCGGCGCTTCTGGTCCTCTATCTGCGCCTCAGCGTGCGGGAATCGCCGGTCTGGGAGGCGACCCGCGCCCAGCGGGGGAGCTTTGTCGCATCGCTGCGCGACTCTGTCCGCGGGCGCTGGCCCTTGTTCCTCTATGTCGTTTTGCTGATGACCTGCTTCAACTCGATGAGCCACGCGACGCAGGACCTGTTCCCGACCTTCCTCAAGGTCCAGCATCATCTGGGCCCCCAGGCGGTCGGGGCGATCACGGTCTTCGCCAATCTTGGCGCAATAACGGGCGGTGTCCTGTTCGGGGCCTGGTCGGAACGGCTCGGCCGGCGGCGCACGATCGTGCTGGCGACGCTGCTGCTCCCGTTCGTCGTGTGGACCTACAGCGTGTTCAGCGCGCCGGTCATACTCGCCGTCAGCGCCTTCCTGGTGCAGCTTCTGGTCCAGGGGGCGTTCGCCATGGTGCCGGTGCACCTCAACGAATTGTCGCCCGAGGGCGCGCGTGGCACCTTTCCCGGCTTTACCTACCAGCTCGGAAACCTGTTCTCGTCGAAGAACCAGCCCTTGCAGGCGGCGTTCGCGGCCCGGCACGGCAACAATTTCGGCTTGGCGATAACCCTGCTGGCGATCGCCGCGGCGCTGCTGGTCAGCCTGGTCACCTGGTTCGGTCCTGAGCGAAAAGGCGTTGCCTTTGCCGGCCAGGAGGCGGAAAAACACTGAGCCGACACGCGGGGCAGGGGAATACGATGACGAAGCTCGACCATTGCAACATCCGGACCTTCGACCTGGATGCGACGATCGCCTTCTACACGGATGTGGTCGAGCTGAAGGACGGGGACTTTCCCGGGACGCGCGCCATGGGCGCCTGGCTCTACGATGCCAGCGACCGGCCGATCCTGCATCTCATCGCCATCGATCCCAACGATCCGGAGGCGGCGCTGGGCCGCGTGCGCGACCGGCTGGGCGCGCTGGGCGGCGACCTCGACGTCGAATCGATGAACGGCACAGGCGTGATCGACCACATCGCCTTCGAATGCGACGACTACGACAAGATGAAGTCGAAGCTGGAGGCGAGGGGGCTCGCCTATACCAGCAGCGACGTGCCCAGCATCAGGCTGCGCCAGCTCTTTGTGAACGACCCCAACGGGGTTACGCTGGAGCTCAATTTCCGCTGAGTCCCGGTTTTCCGAAGCGCACGTTCCGGCGCTTTCATCCGTGTAGAAACTGGGAATAAGCGCGCATTTCCGCCCCTCCCGGGGCCACGCTCCGTGAGTGACATCGGTCAGGGCGTGTGTTAGTCATCCGCGAGAATCTGTCAGGAGAGTATGATGGCCTTTTCATCTTGGAGCGTGCGCGGGTGACCATGCTCCTTCCCCGAGTTCGCCGTCTTTCCTTCCTGCTAGCCGCCAGCGCCGCCGTCCTTCCCTTATGCTATGCGCACGCCGGCAAGACCGAGATTTCGGACGACGAGACCACGCCGGTCACCTCCAACGGCAACGACGTCACCGTCGATTCCGGCGCCTCGATCACGGTCGGCACGAATGCCAGCGCCGCCATCACGGTGAACAGCCCGAACGCGATCGACAACGAGGGCAGCATCACCGCCAACGACGGCACCAACCAGAGCGGCATCAAGGTCACTGTCGGCGGCACGGAATCGATCCTGAATGACGGGGCGATCACCGTCACCGATTCGACCCTGGCGACGACGATTCCGCTGACCCAGGGTCAGAATCGCTATGGCATCCTGATCAACACGGCCGCGGGTGCCCCGGTCTTCACCGGCAACATCACCAATTCCGATACCGGCTCGATCACGGTCCGCGGCAATCATTCGGCGGGCATCGATATCGCCACCGGAGGCCTCAAGGGCTCGATCGTCAATTCGGGCACGATCGGGATCACCGGCAATAACAGTTTCGGCATCGTGGTGGCCGAGGGCGCGCAGGTCTACGGCCCCGGCAATATCCAGGTCAGCAATGTGATCGACTCGCTGGGCCAGGGTTCCGGCGGCGTCCTGCTCAACGGCAGGATCGGCGGGCAGCTCGCGATCAGCAGCACCATCCGGTCCGACGGTTACTTCAGCGGCGCCGTCATCACCGACCGGCCGACCGACGGTGGACAAAGCCTGACCCCGCAGAACTTGTACCAGGCGTCGTCCGCCGTCACGGTCAACCGGGACGTGGGCAAGGGCATCCTGATCGGCTCGACCGGCTTCCTCGTGACCTACGGCTCGGCGGCTGCCCTGGCGATCACGCCGACTCACGGCACGGCCGTGATCGGCCCCACCAGCACCTCGACGACCAGCGCCAACGCGGCCGACCTGGTCATCGGCGGCGTGGTGCGCGGTAACGGTGTTTTCGATGGCGTCGATTCGACCGGCATCCGGATTGGCGGCGCGGGCGGAATAGCGAAACTGGCCGACGGCATCACCATCAATGCGGGTGCCAAGGTCGACGCGACCGCTTATGCCGGCAAGAACGCCGTCACCGGCGTCAATGGCGGCAATGCGACCGCGATCAGCCTGGGCAGCGGCGCCGATGTCAGCACCCTGAACAATGCCGGTGCAATCACGGCGACCGTGAATGCCGGCCTCGACGCCACGATCTCCGGCCGGGCGGCCGCGATCGTGGTCGATGGCGGCGCCTTGGGCGCGATCAACAACACGGGCCAGATCACCGCGACCAGCGCCAAGGGGCAGGCTGTTGCGATGGACCTGCGCGGCGACACCAAATTCGTCACCGTCACGCAGTCGAGCTCAAACAACGCGGCGGCTCCGTCTTCGATCACCGGCAATATCCTGTTCGGCGCGAACGGCGCCGATCTCGAGCTCGATTCCGGAACGATCGCCGGCAATGTCGCCTTCGGCAATTCGGACAACAACGTCCTGACGATCAACAATGGCGGTGTCCTGGGCGGCAACATCACCCAGGCGGCCGGCGGCCATGTCGCGGTCAATGTCCAGAACGGGCGTCTGGCATCGACCAGCACCGGCTCGCTGGCCGTGTCGCAGCTGACGATCGGCAAAAAAGGCGAGATCGATTTCGCGGTCGACCCGTCGACGCTGAAGAACGGCAGCCTGTCTGTCGCCGGCAACATCATCTTCGCCCAGGGCGCCAAGATCGGCCTGACCCTGGATACCCAGCTGCTGACGCCGGAAACCTTCACCGTGATCGACGGCACGTCGTCCAGCGGCCTGGGCAACCAGGCGCAGCTGATCCTCGGCAACGTTCCCTATTTCTACAACGCCACGATCATCACCAACCCGGGCACCGGCACGGTTTCGGTGGGCCTGAGCGACCGGCCGTTCTCGCAGGCCGGGGTGCTGGGCAGCGAATCCGCCTATAACGCGGTGTTCAAGGACAGCTATCTCGACACCGGCATCCGCGACTCCTTCAATGCCGCGGGCAATCACGAGGCGTTCAAGGCGCTGTTCGCGCAGATGCTGCCGTCCTATTCCGGCGGCCTGTTCGAGGTCCTGTCGCAGGGCGCCGACGCGCTGGCGCGGACCCAGGCGGCCAATCCGGTGACGATGCGCGGCGACCGCAGCGGCGGCTGGGCCGAGCAGTTCGGCTTCGGCGCCGTCGATAGCACCAGCTCCTCGCCCGGT
>Ga0207694_10001088_pt1 | contig 23551 bp, 22 predicted proteins | sample KBSC34metaG_FD_184353 | JGI IMG/M metagenome (GOLD analysis project Ga0207694, IMG submission 184353) | Corn rhizosphere microbial communities from Kellogg Biological Station, Michigan, USA - KBS C3-4 metaG (SPAdes) (version 2) | ecosystem: Host-associated > Plants > Roots > Rhizosphere > Soil... | reverse complement strand
AAAGACTTACATGGACGCCGGTGACTCGCCCGACGGCCGTTCGAGACCATAGAATTCGACCTATCGGATATGCCTACCGCCTACAGCGAACGGATGCTTCGTGACTTCCTGGGTTCACTAGAACCCGATCAAGACTCGTTGCTTTCGGCCATCTCGAGACACATCACAGACGAGATGCTTGCCGAAATCGCAAAAGCGGACTACGGCCAGGACAAAGAGAAACATCTCGCAGCTTTGCGCCTGCTTCGGGACGAAGGAAAATTCGTCCCACCGATGCATTGGTACCCCTGCGAGGTTTCTAGAACTCAACAGTGCCGCAACGGGCGGTAGCGGTGAACCAGAACTACTCAAGCACAACTGGATTTCTGCATTCGCAAATGCGGCACTCCTCCGAGCCATGCATCAGCCGTGGAACTACAGCGGCGGTGCAAGTCAGAACTCCATGTTGATTCATTTGCTCGACAGCATTGGGGGACTGCCGGTCGATTTTGCCCCGGACGCTATTCGCCTCATCGCATGGTTGATGCTCAATTCTGATCTCGACGGCAAGGACGAGCAGCCAATCTACTGCGGTGTTGCTCTGCTCTGGCTAATGCTGCAAGACAGCGCACTCACGTTCGACCATGACCTCATAGGTTTGTCGGAGTGGATTGTTCACCGTGAGGAAGAGATTCATAAGAGCCGCCGCTGGGCATTTGATCGGTGGCTGCTTGGCATCTCACATGATCCTCCACCATCGCCTTGGGAGGAGTTAGGTGCACAACTCGCAATGCTTGACCTCAGTAGCCGAGCAAAGCAATTGCAGGAGTGGGTGAAACTGATTGGAACTGAGCTTGCCGGAAATTAGCAGCTTTGAGTGAGTGGTCGCCAATGGAGACAGTGAGGTCAAGAAATTGTCCTCAAAGTCCGTGTTGCCGGTTAACCGCCCAGAACTCAGGAGGGGGTTCGGAATCGGCCGTCAGGAAATGCCACCGCGATGAAGCTCTATCTCTTGCAGCAATCTAGGTCGATCCGGCAGGATACCCCAATGCACGATCGTCCTGTTTCCTGGGGCGACGATACTAATTGTGTGTCGCTGTTCGTGAACTTCTTCGACCTCATCCCATAAGATGCTGGTCTTGCTGGCTCCTAGCCAGAAGGTTTGGGAGACATGCTTACTGTCAGTGACGATTCTCCCAGGCAGCCCCAAGGTGAGGAAGTACATGACTCCGGCACAGAAAAGGAGGCCACTCGCAAATGGCAGTGGGTGCCCTCCTGCACGCAACATGAGGCGGCTGCCTATAAATGCAATTCCGGCAAGCACAATCAGCCACGAAGAAATCGCGATTCGCGCAGGAGTGAATTCAATCTGCCCTCCTTCGAGTTCCCTGGCACGGCTCTTGTTTCGGAAAGAAATGACAATAACAACCGCAGCCACGAAAATCAGATCACTGGCCCAAAGCAGCAGTCTCCATTGCATCCAGCCATTCTACTGCGGCTCCGCTAAGTTCTGGTCGTGTCGTCGGGCACTCGGAACCTGGCAAAATATTGCCCAAAGTCGGATTGGCTCGTTGCGCGCGAAGACGAGTTCGCATATCCGAGGGACCCACCGCCCCGACCACTTCTCCGAAGTGCTTGACGAGGCACTTAAGCCCCATCGATCAGCTTCCCGAAAACGAGACGAGTCTTGACAACATCGCATCGCTTTCACCCCGACCGCATTCCGGTGCTAGCATCTGTGAATGCCCGACACTGCAGCCGAAGTTTTTCAGCACTATACCGACGCCTGGAATCGGCATGATGCAGCTGGCATCGTCGCAACATTCGCTGATCGCGGCACCTACACCGACCCAACCACCGCAGGTCCACTTACCGGAGCAGCGATAGCCGCCTACGCACAGTCCCTCTGGGATGCGTTCCCAGACTTGAGTTTCGAAACGGTAAGTCTGACCCATAACGATCAGGGATTGCTCTCAGCCGAGTGGCTCATGAAGGGCACCAACACCGGTCCGATGATGGGGCTGCCACCGACGGGCCGTTCGATCGCGCTCAACGGAGCCGACTTCGTCCGCATCGATGGCGGCAAGATCATGTCCCTGCAGGGGTACTTCGATAGTGGTGCTGTACCGCGTGCCTTGGGACTCGACATCATCGTGCAGCCCTCTTCGATCGGCCCTTTCGGATTCGGCACCAGCGTTCGGGCGAGCAATGGAAGCACTGCCCTTCCCGGTGCGTTCAGTATTACGAACTTCTTTGCGCGCAATCCAGAAGAAGTAGCCCTCATCAAGGAAAGCGGCCGCAAGATTGCCATGGATATGCTCTCCATGCCAGGGTTCATCAGCTTTGTCTCCGTTGTCGTGGGAGATTGCCTGATGACCATCACCGCCTGGGAAAGCACGGATTCAATGGCGCCGTTAATGAAGCAGGGTGAGCATCGATCTATGGTCAGCCGCTACTTCACTTCCGAATTCAGCCGGGGCGGAATGACTGGCGTGTGGGTTCCAGGACGGCTCAATGCACGCCGTGTCCGCTGTCCTGGCTGCGACAAGATGACTCCCGTAGAAGCTCCACAACAGAACTGCAGATGCGGCGCTGTACTTCCCGACCCACTTGCCTATTGGTAGCTGGATTCGCATTCACGAGTGAATCTTATGGACTGATAAAAGCGACCTGGGTCGCCCGAAGGTGGGCATTGACTTCATCTAGTGGGGCCTTAGTTGTAACCAGCTACCTTTCAGCCAAAGTCTCCCTCGCGGCCCCGCAGGCACACGCCTCCAGATCTGCAAGCAACGCATCGATACGCTTCAAATCCGAGTCCCACGCAAACATGATCCGAGCCGCCCCTCCAATAAACGTGTAGAACCTCCATCCACGAGCGCGCAGCGCGCCCAGCACCTCATCCGGCGCATTCAGGAAAACCGTATTGGCATCGACCTTCGAAACAACTTCGACATTTTCGATCCGCTGCACGCGCTCCGCGAAATACCGCGCGCACGCATTGGCATGCTCCGCATTCTTCAGCCACGCGCCGCTCTCCAGCATTCCCACCCAGGGCGCAGCCAAAAACCGCATCTTCGACGCAAGCTGTCCCGCCTGTTTGCAGCGATAGTCGAAATCCACCGCCAGCTTCCGATCGAAGAAGATCACCGCCTCGCCAACCGCCATCCCATTCTTCGTTCCACCAAAGCACAGAACATCCACGCCGCTCTTCCAACTCAACTCCGCTGGTGTGCAGCCCAGGCTCGCGCACGCATTCGCGAATCGCGCTCCGTCCATGTGCAGCGAAAGGCCATGCTCCTTGCAAGCGGCGGAGATCGCCCCAAGCTCCCCGAGCGAATATACGCGCCCCGTTTCCGTCGGCTGCGTAATCGTCACAACGCGCGGCTTGGGATAGTGAATGTCCTGGCGCTTCGTTGCCAGTTCCCGAATTGACGCCGGGGTGAGTTTCCCATCTACCGCCGGAGCCACCAGCAGCTTTGAGCCATTGGAGAAAAACTCCGGCGCGCCGCACTCGTCCGTCTCCACATGCGACGCGTCGCAGCAGATCACCCCGTGATACGACTGACAAAGCGATGCCAGCGCCAGCGAATTTGCCGCCGTTCCGTTGAATACGAAGAAAACCTCGCAATCCGTCTCGAACAGATCGCGAAAAGCGTTCGCTGCACGGGTAGTCCACACATCGTCGCCATAGGCTGTCGCGTGGCCGTGATTAGCGCTCTGCATCGCTGCCCACGCCTCCGGGCAGATACCTGCATAGTTGTCACTGGCAAATTGCTGAGCAAGCTCGTCCACTGGTTTCCCCCATTTCATGGTAGAAGCCGGATTCTAAGTAGGTATCGCACTGAGGTTTACCCTCCTGGCTTCAAGCGCACCAGCCCTGGTGCATTTCCCTCATTGGGAAAGTTCCTTACCTTCGTACCGCGTTTTCCGCAAAAAATTGCCATTCCCTGTGACCTTGAGGAGTGATATAAATCACATAATTTCAAAACAGGTAGCGGCAGAATCATTAAAACCGCTAGCAAGTAATCAGTTTCAGGTCCTGAAGGGGTCGACGAAGTCTATCCCCCAGGCGGGAGTTTTCCGTCGTGCCCACGCAGCCCGTTTTCGAATTCCGGTCCATGCCCGCAAAACCCGCTCGTGTTTCGCCCAAGACTCCCCGACCGACCGGCAGCGTGGTTTCGATCTGCGATTCGCCCGCCTTTTCCCGCACAATCGAGCCCGAATCGACCGAGCCGGTCCGCGACGGCCTCGGATGCGCCCGGGCCATCCGCGCTGCATTCGTGCTCGAAGGCAGTCTGGGAGCGGCAATTTACGCCATCTGGCACTTCCGCCACGTCATCGGCGCAATCCACCTGATCCACTAAACGAGTTCGCACCCGCAGAGTGCAGCCGAGGCCGCTGAAGCTACTTCTTCAGCGGCCTTCGTGCGAAGTAGTACAAGGCGTAGGCCAGCAGCCCGAACGCCACTACCGACACCGGCATGTGATCGAGGATCGTGCCCCGCGGAAAATTCAGAATGTCCCGGTTCTGCATGTAGGTGGCTTCCACTGCCTTCAGCGCCACACCGATCAGGCCGGCAATCCCGCCTGCGGCGATCAGCCCCGAAGCAAACAGCGAACCGGACGAAATATCGCTCTCCGCCTCTGCATCACCCGATCTCGCCGCTGCCCGGTCCACCAGCCACCGCACCACCCCGCCGGCAAAGATCGGCAGCGTGGTCCCAATCGGCAGATACGCGCCAACGGCAAACGTCAGTGACCGAATCCCCAGCAATTCCACCGCGATCACCAGCGAAACCCCCACCAGCACGAGCCCCCACGGCAACTTCCTGCTCAGGATGCCGTTGATCACCGTCGCCATCAGCCTTGCCTGGGGCGCCGGAGCGCTCGCGCTCCCGATCCCCTGAATCCAGTGCACCTCAATCTTCCCGCTCTGAGGCGAGTAGAGATACTTGCCATCCTGAAGCTCCGTCGATCCGATCGCGTTCAGCAGCACGTACTCTGAAGCCTGGTGCGTCGAAGTCGTCTTGTCGCCCTCGACCACCCGGATCTCCGCAGGCAGATGTTTCTTATCCTGCTCGACCGAGACGCCCGGATGCATCGCATTGATGTCCCATGGCTGCGCAGCGGCATGAAACTCCTGCAGCCCCGTATTCATCAGGTTCAGTGTCGAACCAATCACAATCGTCGACACAACCACGCCGATCATCAGCGCAATCTGCTGCAGCCTTGGCGTCGAACCAACAATGTATCCAGTCTTCAAGTCTTGCGACGTATCACCCGAGTTCGACGCCGCAATGCACACCACGCCGCCAATCGTGATCGCCAGCGCGCCGTATGCGGGCGCGGTCCAACCCTGAACCAGAAAAACCGCCGCCGTCGCCATCAGCGTCGCAATCGTCATTCCCGACACGGGGCTCGCCGACGAACCAACCAGCCCCACAATCCGCGAACTCACCGTCACGAACAAAAAACCGAAGACCACAACCAGCAGCGACGCCGCCAGATTCGCGCCCCATCCAACAAACGCCCCCGGTACGGGTTTGAACTCCAGAAAGATGAACATGCACGCCACGATCAGAAGCGAACCAATAATCACCACGCTCATCGAGAGGTCGTTTTCGGTGCGGACGGGCTTCGCCGTCTCTGCTCCCGCTCCGGACTTCATCGACTTCAACCCTGTAGTCAGCGCGCTCCATATCGTCGGGATCGTCTTCAACAGGGTGATCAGCCCAGCCGCTGCCACTGCTCCCGCTCCCATCGGCTTGATGTAACTGGCCCACAGATCGCTCGGTCCCATCTGCGCGATCGGAACCTGTCCCGGATAAACCGCCTGCGGAAGCGCCTTGCCAAAGAAATAGATCAGTGGCATCACCACCAGCCACGAGAAGACGCCACCCGCAAAGATTACCCCGGCCACTCGCGTCCCGATGATGTAGCCAACGCCCAGGTACTCCGACGTCGCGTCCGCATTGATGGCCGAACCTTTCAGAATGTGTTGCGGGCCGAAGTCAGGCTCATACCCCGGTGAGCCCGGCCATGCCCGAAACAGATTTCCATTCTGGAAGAACGTGTACAAGCCGCCGAGCCCCAGCCCTAGAAACACCCGGCTGGCAAGCGATCCGCCCTTTTCCCCTGCGATCAGCACATCTGCGCAGGCCGTGCCCTCGGGGTAGGGAAGCGCCCCATGCTCCTTCACAATCAACTGCCGCCGCAGCGGAATCATGAATAGAACGCCGAGCCATCCGCCGATCAGCGCCAGCATGAATATCCGCGAATACTCCAGATCAAACCCGAGAAACACCAGCGCCGGCAGCGTGAAGATCACGCCGGAGGCAATCGACTGCCCCGCATTGCCCGTGGTCTGAACGATGTTGTTTTCCAGAATCGACGCACGCCCGAACGCCCGCAGAATGCTGATCGACAGCACCGAGATCGGAATCGAAGCGGCCACCGTCAACCCGGCGCGCAGCCCCACATATACCGTGACGGCCCCAAAGATAATCCCGAAAATCGAACCCAGAACCAGCGCGCGAACCGTGAACTCCGGCGGGTGTTGATCGGGCGGGACAAACGATTGAAATTCGGCCACAAGAGCCTCCCCTGCAAAAGAGACGAAAAGCCTGCCAAAACCTGAAGCACGAGTTTACGTCATGCCCCCGGAGTTGGAACATTGCCTCGATCACAGCAGAGCCATCTTGGTGTCCGCTCCACTCGCATTTGCGGGAGCGTCTGCGGGTCTGGGGGCCAACTCCGCGATTCGATTCCAGCCTCGCCTCGGCCGGAGACCACAATCGGCAGGATGTCTCCAGCACTGAGAGCGATCAAATGTAGCTGAGAATCTTCGATCGTTTCGTCGCCTTCAAGTTTGCATACCATCGGCAGGGAAAATACAAAAGCACCAGGCACACCGCGTACACCAGGTACAGAAGCGGCAGGCTCCACATGTACCCGGCCGGCAGCGGTCCAGGGTCCAGCGGATGATTCGTGAATAACCACGCGTCCACGTGTCCTTCTCGAATCAACGAGACAACGCACGCCGCGAAGTGGATCAGCGGAATGTGCAGCAGGTAATAGAACATCGGCACTCGCCCAAAGGTCTCCACAACCTTGGCCGGCCGCCCCGTCCACCCTTCCACCAGCGCCCACAGTAGAAACATCGGCCCAATCGTCATGCAGAGGTATTCAAGCGACGCCGGATACTTCGCCGTATTCAAGAAGCTGAACAGCGTATGCCGATCCCACGGACGCGGATCGCCATACATTCCGATCAGCCGCAGCACAACATAGAGGACCGTGAGGCCCAATCCGAGTTGCAGATAGATGCGGCGCCGCGCCTCCGGTGACTTCTGCAGAACTGGTCCAAACGCGTATCCCGCAAACATCAACCCCACCCACGGCACGAGCACGTAGAGGATCAGCAACGGCGCTCCCGATTTGCCAATCTCGACAGCTCCTCCAAAGTAGAGAATGCGCAGCAGCCAGTTCGGTCCGTCAGGCCCGAAGGCATGCGCAAGCTGCGGCCTGAAAAGATTGGTAATGTTGTGCAGAGCGATCAGCGCGATCCCAAGTCCGGCGATCGCGGGTCGCGGCAGGTAAATAGCTCCCGCGAGCGCGATCATGCTCCAGCCAATCATCCAGATCACTCCGGCAAGCAGGTAGTGCTGGAAGTCGAAGTTGAAGGTCCAGGCGACGCGCAGAAACGTCAGTTCAAGAAAGATGAGCCAGGCCCCTCGGGATACCAGAAATTTCGACAGTCCTCCGCGATCGGACAGCTTGCGCCCATAGAGCCACGCCGACGTTCCCGCCAGAAAGACGAATGCGGGCGCCACGAAGTTCGTAATCCAGCGCGTGAAGAACACCCCGAAAGTTGCCCCTCCGGCGGGCACTCCCGAGTACACGCGAACATGATCGATCGCCATCAGGATCATGGCGACGCCGCGTACGATATCGAGCGACGTGACTCTCGCGGATGTGATCGACGCCCCGGCCGACTTCGTAGAAACTGCCGAGATAGCGGAAGCAGGCATGTGGGAAGCAGCGTAGCAATCGCAACCGGACATTTCAACCTTTTGTGACGAACTCAAGTGGTTGCCCCATAGCCCGCCCTGAGCCCGTCGAAGGGTCTCCCGTTTTTGGAGACCTGGGATACGCAACACCCTCCTTCCATCCCAATCCTCGACAAACGCGGGTGCCCCATCCAAGCTCTGCTTGGGTGGGAAACGAACAACGACGCCCCTGATCCATCCAGTCCACCACAAAAGCGGATTCCCCATGTCTCCCGTTGTTGGAGACATGGGATAGCGATCCAGTCACTTGGCACACCGAGCCTTCAGCGCGTAGCTTAAGGTGCAGGCAAGTTCTCCGGGGTACAAATGCAGACAAGCCTTACTGAAAAACAGACGACCGCGGTCAATCCCGCTCTCGCCGGGAAGAGTCCGCTCAAGCGGCTCCTCGCGCTCGACGTGGTCCGCGGCATCACCATCGCGTTCATGATCATGGTGAACAATAACGGCGGCCCCGGTTCGTGGCACTTCATGAACCACGCATACTGGAACGGCCTCACCCCCACCGATCTTGTCTTCCCCACTTTTGTCTTCGTCGTAGGCGTCTCGGTCGTCTTCGCCACAGATGCACGACTCGCCAAAGGAGCCGCACGCTCCGAGCTAGCCCGGCACACTGTCATCCGCACCATCGTGCTGATCCTCTTCGGAATCATCGTCAACAGCTTTCCGTTTTTCCACCTCGCGCACATGCGCTTCTACGGCGTCCTGCAGAGGATCGGGGTCTGCTACTTGGTCGTCGGCCTCTTCTACCTCTGGGACCAGCGCGCCTCTACTAAGTGGATGGCGCTCGCAGGCTGCCTCATCGGCTATTGGTTCCTTGTACGCTGGGTTCCAATCCCCGGCATCGGCATGCCCGGTCGCGATGTTCCCTTCATGGATGTCGAGAAGAATCTCGTCTCCTGGATCGACCAGCACGTCTTTCCGTACCACCTTTATCTGTATTCGCCCGATCACAACGTCCGCGACCCTGAAGGTCTGCTAAGCGATCTGCCGGCCATCGGCACCGCGCTGATGGGCATCCTCGCCGGCATCTGGCTGCGTTCGAAAGGATCGGTCAGCACCAAGACCGCCGGATTGGCGCTTGCATCCCTCTCCAGCCTTGTCGTGGGCTATCTATGGTCGCTCGAGTTTCCGCTGAACAAGAACATGTGGACCAGCTCCTTCGTTCTCGTCGCGGGCGGCTACTCCCTCGCCGTGCTCACCTTCGCTCATTTCACCGTCGAGCAGATGAACTGGCGGAAAGGCTGGACCTGGCCCTGGCTCGTCTTCGGCTCTAACGCGATTGCAGCCTACATGTTCAGCGAACTGATGCCCGGCATACTCGACAACATCCACGTAGCCGGCCCCAACGGAAAGCCCATCGCTCTGATCAGGTGGATAGCGATGAACACCGTCGCGCACATCTCGAATCCGCACTGGGCGGCGTTTGCTTACTCCGTCTCCTTCACGGCCTTCTGCTTCATCCCGGTCTGGATTCTCTATAGGAAAAAGATCTTCCTCAAGATCTGAAAATTGAACCCAACGCAAAAGCCCTCCCCGTCCGGCGCTGTACGCTGGATAACCCCGAACCTTTGTTGATCGTCTATTGATTAATCAGGCGTTCACGATTGGCCTGGTCCAATTTCCCCGCCCGGTCCGATGAGCCCGCGTGACCCGTCGGCTGGTTCGCCGAAGTCCCCGCAGCATTCCTTCGGCAGGAGGTCGCGCCATGAGTGTGTCAGAGGAATCCGTCCCGAATTGTTCTTGCGCCGCCGGCCCATCAACGAAGCGGCGCATCGCATGGGACATCGGAGAACTGCTCATCGGCTTCAGCGTCATCCTGGCCGTCATCTGGACGCCCCGTCCGCTCCAGCATTCGCTATACTTCATCGCCTTGGGATGGTTCATCGTTTCCATCACGCTCTCGTTTGAGAGTTGGAAGGCTATGGGCTGCTGCCTTGCCGGATTCTGGCGTTCCTCCTGGATCGTCGCAGTCGCGGTGTTTCTTTCCGGCGTGGCCACTTACTTCGCCGGCTCACTTCACACCCTGCACCATCCCGGCGAACCACTGCAATGGGTCAAAACCTTCGGTGGTTACACCATCTGGGCTCTCTTGCAGCAGCTTCTACTCCAGGGATACTTCCTCGCCAGAACGCTGCGCCTGATTCCCAACCCAAACGTCGCGGCATTGCTAACGGCCTCAGTTTTTGCCCTCTTGCATCTTCCCAATCCCGTTCTCACACCACTCACACTGATCTGGGGCTTGGCCGCCTGTCTCGTCTTCATCCGATCCCGCAACGTCTACCCCGTTGCCATCGCCCACGCCATCTTCGGCATTTGCGTAGCCATCACGGTCCCGGCCTCGATCCTCCACAACATGCGCGTTGGCCTTGGATACATCGACTACACACCAACCCCCGCGCATCTGAGCCAGAGCGGCCACGCGTTATCGATGAAAGATTAAAGCTGCGCCACCGGTGCGACCTTCGCCGGCCTGAACAGCCACGTCAGTAGCAGCGCAAACAGCAGTCCCCCCACGGTGAACTTGAGCCACACCGGCGCATGCGAAGGAGAGAAGAACCCTTCCAGGCATCCGGCGACTACAAGCATTGGGATCACGCCTGAAACCAGCCGCGATGCGTCAATGCCGCCACGCGCCACCGACTCCTTCCACCGATATCCGCCGGGGAACAGCATGGCCCGTCCGATCCGGAATCCCGCGCCCCCCGCAATAATGATCGCCGGAAGTTCCAGCGACCCGTGAGGAACCACGAAGCTCCAAAGCGCAACCGACATCCCGTACTGGTGGCACGCCGCGGCAATCACCCCCAGCATCATCCCGTTATTGAACAGAAGCAGAAACGTCCCAAGCCCGAAAAGAATCCCGCCAGCGAAAGTCAAAAAACTCACCGATAGGTTGTTGGTCATGATGTGGCTCGTCTCCTGCGGAGCCACGCTCACAATAGACTCCGTCCACATCTTGTGCTGCTCCATCGTCGCGATCATCGCCGGCCCAACATAATGCCGCATGAACTGCGGACGCGCGCTTGTCAGAGCGGCTCCCAGAATTCCCCACGCCACAGACACCAGCAGCGACGCCAGCACATACGACCTCTGCTTTTGAAAAATGGCCGGGTACTCAACCTTCAGAAAGCGAAACAGCGTCGCCCATCCCGTCTTTTTGCGCGAATAAATAATGTGGTGGGCGCGAGCCAGCAGCATGTTCACATGGTCGGTGTAGGTTCTCGCCGTTTCATCCCGCCGCAGAACCGAAAGATCGCCTGCCACCTGCCGGTACAGCAGGGCCACCTCCTGCAATTCCGAACGCGACAGCGCGCCCACCCCTTGCTGGTCCGAGCGGGTCAGCAAAAATGCAAGTCGATCCCAGTGCGGCCTGCGCTTTGCAATCCACTGATTCGATAGAATGGGCGCCATGGTCCCGACTGATCCGGATGCTCCGAGTCTGCTGAGTTCAGATCAGCTTAGCATTGAAACCCCTGAACTCGTTGCCATCCAGATGCCCATTGCCGGCATCGGCAGCCGCTTCATCGCCCTGCTGGTCGACTATCTCATCTGGATTCCAGGCATCCTGATCGTCGGAAAGGTCTTCGCATTCTTCCTGCCCAGCCTCAGTGCATTCAACAAGTTGTCAGAGCAATGGGCGTTCGCCATCTACCTCTTTCTCATCTTCCTCTTCAACTGGGGTTACTTTACGCTCTTCGAAGCTTTCTGGAACGGCCGCACCCCCGGCAAACGTGTGGCACGAATCCGCGTCATCGAGCGCTCCGGCCGCCCCATCGGCCTCTTCGAATCCATGGCTCGCAACTTCATTCGCTACGTCGACCAGATCCCGTTTTTCTACGCCGTAGGGGCCATTGCCATCTTCGTTACCAAAGATCACCAGCGGCTTGGCGATCTTGCCGCCGGAACCCTCGTCGTCCGCGATCGCATCGAAGAAGCTCCCACGAACAATGAGTCCACGCGAACTTTCACAGCCAACATCTTTACTCCCGCTGTTCCCACACCCGAGCCGCACGCCTCCTTCACCCTGCCCGATCACGGTGTCGCAAAGCTCTCAAGCGCCGACCTTCAGGTGCTCGAAAGCTTCTTCGCCCGCCGCCTAGACATGCCGCTCGACACCCGCGAAGCCCTCGCGCAGCGGATTGCCCTCGCCATCCGGGCAAAGTCCGGCCTCGAGCCGCCCCTTGGTGCCAGCACCGAAACATTCCTGGAAATCACCGCGCGCCAGCTTCGCGATGTGGCCCGCATGCAGCGATGATCCGGCGCCTCAGATCGTCTCAGCGCATCTGGCTGAAGACGAACCCATGCTTGTCAGCCTTTGAGTGGCAGCTGAAGCACGACGCTCCAGAGTCGTGGATCGCGTTCTCCGTCTGCTGATCGCCAAAGAACCGTTCAAAGCGCCAGCCGCCCGTGCCCTTGTTGCCATTCGAGTCTTTAATCATCACATCGACCCTGCGCCGCGCGCCTTCGGTAATAACTCCATTGCTCTGCTGAGTCTCGCGCAATTCGTACACAATCACCGATCCATCCGGGAAGTCGCCTCCCCCGTAAGCCTCCGCCGCCTTCGGGTTCGCAAACACGTGGTGCATGCCTTCCTCGCTCTTCAACTGAGGATTGCTGCCCGGCAAAATAACCCCGGTCCCCACATGTACCCAGCTCCGAAATCCATTCGGATACTGCAAACCTTCATCGCTATGAACGACAGTCAGCGCCAGCATCGCCAGCGAAATGAGTACCGACGCGGACCGAAGAAAATAAACCGGGCGAGAAATGCGCTTTTGAGTTTCCATAGACCTCCGGTTGACACAGGTCCATGGTTAACCAGCTTTCAATTCGCGCCACGTGGAATGTGCCGGCACGGACTATCGGAGAAATAGACCGGTCACCCAACAATCTCCCATCCGGCCGATCTCCACTTATGCCAGCCGGCTTTCGCTCAAATCCAGCTCGCGTTCCAGGTTGCGATGAACGGTGTCGCCGATCCTTCCGTTCTCCCTCAAAGAGTTCAGCTCGTCGCGCTGCCGCCGGACGGTGTCCAGCATCAACCGCTCCATCGTGATGTTGCTTTCTCTCTCGGCCGGAGCGGCTTCCCCCGGTCCGCACAGGTCGATGGAGCTGATTTTGTGTTCGTACTGGTGCAGTAGATCCTCGTAGAGATGGATCTCGTCCTCGCCCTTCGCTGAGTTCCTGCGCTCGCCCAGAAAGTCAATCGCCGATTGCAGCACCAGGTGCCGCGCCTGGCCCTCCTCGCAATATCCAGTGTCTTGTCGTGGCAATCGCAGCAGCCGAATCACCCAGGGCAACGAAAGCCCCTGCACCACCACCGTAACCAGGATCAACGCAAACGTCAGAAACAGAATCATGTTCCTTTGCGGGAACGGGCTGCCATCATTCAGCGTTAGCGGCAGTGAGCTCGCCGCTGCTAGCGCAACCACCCCGCGCATGCCCGTCCACCCCACTACGAAAACCTGATTGGCTTGCGGCATCGCATATTGTTGGTGCCCAATCCGCGTCCGAACCCACCACGCGGCGCGTGCTGCTGGGAACATCCACGCCAGTCGCAGCAGCACCAGAACGGCGGAGAATGCCAGCCCATACCCGATCAGCCCCACCTTGCTCATGCCCTTGATCCCCGCCAGCACATACGGCAGTTGCAACCCGATCAGCACAAACACAAATCCGTTCAACAGGAATTCCAGCGCATCCCAAACCGCGTTCGCCTGAAGCCGCGTTCTCGGAGAGAAAAAGGTCGAACTGCGCCGGCTCATCAGCAGGCCGCACGATACCACCGCAATCACGCCTGACGCCTTCACCGCTTCGCCTGCCAGGTAAGCTGCGTAGGGCACAACGAGTGAGAGCGCGATCTCAACCGGCCCATCATCTACCCAGTGCTCCAGAGAGGAAACAACGAACCCGATCGCCACACCCACCAGCACTCCGCCAATGGTCAGCCATGCAAACTCCAGCAGCCCCCGTCCCAGCGTCGGTGTCGTGCCGTCCACCACCATCTGGATGCCAAACTGCAAGGCCAGCAGGCCGGTTGCATCGTTCAGCAGGCTCTCGCCTTCAAGTACATCAACAATCTTCTGCGGCATGCCGACTTTGCGCGCGATCGAAGTCGCTGCCACAGCATCCGTTGGCGACACGACAGCCCCGAGGAGAAACCCCAGCCTCCAGTCAAATCCCGGGAGCCACCACTTGGCCGTAAACGCCACACCAATCGCGGTAAAGAACACCAGCAATATTGCGAGGCTCGAAATCGACACGAGGTTATATCTGAACTCGCGCCACGAGGTCTGCCACGCGGCCAGATACAGCAGTGGCGGCAGAAACAACAGGAAGACAACCGAAGGCGGCAGCGGTATCCGCGGCACGTGTGGGATCAAGGAGCAAAGCAGTCCGAAGATCACCAGCACAATCGGATACGAGAGCGCGAACCGCCGTGCCAGCCCCGCGACAGCGGCCACGGCAAAAAGCAGACCAAGCAGCAACACCAGGATGGAATTCAAATGGTCCATTCAGCCCGACCCCTCAATGCATGTCCTGTTACTGTTATCGCAGAGTCCGGGGGGGTGCCGGAATTCCGTCTCCGTCTCCGAGTTAGAGGATCGCAGAATGCTCAAAAACACTGCCGACCGAGGCCGGCGCAATTTTCTCATCGGAGCTGCAGCCTCCGCCGCATCCCTTGCCCTCCAAGACCCGGCAGCCGAAGCGCTTCAGGCTCTCACACCCATGTCCGGCTTGCGGGGAAGATACCTGACTCACGTCTCGGTCGTCCGTGTGAATCAGATCGAAGTCACGCCCACCAAAAACATCGGACAGGATGAGGCGGCTGACAACCGGCCCGAGCGAATCCGCTCCAGACGCGACGCATTCGCTCGCGGCTGTCCCAATGAAAAGATGACCTGGGCCATCAGCTGGCTCGCCCTGCACGACCAGCGCAAGGAATATCAGGAAGCCCGTCATCTCCTCGCCCAGTACCACGACCGCTACGGCGACGAGATCACGTTCATCCCCGGCGGTTACTTCGCGCCCATGTACGACACGCGCGAGCACAACCGCGCCACAATTCACGAAGCGCTTCGCCTCGTTTCAAACATGGTCGGCGGCGGCTATCGCCCGCAGTGTCTTGTCGCAGGCTTCATGGATGCAGAGAACCAGAGGCATCTCGCCCAGGACGAGGGCATTCATGTCTGTCAGGGACAAATCTGGAGCCAGCACGCCATCGATAATGGCGACGGCGACGGCGGCATCTGCTATCCCTACTACCCCAGCCGCGAGCACTATCTCAAGCCCGCGCAGGGCAAGGCCGATTTCATTGACTGCGTCTGCCTCGATGGCTGGACTTGCGATTTCCTCACAGCGCGCCGCGAAGGGTTCACCGGCGGCTTCAACAGCCGTCTCGGTGTCGGTCCCATCGAGAGCGTGGGCAATCTTGGCCTGACAGTCGGACGCAAAGAGATGATGGATACGACGGCCATCCATTTCGACACAGGACAAGCACTCAACGGTTTCGGATTCGTCACCTCTATCTGGGAAACATCCATCGGTCACGACGAAGATCTCGCCTGGTGGCTGCAGGCCGTACGCGAACGCTGGCCGGACACCAAGGTTGTCACCGAAGGAGCCTTCGGTCTCGAATGGCGCAAGCACAACCCCGACAATTCAAAATTGAATTATCGATTCGATGAGAGGGGAACCGGCGCGCCAGGATCGGAAAAGGAACTGGAGATCGAGTGGTTCATGAACCAGGAATTCCGACTGGCCCTTCTTCACAATTGGCAGAAGAACGATCCCGCAATGGTCATCGACTTCACGCGCTACGATCTCAAGGCGGAAGAGCCGCGCACTCCGCAGCGCGAGTGGAGCCTGATGAACGTCATCAATCAGAAAGGCACCCGCCCTCAGGACAAGCCGGTTCGAATTTCGCAGCTCAAACCCGAAGATCAGAAGCGCATCTTCGAGAAATATCCTGAACTGCGGAAGCGCGCTTAGTGCACGGTTGTCGCACAGCACTCGCTGGAGAGAGAATAGCTTCAGCGCACAAGTCCCGAGCGGCAAGGCGCGAAGTTGGTGAGGTCGGGTAGGAAGGTACACCGGTGATCGGGAAGCTGCAAACGAAGTTGGCCGCTGCTTTGCTTCTCGCCGCCGCTCCGCTCTGCGCGCAAAACGGGGCGCCGCAATCCGACAAGCTTCGCGAATCCGCCATCGCCTTCGAGCAGCAAGGCAAAGTCACTGAAGCAGAGCAGGCGTGGCGCAGCTACCTCAAAACGCACGCATCCAGTTCTGAAGCCTATGCTCACCTCGGCCTCCTTGAAGCGCATCAGGAGCATTACAAAGATGCGATCCCGCTCTACAACAAAGCGCTCACGCTGAACCCGCGCATTCCCGGATTGCGGCTCAATCTTGCTCTCGCCCTCTTCAAAGCGGGCGACATGAAAGGCGCGATTTCGCAGTTTACCCTTTTGCTGAAGGCCGTGCCGCCGAACGCGCCGGAGGCAATGCGCTACAAAATTCTCCTTGGAATGGCGCACTACGGTCTCGGTCAATTCGCAGAGGCAGCACCTTATCTCAGGGCTGCCGCCGATGCTGATCCGCAGAACCTGCCCATCCGCTTGACCCTCGCGCACAGCCTCCTCTGGTCGAAGCAATACAACAAAGTACTTGAGGTCTACAAAGAGATCCTCACCCTTGATCCCGATTCAGCCGAAGCCGACATGCTCGCCGGTGAAGCGCTCGACGAAACGAAGGACACTCCCGGCGCGATAGAGATGTTTCGCAAAGCCGTCAAGGCCAAGCCGGATCAGCCCAACGCTCACTTCGGTCTGGGTTACCTGCTGTGGACGCAGAAGCAGTACGCTGAAGCCATCTCTGAGTTCAAAGCGGAGCTTGCTCTCGATCCCAATCACGCACAGTCCATGCTCTACATCGCGGATTCCCAGGTTCAGCAGAACCAGTACGACGACGCCAGGCCGCTTCTCGAGAAAGCGATCAAACTCGATCCCTCGCTCGGTCTTGCGCATCTCGATCTGGGTATTGTCGCCTCCAGCGAAGGACGAAATGAGGATGCTCTGCGCGAATTCCTCGTCGCGGAGAGACTCAATCCTGACGACGTAAACGTTCACTGGCGCCTCGGCCGGCTTTACCGATCCATGGGCAAGAAGGAAGAAGCCAAGGCAGAACTCGACAAGGCCAGTTCGATCACGAGAACAGCAAACCAGGAACTCTACAAGAAAATCGGCGGCTCCCAGGCAGCCCCGCCAAAGTCAGATCCAACTGCCCCCGCTGCCGACCCAAAGTAGCCTCGCGTTTCAACGTCCCTTCCCACCCTTGACCTGTTCCTCGGTCGCCATCTTGCCCGCCAGCAACTGCGACAGCGCCTTCTCCGGGCATACGTGGCGCATCTCCAGAAATTCGAGCTCAATATCGCTCTCCACTGACGTAGCAATGGTCAGCAGGCAGTCGAGACACATCGTGTTGAAGGTTCCATTGTCGTTCTGGCTTCGGCTATACATCCGCGCCCCTCCCACCTGCGAGCAGGGTTCTTCGATCCTATGCACCACCGAATTGAAGCTACGTGACGGGAATCACGCGCGCGTGTGAGGAATGAACACCATCGCCTCAGCACCTGCTCCGCGATAGCGCGGGCCGGTCGGCGAACTACATCCTCGTCGCTTTGTTTTGATTGCGACGCAACAGCCAGCAGGCGTCCTCGCCGTTCTGCGAAAAGATCGAGACTGAGCAGGGCACATCGCTGGACCCGAGATAGTCATACTCCTGCTTGTTGCCTTTCAGCGGCACAATGATCGTCTGGTTCACGTGCACGCTACCCTGCGGCGAGCCGCGAAGTTTGTACACCGCCATGTCGCCAAAATAGAGCACAACAAACGCCGCAATCAGCGTGACCCCAACTCGTCGTGTCCACTTCCAGATCAATCCCGTCAGCGTCATCTTGTCCGTTCCCAGCCTACCGGAAAAGCAAAAGGCCAGCCGGAGTAGCTCGCGGCTGGCCCTCTTTGAATCACTCCCTCTTACTGACTCGTGTGCCCCACCGAAGCCGCTCGCGGCGATACGCCGCTCAGTTCCGCAGCCCGCGCCTCGGCATACGCCGCAGCACCCAGCAATGCCGCGCGGCTCTCCAGAATCACCCGCACTGGCATGTTGATCAGCAGCTGGCTCAGTCGCCCCTTATCCTGAAACGCCTTCAGAAAAGTTCCGTCCTTCAGCTTCTCCAGAATCTTCGGCGCAATCCCGCCGCCCACATAAAGCCCGCCAACCGACAGCACCTTCAGCGCAAGATTCCCCGCCTCCGCCCCATAGATCGAAACCATCATGTCCAGGGCCTTGACGCAGATCTCGCTCTTCACCGATAAAGCCGTTTCCGTGATCACGCTGTTCGGGTCGTGCGCCGCCGCGATCTTCTCGGCCAGCCACTTCGGCTCTTCCATGCCCTGCCCATCGCGAAGGAACTCGTAAATATTGGTCAGCCCCATGCCGCTCACCACGCGCTCATAGCTGATGCGGCCGTTGTATTTCCTCTGCAGGAATCGCAGCAATTCAATCTCAGTCTCGTTGCGCGGTCCAAAGTCCGTGTGGCCGCCTTCCGATGGATACGGCACGTGAATGCGCCCATTCCAAGCCAGCATGCCTTCACCAAGGCCCGTCCCCGCCGCGATCAGCGCGCGGTTGCCAATCTGGCTCGCATCGCCCTCGCTCAGCGTAAAAATCTGTTCCGGCGAAAGCTCCGCGACCCCATAACCATTCGCCTCCAGATCGTTGATCAGGAAGACGTGATCGATCTGCAGATTCAGCGAAATCTCCCGGCTGTCCAGCGTCCATGGCAGATTCGTCAGCCGCAGCCGGCCATCCCGCACCGGTCCCGGGACACCAAAGCACGCAGCGCTTACCTTCTCGGTACCCAAAAATTCTTTAACAATCTCATCCAGCCCCGAATACTCTTTCGCCGGGAACTGCTTGTCCCGTGTATGTCTTAACTTACCCGCTGTAAAGTCATAGAGCGCCAGGTGGACCTTGGTGCCGCCTACATCACCCGCCAAAATCATCTTTCCCTCTCAAAAACTCCCCGGCCGTGCCCGTCTGTCGCAGGCAACAGCGCAGCAGCATCCTTATCCAGGATCAGAGTGAGTATACCGCTTGCGGGCCATATCAGCTGGCTCGGCAGCCGCTCCGGATCACGTTGTCCTGTAAACACTTCCTTAACAAGCTCTGCTTTATTCTTGCCGCCGATCAGGAAGAACACTGAGCTCCCCTGGTTGATCACCGGCCACGTCAGCGTAATGCGCCATGTGTCTTTCTGCGGAACCTTATTCGCCGTCACCAGCCGCCCCATCTCGTGGATCGCATCCGTATGCGGAAACAGCGACGCCGTGTGTCCGTCGTCCCCCATCCCCAGTTGGACCAGGTCGAACCGCGGCGTCTCAGCGCCCTCCAGTCTGAACGTGTTCCGCAGCAGCGACTCATATCGCGCAGCCGCCACATCGGGCTCCAGCTCCCCCTCCATGCGATGAATCTGCTCCGGCTTCAGCGGAACCTGATCCAGCATCGCCTCCTTGGTCATTCTGTAATTGCTCTCAGCGTGATCCGGCGGAACAGTGCGCTCATCCACCCAGTAGAGATCGAGCTTGTCCCACGGCATACGCTCGCAGAGGATCTGGCTCCGATCGGCCAGCAACTGAAACGCAGCCTTCGGCGTTGAACCGCCGCTGATCGCAATCCGGGCCCGGCCGCGCTTCGCCGCAGCGTCTTCTGCTACGTTCACAAACTCTTCGGCAGCCCGCCGCGCCAAAGCCGCAGCATCCGGCTCAACAATGTATTCAATTTTCAATTTTGACGCCATGGGGAAGACCTCCGCTCCTTCTACATTAGCCGCTAGCCTGTAGCCGGTCGTCGGAAGATCCCGTCTTAAATCCGAGGCCGCGTCTATCTACCCAGATAAGCCCGATACTGCAGCTCGATCACTCCCGCAGCACGCGCCAGCGCCAGCTTCGCCAGGTTGTAGCGATAGAGGCTCTGTACATAGCTGCTCTGTGCCGAGGCCAGCGATGCCTGCGCCGTCACCAGCGGAAGCGTGTCATCCACTCCGGCGTTCACGCGATCCGTCTCATCATTCAACGCCTGCGTCGCCAGATCCACATTCGACTTCGATACATCCACCAGCTTTTTCGCCGCGTCCGCATCCAGCAAAGCCGAACGCACCTGCTGATCGATCTTCGCGCGCAGATCATCAAACTGCGCATTCGCCGCGGCCAACTGCGCAGCCGCCGCGTCCGACTCGCCCCGAATATTCGCCTCGCGAAAGATCGGAATACTCAGCGTTCCTACCGCCGAAAACACACCGTGGCTCGGACTCCCGTTCACTTTGTCCACACCGTAGTAGCCACTGAAACTCAGGCTCGGCAATCGCTGCGCGCGATACGCCGCGTGAGCCGCGCGCAACTCAATAATCTGGTTCTGCAGGTTCTGATAATCCTGCCGATTCTTGTACGCCACCGCTCGCACTTCCGCCGGTGTCTGGTCCGCCAGATCGCTGTACGGAGCCGGATCCGTCAGTATGATCTTCTGTCCCGGATCGATTCCGATCTCGCGCTTCAGAAGAATCAAGTCCTTCTCCAGCGTGTTCTGAGCCGCAATCAGCACCTGCTGCTGCGACTGCAGTTGCACCTTCGGCCGCAGTTCATCCAGATTGGCCGCCGTCCCCGCCTCGTGCGCGGCGTGCGCATGATCCAGTTGCACCTGGTCGGCCTTCACCAGCGCCGTTGCATTGTCAACCTCGCTTGAGTCCGCAATGCATCGCAGATACGCCGTTGCAACTTGCTGCACAACTTCTCCGCGAGCCGACATCTTCGCAAAATACGCTGACCGCGCGGCTGCACCGGCCGCCTTCCACCCGGCGATCACCACGCCCGAAAACAATGTCTGCTTGAACGAGAGCTGCCCCTGCGTCAGGTCATCTTTCGTAATCAGCGAAAATCCCGCCGGAGGCCCTCCCGGAAAAACCGATCCGAACTTCTTCAGCGTGCTCGGCCCAAATCCCTGTGCCGCGAGATTGTGCTCGAAGTATCCCGTGCCGCCGCTCAGGTTGATCGTCGGCAAAAACTGCTGCAACGCAATATTTTTCTCGCCCTGGAAGAGCTTCTCGCCGCTCTCCGCTTCCTTCAGACCGAGGTTGTTTTCAAAACCCCGCCGAATCGCATCATCGAGCGACAACTTCAGCGGTTCATCGCTGATCGTCTGCGCGGTCACGCTGCCATAAAACGGGTTCGTCACCGAGCTTGGATTCTGTGCGGAACTGGGATATTGTCCCAAAGCGCTCGCCGCGGCTGCCAGGCATACCATCCCCAGCGCCACCAGGCGGGCACATTGTGCAGCTTCTTTCACATCCATCATTTTCTCAGATGTTTAAGCGCCCTAAAGGATTCCGGATCACACCCGCAAAAATACCGGAATCCAGTGCAAAAAATCCTCTTTCTGCACCGGATTCCAGTCAGTTTCAGTGAGTTCAAGGTTCCCGAACCTCAAATCTTCTGCCTCGCCCACCTTCCGCGCCGGAAAAGCACAATCCCCGCCGCGGCCACGCTGCATTGCGCCACCACGATCGATAGAAACACTCCCTCGCTTTGCAGGTGCATGGTCACCGCCAGCAGCCACGCCAGAGGCAATTCCAGCACCCAGAATCCGAAGAAGTTCACGATCGTCGGCGTCATCGTGTCGCCGGCTCCGTTGAACGCCTGCAGCATCACCATGCCGTAGGCATACCCAACGTTTCCGCAGCTGAAGATGCGCAACGCTGTCGCCGCCAGCGGAACCACTGCGGGGTCATTCACAAACAGCCGCACCGTCTGCGTGGCAAACACGATGAAAAACACACCGATCGCGCCGAGGAAGACCATGTTGTAGAACCCCGTCTGCCACACCGCCTTTGCCGCGCGGTCCGGCTTCTTCGCGCCCAGGTTCTGGCCCACCAGCGTCGCCGCCGCATTGCTCAACCCCCACGCGGGCAGAATGAAAAAGATCACGATCCGGATTGCGACCGTGTATCCCGCCACCGCAGCCGCTCCGAAAAGCGAGATGATCCGCACCAGCGCGATCCAGCTGGCATTCGCAATTGCGAACTGCAGCATGCCCGTCACGGACACCCGCAGTAAACGCAGCATCACGTCGACGTGAACGCGAACATGGCGCCACAAAACGTGAATCCTCTCCGTGCCCCGCAGCAGGCGATAGAACTGGTACAGCACTCCAATCGAACGCCCTGTCAGGGTTGCCAGTGCGGCGCCCGTCACGCCCATCCGCGGAAACGGACCGATGCCGAAGATGAGGCAGGGATCGAGCACCAGGTTGATGATGTTCGACACCCACAGCAGCCGCATCGCAATCGCTGCATCACCCGCGCCTCGAAAAATCGCGTTGTTCAGAAACAGCATGATGATTGCGCCGCAACCACCCAGCGCAACCCGCGCGTAGCCTGAACCAGTCGCAACAATCTCCGGCGACGCACCCATGGCCTTCAGCAATTCCGGCGCGAAGATTCCCGCAGGAATGCCGATCCCGAGCGAGATCACCAGTCCAAGCATGATCGCTTGAACTCCGGCAATTGCCGCGTCCTCGGGATCCTTTTCGCCGATCCGCCGCGCCACCATCGCCGTCGTCGACATCGCGACGCCCAGGCCAATCGCAAACACTAGCGCCAGCATCGATTCGGTGATGCCCACCGTCGCCACTGCATTTGCGCCAAGCCTGCCGACCCAGAACACATCCGTGACGGCAAACAGCGACTCCAGCACCATCTCGAGCACCATCGGTATGGCAAGCAGCAAGATGGCACGATTCAGATTTCCAGTCGTGAAGTCCTGGTGCGAGCCTTTCAACGCCTCGCGCACTGAGGACCAGAAGCCCCGCTCACCCTCCGTTGGTGGCGGCGGTACCAACCATTCAAGAACAGACATACAAAGCTCCACGTTAGCGCGCACGCAAAAAGGATGCGCACCAATAGCAACGGGTCATGCTGCAAGCAGTCATGCTGTCATTTAATTTGCAGGATCACCCAGGGTCTGAATTGGACCTCGGGGTCGAAACGAAGGGAAAACCCGAGGCAATGATCAGCGCGAAGGTCGGACGATGACGGGCTGAAACACTGTTTCCTCCATGGGCCGGCAAGACCGGCGGGTCTTCAAACTATAACCCGGTTTTAGTTTCTGTTTCCAGAGAAAAAGCGATGGTCTCTCGTTCCCGATCACTTGGACTTGACCATTGCGGACGATGCTACAACTGCCAGTCAACCAAAAGCTCCGTGCCTCTGTCACAACTCACTCATTCCACTCACAATTTTCCGTGCATGTGTTTTGCAGTTTAAAGACCCCATTTCCGGCACAATGGAATTGAAGTGAAATTAAGGTTTGCAGTCTCGCTAACTAGCGGCGCAAAGCCTCAACGCCATTGATTCGAGCCACACGCCACCTGCTAATTCAGTGTTCGTGTCAGGCAATA
>Ga0207694_10001087_pt1 | contig 23562 bp, 42 predicted proteins | sample KBSC34metaG_FD_184353 | JGI IMG/M metagenome (GOLD analysis project Ga0207694, IMG submission 184353) | Corn rhizosphere microbial communities from Kellogg Biological Station, Michigan, USA - KBS C3-4 metaG (SPAdes) (version 2) | ecosystem: Host-associated > Plants > Roots > Rhizosphere > Soil... | reverse complement strand
ATCCCGCGATGCGCGGATCGAATCAATGGATCATCGACATCGCCGCGAAGACAAACCGCGCGTTCTTCTCGATCGGGCGCGTCTTGACGACGCCCGCCGGAGTGAACGTCGAGCCGCGCGCGCGCCTTGTCGCGATCGCAAACATTCCGGGCGCCATCGCATGGCAGTTGACGACGCGCGGGCCGATGGGGCAGCGGGCGCAGCTCGAAATCGTCTCGGGCTCTGGCGTCGGAGCTCTCAACGGTCTCTCCGTCGTGCGCCCGCGCCCGCGCGACTACTTTCGTGGAAACGCGCGCCTCGTCGCAACGCACGACGTGATTTTGCTGGACGCGTTCGTCGCGGACACATCCGATCCCGCGTCACCGATCCCGGCCGGCGGGCTCTTCGTGCAGTTCTTCAATCAGGACACGGCGCCCGCGAACGGCGACGTTCCGATCTTCGAGCAAAAGATTTTTTCCGGCGGCTCGTTTCCGTTTCAATTCGATTCGCAACTTGGGGATGCGCGCTACACGCAGGGCTTGGCGTGGGCGCTTTCGACGACGCCGGGCGTGTTGACGCTCGCCGTGGGCGGTCAAACGCTTTCGGTGACGAGTGTGCTCGGATGATGGCCTGTCGCTCGTGCCTCGTGCTTCCGGGCGATCGCGGCGCGGGCGACATCGCGCAGCGCTTGACGGGCGACGCGTCCAGGTGGCGCGAGCTCGTGCAGTGCAATCCGCAGAAGCGTCGCAACATGATCGGCGCGTTCGATTACCTCGTGGATGGCGAACGTCTCGCGCTTCCGACGACATGGCCCGACGATCCATTTTCCACCATGGCGCGCATGCCGAAGCAGTCGAGCGCGCGCGGCTCGCGCTTCGAGACGCGAAACGGCGCTGGTGATCTTTTTCAAACGACGCCGCTCCCCAACGGCTGGACCGACGACGATCTCAAAACCGTGATCGTCATGGCCAACGATCTCGGGATCGGCGATCCGAAGTCGCTCACGTGCGTGTGGGCGAGTGAAACGGGCGTGAGCCCCGTGCAGCAATTGAATCCCCGAACGAAGCTCGACCTGCCTTCGAGCGATCCGTGGTCGCCATTCTTCGCGGGAGGCCTGAATGGCTCGACCGCGGCCGTGTGTCGTTCGCTCGGATTCAAGAGCGCAGCCGATTGGCTCGGCGCGCCGATCCGCGTGCAGCTGCAGGGGATTTACAAAGAGTATGTGAACCACGTGCGCGCGATGGGCGAAGGCTTCGACGCGCGTGCGCGCCGTGTCGGCACGACGGCCGCGGCGCTTCTTTACGCGTTCAATTTCCTTCCGGCCTACGCCGTGAATCTTCGCAGCGCCGATCAGGCGATCGTGTCGGCGGGCTCGGTCTTCTACGATCAAAACTGCGTGCTCGACACGTCGACGTCGGGTCTCGTGTCGACCAAATGCGGGCAGAAGAAGGGATCGATCACGCTGCGTGACTTCGAGTATCTGACGCGCCCGAATCGCTTCCCGTCGGGCTGGCCCGTCTACGCGATCAACGCGCGCTTGGACGCGCTGCGAAACGATCCGATCACGATCGCATCGCTCGGGCCGACGGGCTCCAGCGTGTGGGACGCAATGCGCGGCACCTGGGAGAGCTTGACCGGCACGGCCGAAAAAACCGACGCGCCGCGCGTGATCGCAGACGCGCCGCGTGCGGGCATTTCGTTCGCGACCGCAGAGCAAAATTGGAAGGCCACGGGAGCCGTGATCTTCGTCGCGTTCGTGATCGCCTACTCGCAAGGATGGATCAGGCGATGAGAGCGATCGGCGAAGTGGAGTTTTTCGAGCGCTGGGAAAAGCAGCACGCCGAATGGCTCGATATCGCGGAAAGGCTCGGCGCTAGGGCGAAAGCATGCGGGCTCGAACCTCCGTGCGCGTGGGACGTTTCACACGAACAGCGCGCCCGCGCGATGCGTGACGGCCGCAAGCTCGTGATCGCGACGGCCGACGGATTTTACGAAATCACGCCGGGCGAAGACCGCGAAATCTCCGAATCCCTGAACGCTTGACGGAGCGGCCGGGCTCGCCGTACCCTTGGGGCATGGCTCGGAAAGTCTGCATGTCGCTCGCGTCGTTCAAGAAACTTGTGGGCAAAAAGGGTTGCTCGTGCTCGTCGGGTCGCAGCCACAAAAAGCGCCGCGGTCGAAAAAAGAAGCGCCTTCCGCCGCGCGGCAAGCATGGGCAGTTCCGCAAGCGCCGTCGCAGCCGTTGACGGAATGCGCGCGCCGCGCGTAGCGTTGAAAAGCCGAGCCGCCGATCGGACCCCCCCGGTTTGACTTTCGGCGCGCTCGGTTTTCATTTGTTCTAGTCCGTGGGGGTGGTGCCCCACTGGAAGCCCCCGGCGGGCGCGGCGACGTGCCCACGGACTAGAGCCAATGAACCGTGCAGCGAAGCCCGTCGAAGATCTCGCAGACATTGCCCATCGTGTTGGTCTCGAAATGGCAGACAACGCAAACGACGCCTTCGAAGCGTTCTGCGAAGACCACGACGAGCCCGCGCCGACGAAGCGTGAACGTCTCCTGATCAAGGTGCTTTCGCTGCAGCTCGCGTCTGCGGTCGCGACGGCGCTAGAGGATCGGAAATGATCGCGCGGCCCGTCGCTCCGTTTTCGTTCTGGGTGGACACGGTGCAGCCGATCACGGATCAGTTTCTCTCGGACATCAAAGCCGACGCGCGCGCGATTGTCGCCGTCGGGCGCTACGTCGATTCAGTCGACGCGGCGGAGCTCGCGCGGATTTTGGGCGCAGGCTTGGGCGTGCTTCTCTTCACGTACGCCGACGAATTCGATCCCACGCCGCGCATCGCGAAGCTGCACGCGCTGGGGATCCCGAAGCCCGCCACGATCGTGCTCGACGTCGAAAGCGTGAAGCTAGACGCGCCGAGCTTGATCGCGCGCGTGTCGAAATGGGATCGCGCGATCTTTGGCGAGGGCTGGGACGCAGGACATTACCAAGGCGCGGGCGCCATTCTGAACACCGCGCAGCTCTCGGCGCTCCCGTGCGATCGCTACATAAAAGCGATGTCTCGGATCTACGACCTGACGGGCTCGCTCGTGGAGCCGACGGAGGGGTGGTGTGGCATGCAGCTCTATCCGCCGAATCAGCCGCTCGGAAATCATGGGCTCGTCGTCGACTTCGGCGTGTTCCAGAAAGATTTTCACGGTCGCCTCCCGAACCTCGTGTGGGCCGCGTGAGCGCGCCTTTCCAGCGGCAACCGAGACGCATCGTCGCCGAAGCGCACCGCTCGATTTGAGCGAACGCATGCTGGACGATCTGTCGCGTCTCTTTTTCTTGGAGTCGCAGGCCAAAGATCGCGAAGCGTGTCGCGCGTACACCCGCGGCGACTATGCGGCGGGCGCGCTCGCCGAGCTCGCTTCTCAAGGCCTCGAATTCGACTCCCGTGAGATCGCGGGCCTCGCATTCGTGAGGTTTCGCCATCGCGTCGCCCACGAACAAAGAAACCTCGCGCCCTGGGAGCGTCGACGCGCGCTTTTGCCCGACCCGTTTTAGGTCACGCTAGGGCGATCGCGGGCGCGGGGCGGCCGCTCTATCGTGACGGCGTCACGTTAGTTGACGGTGCCGGCGCCTCGACCTAACGTGACACCATGAACCGTTGCAAGTCGTGCGGTCGAGCGATCCCAGCGACGGCGAAGCGCACGGGCGTCGATTCCAGACGCGTGCGCAGGTGGTCGAGCACTCGCCCCGTCTTCGGGGGCCAGGGGCGCCCGCGCGAGTACTGCAACGCAACATGTCGGAAACGGGCGCAGCGTCGTCGATCTAGAATTGAGGCGTGAGGGAGTCGAAGAAGATCATGCCGCGGCCGTGTCCCGTTCCGGCGTGCCTGGGAGGCGTGCTTTGGAACGACGACGGCCCGATCGGGCGCTGCCCGGTCTGCGAAGGCGATGGGCTCGTGTCGCTGGGCGTTTGGGTGAAATTCACGCTGGGTGAAGCGAAGAAGGATCCCGAGCGTTCTTGACTTATGCGCCGTCGTCACACCATCGCGGGCTACCACGAGCATTACGAGCGTTACGAGCTGCTGCGCGACGACGGCGCATGGTGGCTTGACCCGAGCGGTGAACTGCTGCGCCCCGTTTCGGCTCACGAAGACGTCTATATCGGCGATATTATTAACGATTGTGAAGTCGTGACTGCGAAGCGCGCTTTTGAGATCGTCGGGATCAGGAAAATGCAGCCGATCGGCGCTCGAACCGAAGACGATCACGACAGCGAGCGTTCTTAGGGCATGAAAGCTATCGCGATCCTTCGCACGTTCGCATCGTTTCTCGCGCTTGCGCTGCAGGTGGCGAGGCTCGGAAGCCAGCCGCTCCCCTCCGCCGACGAATTCGTGGCGACCACGCAGGCGTTCGTCGAGCGCGCCGAGCTCTGGACGCTGGAGCCCGAACAGCCCACCCCCACGCTGCAGCCGTCCAAGCGGTAGGCCTCGCAGTCCAGGGCCGTCGCCGCTGCCCGCCGGGGGCTCTCTGCGAGCGAAGCGAGCCACACCCGCCGCGCCAAGGTGTGCCTGTGTGCCATGCGTTGCCCGCGTGCGCCGCGTTGCGCAGCTTTGTGCCAAATTCCCGTGTCGGATCGAAGTAAAAACGGAGCTGAATACGAGTGCGAAACCGAGCGTTGGGGACATCAGGGCCGCGTGGTCCGGGGGTGAGTAACACCCCCCGCAAGAAACCAAATGCGCGAGCACCGGAGGCCAAAAGCCGCGGCGAAGCCGCGCGCGCCCGGTAGCCTGACAGCTCGACCACGGACCACCTACCGCTAGAAATCAAAAGGAGCGATGATCGTGAAGAAACCTGCAGACTTGGATCGGATCAAATTGGATCTTGCCGGAGGCCATATCCTGGCGAAGCTCTTGAAAGAGCGGACGCGCAGCGCGAGCGCTGCAGCGGCGTATCTCGGGATGCGCAACCTCATGAAGATGGGGCCGCTCGAAGTGCCGAAGTGCGAGCATGTGTTCTCCGAAAAAGAACAAGAGAACGCTCTGGCGATTCTGCTGCACGACATCACGTCGAGCGTGAGGCCAAAATGAGCAAGTGCGGCATTTGCGGCAAGGCTCGGCGCGTCGGTTCCGGCGGGCGAGCGCTTCTCTTGGATTCCGCGGGCCAGCTTCGAACCGCGACGGCGTGCGCGGCGTGCCTCGAACGTTCGATCCGTCTCGTGGCGCTCCCTCCGCCGACCACGACGACGATCGAAAGCGATGATTCCGACGTGAAAAAGGTACTCCGCGGACTTGCAAAGTACATTCGAATGGTTGCCAAGCTAGAATATGGGCAATCAACGGTGATTTTGCGCGGCGAGGGTTTTGACGTCGACGTCATAGAGAAACTTTCGGAGCTTGCCGTGCTGAAACGTGACGGGCTCGAACAAGCCGCGGACTTCGCAGACGCATGGGCCGACGAGCGCGCTGCGCGAAAGTCCGACGCTACGAACGACGCCCCGATCGTGATGCGCGGCTGGGTGTGTAAAACCTGTAAATCGTGGAACGGCGACGAGAAAGAACGCCGCGAAACTTGCCGCGTTTGTGCAGGTCCGCGCGCTGTGGAAAACAACGTCTCGCACGTCGTCGCGCAGTGTGCGTGTGAAAGCAAAACAGCGGGACGCTGCGACCTTCGCGAAGGCCACGACGGGAAGCATCAGGCCAACGGGTTCCAGTTCGAAAGTCCCGACGCGGAACCTGCACTACTAGCTGAGCGAACGAACTGGACTTGCGATCGGGCGGCGCCGTTCGACTCGCATTTGTACTGTACGAGACCGGAGGGTCACGATGGCACGCACTCGTGGGAGCAGAAGATGCACGGTCGCCGTTGACTTTTGACACGCGATCGTGAGAACAAAGAAAAAGCCCCCGGCGCCACGAAACGCCGGGGGCAGAAAGTCAGTGTGAAGGGCACCGACATGCAAGAAATAGATCGGACAGAGCGGAAAAGCAACGCAATCGCGCAACATTCGAGCGCGTCAAACGAGCACTACACGCCACGGATTATCGCAGAAGTTGCACGTCAAGCGATGGGCTCGATTGAGCTGGATCCCGCGTCCTGCGAGCTCGCAAACCGTGAAAACATCCGCGCAGCGCGGTTCTTCACGAAAGAAGACGACGGACTTCGGAGACCCTGGGATGCGAAAACGATCTTCGTGAATCCTCCCGGCGGCTTTTTGATCGGTCTGGACGGAAAGCGCACGCGACGCTCGAACGCGCAGGCGTTTTGGCACAAAGCCGTGTTCGAGTGGACAGCGGACCCGCTGGACCGTTCGATCGTGTTCCTGGGGTTCACGCTCGAATTGCTCCGCCTGTCCCAGCATCACGGGTTTCTTTCGGTCTTGAGTTTTCCATTTTGCGTTCTTCGCGAGCGCACGGACTTCGAAAAGGAAGAAATTCTCACGAACGGAAACCATGTGCTCGTCGCGCAGGGCGACCCGACGCACGCAAACGTGCTCGCGTGCATCACGGCGCAACGCGATGTAGCGACGCGCTTCAAGATCGCGTCTGAAAAGTACCTGGGCGAGTGCGTGACGCCCGCAGCTTGGCTGGAACGGCACGCGCCATAGCCATGCTCGAACCGTCACCCAAGCCCCGCGATCGTCGTTCGCGCGCAAAGCGCTGCGAAGTGTGTCGCGGTCGCGGATGGATCGAAGCCGCGGGCGCAACGCCTGACGCGTGGGCGCTTCCGTGCAAGCGCTGCGAAGGTCGAAGCGCGTTCCGATCCGTGGAGCTCGCGCGAAAGCTCGGCGTCAATCGTCGCGACGTTTATCGCGTCGACACGCTTCGCGCAGGTTCGCGCGTCGGGCTTCGCGTGCTCGAAGCGATCGCGCGCGCATTTCCGGAGGCGCTTACGTGAGCAGCATTCTTGGAAGGTGTCATCGCTGCAACGCTGAGGCAACGCGTGTGCGCGTCTCTACGATCGTCGATGTCTCGGCGAGAGACCCGGAAAATGACGTCCGCGTAACACTCGAAGAGAAGCGGGTACATTGGTGCGGTGCGCGATCTTGCGAACCGACACTAATGGATCTGTCGCATGCGTCGAGGGTGAAGTGACGGCGCTTTCGTCCGTGCGCGTTGTCTCGAACCGCGTCGACGCGTTCGTGGTCGCCTATCGCGTGCAGCTCTTCGAGCCCGTGCGCATCGCGCTTGCGCGCGCGGCCGACATCGCGCGCGCACACGGACGATCCGCCGTGCGCGTCGCGTCGCTGGAATGGGAGCTCAAGATCGGAAGCGCCGCGGCGATCTACAACTTGCGCCGCGATCAACACGTGCGCGCGCGAATCGATCTGAACGCAGCCGGTGGCATGCTCGTGCCGCACGTCGACGCGCGCGGCGACACGGTCGCGGAGCTGCAGCCCGGTTGGACCGTTGAGATCGTTTCGTACGCAGCGCACTTGGCAGAGGTCGGGCTGCAGGCGGCGAAGCTCGAAGCCGAGAAGATCGCGTGCGAGCTCGGGAAGGTCTTCGACGGACGCCTGCGAAGAATCGATCTCGCGGCCGATGTTGCGGGCTGGGAGCTTCGCGCCAAGGATCGGCGCGCGTTCGTTCGTCGCTCGCGCGTGCGCACGAGCATCTATGCGCCCGGCGCGCACGATCTTCGAGCGCCCGTCGCAAACGAGGCGCGCGCATCGGCGACGGCGCACGAGACGCGGCAGATCACGGGCTTCACCGTCGGGCGCGGCGATGTCGTCGCGCGTATTTACGATAAGCGCGAAGAGCTCCAGCTGGACGCGTCGAAGCACAAGGCCCCCGCAGAGGAGGCGCGCTGGACGGCCGGCGGCTGGGATGGGCAAGAAAAGATCACGCGCGTGGAATTCCAGCTTCGCGGCGAAGCGTTGAAAGAGCTCGGCGCGCGATCGCTCGACACGGTGCATGATCCGGTGACGGGTGAAATCGTGCCGCTCCACGAGCATGTGCCGCGCATGTGGGCGTCGTCGCTGCAGTGGCTTCGGTTGGTCGAGCGAAAGAAAACACGCACTGGAAAAAAGGTCCCGCTCACGCGTTGCCCAAACGATCCGCGCTGGGACGTTCTCTATTCGACGTCATGGGGGCACGCGCGCCCGATCCATCGCGTGCGCGAGCGCGGCGGAGCTTCGAGCGCGCAAGCGCTTGGATCGATGCTCTCGGTAGCTGCAGCGCGCGGCAAGCTGCAGGACGCACTGCCGGAGACAAAGCAGGCGTGGGCGAGCGCCGACGCAGCGAAGCTGCGAGAGCTTCTCGCGATCATCGCCTCATGGGGCGTCGATTTGATCGCCGCCGACATGATCGAACGTTGGAATGGCCCCGCGGACGCTTGCGTTCACGTGGCCGTTCTTTGGAACGCCGCGCGGGCGCGGTTCGCCCGCATTTTGGAAAGAGAGAGAGACGGACCATGGCCGACATCAAACCGGGGAAATACACTGGACGAGCCCGCCCCAAGTCAGAGCATTACGATATCGCTGGGCCTCGCGAACGGCTCCCGTTCGGGATGAGCAGCAACAATCAGCCGCAAATCGCGCTCGACTTCGATCTGCGGGATGCGCAGGGCCGCGACGCGGGATGCATCACGGTTCCGATGTCGCTCGCGAAGAATGCGCTGCCCTACACGATCGAACGCCTCCGCGCGTGCGGCTGGCAGGGAAAAAACATCCTCGACCTTCGGGGCGTCGATGAGCTCGCGCCGACGGTCGAGGTCTTCGTCCAGAAAGATCAGCGTGGGCGCGATCAGCTGCGCGCCGAAGTCCTGACCGGCGGAGGCGCTTCGACGTTCAAGCTGAAAAATCCGATCGCGCCCGCGATGATGGATCGCTTCGCGGCGTACGTGACGCGAGGGATCGAAGCGATGCCCCCGCCGAAGACGCTCGCGCCCGCAGCCGCCGACGACGCCCCGCCGGGCGAAAACCCGAACGACGAGATCCCGTTCTGATGAAGCGCGCGGACTTCGAAACCCTCAACCAATTGGTTGTTACGGCAACGAGGATCGACGAACAGTCATACGTGATGGTGAGGAATCCTCCGCACCATTACTCAGCGCTTTCTCGCGAGGAGGCGCTTATGTTTGCCGCGTGGCTTGTAGCGATGGCGACTGTCGACGACGACGAAGACGGCAGCGACGATTACGGCGACATTCAAAAGCGCGTCGACGCGGTTCGGTCAGCATGAACCGCAAAGACATTCGCCCCAAGGCGAGCGCTGAGCCTTTCGCGTGTCCGAACCACGGACCCGTCGACAAGATCCAGACGCTCGCCTGCGTCGCCTGTAACACGTTCAAGTGGAACGGGATCGACATGTGCGGGAAGGTGATAAAGACCGCGACGCTCGAATGGATCGCCAAGCTTCGGCGTTTTGACTTCGGAGTGCACGCCTGCACGCGCAAGCGGCATCACGAAGGAGAATGCAAGTGGCACAAACTCGACTCGTCGTACGAGCCCTACTGATCGCGCTCGCATCGTGCGCGCCACGAACCGAAACGGACGTGGCGCGCGCGATGTGCGAGCAAAACATCGTCTGTGGGAATTTTTCCGAAGACGTCGAAAGCTGCACGGCGCGGGTGTCGGCGGCGATGCCTCCCGCGTCGTGCTCGTCGGCGGAGCTCGCGAAGTGCGAGGCAGACATCAATGCGGAGGCCTGCACGTTTCCAGAGCAACGTTTGCCTGACTCGTGCGGCGCGTGTGAATGAGTCTTCGCGATGAAGTGCTCCGCGAATTCGCGGAAGCGGCGCAGCTCGGACGGCGACGCGAGCACTTGACGGGCTACCTGTTTTCGTCGGCGCCCGTCGTCGATTCCGAGGAGACTTGGCGGCGAAGCGTTCACACGATGATCGGCGCGCTCGTCGCGCGTCACAAACTGAAACCGAAGTGGAGATCGAAGCTATGAACCTCGAAGTCTTGAAAGTGATCGCGCAGGTGATTTTGGGCCTGTCGTCGATCGCGGGCTACATTCTGGGCGCACGTCACACGCGTAAGCGCATGCTTTCCGCGCGCCCGCCGAAGGCGCCGAAGCGCGAAGATGAAACCGTGCTCGTGCACGAAGGGATCATAGATGGCGACGCGCTTCGCTTCACGCTCCGCACGCGAACGCGCATCGGTTCGTATTTGATCCCGAAAGAGATCGTCTACCAAATGAGCGACGATCTTCTTCGCGCCGCGGCGCAGCTCGGGAAGCGCGTGCAGCCGCAACAGGGGCCGGAGTCATGAGCTCGCGCACGGCAGAGCATCACGAGCACAATATCCAGGCCGGTCTACGCGCAGGCGCGAAGCTTGCGTTATTCTGCCCTCGCTGCGCGACGCCGCACCGTGAGATGCTCACAAGCGATCCGAGCGAGCCCGATTATTTACACCACGTTCACCAGTGCCAGGCGTGCGGACTTCGCTTTGACGTCTTCGTGCGTTGTAGGGGGCTCTTATGAAATATGTGATCGTCGCATACGTTCGCGGGCGCTGGACGTGGATCAAGATCGTGCGTCAAGGGGGCCCGCCGCTAAACGCGCAGCTCAAGCAGCCCTATCTCGAATGGTCCGAACGTCAGGGCGCGACGACGTTTGAATCGAAGGAAGCCGCGCAGCTTTGGGCGCCTCCGGGGGCGTCGATCATGCCGGAGACATGGGCGCCGAGAAGCGCTAGGATGGGAACATGAGTCAGGCCGGGGTTTCTTTGGACGCAGGAAAATATCACCCGCTCTTTTTGCCCGAAGACGGAGCGACGGAAGATGACTTTCCGCCCCCTGTCGGCCAGAAAGAGTTGAAATGGATCCAGGTCTCGCGCATCGAGCGCGGCGAAGAAGTGAAGCTCGTGCCGGGCAAGCTCGATCCGGGTGAGCTCCAGAGCGAAGAAGACGTGTTCTCGCGATGGGGCGCTGGAACGTACGTCTTGACGGCGCGCACGGTCGGCGGCTTCGTCTACTCGAAACGAAAGCTCGTGCTGCGCGATCCGACGGCGCCGACGGCTCCCGCGCAGCAGCAGGGCGCGACGCCCGGCATGATTCCAGCGGGCATGGGGAGTGACGGGATCTTCTTTGCGATGATCCAAATGATGAACGCCAATCAGCAGGCCGATCGCGACCGCGAAGCGCGCATGGCGCAAGAGCGCGAGCGCTCGCAGCGGGAATCGGCGTTGATGCTGATGCAAATGCAACAGCAGCAAACACAAATGCTCGTCGCCGTGCTCGGAAACGCCGGAAACACGCAAACCGAAATGATGCGTCAGACGATGGCGCTCATGGCGACGGCGCGGCAAGGCGGAGCGGGCGCGGGCGATTCGATCAAGGCGCTGCAAGGCGTCTACGATCTCGCGAAGACGATGGCCCCGAAGGCGGAGGGCGGATCGGACTGGATGCAGCTCGCGCAAATCGTCGGCGGCTTCCTGGGTGGAATGGCCGAAGCGTCGCAGCAGCAGAAGCAAGCGCAGCAGCAGCCGCAAACCGTCACGGTGCAAGCCGAGCCCGTGCAGCAGCCGACGACGCCCGCGCCCGCGATGGGCCCAAACGGCGAACCGTCGCAGGGCTGATCGTGGCGCCGATCCGTCGCCGCATCGTCTGGGAGAACGCCGACACAAAGGCGCAATGGATCGATGGGATGGCCTACGTCGACGCAAAGCAAGAGCTCGTGCGCGACTTCGCGGCACGCTGCGCGTTCGCGTTCGACCCGAACGATCGCGAGGGTCTCGCGCGCACGCTGCAGCGCTTCACGCGCGACGCGATCCGGTATGTGCCCGATCCGACGTTTGAAGAGATCAGCGACTCGCAGACGATCCTCGAACGCGCGTGGGGCGACTGCGACGACAAGTGCAGACTGTTCACGGCGCTAGCTCGCGCCGTCGGTTTGGACGCGCGCGTTCGTCCCGTGCAGGACGAAGAAGGGCTTTTCTATCACGTGCAGTGTGAGGTTCGCTGGCCTGGATCCGAGCGCATGCGCGCCGCGCAGCCCGGCGGCTGGGTGCTCGTGGAGCTCATCTTGCGAGACTGCGATCTAGGCGACTCGCCTGCGATGATCCCGACGTCCTCGAACGGTTCGCGCGTGCTTCAATGAGGTACGTCTACGAAGTCGTGCGAGAGCGGACGATCGATGGTGCGACAGTAGAGGAGATCGTTACGCGTACGAGTAGCGAAGCCGCGGCGGCTCATCATGCGACCGCGGCCTACGCGGGCGCATCGGATCGCATCGTCGTCTACAGGCGACAGGGCAAACTGAATCGAACCTTCGTGTTGATGGTTCGCTAGATGGGCGACGACACGATCAAGATCGAAATCCGCGACGAGCGCGGGCGCTACGCCGACGCAAACGAGCGGATGTGCAAGTGCGGGCACTCAAAAGGGACGCACCTTCCGACGGGCGAATGCCTCGCGCACGAATTCGAAGACGTTCCGCGCTGCGGGTGCGAAAAGTATCGGCGCGCTTCGAAGCGGCACGGAACATGAAAGGACATCCGGACACCATGGCCATCGTCGGACTGATAACCCTGATCGTCTGCGTGATTGGGCTGATCCTCTATCTCGCGCTCACGGGCCTGGCGCGTGGCAGTTTCGCCGAAGTGGGGCGGATCATGTTCGCCTTCGGCTTGCTCGCGTTCCTGATTTCGATCGGCGCGCAGTCGTGCTCCGTCGGGACGCCTCCGCCGGCTCAGCCTGTATTTCGGCACTGACCTATCGTAAGATGGGGCACATGTCGGCGCCGGAGTTGATCGGGATCATCGGTGGAATCTTTACGCCGATCTTGGCGGTGCTCTTGGCGCTCGTCGCTTGGACGTTCACGACGTTTCGAAGCGAAGCCAATCGCGCGATCGAACAGCTGCGTGAAGAAAATCGCGATCAGGCGTTGCAGGTCGCGGCGATCAAAGCGGGCGCGCACGACGAGCGCATGCTGACGCTCTTGGAGTCGCTCCGCGATGCGTTCAACCGCTATACCGTGGTCATGGATCGGATCGATCGAAAGCTCGGACGTTCCGGCGGCGAATATCCCGAAACGAGGCCCCCGCGATGAAATGGATCGTCATGGTCGTGATGGTGTCGGCGTGCTCGCAGAAAGCTGCGCGCACGCCGGATCCGGAGGCAGCCGAATGCATCGCGCATCGCACGGCGAAGCAATTGGAGTGCGACGATCTTTTCAAGACGCGCGCCGAGATCGATGCGTGCCGCGCGAAGGTGCGCGCCGAAATCGAGTGCGTGAAAGACGGAGGCGCCCGTGATTGACATCGAAGCGATCGCAAAAGGTGCCGTGGACGTCGCAACCGCAGCCGTGACGGCGATGAATCCGATCGCGGGTGTCGTCATGAAGTGGGCGGGCGCCGTCGTCTTCGAGATTTACGACCAGCAGAAGAACGGCGGTGATCCTGTCGCCGCGGCGGAGCTCGCGGGCGACCGCGTCGCCGATCTGGTCGAAGAATTGAAGCTCGGCGGCAAGTGACCGTCGACCTGAACGATCCGGAGACGAAGAAACAGATCGATGCGTTCGTGGAGCACGAAAAACACGAGCCCTTGCCCGAACGCATCGAAGATTTCTCGAACCGTCGATCGCCGCTCGCGTGGGGCGGCTGGACGGTTCTAGCGATCGTCGTCTTCGGCGCGCTCGTCAGGTTCGTGCACTGTTAGGACACGATGCGAAGCGGCGGGCGCTTGCGCTTCACGCTGATCGGCGACGGACCGAAGCGATTCTTCGGTACGTGGATCCGAAGCGGCGACAGTTGCACGATCGTATCGCACATGTGAAGCGCCCAGCCGGGCGCGGCAATCTCGCCGCCTTTCGTCGCGTGCATAATCATGACGAGCGCGCAACCGATCTCACGGCGCGCTTCGATGATCTCGGAGCACACGGCGCGCATGAGCTTCGCGCTGACTTGTTCGCCCGGAATGAGACCCGTAACGGAGTCGACGACGACGAGCCGCCATTTGACGGCGCGGATGACGCTCGCAGCCTCGCGCGGCGACGAAACGAATTTCGCGGCGACCTCGGACACGTCGACGTCCACGCGATCGGCGAGCATGCGGAGCATGCCCGGATCCTTCATCTCGGAATTGAGGTACAGCGACCCCTCGATCTTCGCGCACGCGCGGAGCATTTCCGTGGTCTTGTTCGATCCGGGTCTGCCCCACACGATCACTTCAGAGCCTTGCGCGAGCCCCGGCCGATGCGGAAAACCAAGGGCTTTGTCCCATTCTTCGCCAATCGTGATGCGCGGCGGATCGTATGCTTTCACGTCACCCAAGAGCTGCACGCCGTCGAGCGCTTTCACGTCGACGTCTTCGGCGCTTTCGGCTTCCTGAATTTTGCCACACGTGCCCCATTCGTCGCACTTCGGGCACTGGTCGAAGCGTGCGCGCGTCCGTTTTTGGCAAAGCAAACACTTGAATTTCACGGAGAGAGTCTACATTGACGCAAGGCGCTTCGGCGTGCGACATTTACGGAGTGAACCGGATCCCTCTTGCGGGTGACGTCGTGGAGCGGCCCATCGCGTACGCGGGCTCGGATCGCGTGTGTCGCGCGCTCGCGATCGATCCGGCGCTTCGATCGCTCCCGAGCCCCGAAGTTGCGCGCCGTCTCGGAACGACGCGCGCGCACGTCGAGCACGCGATCCATGGGCTCGTGCTTCACTACACGGGCCATCGCCTGCAGCCTTCGGGTCGGAGCTTCGACGAAGCGATCGCCGATGCGGGCTCGGCGCGTCGCGCGGCGCTCTCTCCGGAACCGTTGAATGAAGCCGCCGGCTTTGCGACGGCGCGAAGCGGCGCGGGCGCGAGCGCGGCGGAGCGCTTCGCGATGCGTCGGCCGATGTACACGCGGACAGGCCGGCGCGTCTACAGCTTCGACGCAGGCGGATATCAGACGCCCCCGATCCCCGATCTCGCGGCGATCCTTTTGTCCGACGCGTTCCCCGTGACGCGCCGCTCGTGGTCGCGAGGCATCGCGCCGACGCCCGAAGAAGTCGCGATCCTGAACTGGCAACATCCGCTCGTGACGGGCGCGAGCTCCACGCAATCACTCGCGACGCTGAAAGCAATCAGCCAAGGGTGTCGCTCGTGGGATCAGCCCGTCACAGTCGCGGGCAACCAGCTCTCGCCCCGCAGCGCCGACGAGCGCGGAAAATGGTGGCTGGAGCTCCAGCAGATCATGACGGACGTGTCGACGCGAAACGTTCAAGGCGTCGTCGTCGACTTCCCTTTGATGGGCCAGTGGGGGCTTCTGCCTCCGCACATCACGGACACGGAAGTGGATCTTCAGTACTGGGATCTCTCCGATGCATCGCACCCGCGTTTGAAAATGGTCATGTGGATGACCAAAGCGTTGATGACGCTCGGGTCGAGCGCGTCGATCTTGTCGGGCACGTGGGGTAAGGAAGGCGCGCACCTTCAAATCTACGTCGACGGAGGTGTCACGAAGTTTCAGCCGAACGAAGGTGGAGATCTCGAACGCGATTCGATGAAGCTCTTCGCAGGGCTCGGCGGCGTGATCAGCTCACTCACGACGGCGATCGCGTCGGCAGTCGCGGTGTATTGTCCGGCGTGTGCGGTTGCGATCAAGATCGCAGGCTCGCTCGCAACGAACGCCGCCAATGGCGCCGTGACGACGAAAGCACTCGCGAGCTACGGCGATCAAATGCTGACCGACGCGGCGATCAAAGCGGCGAAGGGTCAAAGCGGGAGCTTGACCGCGCTTCGTGGTTTCGCGTCGGCGCTCATCGGCCTGCCCGCGTCCGCGACGCAGGGTGCGCAGCCCAATGGCGGCCTTGTGTACGACTACTTGGGGATGCTCGGAAGCGCGAAGGGCAACGTCGCGTGGGCGCTCCAGACGTACGCGCAAGATCACACCAATCGCATCGCGAATGCGGCGCAGCTCGCGACCGCGGCAGGTGTGCCGATGATCGACGCGCAGTATGCGGTCGCAGCCATGACGGACACGCTTTCGCGCTTCGCCTCGAACGTGTCGACGGTGTATCTAGACCCGAACATGTCAGCCGCCGATCGGCTGCTTCGCACCAATCGTCACCTGATGCAGTCTCACCTGGTAAATCCGTCGCTCAGTAACCTTCCGATGATCCCGACCAATCCTCCCGCGATGAGCGGAGCGGAAACGGCCGCGGTCGCGGCGGGAGCGATCGGGCTTGCGTGGGCGGCTGGGCTTTTGAAAGGGCTGATCTGAATGAATCCCGTTCGTCACATTCCGATGGTTCCGAAGCCGCGCCGCTTGCCGTTCATTCCGCGCAGCTCCCTTCAATCGATCCCCGCGATCCGATCGCTCGCGTGGCGACGCGGCGCGAGCGGCACCGATGATCAGTACGATCCGGCCGTGCAGGGTCCCGACCCGTACTACGATCCCAACGTCGAATCAGGCACCGGCACGAAGAGCTCCTACGATTCGGGCACGTCCGCATCGTCGTCGTCGGGCGGCTCGCTTCCGCTCCCAAACACGGGCGTGTACTCCGCGACGCAAGTCGCCGTGACGCCTGCCTCTGGCGCGAACCTTCGCGATCAGCCGTCGATCAGCGGCAACGTGATCGCAGGCGAAAACCAAGGGACGATCCTTCAAGTGGTCGGCCCGCAACAAGACGGTTGGCTGCACGTCCAAGATCCACAAGGGCGCGTCGGCTGGATTTATTCGGCCTACGTCTCGGACGCGTCGCAGGGGCAGGGCACCGTGTCCGCGCCGACGACGACGCCCGCGATCGCGGGCGTCGCGCCTCGCGCCGCGCAAGTCTCTTCGACGCCTCTCGGCGCCGGGGGGATCGTCGGCTTGCTCGTCGTCGGCGGGCTCGTGACGGGCGCGTACTATCTTTTGGTGAAGTGAAAGGATTCGATCGATGAAGATCAACTACGGGGTTTTGTTCGCGGGCGCGGCGATCGGCGGCGTGATCGGCTGGTACTACATGAAGAAAGTGCAAGTCCCGAATGCGTACGCGATCGGACAGGCGAATCCCACGCTCGGATTTCAAAACCTCACGCCCGCGCAGCTCGCGCAGCTCAATCAGCAGCCGGGCCTTCCGTCGCCGCCTCCGGCAAGCACCGTCGTGGCAAACGCGATCTCGCAGCTCGGAACGACGGGCGATCAGTCGCAGTCGATCGGGCAGCAGGCCGGAACGGGCGCGCTTCTCGGGCGTCGTCGCTTGCTCCCGGTGCAGTACCGGGGGATGGGGCGGCACGGGTGAAGAAGTCGACGCGCACGTACCTCATGATCGGCGCGGCCGTTGGCGTCGGATATTTTCTCTTCTTCGCGAAGAAGAAAATTTCTGTCGTCGCGTACGACGGCTCCACGAACACGCTCGACGTCGAAAGCTCGATCTCGGCCGCGGCCGTGCAGCAGATCGCCAATTTCTTCGCGCGCTCGGGCGTGATGATGAACAGCCTCAATCCCGCGGGCGACGAAGCCACGCTTCTCGCGTCGCTTCGCGGGCAGGGTTACACGACGGCCGCGGCGAGCGTCGACGCGCTTTACAAAAAGCTTCTGACGGGCGCGCAGCTGATGAGCGGATACAGCGCGGGCGCCTACGGCGATCTGAAAGTGTTCAACGGGCTGCGCCCCATGATCGATTTCGGCCGCGGGCCGGGCAGGTAGCATGAAAACGTCGACGATGATCGTGATCGGCTTGGCTGGCGTGGGCGCGTATCTCGCGTACAAAGCGAGCGCGCCGCAATCGTCGGCCGTGACGGGCGCGACGCCCGCGGGCGCGCTCAATCCCATTCGTGCGCTCCCGTCGCTCGGACATCCGCTCGTCCAGCCGCATCGCCTCGCGATGATCGGACGGATCTGATGAAGAAGATTCCGCCGTGGCTCTGGGTGACGGGGATCGCCGTGGGCGTTTGGTATTTGTCCAAGCCCAAGACGTCGGGCACGGTCAGCGGCGCTGGAACATCGCTCGGGTCGGGCGCGCTCGGACACGACGCCGGCCGTCACCATGGCGGGCATCACCACATTGGCCATCGCGGCTTCGTGGGACACTCCGTCGATCTCGTGAACTACGCCGAGCCGCTCGTGCTCGAATGCGATCCGAGATATCCGTGCGCAGCGCAGCCCGTGTTACCGTGCCGGTGTGGGTGAAGTCATGTTTGCGAAGATCGTCCTCGTTTATCTCGTGATCGCGTGCGCGGCGTTCGTGTGGGTCGCGAGAATCTTTCGTGACTCGACGGACAATGAGCAATGGCAGGCTGCAACGCGCATGGCGCCGAAGTCGATGGCGCTCATACTTGCGGCGCTCACGCTGATCGCGGCAGCGTTCTGGCCCGCAACGCTCACGATCCGTTTCGTTTTCGGCCCGCTGCTTCGTCGAGCGGCTGCGGAGGCGAATGACGATGACGATGACGATGGGATGCCTCAAGAGGCTTGATGTTTATTTGGACGGCGCAAGATCCGAGAGGCTTCGACGACGCGACCACGCAAGCGCTCGCGCGCTGTTCGCTGGGCGCGTGGGGCATCGATGAGATCGGCGGCTCGAACGGAACGGCCGAAGAAGATCTTTTGGCGTTGATCGCGCGCTCGCTCGTGATTCGGCAAGCGTTGATCGCCGCCGGCAACAAGTCCAAGTATCCGGTGCCGACGGGGAACAAGCTTTCGATCAACGTGCTGCAAGACGCGTGGGGCAACGCCGTCACGGACGTGGACCACCAAAACGCGCAATACATTTTGATCCGCACGTGGGAAGTGCTCGCGCGTGGACAGGGCTGGACCGAAGGCGACGCGGCGCAGCTTTCCGCGACGAGCGGCAAGAGCTCGACTGCGACGAATGTCGTCGCGATCGTCGCGATCGTTGTCGGGATCGTCGTGCTCGCGGGATTGATCGCGTTCACGGTCTACAATGTGAATTCGCTGATCGATCGCGCGCTCGCGCGTCGCGCGCAGGCCCAAGAGCTCATGCGGGCGCATGGCGAGTGTCAAAAGATGCTCGAAGACCACGCCGCAGCGGAGCGGAGCGCCGGCAAGCCGATCCCGTTCAATATGGCGGAGCTCGCCGTGATGGCGCGCCTCGCCAAGCTGCAGGATTCGGCCTCGAAGGGCTTTGAGGCCACATTGGTGCCCCCGCTGGGCGGCTCGCCGCCCCGTTCGGCAACCGACGTCGTCGAAAACGTTTTGACGCTTGCGGTGATTTTGGGTTTCGGATACTTTTTGATCCGTAGGGAGATTTAGATCATGGCGAAGAAACTTCCCGTTGTTCCGGTTGCAATCGGCGTCGGCGCGGGCATCGCGACCTACTTCGCTGCAACGCAGCTGTCCCAGCGCGTCGCGTTCATGCAGCAGCATCCTCTGGCGACGCCTGCAGCGCTCGCCGCGATCGGCGTCCTGATCGCAAAGAAACACGTTCCGATCGGCATCGGCATCGCAGGTGCAGCCGGCGCGATCGGTTACCTGCAGTACAAAGCGGGCGCGACGACGCAGCCGACAGCTTCGACGCCGACGCAGCAAGCGACGACGCCCAGCGCGTACACGCCTCCGGCGGCGACGCCCGGCACCGTGCCTGCGTCGACGCAGCAGCCGTCAAGCGGGACGGATTCGACGGGTCAAGCGATCAACGATGTTTCGCAGGCGATCCAGAACGCGAATGGTGGATCGTCGACGCCGACGGATGGCGCTTCGACAGGCACGGCGGGCTACTCCGCCGGCAAGCTCTTGTCGGGTCCGCACGCGCATTCGCATCTCGCGACGTGGCGACGCGGTTCGGGCGCGCTGCTTTCGGGTCCGCGCCCCGCGTCACACTTGGCGCCGTGGCATCGGAACGCCGGCCACTACGATGCGCCCGCGCCGGGCGAAGCCGGAGGCCTCCGCGGCGGAGCGCACGGCCTCTCTTCGGACTGACGCAGAGAAGATCGATCGATTCGGCTCGCTCTCGAAAGGGGGCGAGCCTTTCGAGTTAGGACCACCTGCATTTCGCAGACCCGAAAGGAAAGACGATCATGGATCAGCTTTGGATGCGCGCGCGAGACGAGCTGCTGGCTGCCTACCACGCGTCGAATCAGCCGTACTACGCGACGACGAAGCCCTACATTTCGTCGCAGGTGTTCACCTTCGATGTGGTGAACCCGCTTCCGTCGCCCACGGCGACGATGGCCTATGCGGTGCTCCGCAAGGGCCAAGAGATCACGTTCTTCGACTACGGCGTGGGCTCGCAAATGCCCTGGGCGCCCGGAACGGCGAATCAGACGAAGACCGCGACCGACGCGGACACGAACCTCTCGCAGGGCCGTCGCACGAACGGTGTCGACGATTACTGCATCGAAGCTCTCTCGTGCTCGCACAAGGCCTCGCGCGTCGCGTACGCCGCGAACACGACCGCAGCGACCGATCAAAGCGTCGTGCAGGCGTTCTTGGGGAACCGAATCGTGATGGATCCGGCCGCGAGCATGATGCCCGCGCAGGTTCAATCGCCGTTCAACCTCGAAGACGCGATCTCGGACGCGATCCGCTCCGTCACGTCGATCTCCTTCGAGTGGGACCGCGAGCGCATCATCAAGATCGGTCGCCTCGACGAAATCCCCGAAGGCGGGGCCAAGTCGTTCCTGCGCGCGTCGGGCGACCCACGCACGGACAACCGTTACAAGGTGCCGGAAGGCTACTTGTGGCGCAAGCAAGGCCAGCCGGATTCCGAATTCGTGGTGATCGCCGTCGTCGAAGACGATGTGGTCATTCCGATCACGCTTTCGACGCCCGACGGCGGATCGACGGCCGAAACGCCGGAGTTCCTGTACGCGGACATGACGATCCGGCTCCACGGCATGGCCGTGCGCCCGATCGGTCAGAACGTCTGATCCCAGTCGGGTAGTTGCTCCCGGGCACGGAGTGCGGCCGGAGACAAGCCAGAACGGATCTTAGGCGCTAGAAACGCGCGCCTCACTAGCCCGGTACCTCGCGAAAGCGGGGCCGGGCTTTTGGGGTGAGAGGCTAAGCGCATGTCCCTTCGGTTCAAGATCCTGAGCTTCATCGATGCCGCGCGGCGTAACCCCGCGCAGGCCTCGAATCCGGAGTGGTTGAATTCGCTCGAAGCGGACGCGTTTGCGACGCTCGACGGCGCGTATTACGCCGAGTGCGCGCCCGTCGCACCGTTCACGTGGGAGCAGCGCGTCATCTTGCTCGGCTCGGACGTGCGAAGCGAACGTATGCCGTTTCGCTTTCCGTATGCCGTTCAGATCTTGGGCTTCCGCTCCGTCGTCGCGCCGCTGCAGCCGACGAGCCCGGCCGGCGGGATCGATCCGACGTCGATCACGGGCCTTGGAACCGACGTGGTCGATGTGCTCGTGGATGTGAACGAAGAAAACAACCTGACGAGCGGCAACGGCATCACGACGCCCGGCGGGCCGAATAACGGCAACTTCGTGACGCTCTCGGCGCTCGACATCCAAGCGCCGCGCCTCCACGCGATCGATCTCGTGGGCGAGTCGCCCGACGTCGGGTTCACGTTCCGGTGGAAGCTCGGCGTCAACCAGTTTCAAGACTCTTTGATCTCGTGTGCGATGTACATCCGTCCGCTTGCCGATCGCGGCGCGAGCTGGAACGGTCCCGACATCGGCCGTCGTCGCCGTTGAAATTGGCGGAGCGCGAGCGTAGAATGCTCGCATGACATTCGCGCTCGCGATTTTCGCTGTCCTGTCGTTCGTCGCCATCACGATTTTGTGGCGCGGGTTTCCGTGGCAACGGCTTTTGCACGACGAGATCGGCGGGCTCGGAAGCTTCGCGGTTCCGATCTTGTCTCGCGGTCGACTCGCGCAGCTTTTCGGTGAAGAGCTCTTCGTAGCTCCGCCGAGCTGGAAAGTTTCGGCGTGGTTCATCGATCCCGTGAACGGGCTCGATCAGAACGACGGATTGACAGCGGCAACGCCCGTAAAGTCTTTCAACGGTGGGATCGTCTCGCGCTGGGGCACGACATCACCCGTGCTCGCGCAGGACACGACGATTACGTGGCTGAATGATGCGCCCCTGAATGACTCCGATCCCGTGGTCGTCACGCCGATCATGGTGAGTGCGATTCTCGTGCTTCAAGGGCTCCTGAATTCGAACACGTTGGTTGCGTCGGGCGTGCTGGCGGGTACGGTCGCGAAGAATCGCGCAACGGGCCAGCTCTTGACCGCAACGCTCGCAGCGAGCACGGCGACGCGCATGCTGGTCAAAAACACGACGGTCGGCAAAGAGTCCTTCGCGTTCGTCTTCGAAGCGGCCGGCGCGAAATGGGCGCTCTCGCAGCCGATCACGGCGTTCACGGTTCCGGCGCCGGAAATTTCGACAGTCTCGGAAGTAGATACGTGGGCCGACGGCGACACGTACGAGATCTATGCGCTGACGAAAGTGAATCTCTCGCGCGTCGCGCCGGTCATGGTGGCGCCTCCGCAGCCCAATTTCCCTTGCGTCGTGCAGGTGTATCACTTGGACGGCGAGACGGTTGACGGTAGCCCCGCGACCAGCAATTTTACGATCACGGACGATGTGTCGATAATCGAGTCGTCTGCGAATTCGGCCGTGATCGACAATGCGCTGGGTGACGATCTCGTACGCACCTTGGGAAACTGCGCGTTCATGTCAGGTGTAGTCGGCTTGCCGTCGTCAGGAACCGACACGAGGTTCATGGGCGGAATCGTCTCGAATGCCGCAAGCAGTCTCGGGTGCGCAGCGCCGTGGGGCTTCGATTACGATGCGATCCTCGATGCAACGGGCCAGCCTGATTTCGGGCTCGGATCGACGGGCGTTCAGCCGGGATTTGTAATCCCCGCAATGGGCGCAGTGTACATCCGTGACGTGATGTCGCCGACGGGCGATCTAGCGATCTTCCGATCTGACGTGACGCCTGGAAATCACGCCGTGGTCTGGGGGCCAGGCTCCTTCGACCTCAAATGGCGCGCCCGTGTGATCTACAATGGGCTCACGTCGAACGCAGTGGCCACGTTCAAGCAAGCCGGGGCGCTGGCGATCAACGGCTCACTGAACGCCAACCCCTGGGACCCGATTACGGGCACATGGCAGCCGCAGATCGCGATCACGCCGGCCGCTCTGGACGCTGCATACGGTGTCGCTGGCTTCGGGGGCAATGCCGTGGACCCGACCGGCGGCTGTATCAAGTCGGCGTCATCGTTTTAGGCCATCGCTCGCGCGCGACTTGCAAGGCGCGATCGAATAGGCGACAATCCGATCCATGGCGGCTCCCTCGTATAAGTTTCCGTTTGGCTCTGGCGAATTCAGCGCGCCGCGCGCGCCGTCGGGCTACTTCAAGATCGCGGTTCCGCCGTATGGCGAGACCGTGAAAACGACAGGCGGAGCAGGCACCGTGACGAGCGTTCTTTGTCGCTGGGGCAAGTCGCGCGGGATCCTTCCGCTGTTCGTTCCTGCGCCCGATTGATCGTGGTAGGCTCGGCGCATGTCTGAGCTGATCCAGGGCATGGGATGGGAGCGCGAAGGTACTTCCCTCGTTTTTGACATCGCCAAGGATGCAGGCGAAGGCGTCTCGGTTTTTCTCTCCGATCAGGTGCGTGACGCGAGCTCCAATAGCGATCCCGCGATGCGCGGATCGAATCAATGGATCATCGACATCGCCGCGAAGACAAACCGCGCGTTCTTCTCGATCGGGCGCGTCTTGACGACGCCCGCCGGAGTGAACGTCGAGCCGCGCGCGCGCCCTGTC
>Ga0207694_10001083_pt1 | contig 23615 bp, 11 predicted proteins | sample KBSC34metaG_FD_184353 | JGI IMG/M metagenome (GOLD analysis project Ga0207694, IMG submission 184353) | Corn rhizosphere microbial communities from Kellogg Biological Station, Michigan, USA - KBS C3-4 metaG (SPAdes) (version 2) | ecosystem: Host-associated > Plants > Roots > Rhizosphere > Soil... | reverse complement strand
TTGATTAATACAATTGTGATTCACAATAGTGACGACCTGGCGGGAGTAGAACTGTACAACGCCGTCAAAGGTCAATTGGTGGAATTGGCAAAGGAATTCGTGAGTGAAAATGGCCGGGCGGAGAAAATCTTAAGAGATACCGATCCGAGCAAACCAGCTCCAGTTTCGGCTCAGATCGCAGCCGCATTGCCGCTCCTTGCCGCTCCTGGCATCGCAACAGGAGTCATCAAGTCAGTCGCTGAGTTGCTGAACTTATTCAGAACCGAGACGAGATTTGAAAATAAGTCAGTACAGATTTCTGAAGACATGGTGGTCTCTCATCTCGTCAATAATCTCGCCGGCGACCATGACGGAGGTTGCACTACTGCAATCAAGGTCTATTACCCGGCACTCTTTCCAGCTAAGCTCGTGGAATCATCGTCTTCATCGGCGCTCGTTAAGATCCTGAATTCGGTTGAGAGATTGAAGCAGACATCGATTCTGCGCGTAGAGGAGATCGACGCTCGAGTGAAAGAACTGAACGGGATTTCAGGTAAGCTGGAAGACCTGGAGAAAAAGAAGAAGGCGTTAAAGAAAGATCAGGACGATCTGGCGAAGAAGATTGAAGACCTGCAAAAGTGTAAGCCGAGAAGATCGGCAAAATGCAAGAAGATCGCCGACGAGAAGCAAGCACTTGAAAAAGAGATCGAAGAACTTACCAAGGCGATAGCCGAACTCGTTGAGTTCAAGAACAACATCCAAAACACCAACGTTAAGACCCCGGCTGATATCAAAGAATGGATTGGCAAACTAAACGAGCAAAAGAGCAGGTTGCAGGCTCTCATCAACTCTACTGACCTGCTTTCTTCAAAACTGAACACTCCCGACGCCAACACAAAGCTAACAGCATTGGCCCAGCTTCTGCGCGCCGAGAAGCTGCACTACATTCTTAGAGATCCTCAGACCTTTACCCTCCGCGTTGCGGTGACGGCCAACGGCACCACCAAGATCAAAAAGAATCTTTTCGTTGACGCAAAAGTCCGTCACTCAGCCGGCGCCAACCTCGTGTATCAACTTTTCAATCGCAACGGTGCGCTCGCTCAGGGCGACGTAATGCAGTGCTATCTCGACTATCGCTCAGCGAAGGACGTTTACGAAATCGTCAGCACCGCCGATTCGGTCAGTTGCTATACCGCCTCCAAACCAACCGGAAAGAATAACGGTAAAAGCGGTGAGGGTGGAAAATGAAATTCACTGTTTGGGCTGGCTTTGCCCGAAAAGTCTGTTATTTGACTTCTTCTCTGTGCCACCTCTGTGTTCTCTGTGCCTCTGTGGTTGTTTTCCCCTAAGCAATCGTTAACCACGGAGACACAGAGAACACAGAGGGTGCACAGAGAAGAGACTATTCGGGCAAGCCGGGTTTGGGCACAAAAAAAGCCAGCCTCAATGGCTGGCTTTTCCTACTTTATGTTCTTTCGTGGCTCTTTGTGGCTAACAATACTTCCAGTTTTTAGCCATCGCTCCGATGTTGTGCAGGTACTCCTGCTGCATCCTGTTCTTTTCTCGCTCAGGAACAGAAGCGATCTCCAGGCTCAACAGCTTATGTGACTGCGCCATGAAATCTCTGAACTGGGATAGAGAGATTCCTTTGCCGAGGAGGTACGGGATAATCCAGAAATCAAATGACCACTGCGGCAGCCAGAGCGATTGGTCGATGGTGAGAAACATCCTGTCGATGTGATCCATCGCCTCGAGACTGTCCATCGTCGCATGACTCCACACGAACCCTTCGCCCTTGATGTCGTACTTGACGCGCTGGTTCTGAATCGCTGTTCCCGGTTCGCAATACCACATTTGCGCGCGATAGTAGTCAGGCTTCGTCTCGCGAATGAAAGCGATTGTTTCTTCCACCGTCTCATCGGTCTCTCCGGGAAAGCCGATAATGAAAGAACCAAACGTCAGGATGCCATAGCGGCGCAGCATCTCGATACCGGTGGCATATTTCTCGATCGTCGCCGCCTTGTTCATGTTGGTTAAGATCCTCGGGGAACCTGATTCTATACCCAGGAACACTCCTTTACAGCCGCTCCGCGCCATCAACTCGATCGCCTCTTCATCTGAATTACTGCACCTGAAGTAAGAGAACCAATTGAACTGGTAGTTCTTTCGAATCATCAAGCGGCAGATTTCTTTGAAACGTGGAAACGGCACGTTGAACGTGTCGTCAATGAAGACGAGATTCTGCACGCCACCGAGTTCGTGCATGGAATCGAGTTCCTTCTCCAGCACATTGAGACTGGTGAGCGTCAAGGCTCCCGCGCGAGTGGGGTAATTACAAAAAGAGCACTTGAAGGCGCAGCTTCGCGCCGTTCTGGTCTGAAGAGTCGTACCTGTTGTTTCCGCCGACAAGGAGCGCCAGTCGATGAAGTTTTCGTCGAGTGAATTGTTCTCGGCGACAGTGGTGGTGCGTTGCAGCTTTCCGTTTTCAAAGTAAGCGATATTTGGTACTTCACTCAGGCTGCCGCCGCTTTTCAGGCATTCGACGATACGCGCAAGAGTGGCTTCTCCCTGTCCTTCGATGACGTAGATATCCGCGCCCATGTCACCGAGCGCGGCACTGAGCGAATCGCCCTGATTATTTCGCGCGTGATTAGCAATCAGCGGCCCACCGACGATGATCTTCACCGCGGGATTATGCGCCCTGATGAATTCGACCATTTCAATGACGGGCAGATTCACGACATAGAAGGTGGTGGTAATGGCTACACAAAGCGGGTCTGCGGCCAGATATTCGATGAGCTTTTCCTTCTCATACTGGAAGAGATTGACGTAGCCGGCCTGGTATCCTTTGTTTCGCAAAAAATTTGTCAGGTAGACGGCGGCCAGATTAGGAATATCGCCAGACTTGAACTTCGCCTGTGGTCCATCGTTAGATGGAAGCGACTGCTCCCGTGCGTAATTCAACAATCCTGGGTAGTCGAGCTTTTTATCGCCCAGATTGATGAAGCTGAACTTCAGATCACGATAGGCCTCCGAGTCCTCGCCGTAGTTGCGCAGAAAATTCTCATATTTCTCAAACGGAAGTTCGTTGTAGCCGATGACGATGCAGTCTAAATATTGGTTATTCATAATCCACACTCTTTCGAGACTCATCAATAGGGCTTCAGGCGCGACACAGACTTGTGCACGCAGAAAGGGATGGGTTGGGCGAATGGATTTGTTCGACTTTACTGGTGACGCAGCGCTACGTTGGGTTCTACCGTCGCCGCATGTCGGGCGGGCAGATAACTTGCTACAAGGGCGACGAGTGCAAGCAACAACGCAACACCACCGAAAGTCAGAGGATCGCTGGAAGTAATGCCGTAAATAAAACCGGACAATAATTTGGTGGCGACGAATGCCAACGACAGGCCGATTATTATTGCTATAAGAACGAGAGTCATTCCTTCACGAAGCATCATGAACAACACATCACGCGGCCTGGCCCCGATCGTCATGCGAATACCGATCTCGTGCGTGCGTTGGCTAACAGAGTAAGCAACGACGCCGTAGAGACCGATGACCGCCAACACCAACGCCAGTATGCCGAAGAGGCCGAGGAACCACGCGGCCGCTCTCGCCGGAAGCAATGCCAGGTTCACCTGCTGCGCCATTGTTTGCACATCTACCAGCGGCAGCTTGCTATCCATTTGCTTTACCTGATTGCTCACTGTTCCCAACATGTTTTGCGGATCGTCGGTAGTCCGCACGACCATATTCAGCCGTGATTGATAGTTTGTTTGTGATAAGGCCTGATATACGAGTGGCGTGGGTCCTTCTTCGAGACTCTTATACTTGCTGTCCCTGGCCACGCCGACGATCTCCAAGAAAGGTCCGTTCTCGCCGTTGATGCTGATGCGCTGGTGCAAAGGATTCTCTGTGTCCCAGTATCTGCGCGCCATCGTCTCGTTAATAATCACGACGCCCGGCGCGTTTTCACGATCCTGCTCGGTAAACTCACGGCCCATACTGATCGGAATGCCCATCGTCCGAAAGTAACCCGGGCCGACCACGTTTGCCTTCACCAAATACAGACGCTCACCCGCCTCGCCGCCTTGCAATTGCACAGCGACGCTGCCACTTGAATTACCGAGCGGCAGGTCTCTCACGAGACTCACCGTTTGCACACCCGGTATCGTCCCGACACGCTCAACGACTTGTCGCTGAAACTCTTTTCCACGCGCCTCATCGTATCGTTGAAGCTTAAGATCGAGCGGCAACACCAATGTGTTTTTGGTGTTGAATCCTGGATCGATTGCCTGTGTATTTAACAGACTCCTGATCAGCAAACCGGCGCCGATGAGCAACACTAACGACAGTGTCACTTGAGAGACAACAAAGAGACTGCGCAAACGTGAACGCCTGTAGCCTTTGTTTTCTATGTACTCTTCATTCTTCAACGCCGGCACAAGGTTCGGACGCGAGGCGCGCAGCGCCGGTATTAAACCAAAGACAAGAGCGGTCAGTAACGATACCAGCAACGTGAAACCGAGGATGCGCCAGTCAAGTGTGAACTCGACTGCCATTGGTCTATTCGCCGCAACGGCGGAACGCAGAACGGTCAGAGTTACGAGGGCTGCAAGTAGCCCGAGAATGCCACCTGCCAGGAAGAGAACCACTGTCTCCATCAGCAACTGCCGGATCAACTGCAGGCGAGTAGCGCCCAGCGCCAGGCAGATCGCCATTCCCTTTTGCCGCGAAGTCGAACGCATCAACAGAAGATTGGCTACGTTCGAGCACGCAATTAACAGCACCAGTCCAACTACGCCGAGCAATAGTCCGGCAACCGGGAGCATGTCGTCACGTTCGCGTGGATCGAGCTTGCCGCTCATCGCAGCTACTTTGACGCCCCAGTTCTTATTAGTATCGGGAAACTCCTGCTCCAGACGCGCGGCGATGATGGACAGCGCAGCTTCAGCCTGTTCGGCGCTAACGCCTGGCTTGAGCCGGCCCACCATGTTGAGCCAATGCGTGGTCCGACTGTTAAGCCTGTCCGACTCTTTGGTGAGTGGCGGATACAACTGACTATACATGCCTATCGGCACCCACACGTCCGGCATCAGAACGCCTTCTGCACCCGTAAACCCCGGCGGAGTTATACCGATAATCGTAAAACCTATGCCATTCAGTTCGATCGGTTTGCCAATGATCCCAGCGTCTTTTCCAAAACGCTTTTGCCAGAAGTTGTAGCCGAGCATCGCCGCCGGACTGGTCCCTTGCGATTTGTCTTCGTCAGGCAAAAACGTGCGGCCCGCATAGCTGGGTACGCCGAGTGCTGAAAAGAGATTCGCACTGACAACGGCGCCGCGAACAATTTCCGGTTCACCGCCCGTGTTGAGACTCAACTCTAAGCCGTCGAAGGCGCTCAGGCCGCTAAAGACATCGTTCTGATCGCGGTAAGCCACGTAGTCAGGATAAGTTGACGACAGATAAGCTGGTCGATCATTTTCGGAGCTGTAGACCCACACTACTTGCGCCGGGTCTTTGACCGACGCGAGCGGCTTGAACATGAATATGTTAATGAGACTAAAGATGAGCACATTGCCGCCAATTCCAAGCGCCAGTGAAAGCACGGCAGTAGCTGTGAAGCTCGGACTCTTGATCAGCTTGCGGACACTGTATTTGAGATCTTTTACTAAGAGGTCGAACATGTACCCTCCCTCAGTCTCGTTAGCCGAATTTTAGCCACAAGAGGCACAAAAGGCACAAAATAGGATTCTGCTCCTTTTGGGTTTTTTGTGCCATCTTTGCGGCCCTCTGCGTATCTCTGCGATCTCTGCGTTTAATGGCTATTTCAACGCAGAGGACGCGGAGATACGCAGAGAGCCACAGAGAAAAATCCAAATTAGGGCGCCGCCGCTAAAAGACTCATGCAATTGCTAATTGACGTTCTTCGTGTTCATCAGCCTGCACAAAACCCTTGGCAAGCAGGTAATCGAGAATCAAGCGAGCATTCTCTTCCGCGGTGTGATTCACAGTGTCGAGAGTAATTTCGGCGTCCAGCGGCGCTTCATACGGATCATCCACGCCGGTAAAACCCGTGACTTCGCCGCGCCTCGCTTTGGCGTACATCCCTTTGACATCACGTTGCTCGCAAACTTCGATCGAGGTGTCTACAAATATCTCCGTGAACTGGTCGGGACCGACAAGGTTGCGGACCTCGTTGCGAGTCGCACGATAAGGGCTGACAGCGGCGCAGATTACCATCCCACCATGACGGACAATCTCGGCGGCGACGAAACCGATGCGGCGAATGTTGGTATCGCGGTCTTCCTTATTGAAGCCGAGTCCTTTAGAGAGATGCGTGCGAACTACGTCGCCGTCCAGGATCGTCACCTGCCGGCCGTGCTCGAGTAAGAGAATCGTGAGCACTTCGGCAGTGGTTGATTTCCCCGATCCGCTCAGGCCGGTGAACCACAGGCAAGTGCCCTGGCGATAACGCGGTGGGTAAGTGTCCTCAAGGATTTTTGCTACCTCCGGCCGCGTAAACCACGCAGGCAGCGTTTTACCTCTGTTCAGATAATCGTTGCGCACCTGCGTACCCGAAATTGCCGCCGTCTGAACGTGCGGTTCGATTTTGAAGTTTTCTTCATAACGATTCTCGGCCGGCAGATAGACAAGCTCCTTGAAGGGCACGACTTTTACACCCAGTTCCTCACTGAACTTTTCCACCAGGTTCTGCGCATCGTATGGACCATAAAAGGGTTTTCCATTGGAGTCCAGACCCGGCCCCGCATGATCGCGTCCAACTATCAGGTGGTTCGCGCCGTAATTACGCCGGATGACAGCATGCCACAAAGCCTCACGTGGTCCACCCATACGCATCGCCAGAGGGAGAAGCGCCAGTAGCGCGCCACCATTCTGATAATAGCGCTTGACGAGTGTGTTGTAGGTGCGCACGCGCGTGTAATGGTCCACGTCGCCGGGTTTCGTCATACCGACCGACGGATGCAGCAGCAAGACACCGTTCACTTCCGCGGCTGCCCGGCTCGTCATCTCTTCATGTACACGGTGCATGGGATTGCGAGTCTGAAAAGCGACTACATTACGCTTACCAAGGGCCTCGAGACGCGAGCGCGTCTGGGCGGGCGTAAGGCGTAAATCCTGAAAATCATAGCGTGAGGGTAACTGCAAAACTCGAATGCGTCCCGAAATATTTCGGCGTCCCCAGCCGCTCATCTCGGCGACTAGCGGGTGGCGCGGGTCTTGTGCCCCATACACCTTTTGAGACACTTCCATATGATCCCATTCGTAAATCTCCTCGACGGTCATTACTGCCAACAGGTTGTTCCTTGAGTCACGCAGAGCTATGTCGTGACCCAACTGAATGTCCGCATCCGCGTCAACCGGTAGGGTAACTGGGATGGGAAAAATGTGACCGCTGGATAACCGCATGTGGTCTAACACACTCTGGAAGTCCTGACTCCCCATAAAACCCTTGAGTGGAGAGAATGCGCCTACCGCCAGCAGTTCAAGATCACAGACGCAACGGTCGGAGAGTTGTATTGCCGGCAGATGGCTCGCCTCTTCCTTCAAGCCCGCAAGTGCTTCGGGTGCGACACGCAAATCAATTAGCTCGCCACCATAAGGCGAGATGAGTACAGAGTTGTTTTTGTTTTTCATTTTTTCGATGGACCTCGAGAGTGATTGTCTGTTTAGAAAGGCTTGCACGAAAAGTCAGCAGATTGCTCTTCTCTGTGCAACCTCTGTGTTCTCTGTGTCTCTGTGGTTAACTGAATTCGCAGCAAAACTCACCACAGAGACACAGAGAACACAGAGGTTGCACAGAGAAGAAGTCCGACAAGAGACTTTCGTGCAAAGCTGTTTAGAAACTAAAACGCAGTTGCATTTCAATACGACGGGCCGGTCCTCCGGATGTGTTTGAAACGCCAAAGAGCGGCGAACTGAGGTTGCCTATATACGGCCCTTGATTGGCGCTGTTGAAGAGATTTGTCACTTGCACAGTAGCCATGAGGAAGAAACGTTTTTCCGGTGCTGACCCGGAAGCTGCACCAGCGACCGTGCCGAAGCCGAAGAGTTTACTGACGCGCACGTTTGCCTGGAATTGTCCCGGGGCTTCACCAAAATTCCGTGGAATGAGGGGTTGGCCCGGAGCAGGGTTCAGGTCGAATGCGCCGAACCGAGTTACCACTACACCGGGTTTGCTGAGTTCGGTAGCGAACGCCGGACGTTCCGTGAAAATCACGTCTCCATTGATATCGAGTCCGCTGGTGATATTGAATCGCTCACCCGAGCGCCACCTGAAAATCGGGGTGACGGTGATGGCCCACGGAGCACGGTACATCATGGAGACAGTACCGGCGTAAGTGGAGTAGTAAGACTGTGGTCCATATTCGCTGTGCAAATCATAGGAGTTTGCCGGGAAGTACGACGCCCCTTCCGTATCGCCATCGACCTTGCCGATGCCAAACCTCGCATTCATCGATAACTGTTTATGAAGGTTACCTCTGAAAATGAACATCAGGGTCTGGGCCACACTCTTGCCCGACGATTCATACAGAAAGACATTGCCTGAATTGCCGAATGGGCGGACTCCACTTTCCGGCTGTCCTGGCGTGAAGGTCCCGGGTAGCGGAGCGTTGATGTTACGCGAGCGCAAAAGCCGCCGGTCGTTTTCGTAGATGTAGACAACACTGAGCGTCGAATTGTTCAGCGGCAACTGGCGCTCGATACTCATGACTCCCTTTATCGAGTAAGGCGAGTGCAAATCGTCAGCTATGCTACGCGTCGTTTGCGCAACGGCAAATTCCTGCAAGTCCTCGATGGGAGGGATATTTGGGAAGAACTCCGGATTGGCGACGATGAACTGCTGTTGGTTGACGCCGTTGTAGCGATTGGCCTGGAGCGTCAAATCTTCGTTTACACGGGAATAAAAGATACCACCGCCGCCGCGGATGACTGTCTTTGGCCGGCCGCCAGGTTTGGTGCTTCCCGGCGCCCAGGCAAATGCGATGCGTGGCGCGATATCTAATTTATCGCTCGTGTTGTTTTGCGACTCGAAACGTAAGCCCAGTGAAAGCGTAAAGTTGGGGCGTAGGCGCCAGTCGTCCTGAATAAATCCGCCGAAGTCCCACTGGTTAACAGTCGCACGCGGGTTGCCATCGGCGATAGTGAATTGCGAAGGCCTGGCGGCAGGAACGCCGAGCAATACCCGACGGAACTGTTCAAGCGACGAGAAAACGTAGGTGCCGCCGAAATTCGACGGTGCGACATCGGTAATCCGTGAAAGGCGCAAACGTCCGCCAATATTCCAGTAGTGCGACGCCCGGACGTGGCTTACATAGTCTTGCAGTTCAAAACGATCAGAATCATTAGAGGCTAGTCCCACCTGCGACCCGCCGCCAATAAATGACTGCTGCACGACGAGGCCCGGAACCGAATTATCGCCTGACCGCTCGTTCCGGCTGCTGACGAACTGAAAGCGCGTGACGTTCAAGGTCGACTGATTCACGATCATTGTGTTGGAGACCTGGAGCGTGTGCTCAGTGCCCGAAAGGTCAATCGCGCGGGAGGGCAGCGCGAAACCGCCGACGCCGGCGTCATCCGTACTCGTCTTCAGAAAGTTATAGCGCGCCACCAGCGTGTTCGTTTTATTCAACTGGTGATCGAAGCGTGCGGTGAAGTTCTTGCGCCGCTGAGGCGTAACGACTGTTGTGCTAAACGGCACAATATTGAATGACGAGTCGAGAACCGTCGCGTTGACGACAGCGTTTTCATCAATGTCCCGTTCCTCATAATCGAAAAGGTATGAGGATTTCTTGGCGACAATCGGCCCGCCCGCGGTCATGCCGAAGAGGCGTGCTTGATACGGCGCACGAGTGGGCGCGTAAGGATTGCGGGCATTGAGACTCTCATCATTGAAATTCATGAAACCCTGCCCATTGAAACTTCCGGTGCCCGCCTTGGTGGTGATCTCCACGCGACCGAAGCCCAGATTATCCTGCTCGGCTGTAAACGGATTGGCATTGATGCGAACTTCCAGAATGGATGACTTTGAGGGGAGGCGCGCGCCAGTGAAGCCATCTACCAGAAACTGCGTGCCGTTCGGCCCTTCCATACCACCTGCCAGCGCCCGCAGATCTTCCGCTAACTGATCGGGATCATCCGATAAGCCTTCAAGGTCTTTGCCGCGCAGGATGATCGCGCTCGCGTTGTTGTCCGCGTCGACGCTAATGTTCCTCGCCGCAGATGAAATCTCGACCTTTTCGTCCTTGAGCCCCACCATCATGGCGACGTCGAGAGTTACAGTGCGACCGGCAACAATCTCGACGCCGGTATTTTCATATGGTGCAAATCCTTCACGAGAGGCACGCACCGTATATATGCCGGCTACGAGACTCGAAACTTCGTAGCGGCCTTCTCCATCAGTCGGCGTTCTCTTTTCCACGCCATTAGCATTTATGACGGTGACAGTCGCGGCAGGGATAACACCCCCCAGAATGTCCCTGAGTTGACCGCGCAGTACTCCAGTTTGCTGTTGAGCTACGAGAGTATTAACGCAAAGGGCCAGCGAGAGCACGCACACGATAAGCTTGCTAATTTTACTTTGAGTGATTTGCATCTTTTTTTTCCTTGCTAGTTTGAGGATTCCGTAAGGGACAAACGTGGTTCGGGCGAACAGGTCCTTCTCTGTGCAACCTCTGTGTCCTCTGTGTCTCTGTGGTTGACGATTGCTTAGGAGGTTGCAGAGAGAAATCAGACTCAGGGCAAACTGCCACTGGGAAGTCCCAGACCGAGGTTAAGCGGTCGCGAAGGTTGCTGCGTCTGGCGTTTCACAAGTTCTTCAACGCCAGCCGCTAGCAGGACGGCGGTTATACGTGAAGGATCTGCGCCTGCGATACTCGAAACGATGATCGCATCCCCCGGTTTAAGATCAGTAAGCGTGATTACGGATGATTTCTCGACCCTGTCCTGAAGATCTGTTGAAGACTCTGATCCCGAGGTAGCAGACTTTTGTAGCAGGAGCTTCACCAGGTCGGGCGCGAGACGGCGCAGACTTGAGTCCTCTATGACGACAACGGTAAGTGGTTTTTGCGTCTGCGCGTCAGTGAACTTTACTTCACGCGTCGCTGGATCTACCGAGATAATCCTGCCGCTGATCGTACGAAACGTTCCCGACACTATTTCCTGAGCAACGTACTGCGTACCGTCGGCGCTCTTTTCTCCCAGCGCGCGCAGTTGATCGCCAACCTTCAACTCGGCGAACGAGCTGAGCCTCGCATCTTTGAATTTGACTGAGCCCGAGTAACGCCGGAACGTGCCCCCCTCCGCAGCGATGGCGGTGATGGTGTTATTAGGACTCGCACCCAAACTGGTTCGCAGCGTAATATCTTTTTTCTCAGGGTTAAGAGCTGTAATCACACCCGAGACGCCGCGTTTGAGCCACGCCTCTCGGTCTCGAGCTTGCTTTTCCGCAATATCGGTCTTGGACATCACGATCACTACGCGCGCGACAAATGATTCATCGAGCTTACCTTTGACCAACACACGATCACCGGCGGCGATGTCCTCTAAACTTATACTCGCCGCTTTGTCCAGATTGATTTCACCCGGAGGCACGCGCCGATAAACGGTATTATCGTTGAGGGTAACAATCGCCGGCTTGCCATCCGCGGCCTTTAAGCTCAGCTGTTTGTGAGGCGCATCTATCGTCATCACTTCGCCGAGGACACGATTCTGTGCGGCGGAATTCTCCGACTTTGACTGTTTGGTAACGTCAGATTGTTGAGTCTGCGCTGGCGTGATGGCAACGCCAGTAATAACAAATGCCGACGCTGTAAGGACAATGACTGTCAAGCGATTTCTCATGCCGTCTCCTTTGATTGTCAAGAACGGACAACCACAAATGAATTGATGGCTGGTCCACTCACTGTTGCGAAATCGAAATGTAATGAATACGTCCGACGGGTTTGCACAAAAAGTCTTGATTCTCACTTGGATCGGGTCAGTACAGGGAGCGGTAGCGATCTGGTCAGTGATGAGCATGCGATATTTCCTGACGATCTTGACTCCTATGATTTGACCAGGTCGCTACCGCTCCCTGTACTGACCCGATCCAAGTATGATCTCGGACTTTTTGTGCAAAGCACGTCCGACGGGCTTGCAGACTTTCGGACGAGAGAGTCATTGCGAATGAGGTCGAGCCTTATTCAGCAATTGCGTGGTGTTTTCGGTAGCGCTCGGTGGAGCAACCATCTCATCCGTCTCTCTATTCAGCGAAATGAAATGGCTAATCCCAACCTGACGCGGTGGCAAGGAAGGTTGCCATGCAGTCGAATCTGATCGCTTCAATCCTTTGCGGAAGACGTCCTCACCTGCTTCAAGGAGCATGGCGTAGCCCGCGCGAATCAATCCTGCCAGGCAGAGCATGATCGCCGGCACAAGCAAGTAAATCGCCTTATCAACCAGGATGAAGCTGAGCAAAAATGTTAGAGGAATCAGTACGAGCCCCAGGGCAAAGAACAACGCAGCCAGACGGAGTCCTTTCTCACGAGGCGTCAGCGGGACGATTTCCAAAGTCTGGCTGGCCCGCATAATCCCGCTGCCGTTCGACTCTACTAATGCGTCGAGTCGCATCCCGCAGTTTCTACAAAAATGCTGGTCCGATCCCTGCTTGTGGCCACATTCTTGACAGTACATGATGGACAAACCTCGATTCCTGGAAATGTATTCAAGGGAAAGGAGTGGGGCTGGTCTTTTCCTAAAGAAGCGAAACGAGTGTCAGAGCTCAGCAGTTCACACTATCTTCGTCTTCAGGTTCTTCTCACCATTTGTCTTCGCTGCCTCCCACGCCCACCTGCGAGGTGGATTGTTGGCAAGCGATTTCTTCACCGCGCGGCCAAGCCTGGCGATGCCTTCCTCGATAAGGTCGAGCCTGTGGTGGGAAAAGTTGAGGCGCATGCAATTGCTTCCCGGGGCGCTACCGTTCAAACCAAAAGCATTGCCGGGGATGAAGGCAACTCTCTCCTCCATAACCGCAAGCTTTAGCAGCTCACTTGCGTTAACACTTTCCGGTAACTCAACCCAGAGAAAGAACCCGCTCGATGGCGTGTTCCAAAGTGTCCCTTTTGGAAGATGCCGGTCCAACGCATCAACCATGGCGTCACGGCGAGTGCGATATTCTCGTCTCACTCTTTGTAGGTGTTGTTCGTGATGTCCTGCATCGAGGTAAGCGGCGATGGCCCGTTGGGCCAGTGTGGCAGTGTCTATGTCGCTTGATTCTTTTACCACCGACAATGACAGCATCAATTCCTCCGGCACGACCAGCCATCCTACGCGCAATGCAGGCGCAAGTATCTTTGAGAAAGAGCCAACGTAGCATACCCAGCGCTCGTCCAGGGCACGCATTGGAGCGACAGAATTTTCACCATAGTAGATGAGCCCGTAAGCATCGTCCTCAACGATAGGTACTTGATAATGTCGCGCCAGTTCGACGAGTTGCCGGCGCTTCGCGACGCTCATGCCAACGCCCAAAGGGTTGTGCCCATCGGTAACCGTATAGATAAATGCGGGGCGCGCGCCGCTTTCGAGTATTTCAGCAACAGCATTTACGTCCATGCCTGTGTCGAGCTCAGTCGGCACCGTAAGAATCTGTGGCTTGAAAGGTAGGATGACTTGCTGAAATCCCGGGTATGACATTTCCTCAAACAACACCTGGCTTCCCGGATTGAGCAGCACTCGCGCCATCAAACTCAATCCCTGTTGTGCTCCGGTCGTCAGGAAGATTTGATTCATTCGGCAAGTTACGCCGCGCTTTTGCATCAGCTCCTGAACATGCTTCTTCAGAGGCTGGCACGGTGGTCCATACTGCAGCGCCCGGTCATCGGCAGTCAGCACGCTTCTGACGGCGTCTGCGTAGTGGTCCCGCGGGAACAATTCCGCCGCCGGCAATCCGAGGGCGAAGGAAATGATGTCGGGCTGCGCTGTTAAGGCCAGCATCTCCTGCAAGGCCGAACGTTCGACATTTTGGGCCCACGATGAGAGCGTGATCTCTTCCCGAGGAGGTACGATTGTTAATGTCATTTTAATTGTCCCCAAAAGACTTTCAAATAAGTTGGTGCAAAGCTTGCGAGAGGACGCGAAGTAAGAGTGACTGCGAAGAATGGAGAAAGAAGTGATCGCCTTCCAGCATTCGCAAGGTGAAGGTTGAGGTCGTATGTTCGCGCCACCCTTCGAGCGTCGCCCGCGTCACGCTGGTATCACTCAAGCCACCGTAAGCTGTGATCGGGCAATTTAAAGGTGGACCGGGAGTGTATTCGTAGCCACCGCAAACAGAAAAATCGGCTCGCAGAAGCGGAAGCATCATCTCCATCAATTCGGGATTAGCGAGCACTTCTCTGGGAGTGCCATTCAAGCGCTTCAACTCCTCCACAAACTCCTTCTCAGGCAAAGCATATGTGTGGCAGTCGTCGTCGGGATATTGGGGAGCGCGGCGACCCGAAACAAACAAATGTAAAGGTTGGAGGCCGCGTTCGGCTTTTAGCAGACGCGCCCACTCGTAGCCAATGGCCGCTCCCATGCTATGACCGAAAAAAGCAAACGGCTTGTCCAAATACGGTTCAAGCACCTCATTGATCGTTCTCACCAGCGGCTCCAAACTTACAAACGGATCTTCACGCAAACGCCCTTCACGCCCCGGCAGACGAAGGGCAGTGACCTCGACTGTCGACGGCAACGCATCAGCCCATTTACGAAAGATCATCGCACCGCCGCCGGCGTAGGGAAAACAGAACAGCCGTAGTCGCGCTTTAGGAGCAGGCTTGATGAACGATATCCACGAGCTGGTCGTGTTCGTTGTTTTTGCATATGAGGTCGACATGATTTTTTTAACCCTCACTGTAGCTTTGCCTCAAAAGTAGGAATCGCACTTGGATCGGGTCAGTACAGGGAGCGGTAGCGACCTGGTCAAACCATGGGAGTTAAGAATGATTAGGAATATCGCGTGCTGATCACTGACCAGGTCGCTACCGCTCTCTGTACTGACCCGATCCAAGAATGATTTGAGACTTTTGAGGCAAAGCCACTCACTGTCTATGCCTGAACGATGGCACAATCGGCAACGACCCCGGAAAATTCTGTTTCGCTGAGGATCGGCTCGTCATATTCAACCTTTCCGTTATCGAGTTTGATAATCCGGTCAGCGATGGAGTAATACCTGTCGTCATGGCTGACCACGAGCACGGTCTTACCTCTGGCTTTCAGCTCAGGCAGAAGTTTTAGATAGAAGATCTCCTTGAAGACCGGGTCCTGGCCCGATGCCCACTCATCGAAAATGTAGATGGGGCGGTCTTCAAGATAAGCCGTCAACAAGGCAAGGCGTTTACGCTGTCCATGCGACAATTTCGTGGTGGAGAGCACACCGTCTTTCACTTCCACTTTATGCTCGAGGTGAAACTCGTTGAGATATGCACGCGCGCGCTCGTCAAGATTAACCTTCTCTATTCCCAACAGAATCTCGAACAGATGAAAGTCGCTGAAGACGCCGGAGAAGAGTTGGCGATAATCATCCCGATTCTTCTCCGTAACCGGCACACCGTTGATCAGGAGTTCGCCTCCTTCGCACGCATAGAGGCCCGAAATCATTTTCGCCAACGTAGTCTTGCCGCTGCCGTTGCCGCCTACGAGGAAAACCAGTTCGCCCGGTAGCAGCGTTATGTCAACGGGGCCGAGCATAAAGTTGCTGTCTTCCTTCTCACGATAGTAGGTGTGTGTCGCCGCTTTCAGCTCAAGTATGTTCCACGGGTTTATCGTCTGCGTTATCGCGTTTGTAGCAACCGCACCATCAACGGACGCCAGCGAGATACCTAAATCCTCTACCTTCCGAAGCGAAACGCGAGCCCGAGAGAGTAACGGAATAGTTACCATTGCTCCCATAATGTGACCCCTCATGAAGAGAATGGTCAGGGCGTAACCGGTTAGAATCTGGCGATATTCCCCAGCCACCAAACTTGGTAAGGCAATAAGGATCGTTCCAATAATCAGGAAGTAAACTACCTGCACCCAGCTATTGAGCAACGAATACCATGTTTGCCCACGAACGTTGAGAGTCTGAATTTTCGTGGCCGACGGCCAGAGGACATCAGAGTAGAAAGAGTCGCGACGGGGACGGTGAAGCTTAAGTTCCTTCGCGCCATCGTTGAGAGCGTGAAGATGACCTTGTAAGTGATCGAGCTCGTCGCGCCCGTCTTTAACATAGATCTGGGCCTTGCGTTCCAGCCGGTTGACGACGAGTACGGCGGCCCCCAGAAACGAAGCCAAAATCAACAGCATCACCGGCGAAAGCCAACCGAGATAGACCAGGCAGGCCGCCAGCACGGCCATATGGATACAGAGCTGTGGTACTTGAAGAATGGCCGCCGTAATGTCAGGAATATCCTGCGTCAGCACGGCCATAATGCGAGGCTGGCCCACATCCTCCAATAACCGCAAAGGCGCAGACAGCACTTTCCGGCACATGCGCATGCGCAGGTCGAGTATAGTGGCTTGCGAGAGGCGGACGGAGAGTGTGTTAGCCAAAAATACCGCTCCCATGTCGAACAACGACAGTCCAACAAATGTTAAGACAAATTGCGGCGTAGGTCTTTGAGGGTTGGCGACATAAAGAGCAATCAGGGCGATCAGTGAAGCACTCGTAATTCCCGCCAACACTCCAGCGGTCATCGAAGCGATGACAAGCGACCTGGAATAACTAAAATACAGCGACAGAAGTCTTGTAAGACCCGATTTCATGGCGTAATTGATCTACCTTTCACTGAAGTTCGTCCATTTGTCCTGCGCTCAAGTGAGCGCGCATACGACTCGCCAGTATTTCCACGTGCGGCTGTTTCACAATCGTGTGATGTGTCCCCGGCAAGTCTTCTACCTGTACGCCTCCGGTGATGAATTCGTCCCAGCCCATTGCATCACCCTCCCTTAAGTAGTTATTTGCTGTATCGGCGGTCCTAAACAGCGTAGCGGCGCCTCCGTAGGGTCTGACGTCATAGGCGAACAGAGCCTGAACGTTTTTCTCATAGACGTCCCATAGTTTCTCAATCGTAGCCAGCGTGATCTCCGGCGGCATCGTTCCCTCCCTTTGCGCCTGGTCCAGAACATACGCTAGGCGCTCACTCACGCTCATCTGCAACGCATCTTCTCGCGAAAGCTTGATGCTTTCGGGCCCGAGACCCATGACTTCAGCGAAGTCCAACATCAGGAGGATTTCGTCCGGGTCTATCATTACGGCCGGAGCAGGCGCGTCGAGGATTGCCAGCAGGCCCACCTTCTGACCCGCACTCTCTAATTGGCGGGCCATCTCGAAGGCCACCGCTCCGCCCATCGACAGACCGCTCAAATTGTATGGACCCTCCGGCTGCACTCCGCGAAGTAGTTCGACGTAATGCGCCGCCATCTGCTCGATGCTCGGCCACGTCGCGTCTGGCTCCAGTATCCTCGACTGAAAAGCATAGACAGGTTGATCCTTCCCCAGCAGGCGAGACAGCTCGATATAACAAAAGATGTTTCCGCTGCCCGGATGCGTGAAAAAGAGGGGAGGCAGACTACCTTCCCCATGCAACTCCACTAGCGAACCTCCACTAACCTTTACTGTTCCAGACCGCTTTCGTATCACTGCGGCCAGGCGTTCGATTGTTGGCGCTTCAAACAAGATGGCCAGTGGTAGATCTACGTCTATCACTCTTCCGATCTGACCGAAGACGCGCGCTGCCAGCATCGAATGACCACCAACTTCGAAGAAGTCGTCCCTGATGCCTATGGTTTTGAGGCCGAGAACACTCTCCCAGATTTTGGTAAGCTCCATTTCCAACGCATCACGCGGCGCAACGTATTCCCTTTCGCCACGCCCTCCGGTGTCCGGTGCGGGTAACGCGCGACGGTCCACTTTACCGTTCGGAGTCAGCGGCATTTCCTTGAGGATCACGAAGGCCGTGGGAACCATGTAGTCCGGCAGCCGCTCGCGCAAGTAACTGCGCAACTCTCTCACCGGATCCGCTTCGGTGTTCGGCACGACGTAAGCAACCAATTGCTTGCCACTTTCAAGATCACGCACCATGACCAGCGCTTCGCGCACCTGCTCGTGCGTCCGCAGCACCGCTTCGATCTCGCCCAACTCGATGCGAAAACCGCGTAGCTTCACCTGATGGTCCACACGACCCAGAAACTCTACATCCCCATTTTCCAGATACCGCACCTTGTCGCCCGTCCGATACAACCTCTTTCCCGCTTCGCTACTGAAAGCGTCCGGGACGAACTTTTCGGCGGTCAGCTCCGGCCGTTTCCAGTAACCGCGCGCGAGTCCCCTGCCACCGATGTAGAGCTCTCCGGCAACACCAACGGGCACGGGTTGTAAATGACGATCGAGCACGTAGAGGCGCGTGTTAGCTATAGGTCGCCCTATCGTCACGTGTTCACCGCTGCGCACCAGCGTGTAGGTCGAATACGTGGTGTCTTCGCTTGGACCATACAGGTTGTAGACTTTCTCAACACGCGTGGTCGCATAGATCTCCCTGACTAACTCCTCGCTCAATGGCTCACCAGCCAGATTCACGATTCGAACCGAATCCGGCACTGCCTTCATCCGCAACAACTCCGCCATCGCGGAGGGAACTGTGTTGATTAACGTCACCGTGTTGGCATGGCTGAGTTGCGGCAGATGTAAAGCATTGTTGGCGATAATGACCTGGCCGCCACGGCTCAGCGTCACGAACAGTTCGAAGATCGAGAGGTCGAAACAGACCGAGGTCGAGAAGAGCACGGCGTGCAGATCCTGCTGATCGAAAACTTCGGCGGCCCAATGAATGAAAGCAGCCGCGCTCGCATGTTCGATCGCGACGCCTTTCGGTCTGCCCGTCGAGCCTGAGGTGTAGATCATGTAGGCGAGATCAGCGGCCGTCGCAGTAACCGCCGGGTTGGCCACGCTTCTTTGAGTGACGACTTCCCACTCCCGGTCCAGTTCCAACACTCGGATCTGCTCCCCGGCCCACTGCCCGATCCCTGCCGCCGCCAGATGTGCTTGCGTCAACAGCAGCGAGACCTCCGCATCCTCTATCATGAAAGCGAGCCGGTCGTGCGGGTACCGCAGGTCCAGTGGCAGGTACGCGCCACCGGCTTTCAGCACTCCCATCAGCGCCACCACCAGCTCGATAGAACGCTCGCAGCAGACAGCCACCAGGCTCTCTGGTCCAACCCCCAACTCGCGCAGGTAATGCGCCAACTGGTTGCTCCGTTCGTTCAACTCCCGGTAACTGATCTGCTCATCTTCGAAAACGATGGCGGTCGCCTCAGGAGTCCTGGCCGCCTGTGCTTCGAACAGTTCGGGCATGGTCAGGTGACGATCGTAAATGACAGAGGTGTCGTTCCACTCCACTAGCTGATGGTGACTCTCCTCTTCACTCAACAGTGGCAATTTACAGACGAGTTGCCCGGCATCCAGCGCTATAGCCTGGAGTATGCGCAGGTAATGTCCGGTCATCCGCTTAATCGTTCCCTCATCGAACAGGTCGGTGCTGTATTCCAATTCGACGATTAGGCTCTCACCTGCCTCCGCCACGTCCATCGTCAAGTCAAACTTTGACGTCACGCTCGGACTTCCGGTTGAATCAGCCTTCACCCCCGTCAACTCTCGCGACTTCTGTGCATTCTGGAAGCCGAACAGCACTTGAAACAGCGGGTTGTAACTGAGGTGACGCTCTCTTTGTAACTCCTCGACCAGCTTCTCGAACGGCAAGTCCTGATGTGCGTATGCCTCGAGGGCGACTTCCCTGACGCGTTTCAGTAACTGGCGGAAGGTAAGCCGGTCCGGAACTTCTGTCCGCAGCACCAACGCGTTGATGAAAAACCCGATCAGGTCTTCCGTCTCACCGCGCGTGCGACCAGAGATAGGCGTTCCGACTACGATATCGTCCTGTCCGCAGTAACGCGAGAGCAATACCTTGAAGGCGGCCAGCATTGTCATGAAGAGCGTAACGCTTTCCTGCCGGCACAAATCCCTGAGACGGTTCACTACCATTGGCGGAACGCGTAAGCCGTACACCGATCCGCGGTAAGTCTGCATCGGCGGTCGCGGCCGATCGGTCGGCAGTTCCATCAGGGGCGGAGCACTCGCTAATTGTTTCTTCCAGTAATCAAGTTGTTTATCCAGAACCTCGCCCTGTAGCCACTGCCGCTGCCAGACGGCGAAGTCTGCGTACTGGATCGTGAGTTCGGGCAATGGCGAAGGCCGCCCCAGTTTGTATGCTTCGTAAATCGTCGTGACTTCACGATTGAGCACGTCCATGGACCACCCGTCACTGCTGATGTGGTGCACGGTGAACAGCGCTACGTGTTCCTCCTCGCTCAAACGTAGCAACGACGCGCGCAGCAATGGACCGCACTCGAGGTTAAAGGGCGTCTTTCCCTCCTCATGGGCCATTCGGCGAACTTCAGCCCAGCGCTCCGTTTCAGACAAATCAGACAGATCGACAACCGGCACATCCAGCGGTAGAGGGGGCGCTATGACCTGGACGGGCTCCCCGTCGACGATTGCAAAACTGGTTCGCAAAACCTCGTGTCGACGCACCACTTCATCGAGGCTGAGCTTGAGTAATTTTATGTCTAGCGGTCCACTGAAGCGGACGGTCGCGGACATGAGATAAACGGGGCTGCCTGGATCTAACTGATCCAGAAACCACAACCGTTGCTGCGCAAACGACAACGGAAAGACATTCGTCTCACGGCCTTGCGGCAGCAGCGGCAACCTGGACAAGCCTTTGTTTTTCTCTTTCAGTAACAGCGTGAACAGTTGCTGCTTCTCAGGAGAGAGGCTAGATACACGATCAATTATTGTCGCCATGATATTTTATGCCGAATCGGACTTAAGTTGTTTGAGAGAAGAAGACTTTGAGGGACGTTACCAAAAAGGTTGGTAACTTAAATTCTATAAGCCCATCGGCTTTGCACAAAAGTAACTACCTATTGATTTCTCTGTGCAACCTCTGTGTTCTCTGTGTCTCTGTGGTTAACTAATCCACAGCAATAACTCACCACAGAGACACAGAGAACACAGAGGTTGCGCAGAGAAGAACGCAAAGCCAAACGATCTTTATTGGGGCTAAACAGTTGTAGTGGCGTCAGTCTCGAGTTTTTCCTTCAACAAGGCGCTTGTTTCCGCTTCGCTGAGCCGTTCAAGCGCCGCCAGTATCTCCGCAAAATCTTCAACTTCTTCCTGGTCCGCTTTATCTTCGTTTGCGATGCTTTCGGATAACTGAGCTATCGTCGGTGATTCAAAGATGGTGCGCAGCGGCAACTCCACTGCAAATGTTTCCCTGACGCGCGAGACCACTTTCGTCGCTAACAATGAATGCCCGCCGAGGTCGAAGAAGTTATCGAATATCCCAATCTGTTCAAGCCCCAGCAACTGCACCCATATCTCTGTTAATGCGGCTTCAATCTCCGTCCGCGGCGCCACGTACTCCACCTGGAGGTCAGGCCGCGTTTGCTCCGGATCAGGTAACGCACCGCGGTCTATCTTGCCGTTCGGCGACAAAGGCATTGCACTCATAAATACAAAGATGGAGGGCGCCATGTAGTGGGGTAATCTATCTTTCAGGAAACCTTTCAACTCGTGCACACTCGGCGGCTGTGATTCGTCGCAGACCACGTAAGCAACCAACCGTTTGTCGCCGCCGGCCGGCCCGCTCGCCACTACAACACTCTCATGGACTGCCGGATGTTGGTCCAACGCTGCTTCAATCTCACCCAGTTCGACACGGAAGCCGCGGACTTTCAACTGAAAGTCGATGCGCCCTAAATTCTCGATGTTTCCATCCGCTAAATACCGCACCAAATCGCCCGTTTTATACAGACGTTCGCCCGGCTCTGCGCTGAACGGATGCGGCACGAACTTCTCGGATGTGAGCTCAGGTCGGTTGAAATATCCTCGCGCCAATCCTTCACCGCCAATGTACAACTCACCAACTGTTCCTACCGGCACGGGTTGAAGTTCTTTATCTAAAATGTATGCGCGCGTGTTTGCCACTGGCCGCCCGATCGGAAACTCCCACCAGGTCTCATTCTCGTTGTCAGGTTCCATCGTGTAGACAATGGATGTAACTGCAACCTCCGTTAAGCCATACGCATTAATCAAAGGTATGCCGAATGCTTTCCACTCCCTGACACGATCTCGCAGTGCATTCTCACCACCGATAATGACAAACCGCAGCGGCTCCGGTGGTGCTTCTGCCGTCTCTGTCATCTCTCGCATCCATTCGTGCCAGAAGGCAGTCGGCAACTCACAGCCAGTTACTCCCTGTCGCGCCAGCAGTCGCGTGAACTCAGCTCCTGCGGCCAGCCACTGTGACCCCACCAGCACCACTGCTCCGCCACGACTCCATACCGGAAACACTTCTTCCGCGAACACATCGAAACTCAACGACGCGAATTGCAGCATTCGATCACTGCCGCGCAACTCCAGTTGCCGCGCCATTCCCAGCGTGAAGTTCACCAGCGACCGGTGTGTGACCATTACGCCTTTGGGCCGGCCCGTCGAGCCCGAGGTGTAAATCACGTAGGCGAGGTTGTCGGGTGTAGCAGTTGGCGCCGGGTTCACATCACTCCTTGCATCAATCGCCGGCCACTCTCTATCCAGTTCCACTACGTGCGTCTGTTCACCCACTAACTGGCTTGCTCCTGCGCTCGCTATTCGTGATTGCGTCAGCAGTACCTCGATGCCGGCATCCTCAATCATGCCAGCCAGCCGCGCGGCCGGATACTCCGGATCCAGCGGTACATACGCTGCTCCCGCTTTCAACACGCCCAGCACCGCCACCATCATCTCGATCGAGCGCTCGCAACAGACTCCAATCAACTGCTCCGGGCCCACGCCCAGCTCCCGCAGATAGTGGGCCAACTGGTTGGCGCGCTCGTTCAACTCGCCATAGCTGATTTGCTCTACTTCAGAGATCAGCGCCACTGCCGCCGGTGTAGCCGCGGCCTGCGTTTCGAACAATTCATGCAGTGTGACGTGGTGCGGGTAGGCAACAGCCGTCTCGTTCCACGCTATCAACTGCTGCGTTATCTCCTCTTCATTCAACAGTGGCAGCCGTGAGATCTGCCGGTCCGGATCCGCAACTATACTCTGCAGCAACTGTTGAAAGTGGCTGATCATCCGCACGATCGTCGCTTCGTCAAACAGGTCCGTGCTGTACTCAAACGAGCCTCTGATTTGACCTCCCGATTCCATCATGCCGAGAGTAATGTCGAACCTGGCAGCCTTAAATTCGCGGCCCGTTCCGCTCAGCGTTAGGCCGGATATTTCCTTTTCCTGAGACTGATCTCGACTGTAGTCCATATCGAAAGCAACCTGGAAGAGAGGCGAGTAACTCAAACTTCGCTCCGGATTCAACTCTTCCACGAGCTTCTCGAACGGCACGTCCTGATGCGCGTACCCTCCCAAACACACCTCTCGCACGCGCTTCAACAATCCTCGGAAATCTTCCTCTGCCCGTACCTCCGTGCGCATCACGAGGGCGTTGACGAAGAATCCGATCAGCGGCTCAATCTCCGCCCGATCGCGCCCTGCCATATCAGTGCCGACACTGATGTCT
>Ga0207694_10001079_pt1 | contig 23684 bp, 19 predicted proteins | sample KBSC34metaG_FD_184353 | JGI IMG/M metagenome (GOLD analysis project Ga0207694, IMG submission 184353) | Corn rhizosphere microbial communities from Kellogg Biological Station, Michigan, USA - KBS C3-4 metaG (SPAdes) (version 2) | ecosystem: Host-associated > Plants > Roots > Rhizosphere > Soil... | reverse complement strand
TTTCCGTGTAAGGGTGGTTGATCCGGGTAAAATCGGACGATACAAAGGCAACGTGGCGCGCAGGCGTCGGAGGAGTTCCAGTGAACAATATGTTTTCAAAGGCTGCCATCTGGGTAGTCATCGCGCTCGTGCTGTTTATGGTGTTCAAACAGTTCGACAGCCGCAGCATGGCGACCAATGCCAAGCCGATCGCGTATTCGGACTTCATCTCCGAGGTCAAGGCCGGACACATCAAGGATGCGACCATCGAGGATCGCAACATCATCGCCACCACCCAGGACGGCACCAAGGTCAAGACCGCGACCACCATCCTGGATCGCGGCCTGGTCGGTGACCTGCTCAACAATGGCGTGAAGTTCGACGTGCGCCAGCCGGAAGAGCAGTCCTTCCTGTCGCAAATCTTCATTTCCTGGTTCCCGATGCTGCTGTTGATTGGCGTCTGGATCTTCTTCATGCGCCAGATGCAAGGCGGCGGCAAGGGCGGCGCGTTCTCCTTCGGCAAGTCCAAGGCGCGCATGCTGGATGAGAACAGCAACTCGGTCACCTTCGCCGATGTCGCCGGTTGCGACGAAGCCAAGGAAGAAGTCCAGGAGCTGGTTGAATTCCTGCGTGACCCGACCAAGTTCCAGAAGCTGGGCGGCCGCATCCCCCACGGCGTGCTGATGGTTGGCCCCCCGGGTACCGGCAAGACCCTGCTGGCCCGCGCCATCGCCGGCGAAGCCAAGGTGCCGTTCTTCACCATCTCAGGTTCGGACTTCGTGGAAATGTTCGTCGGTGTCGGTGCCTCCCGTGTGCGCGACATGTTCGAGAACGCCAAGAAGCACGCTCCCTGCATCATCTTCATCGACGAAATCGACGCCGTCGGCCGCCATCGTGGTGCCGGCATGGGCGGCGGCAACGACGAACGCGAACAGACCCTGAACCAGATGCTGGTGGAGATGGACGGCTTCGAAGCCAACTCCGGCGTCATCGTGATCGCTGCCACCAACCGTGCCGACGTGCTGGACAAGGCGCTGCTGCGTCCGGGCCGTTTCGACCGCCAGGTGATGGTCGGCCTGCCTGACATCCGTGGCCGCGAACAGATCCTCTACGTCCACATGCGCAAGGTGCCCATCGCCCCTGACGTCAAGGCCGACATCCTGGCCCGTGGCACCCCCGGTTTCTCCGGCGCCGACCTGGCCAACCTGGTCAATGAAGCTGCGCTCTTCGCTGCGCGCCGCAACAAGCGCCTGGTGGAAATGCAGGACTTTGAAGATGCCAAGGACAAGATCGTCATGGGTCCGGAACGCAAGTCGGCCGTGATGCGCGAGGAAGAACGCCGCAACACCGCTTACCACGAGTCCGGCCACGCGGTTGTCGCCAAGCTGCTGCCCAAGGCAGATCCGGTCCACAAGGTCACCATCATGCCGCGTGGCTATGCCCTCGGCCTGACCTGGCAGCTGCCGGAACATGACCGCGTGAACATGTACAAGGACAAGATGCTGGAAGAGATCTCGATCCTCTTCGGTGGCCGTATCGCTGAAGAAATCTTCATGCACCAGATGTCCACCGGCGCCTCCAACGACTTCGAGCGTGCCACCAAGCTGGCCCGCGCCATGGTCACCCGCTACGGCATGTCCGTGACCCTGGGCACCATGGTGTATGAAGATTCGGAGCAGGATGCCTACTTCGGCCGCATGTCGTCCAAGACCGTGTCCGAAGCCACCCAGCAAAAGGTGGACGCTGAAATCCGTAGCATCCTGGACGAGCAATACGCCCTGGCCCGCCGCCTGCTGGAAGAGAACCGCGAGAAGGTCGACGTCATGGCCAAGGCCCTGCTGGAATGGGAAACCCTGGACGCTGATCAGGTCAACGACATCATGAATGGCGACGAACCGCGTCCGCCGCGCAATGGTGTCCCGGCCAAGAAGTCGCCCTCGGACAACAACCGTTCCGGCGACGTCTCGCCCAACGCCACTGCCCCGGCCTGAGGCGTGCAGCGCAAGGCGCAGGGCGTGAATGCCTGAAGCCGCAGACTCGATGAAGGTGAGGAGAAATCCTCACCTTTTTTATTTTGCGAATGAATTTGGCAGATGAAAAAGCGTGCAGCCGATGGCGCCCCTGCCGGACAAAAGTGTAAAGGCGGTCCATCGGCGGTGTATCATGCTGCCGCACAGCGATGGTGCGCGGCGCAGCATGCATAGGGCCGCCACCTCGGGCAATTCATCCGCATCACCCACCACAGCAAGATGACGCAAGCTTTCCTCAAATGCGGCAGGTTTCGCCTGCCGGTCCAGCCTGGCCGCCGGCCGCTGGTCATGGGCATCCTCAACGTGACGCCCGATTCCTTTTCCGATGGCGGTCGCCATCATTCGCTGGAACTGGCCCTGACCCATGCCGAACAGATGATTGCCGACGGCGTCGACATCATCGACATCGGTGGCGAGTCCACCCGTCCCGGCATTGCGCCGCTGTCCCTGCAGGAAGAGCTGGAGCGCGTCATGCCGGTGATCTACGCCCTGCGCGACTGCGGCAAGCCCCTGTCCCTGGATACCTACAAGCCGGCCGTCATGCGCGAAGCGCTGGTCGCCGAGGTGGACATGATCAACGACATCAACGGTTTCCGTGCCGAGGGGGCCATCGATGCGGTCAAGGACAGCGAAGCCGGCCTGTGCGTGATGCACATGCAAGGCCAGCCCCAGACCATGCAGCAAGAACCCCGATATGAAGATGTGGTCACCGAGGTCGAGCAATTCCTGCAGACCCAGGTCGGCCTGATGAAGGCGGCCGGTATCGGACGTGAACGGATTTGCATCGACCCCGGTTTTGGTTTTGGCAAGACTGTGGAGCATAATCTGGCTTTGCTCAGGAACACGCGCCGATTGATCGACAGGCTGGATCTGCCGCTGCTGGCCGGCATGTCGCGCAAGTCCATGATCGGTGCGGTCACCGGCAAGCCGCTGGAACGCCGCATGGCCGGCAGTATCGGTGCGGCGCTGGCGGCGGCGCAGCAGGGGGCGATGATCATCCGCGTGCACGATGTGGCCGAGACGGTCGACGCGCTGGCCATGTGGCAGGCAGGACGCGGCGACCTTTGATGCAGGCCGCGCTACGTGCGCGAACGTGATCGAAACTCAAGCACGACAACAGATTTCATGGGAAACAGGCCGGCGCGCTCGCCGGGCCTGCAAGACATCAATCAGCAGAAGCGTTAAGCATTAAGCGATAAGGGACCAACATGGCAGGAAAATACTTCGGCACCGATGGCGTGCGCGGTCGCGTGGGCGTGGCCCCGATCACACCGGATTTCGTCATGCGCCTGGGCTATGCGGCCGGCAAGGTCCTGGCCAAGTCCAAGGATGGCGTGGCCCGTCCCACGGTGCTGATCGGCAAGGACACCCGGATCTCCGGCTACATGCTGGAAGCCGCGCTGGAAGCCGGCTTCGCCGCTGCCGGCGTGGACGTCTGGCTGGCCGGCCCGCTGCCGACCCCGGCCGTGGCCTACCTGACCCGCGCCCAGCGTCTCTCGGCCGGTGTGGTGATCTCGGCCTCGCACAATCCCTATCACGACAACGGCATCAAGTTCTTCTCGGCCAAGGGCAACAAGCTGCCCGACCAGGTCGAGGCGGATATCGAAGCGGCGCTGGAGCAGCCCATGGAGTGCGTCCCCTCCGAGAAGCTGGGCAAGGCGCGCCGCCTGTCGGATGCGGCCGGCCGCTACATCGAATTCTGCAAGAGCACCTTCCCCAGTGCCATGGACCTGCGCGGCATGCGCCTGGTGGTGGACTGTGCCAACGGCGCGGCCTACAACATCGCCCCGCACGTATTCCATGAGCTGGGCGCGGAAGTCATCACCATCGGCAACCAGCCCGATGGCCTGAACATCAACGAGGATTGCGGCGCCACCGCCCCCAAGTCGCTGGTGGCGTCGGTGCGCGAATACCGCGCCGACCTCGGCATTGCGCTCGATGGTGATGCCGACCGTCTCATCATGGTCGATGGCAGCGGCCGTATCTACAACGGTGATGAACTGCTTTACCTGATGGTCAAGGACCGCCTGAGCAGCGGCGCGGTCGATGGCGCAGTCGGTACCCTCATGACCAACATGGCCCTGGAAGTGGCCTTCAAGAAGATGGGCGTGCCCTTCGCACGTGCCAAGGTGGGCGACCGCTACGTGCTGGAAGTGCTGCAGGAAAAGGGCTGGCTGCTCGGCGGCGAAGGCTCCGGCCACCTGCTGGCACTGGACAAGCACACCACCGGCGATGGCATTGTTTCGGCCCTGCAGGTACTGTGCGCCTTGAAGCGCGCCGGCCAGACCCTGGCCCAGATGACCGGCGACATCACCCTGTATCCGCAATCGCTGATCAATGTGAAGATTCCTGCCGGCTACGACTGGAAGTCCAACACCGCGCTGCAAGCCGAACAGGCTGCCGTGGAAGAAGAACTGGGCGAGCGCGGCCGCGTGCTGCTGCGTCCGTCCGGCACCGAGCCGCTGATCCGCGTGATGGTGGAGGCGCAGGAAGCCGAGCTGGCGCGCAGCATGGCCCAGCGTATCGCGGCCAAGGTGCTCTGAGTCAGTTGTTGCGGATCCAAGGACGATGTCAAAAGAGCTCCCTCATATCCTGATGGTCGAAGACGAACCCAGCATCGCGGAGCTGTTGCGCTTCACGATGCAGGGCGCGGGCTTTGCCACCACCATCGCCACCGACGTGGCCCAGGCCCGCAAGCTGATTGCCGAGTCGCTGCCTCATGTCGTGCTGCTGGACTGGATGCTGCCCGACAGCTCCGGCCTGGTGCTGCTCTCGGAGCTGCGGCGCGACCAGCGCACGGCGGCGCTGCCGGTCATCATGCTCACCGCCAAGGGCATGGAAGAAGACAAGGTCAAGGGCTTGAACGAAGGTGCGGATGATTACGTGACCAAGCCGTTCTCTCCCAAGGAACTGGTGGCGCGCGTGCAGGCCCTGTTGCGCCGAAAGGCGCCGGAGATCGGCAGCCAGGCTCTCAAATACCGCGACATCAGCATTGACGTCGAACGCCGCCAGGTGGCGGTGGCGGGCCGGGCGGTGGCGCTGGACCAGGCCGAATTCAAGCTGCTGCGCTATCTGGTGGCACATCCGGAACGCATCTTCTCGCGTGCCCAGTTGCTGGACAAGGTCTGGGGTGACCACACCTTCATCGAGGAACGCACGGTGGATGTGCACATCATGCGGCTGCGCAAGTCGCTGGGCGATCTGGCGCATTACGTGCAGACGGTGCGGGGGATGGGGTACAAGCTGAGCGCCGAGCAGTGAGGTGAGCTACCCGCTGGCAGCGCGATGAATGAAAAGGCGATCCCCGGATCGCCTTTTTTGCGTCTGCTCAGTCCAGCGGCACGCTGCGATACCGGTTCACCTCCGAAGCCGAGACGAATCCTCCCTGGTTGCCCCAGCTGTTGCGGACATAGGAGACCAATGCTGCCACTTCCTGGTCGCTTAGTTGCGGGCCGAAGGGCGGCATGCCGAAGGGGTAGGGATTGCCCGCTGTCGAAGGCGGGAAGCCGCCGTTGAGCACCGCGCGGATGGCATTGACCGGTTGCGGTCCGCCGATGGCATGATTGCCGGCCAGGGGCGGATAGTCCGGGGCACTGCCTTGGCCCTTGCCGCCGTGGCAGTCCACGCACAACTCCCCATAGAGCTTCTTGCCTTGTTTGATGATGCGTTCCGCCTCGGCAGGCTCCGGCTGCGCGGCGGCGCTGGCAGCGGGCAGGGGCTGGGCCGGCAGCGACTTCAGGTAGACCGCCATGGCATTGATGTCCTCATCGTTCAGATACTGCAGGCTGCGCCCGACGATTTCCGACATCGGTCCCAGCGAGGTGCCGCGCGGCGAGACGCCGGTCCTGAGCAGGGCGGCGATGTCGGCTTCGCTCCAGCCGCCCAGGCCGTGTTCGCCACCATGCAGGGGCGGTGCATACCAGTCCAGCGAGGGGATCATGCCGCCGGCCAGATCCAGCGGTGCGATGCTGGCCGCCACCACGTTGCGGGCGCTGTGGCAGGCGCTGCAATGGCCAGCGCCGCGCACCAGATAGGCACCGCGATTCCACTGGGCGGAGCGCGCCGGATCAGGCTGGTATACAGCCGGTGTGAAGAAAAACGCACGCCATAGCCCCAGCAGCGGACGCTTGGTCGTAGGGAAGCGCAAATCATGTGAACGATTGGGCTTATTTACGGGGGGCAGCGTGCGCAGCCAGGCGAACAGGGCGTCGCTGTCTTCGCGGCTGAGCTGGGTATAGCTGGTGTAGGGGAAGGCCGGAAAGAGGAAACGGCCGTCGCGTCCGCGTCCATGGTGCAGGGCACGCCAGAAATCGTCGGCGCTCCAGTCACCGATGCCGTTGGCGCGATCGGGTGTGATGTTGGTGGTGTAGATCGTGCCGAAGGGCGTCGGCAGGGCGCGTCCACCGGCATAGGCCGCGCCGCCGCGCACGGTGTGGCAGGCCATGCAATTGCCGGCGCGCGCCAGGTACTGGCCCTTGGCCAGCTGCGCTTGATGGTCGGTCACCGGGACGACCACACCAGGATCTTCACTGCGCAGGCTTTGCCAGGCGATCACGCCGCCGGCCAGCGCCACCACGGCCAGCACGCTGCCCAGCAGGATCCCCAGTCCCAGGCGCAAGGTCCGGTTCATCGGGCCGCTCCTGCACTGGCGGAGGAACCCGGCATGCTGCCGCAGGCCACCGGCAACGGTTTGGGCAGCACGCGCTCAGGCGCATAGTCGGCCGGGACCGGCTGGGAGGACAGCCAGCTGCTGGCGGCATTGATTTCTTCCGGGCTCAATGCCCTGGCGATCTCGCCCATGCAATCGGGTGCCTTGGCGGTGCGTTCGCCATTGCGCCAGGCGCCCAGTTGCGCATTGATGTAGTCGCGCGGCAGGCCCAGCAATCCCGGAATGCCGGGCTGCACGCCGGTCAACCCGGCACCGTGGCAACTGGCGCAGGCCGCAATGCCCTGGGCTGGCTTGCCCTGGCTGACCAGCAGGCGTCCGCGTTCCAGCACCGTGGCGCTCACATCGGCCGGCACCGGGGGCGGATAGGGCGGATGCTGGTCGGCGAAGAACAGGGCGATCTGCTGAAGATAATCGTCAGAGAGATGGCCCAGCAGGTAATTCATCATCGGATAGCGGCGCCGGCCATCGCGGAAACTCTGCAGCTGGTTCAGCAGATAGCCCTCCGGCTTGCCGGCGATGCGCGGATAGTAGCCATCGGCCGTGGCGCGCCCTTCCTTGCCATGGCAGGCGATGCAGGCGGCCATGCGTTCGGCCATGCCCGGTATGGCGCGCGGCTTGTCCGCGGGCGTCTGGGCCATGGCTGCGCCGCCCGCGATCAGTGTCCCCAGGGCGGCGGCTGCAAGCTTCTTCATATTTGTTGTGGGCAAGCGCATCGGCCTATTGTAGTCCATGCGCGCGCCGCGCTTGCGGCTTTGCAAGGCCGGGCGCAGCGGATACAATAGCGGCCTTGTTTGCCCCCGTAGCTCAGTGGATAGAGCGATCCCCTCCTAAGTCAAATTGGGCAGCGGATGCCGAAAGGCACCGCCTGAATGGAGTCAAAGTCGGTGAACCCTGACAGCGCATGCAGGCACGTTTGCAGCGGCTGCTGGCAATACCGAGCCAAGCCGGTTTCCTCGGAAGCCGGAAGGTGTAGAGACTAGACGGCTCCGGCCTTCCGACCTTGCCGTCAGGGCAGGGTCCATGGCCAAGGTATAGTCCAGACTACAAACATCCGGTTACACGACGTTCATGTATCTGATGGTGGCGAAAGCCATAGTGGTATGAAGGGATAGGTCACACGTTCGATCCGTGTCGGGGGCACCAGACAAAAGGAAACGGGCACTTCTTCGGAAGTGCCCGTTTTTTTTCGTGCTGCCGATTGGCTCTATGAAGTTGCCAGGCCAGTGGCCCGGCATTGCCTCAATGACCCTGGTTGGTATTGTCCAGGAATCGTCTTGCGCTCTCGCTCTGAGGCCGGTTTGCTGAACCGCCAGGCGCTGCCGCCGGCGCTCCCTGCGAGGTACCCGGCACGTTCGGTGCCGGTTGCGCGTTGCCCGGCGCGGCCGGAGTCTGGCTGGGTGTCCAGCCGAAGAAATTCGAGATCGCATCCACCACCGTCACGCCCACATTGGTCACCAGGCCGTTGTTGGGCGTGAAGTTGTCGTAATAGGGCTCGCCATCGATGAAGCGGATGCCTTCCGGCACCGGCAGGTCGAACTGCGGCACCCCCTTCAAGGCCTTGGCCATGTAGTCGACCCAGATCGGCAGCGCCAGCTGTGCGCCGAATTCCTTGCTGCCCAGGCTCTTGGGCTGGTCATAGCCCATCCAGGCCACGGTGGCCAGGGTGCGCTGGTAACCGGCGAACCAGCCATCGACGGCATCATTGGTGGTACCGGTCTTGCCGGCCAGGTCGGTGCGGCCGATGCTGTTGCTGCGCGCGCCGGTGCCGCCCTGGGCCACCGCTTTGAGCATGCTGGTCATCATGTAGCTGTTGCGTTCCGAGACCACGCGCGGTGCGCCATTGCCCACGATCAGCGGCTCCGCCTTGGACAGCACCTTGCCGCGCGCATCGGTGATCTGCGAGATCAGGTAGGGCTGGATCTTGTAGCCGCCATTGGCAAACACCGAGTAGGCCGCCGACAGTTGCAGCGGATTGGTCTGCCCTGCACCCAGCGCCATGGGCAGGTAGGGCGGGACCTTGTCGGCATCGAAGCCATAGGTGCCGGTGATGAAGTCCTTGGCATAGGGCACGCCAATGTAGTCCAGCGTGCGGATGGCCACCAGGTTCACCGACTTCTGCAGGGCCGTGCGCACGGTGATGGGGCCGGCCGGGGTTTCGTCATCCTTGGGTTCCCAGTTCGGCTGGCCGGGGCCGGCCGGATAGGAGACCGGGGCATCGTTGACGATGGAGGCCGGTGCAAAACCCTTCTCCAATGCAGCCGAATAGATGAAGGGTTTGAAGGTCGAACCCGGCTGGCGCCAGGCTTGGGTGACGTGGTTGAAATTGTTCTGGGTGAAGTCGAAACCGCCCACCAGGGCGCGGATGGCACCATCCTGCGGCACCACCGAGACCAGCGCCGCTTCCACCTGCGGCAACTGCACCACCTGCCAGTTCTGCTTGGCGTCCTGCATCACGCGGATCAGGGCACCCGGCGCGATGCGGATCTCCTTCTTGGCCTTCTCCGATAGGGCCGCGGCCACGAAGCGCAGGGCTTCGCCCTTGATGCTGATCTTGTCGCCGCTGCGCAGCACTGCATCAATCTGCTTGGGGCTGGCGGCCACCACTACAGCGGCCAGGATGTCGTCGTTGTCGGGATGGTCGTCCATGACGTCGTCGATGGCCGAGGCGCGGTCTTCGGCATTGGCGGGCAGTTCGATGGTTTCTTCCGGACCGCGATAGCCGTGGCGGCGGTCGTAATCCATCACGCCCTTGCGCACGGCCAGGTAGGCCGCCTGCTGGTCGGCCGCATTGACGGTGGTGTAGACGTTGAAGCCCTGGGTGTAGGTGTCTTCCTTGTACTGCGCGTACACCATCTGGCGCACCATTTCGTTCACGTATTCGGCGTGGATGCTGTACTGGCTGCCCGGTGCGCGGACCTTCAGTTCTTCCTTGGCGGCCTTTTCATATTGCGCCTTGGTGATGAAGCCCACTTCCATCATGCGCTGCAGGATGTATTGCTGGCGGATGTGCGCGCGCTTGGGATTGACGATGGGGTTGTAGGCCGAGGGCGCCTTGGGCAGACCGGCCAGCATGGCGGCTTCGGCCAGGGAAATATCCTTGAGGTCCTTGCCGAAGTAGGTGCGGGCGGCGGCGGCGAAGCCGAAGGCGCGCTGGCCCAGGTAGATCTGGTTCATGTAGACCTCCAGGATCTGGTCCTTGGTCAGGGCATGTTCGATCTTGTTGGCCAGCAGCACTTCGTAGAGCTTGCGGGAGAAGGTCTTTTCCTTGGTCAGGAAGACGTTGCGCGCCACCTGCATGGTGATGGTGCTGGCCCCCTGCGAGGCACTGCCGCGCAGCACGTCGGTGGCCAGGGCGCGGGCGATGCCGATCCAGTCGATGCCGCCGTGCTCATAGAAACGATAGTCCTCGATGGCCAGCACGGCATTCTTCATGTCGGCCGGGATATCTTCCAGTTTGACCAGGCTGCGTTTTTCTTCACCAAACTCGCCGAGCAGGACCTTGTCCTCGGACCAGATCCGCAGCGGCACCTTGGGACGGTAGTCGGTGATCAGGTCCAGCGAAGGCAGGCGCGGGTTGATGAAGATCAGTGCATACACCACCAGCAGGGCAGCGGCGACGCCGAGACCGAGGATGGACAGACCGATGAACTTGGCGATGTTGGGATTGAGGAAGCCGCGCTGGCGGCGCAGGTCCGGCAAAGAGGAAAAAGGCATGGGATGAGCGGGAATCGGAATGCGCTATCTTACCGCATCGCACCGCCGGCCCGGCGTGCCCGCCACGGGCAATGCTTAACCAGTTGTAACATGGCTCCCGGACGACGGGGAATTTCGAGCTTTTGTCGTTATTTTTCATCAATCCCGTTGCCAAAGTGCAAGCCGCAGCCGTTCCGGCCCATCGAAAGGGGCAAGGGCGCGCTTAAATCAGCATTTGTGCGGCGCAGTCGGTACAATGCCGCTCTCGCGCTTTTTCCTGCATCAAGCGCCTTTCGCATTCATCCTGCGCGGCTTGGGCCGACGCATTCACGCAGATCACGCACGCTATGGCAGTCATTTCCCTCTCCGACGCACAACTGGCCTTCGGCCACGTTGCCCTCCTGGATCACGCCGAATTCTCGCTGGAGACCGGCGAACGCATCGGCCTGATCGGCCGCAACGGCACCGGCAAGTCCTCGCTGCTGAAGATCATCGCCGGCCGTTCCAAGCTCGATGATGGCCTCTTGGTGATGCAGCAGAACCTGAAGATCGCCTACGTCGACCAGGAACCGCATTTCCCGGAAGAGATGACCGTCTTCGACGCCGTGGCCTCGGGCCTGGGCGAGCTGCCGGCGCTCTTGGCCGAATATGAAGCCATCACCGGCCAGTTCGGCGGCGACAATGACGACGCCCTGCTGGAGCGCATGCACCAGATCCAGACCGTGCTGGATGCGGCCGACGCCTGGTCCATCGGCAACAAGGTCGAGACCACCCTGGACAAGCTGAACCTGAACCGCGACGCCCGCATCGGCGAGCTCTCCGGCGGCATGAAGAAGCGTGTGGCGCTGGCTTGCGGCCTGGTCGGCAATCCCGATGTGCTGCTGCTGGACGAACCGACCAACCACCTCGACTTCGGCTCCATCCTGTGGCTGGAAGGCCTGCTGCGCGACTTCAAGGGCAGCATCCTCTTCATCACCCACGACCGCAGCTTCCTGGACAACGTCTCCACCCGCATCATCGAACTGGATCGCGGCAAGATTCTTTCCTTCCCCGGCAACTTCACGACCTACCAGGCCCGCAAGGCCGAGCTGCTGGCCAATGAAGAAGTGGAAAACGCCAAGTTCGACAAATTCCTGGCGCAGGAAGAAGTGTGGATCCGCAAGGGCGTGCAGGCCCGCCGCACCCGCGACGAAGGCCGCGTACGCCGCCTGGAAGCGCTGCGCGTGCAGCGCAGCGAGCGCCGCGAGCGGCAGGGTCAGGTGAAGCTGGAAGTGGGCACCGGTGAACGTTCCGGCAAGATCGTGGCGGAGCTGGAAAACGTCAACAAGGCCTACGGCCCCAAGACCATCGTGCGCGACTTCAGCAGCATCCTGATGCGCGGCGACAAGGTCGGCCTGATCGGCCAGAACGGTGCCGGCAAGACCACCCTGCTCAAGTTGATCCTGGGCGAGGAGGCCCCCGACAGCGGTACCGTCAAGCAGGGTACCAAGATGCAGGTGGCGTATTTCGATCAGATGCGCGCGCAGTTGAATGAAGAAACGACCCTGGCCGACACCATCGCGCCGGGCAGCGACTGGGTGGAAGTCAACGGCCAGCGCAAGCATGTGATGACCTATCTGTCGGACTTCCTGTTCGCGCCGGAACGCGCCCGTTCGCCGGTGCGCACGCTCTCCGGTGGCGAGCGCAACCGCCTGCTGCTGGCGCGCCTGTTCGCCAAGCCGGCCAACGTACTGGTGCTGGACGAACCGACCAACGACCTCGATATCGATACGCTCGAACTGCTGGAAGAATTGCTGGAAGAATATGAAGGCACCGTCTTCCTGGTCAGCCACGACCGCATGTTCCTGGACAACGTGGTCACGCAGGTGATCGCCTCCGAAGGCAATGGCGTCTGGCGTGAATACGTGGGCGGCTATTCCGATTGGGAGCGCCAGCGTCCGGCGCAGACATCGGCAGGGGCCAAGGCTGCTGCCAAGGCGGCCGACAAGAACGAGGTCAAGGCCGAGTCCACCATGGCCGCACCGGCCGCAGCACCTGCGCCGGCCAAGAAGAAACTGAGCTACAAGGAACAGCGCGAGCTGGAAGAACTGCCCAAGCGCATCGCCGCGCTGGAAGCGGAACAGAAGGAACTGTCGGCTAAACTGGCTGATCCGGATCTGTACAAGAAGGGGGCGGATGAAGCCGTCAAGCTGAACCAGCGCTTCGCCGAGATCGACGAAGAACTGCTGGTGAGCCTGGAGCGCTGGGAAGAGATCGAAGGGAAGCAGTAAGTCCGGAAGACCCGGACGACCCGGTCAGCTCGGCTTGCGCAGTGCTTCGCGCAGGTCGGGCAGCATCTCCCGCAGGTTGGGTGCGTCCTCGGCATGGGGACGCAGGGCCAGGTAGGCTTCCAGATCCTCCAGCGCCGCCTGGGCTTGCCCGAGGTTGGCATAGGCCAGTCCACGGTCGCGTTTCTCGGTGATTTCCTCGGGCAGCAGGATCACCAGTCTCTCCTGCACATCCAGCACTTGCTGCCAGCGCTGGCTTTCCATGAAGATGGCCTTGAGGTTGCGCAGCATGCGCGCCAGGATCTCGCGTGGATGGGCCGCGCGCAGGTAGGCCGCCAGCGGCAGTTCATCCCCGAAATCTTCTTCCGGCTGATGCGCCAGATAGGGCTCCAGCCGCTCTTCCAGTTCCTGCCTCGACAGGCTCGCGCCATTCATGGGATCGAGCACGATTTCACCGGATTGCACCGACAGCTTCATCAGGAAGTGGCCGGGGAAGGAAACTCCCTTCATCTCCAGGCCGATCTGCTGCGCCAGTTCGATATAGACCACCGCCAGCGAGATCGGAATGCCGCGCCGCGTCGAGATCACGCGGTGGATATAGCTGTTGTCGGGATCGTAGTAATTGTTGACGTTGCCGGCGAAGGCCATTTCCTGGAAGAAGAAATGGTTCAGCATGCGTAGCTTCTGGATCTGCGAGGCATCCTGGGGCAGGCGCTGCCTGAGCTTGAGCGCCAGCGTGTCGAGCGCCATCTCTTCCTCGGCAAAATCCATTTCCGGATAAAAATCCTGTCCCAGCGTCAAGGCAGATTCGAACAGCGGAATCGAATCGTCCTGGCGCACCAGCGAAGCAAAATAGTCGAGGGAGGTGAGCGTCATGTCACCCATGCTATCAAAATATTGCGCGCTGCGTCAGGTCTGCCGGGCGGGGAATGAAATTTCTTGTTTCAGACCGCCCCAGGCTTTTGCTGAAGCGGCCTGCAAGGCTGATCAGCGGCGCGCGATGCGCTTGAATTCACGCAGGCGGAAGCCCATCGCGAACAGCGGGCCGAAATAGGCCACCGCACACACCGCCAGCACCAGCATCAGCGCCCCGATGCGCAGCAGCGGATGGGCGCGCAGGGCGACCCAGTCGAAGTGGCCGGAAATCCACAGCGCCACCCCGGCCATCACCAGCAGCGCGCCGGTCAGGCGCACCAGGAACAGGCCCCAGCCCGGACGCGGCACGTAGATCTGGCGGCGGCGCAGGCCGATGTAAAGACACAGGGCATTGAGACAGGCCCCCAGGCCGATCGACAAGGCCAGGCCGGCGTGCGAGAACAGGGGCACGAAGACGCTGTTCATGAGCTGGGTGGCGATCAGCACGCCGATGGCGATGATGACGGGGGTGCGGATATCCTGCTTGGCATAGAAGCCGGGGGCCAGAATCTTCACCACGATCAGGCCGATCAGTCCGACACCGTAGGCCACCAGCGCGTGGCCGACCATGGTCACCGAGAGCGCATCGAAACGGCCGTAGTGGAACAGGGTGGCGGTGAGCGGCTCGGAGAGCGTGGCCAGGCCCACGGCCGAGGGCATGGCCAGCATGAAGGTCAGGCGCAGGCCCCAGTCCAGCAGGGCGGAATATTCATCCATGTCGTCGGCAGCATGGGCGTTGGCCAGGCTGGGCAGCAGGATGGTACCGAGCGCCACGCCCAGCAGGGCGGTCGGAAATTCCATCAGGCGGTCGGCATAGCTGAGCCACGAGACGCTGCCGTGTTCCAGGCGCGAGGCGATGTTGGTGTTGATCATCAGGCTGATCTGCGCGGCCGAGACGGCGAAGACGGCCGGGCCCATCTTCTTGAGCACGCGCTTGACGCCTTCATCGCGCAGGCCCAGCAGGGGATTCCAGTACAGGCGCGGCAGCATGCCGATCTTGATCAGCGCCGGCACCTGGATCGCCACCTGCAGGATGCCGCCCACCAGCACCGCGAAGGCCATCGCATAGATGGGCTGTTCCATGAAGGGGGCCACGAAGAGCGAGGCCACGATGAAGGCGACATTGAGCAGCACCGAGGTGACCGCCGGGATCTTGAATTCCTTCCAGGTATTGAGGATGCCGCCGGCCAGCGCCACGAAGGCCATGAAGCCGATGTACGGGAACATGATGCGGGTCATCAGCACCGAGGCCTGGAAGGCCTCCGGGTTGTATTGCAGGCCGGTGGCGATGAAATAGACCACGAACGGGGTGGCAACGATGCCGGCCACACAGGTGATCAGCATGACCCACATCAGGGCCGTTGCCACATGGTCCACCAGGTGTTTGGTTTCCTCGGGGCCGCGGCGGTTCTTGTATTCGGCCAGGATGGGCACGAAGGCCTGCGAGAAGGCGCCTTCGGCGAAGAGCCGGCGCAGCAGGTTGGGAATGCGGAAGGCGATGTTGAAGGCGTCGGTGTAGGCGGAAGCGCCGAAGGCGCGGGCGAACAGGATTTCCCGGGCCAGCCCGGTGATGCGCGAGAGCATCGTCATGCCGGAGATGGCGGCGAGGGTTTTATGCAGATTCATGGAGCGGCATTATAGCGGTGGGCAGCGGTGCTTTTGCTGGAGTGGCAAGGATTGGTGCGGGAGCACGACAGGGGGCGGGCAGGCCCGGACACGGGTGGTTCGGAGGCGATATGAAGGAAAAGACAATCCCCCTGCTGCACGGCGCAATAGACTCGCTGCCTTGGCCACAGGTTCGGCGGCAGGCATGAATTTCTTTGCGGAAATCGGGGTGGGTGCGGCGGCATCGCAACGGATGGCACCGTGTTTACAGCAGAAGCAGACAAGTTGATTGCCTTGTCACGGGAATCTCGTTATAATCCGATACTTTACAGAATTTGGCATCGCGAGTCCTCGGGGTTTGCGGCGCAAACGACTCTCGATTTAGGATAATTTTCATGGCAAATACCGCACAGGCACGTAAGCGTGCTCGTCAAGCAGTCAAGCAAAACGCTCACAACTCGAGCCAGCGCTCGACCCTGCGCACCGCAATCAAGGCAGTTCGCAAGGCGATCGCCGCCGGCGACAAGGCTGCAGCAACCTCCGTGTTCCAATCTTCCGTGTCGACCATCGACAGCATCGCCGACAAGAAGATCATTCACAAGAACAAGGCCGCTCGCCACAAGAGCCGCCTGGCTGCTGCCCTGAAGGCCCTGGCTGCTTAATTGCATCCTGGCTTGAACTGAAGCGCGGCGTTGCCCGCTTCAGGCTGCAGTACAAGAAAACCGCTTGATTTCAAGCGGTTTTTTGCATTTGGGTGGCGTGTTTCAAGCGCGTTTCCAGCCTGGCTGCCGAGATAACGGGCCGCAGCCACACGCTGCAGCCCGGATGCCTTATTGGGGCAATCCCTCGATCCTGGTACCGGGCTTGATGTTCTTCTGCTTGAACCAGCCCTTGTTCATCTCCAGCGCATAGACCGCCGCGCGCTTGGCACAGTGCGAATCCAGGGTCTGTTCCTTCATTTCCTCGATGTTGATGATGGCGCCTTTTTCGTCCATGAAGGCCACCGACAGCGGGATCAGCGTATTTTTCATCCACATGCATACCCCGGCCGGCTGGCCGAACAGGAACAGCATGCCCTCGTTGTCGCCCATCTTCTCGCGGAACATCAGGCCTTGCTCACGCTCGGCTTCGGTCTGGGCCACTTCGGCCTTGATCAGGTGGATGCCGATATTGAGCTGGGTGGTCGGGAATTTGCGCACCTGCGGCGTCTGCGCGCCGGCGGTGGACAGGCAGCCGACAGCCAGCACGGCGACGGCGCTGTGCATGAAGCAACGGGAAAGTCGGGAAAGTGAAGATTGGCGCATGTTCTTAATCAATCGGGATTCGGATCGGGCAGGATAGCAGCAGCGGGGCGGGGCGTGTGCAGCGGGAGCGGGGCGCTGGCCGGCGTGGATGGCTACGGGCCGTGTCGCCTGAACCGCGCGGACATGAAAAAAGGCAGGACCAGCCTGCCTTTTTTGAGTGCGGACGCTAATTACTTAGCTTCAGCTGCCTTCTTTGCCTTCTTGGCCTTCTTTGCCTTCTTGGCCTTCTTTGCCTTCGGAGCAGCGGCTTCAGCCTTCGGCGCTTCCGGAGCGGCCGGAGCTTGTGCGAAAGCAGCAGTGGCGAACAGACCAGCGATCAGAGCGGCGATCAATTTTTTCATTTTGCGTCCTTCAATTCAACATGTTAGGGATGTGAGGCAAACGATGATTCGTGCGAATCACTGCCAATAACGGCGCGCGCGTATGAAGGTTGACACCACTTTGGATCTTTTTTATGAGGTTTCGGGAAGAAGTGTGCAGGCCTGGGCGCTTCAAACCTTGTCAGATTGTTCACGCAGCGCTCAGGCATCGAGCTCCTGTGGATCGACTTCGCGCCATTCTCCGGGCATCACCGGATGGGTCGCCAGCGAGAACGGGCCGATGGCAATGCGCACCAGTCGCAGCGTCGGCAGGCCCACTGCAGCGGTCATGCGGCGCACCTGGCGGTTCTTGCCTTCGCTGATGGTCAGGGCGATCCAACTGGTGGGCTGGTTGGCACGCTGGCGGATGGGCGGGGTGCGCGGCCACATCCAGGCCGGCTCCTGGATCAAGCGAGCCTCCCCGGGTTGGGTGACGAAGTCGCCCAGGTCCAGCGGATTGCGCAGGCGTTGCAGCGCGTCCGGGGTGGCCAGGCCTTCCACCTGTGCCAGGTAGGTCTTGGGCTGCTTGCGGCGCGGATGGGCGATGGCGTGCTGCAGCTTGCCGTCATCGGTGAGCAGCAGCAGGCCTTCACTGTCGGCATCGAGCCGGCCCGCAGGGTAGATGTCAGGAAGGTCGAGGTAATCGGCCAGCGTCTGGCGCTCGGGATGGGCGGAGAACTGGCTCATCACGCCGAAGGGTTTGTTGAAGAGGATCAAAGGCATGCGCTAGTGTCGCAAAAAGATGGCCTTGCGTAAAATCCTGATGCATAATCAATCGGATAAGTCATGTGTCTTATATAAGACCTGCTGATTGCAATCCGGAATTTTTCCGGCTGAAAATCCGGAAATCTCTTAAAATTCCTCGCTTGTATGGCAATTCATGCAAGGTCCTTGCCGATGTGCATGGACTTTGCCGCTGATGCTTCCCAACGCTACCGCCTCAACCGTCGGAGACCACGATGTCGTACCAACATATCCAAGTGCCTGCAGAAGGGCGCAAGATCACCGCCAATGCGGATGACACCCTCAATGTCCCCAACAACCCCATCATTCCTTTCATCATGGGCGATGGCGTGGGCGTGGACGTCACGCCGGTGATGCTCAAGGTGGTCGATGCCGCGGTGGAGAAGGCCTACGGCGGTGCGCGCAAGATCCACTGGATGGAAATCTATGCGGGCGAGAAGTCGACCAAGCTCTACGGTGCCGATACCTGGCTGCCCGATGAGACACTGGACGTGCTCAAGGAGTATCTGGTCTCGATCAAGGGGCCGCTGTCCACGCCGGTCGGGGGCGGCATCCGTTCCTTGAACGTGACCATGCGCCAGCAGCTGGACCTCTATGTCTGCCTGCGTCCGGTGCGCTATTTCAAAGGCGTGCCCTCGCCGCTGAAGGAGCCCGAGAAGACCGACATGGTGATCTTCCGCGAGAACTCCGAAGACATCTACGCCGGCATCGAATGGCAGGCCGGCACCCCGGAAGTGAAGAAACTGATCGAGCTGCTGACGCGCGAGATGGGTGTCAAGAAACTGCGCTTCCCGGAGACCTCGGCGCTGGGCATCAAGCCGGTCTCGCGCGAAGGGACCGAGCGCCTGGTGCGCAAGGCCATCCAGTACGCCATCGACCACGACAAGCCTTCGGTGACGCTGGTCCACAAGGGCAACATCATGAAGTACACCGAGGGTGCTTTCCGTGACTGGGGCTATGCGCTGGCCGGCCGCGAATTCGGGGCCGAGCTGATCGACGACGGCCCGTGGATGCGTCTGAAGAACCCCAAGACCGGCCGCCAGATCGTCATCAAGGATGCCATTACCGATGCCTTCTTCCAGCAGGTGCTGATGCGGCCGGCGGAATACAGCGTCATCGCCACCATGAACCTGAACGGCGACTACATTTCCGACGCCGTGGCGGCCCAGGTCGGCGGTATCGGCATTGCTCCGGGCGCCAACATGTCCGACTCGGTGGCGGTGTTCGAAGCCACCCATGGCACTGCACCGAAGTATGCCGGCAAGGATTATGTGAACCCCGGTTCCAGCATTCTTTCGGCAGAAATGATGCTGCGCCATATGGGTTGGATCGAGGCAGCGGACCTGATCATCACGGCCATGCAGAAGTCGGTCTCGGCCAAGCGCGTGACCTATGACTTCGCGCGTTTGCTGGAAGGCGCCACGCAGGTTTCCTGCTCCGGTTTCGGTGAAGCGCTGATCGAAAACATGTAAGCCCGCCATACTGCTTCCGCAACTTGTTTTGCTGAAGATAATGACGGAAAAACAACAAACAGCCGGCTTCGTCCGGCTGTTTGTTGTTGGCGCGGGGGCGAATTGATTTCCAGTGCACCAATGAAAAAAGCCCCGCAAGAGCGGGGCTTTTAGAGAAACCGGGGTTTAAGCGGCGTTCTGGATGTTCGAAGCTTGCTTGCCTTTGGGGCCTTGCGTAACGTCAAACTGGACTTTTTGACCTTCTTTCAGGGTCTTGAAGCCGTTCATCTGGATTGCGGAGAAGTGAGCGAACAGATCTTCGCCGCCGTCATCCGGAGTGATAAAGCCAAAGCCTTTGGAATCATTGAACCACTTGACAGTACCTGTTGCCATAAAAGCATCTTTCAAAATTAACTATTCACACGAGCCGTCAAAGCAAGAAGCATCGCGCGTCACGCAGCCCCCCTTAAACCTGCCCCCTTATCGTATCGACGAGTTGTTACATTTGGTAACTACTAATCAATGAATTCCATTGTTCTCGGTCGAAATGCAAAAGTCAAGCAGTTTTCACATTCCGCTTTGTGGCCCTGTTTGAGTGATGGGGAAAGAAACCCTTGATTTAGGATAAATCATCGTCATCTGCGCAAGGTCCGGAAAACAAGTAATATCTATCTCATCTAGAGGTTACGTGATCATTGTGCGTTGCACAGCTTTGATGGTCGAATAAACGCATGGCAACCAAGCACGAAAATGATGGCGGTACAGTCCTGGAACGGCAGGAGGCAAAACTCAAGCCGCCCCCGATGTACCAGGTTTTATTGTTGAACGATGACTATACGCCGATGGAATTCGTCGTCGCAGTCATCCAGCAGTACTTCAACAAGGACCGTGAAACCGCGACGCAGATCATGCTCAAGGTTCACCGCGATGGGAAGGGAATGTGTGGTGTGTATCCCAAAGATATCGCATCCACAAAAGTGGAACTCGTTTTAACCCACGCTCGAAAAGCAGGGCACCCCCTGCAATGCGTGATGGAGGAAGCATGATTGCGCAGGAACTCGAAGTCAGTTTGCACATGGCCTTTGTCGAAGCCAGACAATCGCGTCATGAATTCATTACCGTGGAACACTTGCTGCTCGCGCTGCTGGACAATCCTTCGGCGGCCGAAGTGCTGCGCGCCTGCTCGGTGAACATTGATGATCTGCGCAAGACGCTGACCAATTTCATCACCGACAACACGCCCACGGTCCCCGGCACCAATGAAGTGGATACCCAGCCCACGCTGGGCTTCCAGCGCGTGATCCAGCGCGCCATCATGCACGTGCAGTCGGCCTCCAACGGCAAGAAGGAAGTCACCGGCGCCAACGTGCTGGTGGCCATCTTCGGCGAGAAGGATTCGCACGCGGTCTACTACCTGCACCAGCAGGGCGTGACCCGTCTGGACGTGGTCAACTTCATTTCGCACGGTGTGCGCAAGGATCAGCAGGCCGATCCGCAGAAGGCTCCGGAAGGCGCGGAAGACGTGCAAGCCGAAGGCCAGCAGAAGGAAAGCCCGCTGGACCAGTTCACCCAGAACCTGAACAAGGCGGCCGCCGAAGGCAAGATCGATCCGCTGATCGGCCGCGATTCCGAGGTCGAGCGCGTCATCCAGACCCTGTGCCGCCGCCGCAAGAACAATCCGTTGCTGGTGGGCGAAGCCGGTGTCGGCAAGACCGCCATCGCCGAAGGCCTTGCCTGGCGCGTGACCCAAGGCGACGTGCCCGAGATCCTCAAGAATGCCGTCGTCTATTCGCTGGACATGGGCGCGCTGCTGGCCGGTACCAAGTACCGTGGCGACTTTGAACAGCGCCTGAAGGCCGTGTTGAAGCAATTGAAGGACAGCCCCAACGGCATCCTCTTCATCGACGAAATCCACACCATCATCGGTGCGGGTTCGGCTTCGGGCGGCACGCTGGATGCATCCAACCTGTTGAAGCCTGCGCTCTCGAGCGGCCAGTTGAAATGCATCGGCGCGACCACCTACACCGAATTCCGTGGCGTCTTCGAGAAGGATCACGCGCTGTCGCGTCGCTTCCAGAAGATCGATGTGAACGAACCGACCGTGGAGCAGACCGTGCAGATCCTGCGCGGCCTGAAGTCCAAGTTCGAGGAACACCACGGCGTGAAGTATTCTGCTTCGGCCCTGACCTCGGCAGCCGAACTGGCGGCACGCTTCATCAATGACCGTCACTTGCCCGACAAGGCCATCGACGTGATCGACGAAGCCGGTGCTGCCCAGCGCATCCTGCCCAAGTCCAAGCAGAAGAAGACCATCGGCAAGCCGGAAATCGAGGAAATCATTTCCAAGATCGCCCGTATCCCGCCGCAGTCCGTGAACCAGGATGATCGCGCCAAGCTGCAGACCATCGATCGCGACCTGAAGAACGTGGTGTTCGGGCAGGATCCGGCCATCGAAGCACTGGCCTCGGCCATCAAGATGGCACGTGCCGGCCTGGGCAAGACCGACAAGCCGATCGGCTCCTTCCTGTTCTCCGGTCCGACCGGCGTGGGCAAGACCGAAGTGGCCAAGCAACTGGCCTTCATCCTCGGCATCGAGCTGGTACGGTTCGACATGTCCGAATACATGGAGCGCCATGCCGTGAGCCGTCTGATCGGCGCGCCCCCGGGCTATGTCGGTTTCGACCAAGGCGGCCTGCTGACCGAGGCCGTCAACAAGAAGCCGCACGCCGTGCTGCTGCTGGATGAAATCGAAAAAGCGCACCCCGACATCTTCAACATCCTGTTGCAGGTGATGGACCATGGCACGCTGACCGACAACAACGGCCGCAAGACCGACTTCCGCAACGTGATCATCATCATGACCACCAACGCGGGGGCCGAGAGCCTGCAGAAGCGCACCATCGGCTTCACCGAGAAGAAGGAAGCCGGCGACGAAATGGCGGACATCAAGCGCATGTTCACCCCGGAGTTCCGCAACCGTCTGGATGCCATCATCAGCTTCCGCCCGCTGGACGAGGAGATCATCCTGCGCGTGGTCGACAAGTTCCTGATGCAGCTGGAAGAGCAGCTCCACGAGAAGAAGGTGGAAGCCGTCTTCTCGGACAACCTGCGCAAGTTCCTGGGCAAGAAGGGCTTCGATCCGTTGATGGGTGCACGTCCGATGTCGCGCCTGATCCAGGACCTGATCCGCAAGGCGCTCGCCGACGAGCTGCTGTTCGGCAAACTGGTCAGCGGCGGCCGCGTGACGGTGGAGATGGACGACAAGGAGCAGATCAAGCTGGACTTCCCCGAGGGCGACGATTCGTCCCCGCCGGAAGAGCCGCAAGAGAAGCTCGAAGTCGAATAAGCCGCATCAGGCAAGCCATCAAGGCCACGTCGGGAAACCGGCGTGGCCTTTTGTTTTGCAGCTTGCTTCACTTTCATTACGCAAACAAAAACGGCGCGGTTTTCACCGCGCCGTCTTCACTTCAACTACTTCATATCACCGCATTTACGGCACCAGCGGCTTGCCCGCCTCCTGCTTTGCCTTCACGATTTGCGTGACCTTGTCGATCATCGAGAGGCGATAAGCGGTAGCCGGATGCAGCGCCGTGTAGCCGTTGGGCACGCTGGCCGGATACTGGTCGGCCAGGCGCTTCCAGAACGCCGGCACGTTGTCGATGCTGTAGCCGGCGCGCGCCAGCAGGTACAGCGAGAGCGTATCGGCAGCTGCATCCAGGTCTTGCGGATAGACGCGGATGCCGGCAGTGCCGGCCGTGGTGGTCGGGTCCGGATGTGGCAGCAGAAGGTTGTCGATCACTTCGGCAATCGTCGAGACCATGCGCTGGCGGATGGCGTGGCCGAGGATGTTGTGCGCCATCTCCTTGGCGATCAGGTAGGCCAGTTCATCATCGGACTGAGTGAACTTGAGCATGCCGCGGGTAATGAGCACGCGGCGGCCATCGGCATAGGTGTTCACGTTGTCGGCATTGCCCAGCTCGATGCTGAAGGCGCAGGCGAAGGTCAGCGGCACATTGACGGTGGTGTTCTGGCCGTTGCGCTGCACGCCCAGCGCAATGGGGGCCTTCTTGACCACCAGCGGACTCAGCAGCACGGCGGCCTGGCGTTCGGCATCGGTGCCTTGCGGCATCGGCTTGCCTGCCACCGAGATCAGGAAGTCGCCCCGCTGGATGCCAGCCTGGGCAGCACCGCTGCCGGGCAGCACGCCGGTGACCTGCAGGCGGTCGTCGTAGCCCAGGCTACGCGCGGTTTCTGCATATTCGATGGGGAAGGAATAACGGTTCTTGGCGGTGAAGCCCAGCAGGTTGCGGGCATTGCCACGGCAGAGCTGGGCGTTGCTGGTCAACAGCGGTGCAGCGACGCGGTAGAGCCGGTCCTGCTGCGCGATCAGTTCGCGCAATTGTGCCTGCTGGGGATTGTCGGCCACCGGGCGCGGGGCCTGGGTCGTCGTGGTCACCGGTTTGGACGGCGTGGTGGTGACCGGACCGGGTTCCTGGGTGGCGCAGGCGGCCAGGAAGGCCAGCGGGGCCAGGACGGCGAGGGTTTTCAGTTTCTGCCACTGGGGCAGGGGGGATACGAGCATGCGGTTCTCCATCAGTGTTTGCCTGTGCTGCCGAAACCACCGGCGCCGCGTTCGCTGCTGTCGAATTCATCTACCACATTTAAGCC
>Ga0207694_10001077_pt1 | contig 23713 bp, 21 predicted proteins | sample KBSC34metaG_FD_184353 | JGI IMG/M metagenome (GOLD analysis project Ga0207694, IMG submission 184353) | Corn rhizosphere microbial communities from Kellogg Biological Station, Michigan, USA - KBS C3-4 metaG (SPAdes) (version 2) | ecosystem: Host-associated > Plants > Roots > Rhizosphere > Soil... | reverse complement strand
AGCAGAGATGACCGAACACCAACGTCGCTGCCTAAGCCCTTCGGACGCCCGCTTCATCGAAAAGGCGCTGGCAATCAAGGACGTCGATCCACGCGACGCCCGGAGCCTGGGTTACACGGCACGCATCCTGACGATCGCGACGCTGCCGCACCGCGCGCAGCCCGGCGACCATTACGAACGCACCAATGGCGGCTATCGCCTGATCGTGCAGGCGATGCCGGGCGCCGGGCTGCCGTTCGGCAGTTATCCGCGGTTGCTGCTGTCGTGGCTCTCGACGGAGATCGTGCGCACGCGGCAACGCGAACTCGAACTGGGCTCCTCGATGGCACAATTCCTCAAGAGTCTGGGACTTCACTCGAGCGGCGGCCGCGGCTGCGCGGCGCCTGGAAAGGCCCACAGCGCCGGCACGATCCACCGCATGAGGCGGCAGATCGTGAGCCTGTTCGGTTCGCGCTTCATCCTGCACAACGTCGCAAAAGAGCACGAAGGTGTAGAGCTCTTGCCGATCGGTGACGGTGTCGAATTGTGGTGGAACGCGGAAGCCGGTACGTCCGGAGGCTTTCCCTCGATTATTCGCGTCAGCGAGCCATTCTACGAGCATGTGCTGCGCGGCCCCGTCCCCGTCGACATGCGAGCGCTGCGGGCGATCAAGCGTTCGCCCTTGGCCCTCGACATGTACACCTGGCTCACACACCGCAACTTCGTGATGCGCAACGGCGGCCGGGCGGCGACAAAGATCCCGTGGTCTGCACTGCAGGTGCAGTTCGGTGCCGACTATCCGTTGGACAGCCGCGGTCGTGCTGACTTTAAGAAGGCGTTCTATCTGGCCTATAGGCGCGTCAAGGCCGTGTACCCAGCCTCGAATATTCGTGATGAAGGCGCTGCGGTTGCGCTCGTGCCGAGCGTGCCGAGCGTGCCGCACGTGCGCCCGAGCCGCCACTCCACCCGCCCGCAATAGTCCCTCTCCCGGTTCGTTTTACTGTCGGCGCACGTCGATTGCACGACTGCGCGCGCTCGCGCGTGGCGCTGTGGATAAGCCTGTGAGTTTGGCCTACTTATCCACGCCGCTTCACTCCCAAGCGTGCGCCGCTTGACTCCCAGATTCACGCCGCTTCACTCCCAAGAGTCGAGTTATCCACGCCGCTTGACTCCCAAACTCGCGCCGCTTGACTCCCAAAACGACTACCTAAGCCATTGAGCCGAGGGGCAAAAGCGCTGCCTGTATTTCCTGTAGTTCTTTTCCTGTAGCTCCGATATTGACCTGTAGTTGGAGCGACAACTGTGTGGATAACAGGAACCAAGCCGGAGCAAAAAGCGCGCGTTGCCATATATGTGTTAGATATGGTAAATATGTTATCTACTACATAACGACAGAGAGGAGCGGACATGTTGCTTGCAGAACTGATCATCGCAGCGGCCTTGAGTGTTGCGGCGACGACGGCAACTGTGCCGATCTATCTGGAACTTGACGGCGTGTACTACTCCGTCCCCGCGGGTTCGACGTTCGAGTACGTGCCTGGCGCGTTGGTCGTTACCGAGACTTCGATGACGGCTTGCAACCGGCGCAACAACGGGGTGCAGGGGTATTCGAATTTCGCGCTGCTCTACGGCCCGAATCTCGACTTCGTCTATCTGAGCGTCGTTGGTTCCTACGCCTGCTTCGGCACTGCAGCGAATGAGGCCTGTGTATTCGTAATGGCCAGCACGACCGGCGACATCCTTTGCGGCGGCGCCGTCGCCGCTCCCGATCCGATCTTTGCGAACGGATTCGATAGCCCCTGACGGGCTATCTGTCTTTCCTGGAGGGAAACACCATGACACGCATCATCGCTTGCGCGAACTTGAAGGGTGGCGAAGGCAAGACCACGCTCGCGCGGCACATCGCCTATCACGCGGCCTCGAAGGGATTGCGAACGCTAGCGGTCGATCTCGATCCGCAAGGCAACCTTACCGACTCGCTGCTCCCTGATGCGAAGGGCTACACGAGTTCGGCCGGCCTCTTCGATGCCGAATTTTCGGCCGCCAGCGTGCAACTGGCCGAATCCGACGAAAACCTATGGCTGCTGCCGGCGGACGCGCGGCTCGACGCGCTCGCCGAAATTCCCGGCGACCGCGCCGCGTTCGTCAATCGGGTTCGCGCCAATCTTCGCGCGATCGGCGGCTTCGACCTGATCGTCGTCGACACGCCAACGAATGCACCGATCTGCTACCTGAGCGGCCTCGCCGTTGCAGATGGCGCCGTCTCGCCCGTGCAGATGGATGCCTACGGCATTTCCGGCGCGGTACGCCTGACGCAGGCCATCCAGCGCGTTCGCGCGCACTACAACCCGAAGCTGATCCACATTGGCTTTGTCGTGAACCGCTTCAACAGCCGCGCTGCCTCGCACGGCGAACTGCTGGAGCAGTTTCGGGCCAAGCGCTTGCGCCTGCTTCCCACCGTATTGCGCGAACGCGTCGCGGTACAGGACGCACTCGGCCGGCGCACGCCGGTATGGCGCGGACCGCGTGGGCGCGTGAACACACGCGCCGCGCGCGAAATGCGAGCGATGTGCACCGAAGTACTCGCCGGAGTCGGGCTGTGAAGGGCGCGAAGGTGACGCAGCTGCCGAAGCGGAGGAACGCATCCGATTTTCGGCTGAGTGCGCTCGACCGGCTGTCCGCGGTCGACCGCCAGGAGCTCGTTCTCGAACTGCCGATCGAGAAGATCGATGCCGACCCGGGCCAGCCCCGCACGGAGTTCAGCGAATCCTCGATCCAGGAACTCGCGGAGAGTTTGCGGTGCGCTGGCCAGATCCAGCCGATCGAGGTTCGCGAATCCGGTGACCACTACATCCTGATCGACGGCGAACGGCGCTGGCGCGCGGCGAAGCTCGCGGCGCTGCCTACGCTGCGCGCGCTGGTTCGTTTCGAGCCCGGCACCCCCGATGACGTGCTCGACCGCCAGTTCGCGACGAATTTTCACCGCGAAGCGATGGCGCTGGTCGACCAAGCGCGCTATCTGCAGCGGCGCATCGACAGCTTGGGTTCCGCGGCCGCCGTGAGCGAGGCGATTGGCCTGAGCGTGCCGCGGGTCTTGAACATCGTGAAGACGCTGCGCGCCGGCGGCGCGGCGGCGCAACTGCGCGACAGCGGCATTACGAAGGACGCTGACACGATTGGCGCTGTAGTAGAAGTGCAGAAGCACGACCCCGCAGCCGCGGAAGCGCTCGTCGCGAGCGCCACGGAGAAGGGCAAGATCACCCGCAGGGAGGCCCAGGACGCGGCGCGCACTGCCAAGGGTAAGGCGCGGAATGCGTCGACCGATGACCGGGATGACGACGACGTGGGCGGCACGGCGGCGCGCGATTTCAGCGAAGGGCGCGGTAACGGACGCAAGTCCCGACCGGCCGATCCAAAGCTTGTAGTGCTCCTCGCGTGCGACGGCACGGAATTGCAGCGCGCGAACTGGAACAAGCTCTCGCGCCAGCACGGCCGCGCGCGCTTGTCGCTGGTGGCAACCACGACGCAGCCCGGCTGCGTGCTCGTTGAGTTCGGGGAACACAGCGAACCGTTTCCCGTGGATGCGCTGCGCATCCTCGATGCCCGCTACGAGACGGAGAAGACGGCATGAGTGCAGACGGCGTTGAACGCGATGGTGGCGTGCCAAACGACGCGCCTGGTGCGACCTCCGGCGGCGAACTGCTGCTGACCGAAGTGCACCTCGAGTACCGCTCCAATCGCCGCTATCGACTGCTGTTCGGATTGCCGTTCGACGTGATTGCGATGGACCATCCCGCCCCGCCGGGCGGTCGCATCGCGTTCTTTCGGCCGGGCGACCGCTTCGGCCTGGCGTTGTGGGAAGCCAACGACTTCGGCACGACGCACTGGCGCGTGCTCGTATGCCGCGCACTCGCCTCACACGAGACCGGCGCACGCGTGCCCCAAGTGCGGCCCGGCGCGCGCGTTCTGCTCGATGTAAAAGGCGCCACGCGCGCCAAGGCTGCGCTGCATTGGCTAGCGCCCTACGTCGAAGCGGGCGACGCCTTGTCGATTCCAGAAGGGCGCTTCATCGAAACCGAATTTCGCCTCAAGAACACACCGCTTGCGCGCCTGAAAGCCTACGCGGAAGGCAACCTATGACGCACGAGAATGTCTCGAAAGCATTGCGACTCTATGCCGTCGCCGCCTCGGTGCTTCTGCTCGCGACGATCGCTGGCGCTGCGATCCCAATTAGCGGTCACGAACTCGTCTTCAATGACTCGCCGAGCGTGCCGCGCGGGCTCTACTGGATCCGGCTCGGCGCTCAGCCCAGCGAACGCGGCGAGTACGTCGTCTTCCTTCCGCCGGATACCGCGGCTACCTTGATCTATGGGCGCGGATGGCTGCCGAAGTCGATGCCTTTGCTGAAACCGGTCGGCGGCGTGGAGGGCGACCGCTATTGCGTCACTGGCGACCGTTTCATCGTCAACGACATCGATGCCGGCCCAGTCTACTTCGTCGACGCGCGGGGACTGCCCTTGCCACAGATGCGCGGCTGTCGGCGCGTCGGTCACCGCGAATTTCTGCCAGTGTCGTCGTACCTCGACCGCAGCTTCGATGGCCGGTACATGGGCGCGGTGCCGACCGCGAACGTCTTGGGCAGCGGTCATCCGCTGCTGACGTTCTGATGGCGCTTGCTGACGTCTATGCCACGTGCGGCCCGTGGGTGCATCCCGACACGATCGCCGCGGTCGTCGCAGTCGAAAGCGGCGGCCATCCGTGGGCGATCGGCACGCCGCACGGCTCCTACTTTCCTCGAACACGTGGGGAGGCCACGCGCGTGCTCGCGAGGGCGTTGCGGTCCGAATCGAGCGTCGATATCGGCCTCATGCAGATCAATTCGCAGTGGATTGGCCGACTTCACGTTACACCGGAACGGCTGCTCGATCCGTGCTTCAACGTGCGGATCGGCGCAGCGATTCTCGCGGCGAACTTTGTCGATGCCGCGCGGCCCGGACGCACGCTGCTTGAGACACTCGCTGCGGCGCTCTCGCGTTTCAACAGCGGCTCGGAAACCGGAGCAGTTGCCTACGCAGCGAAGGTGCTTTCCGTGCGAGTGCGGAGCGACCAGGCACCAGCGGGAGCGAACGATGCCAGATAAAAGGGTATGGCGTACGGTGGGCTGGAAGCCTTGTGCCACAACGGTTTTGGAGCGCCATACCTGCGACGCGTGCGCCATTGATTTGCGCAAAGCCTTATGCCATGCGGAATTCGCTGCGCCACGATTTGCAAGTGGTTGATTTTATGATATGAGAAAGCAGCCGCCCGACGAGCCACTCAACCGGGTCCGACCGCGCTTCTCGCGAGTTCGGCAGCCTCGCGCCCAGGGCGCTGGTCATGCGCTTCTCGCTCGCGGCTTGCACGCCCTCGACGGCAAAGCCGAAGCGGCTGCGAACCGTGCGCTTCGCATCGCCCGTGGCCGGCTTGCGCCGCGTCCGTCGGCGGCGCTGCGGCAAGCGCTATCGACGGCGATTCGCAGCAGTGCGAAGAGGCCGCGTCACGGGCGTGGCAATGGGGTTCGCGCGGCGGGCAAGCACGCACAACGCGTCATCGTGAAAGCGCGCGTCGTGCCGGTCAGGAGCAAGTCACCGGTTAAGGCAATGCGCGAGCACCTGACGTACATGGCGCGCGATTCAGCTGCACGTGACGGCGAAACCGGCCAGCTGTTTAACGGCGCCGGCGAACTCGATGGGGCAGCCACAGACGCGTTCGCCGAGCGCGGGCTGTCGTGCCGCCATCAGTTCCGTTTCATCGTCTCGCCTGAAAGGGGCGGTGATCTCGACCTGGAACGGTTCACGCGCGAACTCGTGCGCTCGATGGAACGCGATCTCGGGACGCGGCTCGACTACGCCGCGGCGGTGCACCACGACACCGATCAACCGCACGTTCACCTGGTCGTGAACGGCCGCGATGCACGCGGCGGCGACCTCGTCATCAGCCGCGACTACCTCGGCAACGGGATGCGCTATCGGGCGATGGAACTGGCGACCGACGAACTCGGTTACCGCTCCGACCTCGACATCCTGCAAAGCCTCACGCGCGACGTGCATGCCGAGCGGTTCACGGCGCTTGACCGGCGGCTGCAGGGGATGGTTGAACGGCATCCGGAGGGCATCGTCGATCTGCGAGTCACGCCGGCCGATCCGCGCGCCGCGTTGCAGCGTCGGCTGTACCTCGGCCGGCTCGCCTACCTCACCGACAACGGCTTGGCACGCGTAATCATTCAGGGTGTGTGGAAACTCGAAGCCGATGCGCTCGATCGCCTGCGCGGACTGACGCGGCACCGCGAGATTCAGCGCCATGTCGAACGCCACCTCGAGTCCGGCGAACGGCCGGGCTCGATCGAAGTGATCGACAAGGCCAAGTTCGCATCGCCGGTGACCGGTCGCGTCCTTGGCCGCGGTGTGGCGAACGAACTCACCGGCACCGCCTACCTTGCCGTTGCCGGTCTTGATGGCAAGACGTACTACGCCACGTTGTCAGCCTATTCGGAGCGCGACGCCGCACAATCCGTGCGAACCGGCGATCTCGTGACGTTGCGCGGCGTCCAGGCGCGTGCGAGCGGCCGTGCCGATCGCGTCATCGTGGATCTCGCGAACCGACATGGAGGAGTGTATGACCCGCGCCTTCACCTGCAGCAGGCGCGGGGTGAGCGGTTGCCTTACAACGCCACGCCGGAGCGTTTCGTCGATGCGCACGTGCGGCGTCTCGAAGCGCTCGCCAGCCGCGGTCTGGTGACACGCGAAGCCGATGGGCGATACCGCATCCCGTCCGATCTCCTGGCGACGATGGAAACGACCGCCGCGTCGGCACGTGACAGCGCCTTTATCGCCGTCGACGTGCGCGGACGAGACTTGCGCTCGCAGGTCGTCGCGCGCGCGTACACCTGGCTCGATGAGCAGCTCGTCGCCAGCAATCTGCAACAGCTTCGCAACGTCGCCGTCCGGACGCGCTTTCAGGACGACGTGGTCCAGGCGGCCGAGCAACGCGTGAGACAACTCGCACAGATCGGACTCGCCCAGGTTGACGGTGAGCGCCTGACATTCGATCCGCAACTTAAGACCAAGCTCGGGCGCATCGAGCGCGATGACGCCGCGGCGCGGCTGCGACCGCAGTACGGACGCTATGTCGACTTCGACGACGCTCGCCGCCTCAACGGCCGCATCACGGCCATCGAAAACCTCTCAAGCGGCCCGCACGCCGTCGTCGTGAGCGGCGATCGCTTCACCGTCGTCGCCGCAGAGCGCGGTCTGGCCAAGCTCGTCGGCAAGGACGTGGCGCTGACGCTCGATGCGCCGAGCAGCCGCGATGCGACCCAAGCCCGCATGCGCTTCCGCGTGCTCGATGCGCTGGACCTGTCTCCCTCCCTTGGACGATGACCATGACCAACGCTCGTGATCGTTCCCGCAAGCCCGGCGGCCTCGTGCTCACGCCGCTTGCCATCGTTGCCGTCGCCTGCGTCATCGGCTGTTGGCTTTCGACCGAATACGTGGCCGAAGGTCTCGGCGACCAGCCGCAGCTCGGCACGCCGCTGTTCTGGATAGACGGTCATGCCGTATATCAGCCGTTCGCGTATTTTGCCTGGTTGAACCGCTGGAACGCGTATGCGCCACATCGGTTCGATCTGGCGCTGTTCTGGCTGTACGGCGCCGTGCTCGCCGGCATCTTCGTCGCAATCCTCGTCAACGTCTGGCGATCGCGTGGCGCCACGGTCGCGACAACCTACGGCTCGGCGCGCTGGGCGGATCACAATGATGTGGAACGCAGCGGCTTGATCGGCCACGGCGGCGTTGTGCTCGGCCGCACCGAGCGCGGCGAGTACCTCACGCACGACGGACCCGAGCACATCGAAGTCACGGCGCCGAGCCGGTCCGGCAAAGGTGTCGGCATCGTGATACCGACGCTCTTGTCGTGGCCGGGGTCCGTCATCGTGAACGACATCAAGGGCGAGAACTGGACGCTCACGTCCGGCCATCGCCGCCGCTTCGGCTACGTGCTCGCGTTCAACCCGTCGAGCCGCCAGACCTGCCGCTTCAATCCGCTGATGGAGATTCGGCCCGGTGACTTCGAGGTGCGCGATGCGCAGAACGTCTGCGACATGATCGTGGACCCGGAGGGCAAGGGAAAGCCGGATCACTGGAGCAAGGAAGCGGACGCGTGGCTGCTTGCCGTGATCCTGCACGTGCTCTACGCGGAGCCGGACAAGACACTCGGCGGCATCGCGCGGTTCCTCAACGATCCTAATCGCACCGTGCATGAAATGCTCGAAGCGATGTTGGTGACGCCGCATCTACCGGGCGGACCGCATCCTGTCGTCGCGATCGGCGCGCGCGCAATGTTGAATAAGAGCGCGAACGAGCGCAGCGGCGTACATTCCACGGCGCGTTCGTTCTTCAGCCTTTATCTCGATCCGATCGTTGCGGCCGCGGTAAGCGAGAGCGACTTTCGCATAGCGGATCTGATGCAGGCCGGGCATCCACTGAGCCTGTATCTGATTTCGCCGCCGAGCGATAAGGCGCGGCTGCGGCCGCTGTTCCGACTACTGCTCAATCAGTTCTGCCGGCGCCTGACCGAGGAACTCAATCCACCCGCGAACAAGCACCGCCTGCTGTTGCTGCTCGATGAGTTTCCGTCACTCGGCAAGCTCGACTTCTTCGAGGATGCGCTGGGCTTCGTCGCGGGCTACGGTTTGAAGTGCCTGATGATCAATCAGAGCGTCAACCAGATCGTCAAGTACTACGGGCCGCACAACACGGTCATGGATGGCGCGCACGTGCATGTCTACTACGCGCCGAACACGGAAGAGACCGCGAAGAGAATCTCCGACCTGCTCGGCACGAAAACCGAAATCCACACGCAGGAGAACTTCGCGGGCCATCGGCTCGCGCCGTGGCTTGGCCACATCATGGTGTCGCGGCAGCAGACCGCGCGCGCACTGCTCACGCCCGGTGAGGTGCGAGAGCTGCCGAGCACCGACGAACTCGTGATCGTCGCAGGTCTTCCGCCCATCCGTGCGAAGAAGCTCCGCTTTCATACGGATCCGACGTTCAAGGAGTGCGTGCCACCGACAGATGCGGACGGTCGGCTCGCTCTCGCTGCGCATCCGCTCAATCCGCCGACGAGGCTATCGGCGCGACCGTATCCCTACGGGCCGCCTGCGCCGGAGCCGGCATGGCGAGTTTCGCATGCGAAATTGGTCGCACGCGACCCGTCGGCTGATCCTGCTGCCGATGGGCTCGAACACGCCATCGATGACGCGAAAGAACTCGAAGCCAGCGTCGATGCTTTGTCGGCCGAGGTCCGCTCACCTGGTGAGCCATCCAGCACGCGGGCGGGCGTGTTCGGCTTCGACGATCACGACCGCCACACCGCTCCCGATCCTGATCTAGGCTGGAACCTTCCCACATGACCGTCCAGAAAGAGCCCACCGATGAAATTCATACGCACATTGCCGAACGGCTGAAACGCGCTGTGGTGCGTGAGGCGAGCAAGCGCGGCATCCCGCTGCGCAGCGTGCTCGAAGCGGCGCTGCGCGACCGCTACGATCCCGAGCGCGGGGCACATGACCGGCAACTGGTGATCCGGGAGTTGAAGACGTTACGGCGGGAACTCACGCACGTCTCGGCCGGCAACAAGGTGCTGTTCGAGGCAATGGCGCTGCTCGTGAAGAATCTCTTTTCCTCACTGACGCCGCCGACGGCCGAAGGGCGCGTCGCGGGCGACCAGTTCTACGCGCGCTTCATTGATGCAGTCGTACGGGCGATCGAGAACAACGAGCCGCTTATGGACCAGGTGCTGTCGCTGGCCATCGTCAACTACGACAGCGAAACGAAGAAGCCTGACACCGAGGTGAGCCCCGATGCTTAAAGATGCTCTGCAGGAGTCGACGCAAGACCGTTTGGCCGAGATGATGACGAACGCGATGGGCGCCGCCATCGGCGACCTGTTGCACGATCCAGGCGTCGAAGAGCTGCGCGCCAATCCCGATGGGCGGCTGTGGTGCGTCCGCGATGGCACCCGACACGACACCAAGAAAACGCTTGGCACCGCGGCCCGGCGACAACTGATCAATATCGTCGCGCACGCGGTGGGTGTTACGGTCGACGAGGACAACCCGAGTTTCCCGGCGGAATTGCCGGAATCGGGCTATCGCTTCCATGCGGTTGTGCCACCGCAGAGTCCCGATGGGCCAACGTTCGTCATCCGCAAGAAGCCGTCGAAAGTCTTTTCGCTGGATGATTACGTGGCTGCCGGGATCATGACTGGCGAGCACGCCGCATTCATCCGGCACGCCGTCGCGAACCGCGAAAACATCCTGGTCGGTGGTGGCACCGGCTCCGGCAAGACGACGCTGGCGAACGCGATCCTGCAAGAGATCGGTCGCATTGCCGGGCGCGTGCTTACCGTCGAGGACACACTGGAGCTGCAGGTAGATGCCGATGAAATAGTCCGGCAGCGCACGGTGCGCAACGGCAACACGGTCCGGCGCACGATGCAGGATGTCGTGCGCGACATGCTGCGCCTGTCGCCCGATCGCATCATCGTCGGCGAAGTGCGTGGCCCCGAAGCGATTGACATGATCCAGGGATGGAATACGGGCCACCCGGGCGGCGTGGCGACGATTCACTGCAACTCTGCGCCAGATGCGCTGGAGCGCTTGGAGGATTTGTTGATTCAGGGCGGCTATACGCCCGTGCCGCGGCAAATCGCCAAGGCGGCGAATGTCATTCTGTTCGTCGGTCCAGTCACCGTTGACACGCCAGAAGGTCCGCGCGCGAAACGGCGTTTACAGGACATCGTGCGAGTTCTCGGCGTACGGGCAGGCGGTGCCGGCCACGAATACACATTCGAGCGGCCGTTTGCCGACGCCGCCTACCATCGAGAGCGATACTGACTCCTTCTCCGAGCAGCCTCAGTGATCAGGTCCGCCGCCAAGCCTGACCTTCCGCGTTCGACCCAAGCGGACCCCCTGTAATGTCAGTGGCACAGCAGAGGTTGGGCGGCGCTCGTGAGGGCGATTTCCGGTTTTCCGTGGCGCGACTCGACTAGCTGGGTAAGGGCCCAGCAATTCACCCGGCCATAGCCCGTCGCCCGCCATCACTGTGTGAGTTACAGAACCGGTTTGTCCGGTTTGTGCATGGAAGAGGCCGGAACGCCTGTAGGAGAATAGCTGCATGAAGACCGACCTCGAACCACCCGACAGCGAGTCGGGGAGCCTGCCACCGGGCCGGCTCCCGGAAGTGCAAGAACAAATCGACGCGCTGGGCGCGCTGGGTCGCGACGATCTGCTCGCCCGCCTGCGACAAGCCGCCCGCGAAAGGGACCTGCGACCGGAAGTGTTGTTGCAGTTTGCGCGCATCGACCACGGCGACGGCAACCAGGAAGTTCGGCTCGCTGCCTTCGAAGCGCTGGTCCGGGTAGCCACGAGCCTGCTCCGTGCGCGGATGAGCAGGGTGTTCGGGATGTCACCCGAAGACATCCAGGATCATCAGAACCTGGTTTTCGAAGACCTCTACCGACGTGTGGTGCGCAAGGATCCCGGGCTCGAGTACGGCGTCCGTCGCTTCAACTCCTTCCTGGTGCGTCGTTCCCGTGACGCGATGAAGTCGCAACACCACCCGTGGGCGCCAAGCATCAAGCAAGTCTTGGAACAGATTGAGTGGTACCGAGGCGGGGAAAACGTCCCCAGCTACGACTGCGAAGCAGAACGCGTGAAACCCGGCACGGATCCTCGCCGGCTCAGCGCTGCCTGGGACCCGGAGACACGCGCAGAGGGGCAAGACGAACTCGATGCGCTCAAGCAGCAGGTGGCCCATCTGCCGGAGAAAGCCTACAAGGCGTTCTTGATGTCGCGTGTGCTGCGACGCACACAACCCCAAATTGCAAAGCACTTCGGCGTCACCGATCGAACGGTGCGCGACTGGATTGGCAGCGTTGCCGAAGTGCTCGACCAAAGGAAAGACACATGAGCAAGAAACTGACACTTGACCAAGTCCTCGACGCATTCGCCGCCGCGGCGGACCGCCCGTCTGAGGCGCTGGTGAGCGAGTGGACCGGGAAGCATCCTGAGTTCGAGCGCGAGATCGTGGACTTTGCCGTGGAATGGGCGGCGACGGAGATGGCCATGGCAGATGCCGTTTTGGATGCTGAGCAGGAAGATCGGCTGGTTGCCCGCACGATGAGCCACGTCCAGCAAGTCGCTCATCAGCTGCAGGCGGAGGCGGCGGCTTCGCCGATGTCTAACGCTGCTGGCGCGACGGCGGCACAAATCGAGCGCGTGGAGGCGGCGTTTCGGGTGCGCAGCAGGCAGGCGTCATTGACGGCGAGCTTGGGCATCGACGAGACGGTCCTGGCGCTGTTTGAAGAGCATATGATCCTGCCCCCGGTGCCTCGACGCTTGCTGGACGCCTTTTCCTCGGCGTTGGAAGAGGGTGTGGATGCCGTCAACGCGTGGCTGTTTCAAGACAACCGGCCCGCCATGGCGTCCTATGCTGCCAAAACGCCCACATTCACGCGTTGGACCTTCCAGCAGGCCATCGAGAATTCGACGTTGCCGGACGAAGCCAAGCAGCAGTGGCTTCGCGAAATGGCCTAGGACGCCCCACTCGTGGATGCGTTCGTTACCGTCCGCCTGAAAGCGCGACAGCTGCGTGAGCGACTGCAGCTCAAGACCGGCTGCCGCCGTGCGGCAGCCGAGCTACTGAAAGCGGCCATGGACGACGCCGAGATCCGTGTCTTGCTCGTGCCGGCTGATTACCCGTTGCTTGGCGGCGGCGTAGGCGCGCTGCAACGCAAAGGCCGACGCATCTTCGTGTCCAAGGCGCTCGACTCAGAAGCGCGGGTGTTCGTCCAGGCACATGAGTTCGGCCATTGGGCGATCGAGTCCCCGGCTGATCCGGTGCTGGTCAGCCAAACCGTCGATGCCGGCGCACCGGAGCAAGCGACGCCTTTGGGCGCGGGGCGCGTGGACGGTTACAGCGCGCAGGAACTGCGCGAGCGCTACGCCAATGTGTTCGCGCGCGAATTCTTGCTGCCGACGGACTTGACCGAGCAATTGTTCGTCCACGAGCAATTGCCGGCATCCGAGATCGCTCGCGAGCTTGGCGTGGCACCGGGCCTGGTCTATCAGCAGCTCCAGTACGCCCTGCTGGTGCCAGACCCACCGCCGGCACAAGTCCAAAAGCCGCTGGCAGAACTGGACACCTCCCAGCAGATTGCCGCCCGCCATGAGGGCGGGCCGGCGCTTGTGGAAGCCGGGCCGGGTACCGGCAAGACGCGAACACTGATCGGTCGCATCGAGCGGCTGCTTGAGGGCGACGTGGATCCGCGTTCGATTCTGGCGCTGACCTTTTCCAACAAGGCCGCGCGGGAGATCCAAGAGCGCGTGGCGCGCACGGTTCCGGCGGCCAACGAGTTGTGGGCCGGCACGTTCCACGCCTTTGGCCTCGAGTTGTTGCGAAAGCACGCGGCGCGGGCGGGACTACAAGAGCCAGTGCGCATCGTCGATCCGGCTGACGCGCTCGAACGACTGGAGGCCCTGCTGCCTAGCCTGGAGCTGAACTACTACCTGCGCTTGAACGATCCGCTCGCCCTGATCCAGCCGGTCCTAGGAGCCATCTCTCGCGCCAAGGACGAGTTGTGCACGCCCGAGCAGTACGCCGCCTTGGCCGAGCAGATGCGCACGACGGCGGACACGGAGGCAGCGCGCGAGGCGGCGGCCAGGGCCATCGAAGTCGCACGCGTGTATGCCCGCTATGAAGCGATGCTGCAAGAGCTCGGCGCTGTCGATTTTGGCGATCTGATCTGGCGCGCGATCCGCCTGCTGGAAGACAACGACGACCTGCTCGCGATGACTCGCGCGCATTTTCCCCACGTGCTGGTCGACGAGTATCAGGACGTCAATCGCGCCAGCTCGCGCCTGCTCAAGCTCATCGCTGGCGACGGCCGCCAGCTGTGGGTGGTCGGCGATGTCCGGCAGGCGATCTACCGCTTTCGCGGGGCCTCGCCCGGCAACATGCGCCTGTTCGAGACCGACTTCCCCGGCGCCATGGTGATGCCCTTGGAGTGCAACTACCGCTCCGGCCAGCAGATCGTGGATACGTACACGGCCTTTGCGCGCAGCGTGGACGATCCAGTCTGGCGTGCGGCCGGGTACTTGGAAGCGAAGCGCGGTAGCGGGCATCGACCCAAGCTGCTCATCGCGCCAAACCTGGACTCGGAGGTGACCGCGATCGCGCAGGCGATTGAAGCCCATCGCGCGGACGGGATCGCCTACCGGGAGCAAGCCATCATCGTTCGCACGCACACGCACGCCGAACGGGTTGCCTTGCGGCTGCAGGCGCTGGGTGTGCCGTCGATGTACCTGGGCGACATCTTCGAACGCGACGAGGTACGAAACCTGCTGGCCGTGGTTTCTTTCATGGCCCAACCCAGCCGGGGAGCCTTGCTGCGACTGGCGGTCACCCAGTCCTATCGCATGAGCTTGGCAGACGTGCGCGTGTTCTTGGACCTGACGCGAGTCGCCGAGTGTTCACCGCTGGAAGGCTTGTCGGACGCCGCGATCCTGGCCGCCTGCTCGACGCCCGCGCGCACCACGCTCGAGCGCCTGCGCGACGACCTGGCCGGATTGCCGTTCCAAAGCACGGTGGCCCAGGTGCTCCACCACGTGCTGTTCGAGCGCCGCGCATTGATCGACGAGCTGCTCAAAGTCGAGGGCAGCATCGGTGAGCAACGGCGCCTGGCTATCTTCCAGCTGCTGCAATTCGCGGCCGAGCACTTCGACCGGCGCAAGGGCAACCCGAAGAAGAACCTGCTGCGCTGGATCCGGCGCCTGGAGCAGTTCGGAGAAGAGCGCGCACTGCGCGAATTGCCGGCCGCCGCTGCCTCGATCGACGCCGTGCGACTGATGACGGTGCACGCGAGCAAGGGCCTGGAGTTTCCAGTGGTGTACGTACCGTACCTGGCCACTAGCCATTTCCCGCAGTCCAATCGCTACAAGCCCTGTCCGCCGCCCGAGGGCATGCTGCGCGCGGAGGATATCGACGACCAGTTCGAAGAAGAGAGCCTCTTCTACGTGGCCCTGTCTCGCGCACGTGACTACTTGTACTTGTCGCGATCAGACGCGCTCGGTGCGCGAAATGCCAAGGAGTCGAGTTTTCTCCCGGCTATTGCCGCGAACGTGACGCTCGTCCATGCGCCCAAGATTGACGGGGTGCTCGCCAGCGACGACTTGCCGGCGCGACCGGAGCTCAAGCTTGAGCCGGAATTCCATGAGGCGCGGGAGTTGGACCAATACCAGCGCTGTCCGCGCAGGTATGCCTACGCCCGCAGTCTGGGCCTGCGGGCGGGCGGCGACGACGATGGCTATGCGCGGTTCCATCGTTCCGTGTACGCAGTCCTGTCGTGGGTGCTTCAAGAACGCGCCAACCGCGATGTTCCACTCGCCGAGTACTGGCCCAAGCTCGAACAAATCTGGGCCGCGCAAGGCCCGAGCGATCATCCTTTTGCGCCGGTGTACAAGGCCTTTGCCGTCCGCATGCTCACCAAGGTCGAGGAACACCTGCGTGCTCCCGGGGCCACGTCGCAGGATGTCGACCTGCACGTGGGCGGTGTGCAAGTCCGTGTGCGACTGGAACAAGCCGAGCCAGGCGACGGCGGATTGGTGCGCCGGTACAGGACAGGTCGCCGACCCAAGGAGGTAAAGGCCGAGTTGCCCGACGCCTTGCGCTTGCTCGCTGGGCGGCAGCTCTACGGGCCGGGCGCCCGCCTGCAGATCCATTTCCTGACCTCCGAAGACACGGTCGATCTGGACATTAAGGGCAAGCAACTGGATACGAAGGTGGCGAAGGTACGCGATATCGCTACCGCGATCGCCGCCGGTCAATTCCCGGTCACCACCGACGTCGATCAGTGTCCGCGTTGCCCGTTCTTCTTCCTATGCCCGGCGATTCCGGCCACGCACTAGGAGCGACTTCCGGTTTTTTCACGCAGCACGCGACTTGTTGTGTAACGGCGTTGGAATTTCCCAACGACGAATGACACAAGAGGTAGCACAACGTGAAAAACATCAAGATCGTATTGCAGTGCGAAGGTGCTGCGCAGGTACTGGTCGGCGACGTCGAGGGCCAGCTGACGATAGGCGAAGCGCTGGCCGCGCTCGGCGCCAAGGACGTTGGGCAGGACGGCCAGTGGGTCTTCGCCGAAGACCGCGACGGGCCGGTCGATCTGCACACGCTCGTCCAGACGCTGGTTCCGGGCAAGGGCGAGGGGAGCGCAGCGGTCGTACGGCTGCACCAGGGGCGCTGCCAGCGCGTAACGGTCAACGTCACCTTCAACGGCGTAACCAAGTCGCGGGACTTCCCGCCGGTGACGCGCGTCACCCATGTCCATCAGTGGGCTACGCACAACGCGTTCGACATGTCGCCGCGCGACGCGGCCGAGCACGTGCTCGAGCTGGTCGGTAGCGATGATCGCCCCGACCCGGATACCCAGATCGGCACGCTGGCCTCCGGCACGCTGTGCGCGGTGGCCTTCGACCTGGTGCCCTTCAAGCGGGTGGAAGGCTAAAGATGGCGTCCTTGGATCAACTGGCCTTCGAGGCCGACGTGAACTCCGGGCCTTTCCTTAACGGCTCTCTGTCGGGCCGTTGGGGACTGGAATCGCTGGAGTGGCCCCACGCGCTGATCTGGGTGCGCGCCAGTGACGGCAGCCGTGTGCTGCTGCGTTTCGAGCTCTCGAACTACCCGCGCAGCGCCCCCACGGCGCAACCTTGGGATCTCGCCTCCAATGCGCCTCTCGCTCCGGCGCGGTGGCCGCGCGGCGAGGCGCGCGTCTCGGCCGCGTTCAATCCGACCTGGAACACGAGCGCGCTCTACATTCCCTGCGATCGCATCGCAATCCAGGGCCATGAGGCCTGGCGTCACCAGCATCCGTCGATGCTGTGGGACCCGGCCGCGGGCATTCATCGTTACGTGCGGGTCGTGTCCGACCTGCTGGGATCGCCAGACCATGTCTGCGCCAACTGAACTTCGGATGCCGCGGGCGCAGTGGGATCGCCTAGTGGTCGAACTGCACGCGCGCACCGACGGTGAATCCCACGAGTCCGGCGCGTTCTTGCTCGGCCACCTGACCGAGCACGGGCGCCGCGTTACCGACGTGCTGTACTTCGACGACCTACATCCCGAAGTGCACGCCCGTGGTGTAGTGGAATTGCCCGCGGCCGCGTTCCGCGCCCTGTGGGCGATCGTGCGCGACCGCGGCGTTCAGGTCGTGGCGGACGTCCACGTGCATCCGCACAGCGCCGGCCAGAGCTGGATCGACCGCCAGAATCCCCTAATCGCTACGCGCGGCCACGTCGCGATCATCCTGCCCAATTTTGCCCGCCCGCGCATTCGTCGCTGGTCCATTGGTGTGTACGTCTACGAAGGCGACCACCGCTGGCAGGCCGTGGGCGGGTGCGGTAACCGGTTTCTGGTTCTGGAGGGCGCGCATGACTGAGTCAATGCAGGACATCAGCGAACGCCTCAGTCGCGTGCTCAAACTCGCCCTCGATACCGGGGAAGCGGCTAGCGAGCCCGAAGCGATGGCGATTTTCTCGCGCTACCGCGTGCAACTAATCTTTGGGGAGGACTTGAGCGAAATGGCCCAGGTGGCCTTGCTCACGGCGGCGGCGACGGCATTGCCGTGCTTGCTCGGCGGCCTCTCTTACGTCGGGCCCGACCAGCCGCTGCGTGCGCGTTGGCGCGGCCATCCGGATGCCCCCGCGCCCGCGCGCCTCGCCGCCACGCTGGAGTCGTTCGGCGTGCGGCGGGCCACGGCTATTGATGCGCAGGTGCCGTGCATCGCCATCGGTGCTCAAGTGGCGAAGGCACTGGGCGTGCGCGTGACTTTCGATGGCTGGACCGCGGCTGTGGTGCCGCTGGCAGACGAGTCGCTGGGCGAGCAAGGCGATTGCACAGCAGCGGCTGTGCTGGCCGGCGCGATGGCCGTCGCCGAGATCTTCCAGTTCTACCGCGGTACGCAGCCGTTGGCCTGCCAGCGGCGCATCGGCTGGTCGCTGTGGGAGCCGGGGACGCCATGGTCGACGGCCGCGCGCGGACCGAGTCTGACGGCGCTGCCGCAATCGGCGTGGTTGGTGGGCCTGGGCAACCTGGGCCAAGCCTACCTGTGGACTTTGGGCCTGCTGCCGTATGCGGCCGACCAAGGCGAGCTGGTGCTGCAGGATTTTGATTTCGTCTCGATCGCGAACAAGAGCACCTCGCTGCTCAGCCGTGAGCGCGACGTCGGGCGCCGCAAGACGCGTATGGTGGCGGCGTGGGCGGAACATCGCGGATTTCGCACCTCGCTCATCGAACGGCCTTTCGACGCGAACTTCTCCGTGTCGGGCGACGACCCGTGCGTCGGGCTGATCGGCGTGGACAATCCGGCCACGCGGCGCTTGGTCGAGTGCGTGGGCTTTGCGCGTGTCATCGAAGCCGGGCTAGGGCGCGGGCCGAGCGATTATCTGGGCATCACCGTGCACACCTTTCCTGCCCCGCGCGCGGCGCACGATTGCTGGCAAGAGCCGACGAGACCGCCAGCCGATCCGGCGCAGGCGACAGCGAAGAAGGCCGCATACCAGCGTCTGCACGCGGCCAGTGGCGATGGCTGCGGCGTGCTGCGTCTGGCCGGGCGCAGCATCGCAACGCCCTTCACCGGCGCCGCGGCAGGCGCTTTGGTCGTGGGGGAGCTGCTGCGGCTGTGCCATGGCGGACCCCGGGTGGAGTATGCCTCTGTGCATTTGGCGCGTCCGGACAAAAGCACGATCATTCTCGGTGCCCCGTGGCCAGCCATGAACCCGGGCATCGTCGCTCCGGAGCAGTACTCGGAGGCCTAAGCGGGCGACAAATGACGAGGCCCCACCGTCGCCTATTCCGCGAGGACCGCTTTTGACCGGAAGCGGAATCTGGATCAAAAGAACTCCAGGTTGGCATCTCCGACCCCCTTGACGACACAGCAGGTTCCGCCTGTCCATCTCGCAACGAGGTTGTGCACTAATACCTTCGCGGCGAGCCGACCAAATTCCATTGTCAACCAAGCACATCCAGCAACGTATCCGCAAAAGCAATGTATACTTTAATGTATTTACATTAACTAAGTTATCTCATAGATTCCGCGCCCACGCCGTCCCGGCGTTCGAACTGCCAACGCGAGGAATCTCTATGCCGAACTCCCGTCGTCGAATTGCACTTACCGCATTGCTGCTGGTCGTGTTGCTGCCGGTTCTTGCTCACGCGTCGGGGTCAGGTATGCCGTGGGAGTCGTGGCTGCAGAAGGTGCTCGATTCGATTTCGGGTCCGGTCGCGAAGATCATCGGCGCGATCGTGATCATTTTGTCCGGTCTCGGCATGGCCTCGGGTGAAGGCGGCGGCGGCTCCCGGAAGTGGGTGATGGTCGCCTTCGGCTTGTCGATCGCGTTCACGGCGGTCAGCTTCTTCCTGAACTTCCTCGGCTTTTCCGGCGGCGTGGCGTTCTGAGGATCGGGCGATGCAGCCAGCCGAACATCTTCCGGGCTTCGAGATTCCAATTCACCGGAGTCTCACCGAACGCATCCTCGTCGCAGGCGTGCCGCGCGAAGCGGCACTCCTCAATGCGACATTCACCGCCGCGTTCGTCTTCGGCCTGCAGTGCTGGTACGCACTGCCGATCGGCGTCGCCTTGCACTGGCTGGCGATCCGCCTGACCAAGCGCGATGACCGTCTCTTCGACGTGCTGCGGCGCACGCTGCGCTTCTGCGTGTTCTACCGCGCCTGACCCATTTCGCATGCGAAATTACCTATGCCGATAACCTCGCTCCTCCTTCCAGCGTTCTCCGGCCTGACAGGTTCCCTCGCGTTCGGCGTTGCCGGCTGGCTTGGGTTCGAGACGGTGCGCAGCAACCTCTCGCGCCGGTCGGAAGTACCCAACACGCTCGCCGATCTCGTCAAGTGGGCGGCGATCGTCGCGCCGGGTGTCGTCCTCAACAAGAACGGCAGCTTCCAGACGACGTTCCGCTACCGCGGTCCGGATCTCGACAGCTCGACCGAATCCGAACTTGTGAGCACGTGCGCGCGGCTCAACAACATCGTGCGACGATTGGGCTCCGGATGGGCGGTCTATTTCGACGCCGTCCGGCGCGAGACGACGACCTATCCGCGCTCGCGTTTTCCCGATGCCGTCAGTGCGCTGATCGACGAGGAGCGTCGTGCGAGCTTCGAGAGCGGCGAGCACTTCGAGAGCTCGTATTACTGCACATTGATCTGGATGCCGCCGCCGTTGATCGAAGCGGCGGCTGAGGCATTGTTCTTCGATGACGACGACGAGCCCGCGGGATTGTCGCGGCGCGAAATCGGTCGGCGGCGCGCGGATCAGGCCGCGGCTGAGTACCTCGCCGCATTTGCCGCCGAGCGCAATCGCCTGATCGCACAGTTCGCGAGCATCTTCCCGAGCGTCGTTCCGCTCGACGACGCCGAGACGCTGTCCTATCTGCACTCGGCCGTCTCGACGAAGCTCCATCCGGTCGCCGTTCCCGGCGTGCCGGACTGCCTCGATGCGATGTTGACCGACGAACCGCTGACCGGTGGCGGCAAGCCAAAGCTAGGACGCCACTACGTCGGCGTGCTGTCGGTCAAATCGTTTCCGAACGAGAGCTTCCCCGGCATTCTCGATGCGCTGAACCGGCTCGGCTTCGCCTATCGCTGGGTAACGCGCTTCATCTGCCTCGACAAATCCGACGCCGAGCGGCAGATCGACGGCTACAAGCGCAAATGGTTCGCCAAGCGTAAGAACCTGTCGACGCTGATCAAGGAGGTCATCGCCAATACGCAAAGCGCGCTCGAAGACTCTGATGCGATCAACAAGGCACAGGATGCCGATGCGGCACGCCAGGAGCTGTCGGCCGACGCCGTGCGCTACGGCTACTTCACGCAATCCGTCGTCGTATTCGACACCGACTTTGCGGCGCTGGAAAAGAAGCTCCTGCTGCTCGAACGCGAAATCAATGGCCGTGGCTTCGTCACGGCGAACGAGCTCGATAACTTGAATGCGCTCGACGCGTGGCTCGGCAGCCTACCCGGTCATTGTAACCACAACGTCCGGCAGCCAATCGTCAACACGCTCAATCTGTCGCAGCTGATGCCGGTGTCCGCGGTGTGGGCCGGCCCGCGCAACTGTCCCAATGATCTCTTTCCACCGCATTCGCCGCCATTGCTGACCGCCGTCACCAACGGCACGACGCCGTTTCGCTTCACGAATTTTGTCGGTGACGTCGGCCACACGCTCGTGCTCGGGCCAACCGGGGCTGGCAAGAGCGTGCTCTTGAATCTGATGGAAGCGCAGTTTCTGCGCTATCCCGACGCGCAGGTCTACATCTTTGACAAGGGCGGCAGTTCGCGGATCACGACGCACGGCGTTGGCGGGACGTTCTACGACCTGGGCGCCGAAGGCGGCCTAGCGTTTCAGCCGCTCGCTGACATTCATCTGGGCACAGAACGCACTTGGGCGAGCGAATGGCTCCTCGACATTCTGACTGCGGAAAACGTTGCCATCTCGACGGCGACGAAAAAGGCGCTCTGGGAGGGACTCTGCGTGCTTGCGGAGAGTCCGCGCTCGCACCGTACGCTGACCGGCCTCTCGATCATGGTGCAGGACGCCGAGATCAAGCGCGCGTTGCATCCGTACACGATCCAGGGCGCGCACGGCGCGCTGCTCGATGCCAAACACGACAGCCTGAATCTCGGACGTTGGCTTGCGTTCGAAATGGAGGAACTGATGCAGAGCAAGGGCGCGGTGATGCCGGTGCTCGCGTACTTGTTCCACCGGCTGGAGCAGCGCTTCAACGGTGCCGTGCCCACATTGCTGGTACTCGACGAAGCGTGGTTGTTCCTCGATCACCCGGCGTTCGCCGCGAAGATCCGCGAGTGGCTGAAGGTGCTGCGCAAGAAGAACGTGTCCGTCGTCTTCGCGACGCAGTCGCTCGCCGATGTCGATGCCTCGCCAATCGTCGCGACGATCAAGGAAGCGTGTCTCACCAAGATTTATCTGCCAAACGCGAACGCACTCAATGAGGACATCGCTGCAATCTACCGCAAGTTCGGTTTGAACGAACGTCAGCTGCGCATCCTGCAGCACGCCAGGCCGCGCAAGGATTACTACCTGACCTCACCCGACGGCAATCGCCTGTTCGACTTGGGGCTGGGACCGCTCGCGCTCGCGTACTGCGGCGCGACCAATGCCGAACTGCAAACGCTCGCGAAGGGCATTTATCGCGAGGACGCGATTGCCTTCAACACTCGCTACCTCGCGGCGCGGGCGAACGATCCGTCGCCGGAGCGCCGCCTGCCAGTCGAGTGGGCGCTCGCCGCGCTCGATTCCCTCTCCGTACCAACCCAGTGAGGTCCTTGCCATGAGATCGACTTGCAATGCGTTGTTCGTTGCCATCGCCACCGCGTTCGTCGCGACATTGCCGACGCGCGCGCACGCGCAGCTCGCCGTGATTGACGTGGCGAATCTGGCGCAGAACTACTTGAATGGTGCGCAGGAGGTACTGACCGCGGTGCGGACGCTGCAGTCGAACATCAACGAAGCGCAGATGATCGCGAACGAAATACTCAACCTGAAGAATCTGCCGCAGCAAATCATCAACGGCTATGTCTCGCGCTTCCAGCACATCCTCAACGATGTCCAGAACCTGACGCAACTCGTCGGCAACTACAACAGTCTGTCGTACAGCTACGCCACGCGCTATCCGAATCTGCGGATGTCGCCAGCGGACAACATCGACATGTTCACGCTGCAGGCGCAGTGGGGCGACCAGCACCGGCAGAACCTGTTGCAGGCGTTGCAGCAGGGCGCCGGCGTGCTGAAGGACCTGCAATACGCCGTCGGCGATACGCAGTTCATGACCTTCAGCAGCCAGGGCGACGTGGGTGCGCTGCAGGCGATCCAAGCGGGCAACCAGTTGACCATGCGCGTCAACGACGACCTGCAGCGATTGAACGCGCAGGTTGCGACATTCAACGGCGTCGTGCTCGAAAAGATGGCGCGCGAGCAGTCCGAGAACGATGCCTCCGAGGCGCTCCGGCAGCAACTGCACGCGCACGACAAGGACCCGTACTACCCGAACCCGGCACGCGATCCGCGCTTCTGACGCCTGAACGCCATTCCACACACATATATATGTATAGGACGGCCCGATGACGCCCAATGCCGGCACGTTGACGTATCTGCTGCAAACCTTCCTTTCCGTGTTCAACGGCGGCTGGGGCGCGCTCCAGCCGAAGGCGATGTCGCTGTTCGGGATTCTCGTCGGCATCGAGTTGTCGCTCTCGGGTCTGTGGTGGGCCATGAGCGGCAACGATGCGATCAAGGGACTGATCCAGAAGCTGCTGGTAATCGGTCTGTTCTTCTTCTTCATCCAGCAGTGGCAGATGGTCACGACGACGACCTTGCAGTCTTTCGCGCGCGCCGGCGCGGTCGCCGGCGGCGCCGCCGATTCGCCTGGGAGTCTCAGCCTCAGTGATCCGTCGTCGATCGTCGCGGAAGGACTCAATGCGATTCAGCCGCTGAGCGACAAGGTCGATGCGCTGACCTCGGGCACGTGGACCGCGCTCAAGAACCTCGGAACGATCATGCAGATAGGCTTGGCGATGATCGGGATTCTGTTTTCGTTCTTCCTGCT
>Ga0207694_10001074_pt1 | contig 23756 bp, 19 predicted proteins | sample KBSC34metaG_FD_184353 | JGI IMG/M metagenome (GOLD analysis project Ga0207694, IMG submission 184353) | Corn rhizosphere microbial communities from Kellogg Biological Station, Michigan, USA - KBS C3-4 metaG (SPAdes) (version 2) | ecosystem: Host-associated > Plants > Roots > Rhizosphere > Soil... | reverse complement strand
GCATTCTTGATCTCAAGCGCCACCGATCCGAGCGGGCGCCCTACGACGCTGGGCATGAGATAGGCAGCCGGGGAATCTTTGGCGACCAGCAAACTCACTTTAGGAGCCGCAACGTCGCGACCATTCGCGGGAGGGTCTTGCGCAAGAACTTGTCCCGCGATGACTCCAGAAACTCTGAGCTCCGAGGTCGTACTATCGAGTCCCCGTTGCTGCAGGATGATGGAGGCGGCGCGCTGGCTCTCCCCAACCACCTGCGGAATGGCCACTCTTTGCGGCCCTACGCTAACCGCCAGGCGCAGTTCCCATCCGCGTCTGACCACGGTGCCTGGGGCTGGCGTTTGCGAAAGCACTCTTCCTTCCGGAACGCTAGCACTGTAGTACTGGCGATCGATCTCGGTTGCCAGCGAGAGACCTTCGGCGACATGGCGCGCTTCCGACGGAGTTTTTCCGCGGACGTCGGGAACCTCTACCTCACGCCCGTGAACTGCCAGCCGCATGGTCAGCAGAGCCGAGACCAAAGCCACACTGAGCAGCAACAGCGCCGTTGACACAACTTTAAGAAACCCGCGCACCCGCACCATTATAATTTGCGCTTTCCATTGCAATTGCAGCGGAGAGGAGAAAGCAACTTGAGATTTATCCTAGGCGTAATCATTGGAGTGCTTCTGGTGGTGGGCGGAGCTTATTCCTATTTCGTGAGTGGCAATGCTCCGGTGGCAACGACGGATGGCACCATGCCATTTGAGCGGATGCTGGCGGGAAAGGCATTGCACGCGCGCATCGATAAGGAAATGCCGAAGACAGTGCCCATTGCGGCGGATGAGGCTGCCTTCATGGCTGGCGCCGCCATCTACCGCGAGCATTGCGAGGTTTGTCATGGGTTCCCAGGGGCGGAGCAAAGCGCGATCGCCAAAGGGATGTTCCCGAAGCCGCCGCACCTTTTTCGCGGCAAGGGTGTCACCGATGATGAACCCGGCGAGACCTACTGGAAAATCGCCAACGGCATCCGCCTGAGCGGCATGCCCGGCTTCAAGGCGACTCTGACGGAAACTCAGATGTGGCAAGCAAGCGTGCTTCTCGCCAACGCCGACAAGATCTCAGATGCCGTGAAGCAGCAGCTCGCGCCGCCGCCGATGCCTGCCCCCTTGATGCCGCAGAAAAAGAAATAAGAACCTCAGGCGGAGCAAGCCCCGGATGTGATTTCAATCACATTCAACGGTGATCGTCTCCCTAAAACGCCGTTCTCTGTGCCTGGACAATGGCTTTTACGAAACCGCTGCACGTAGGAATTCAATGTGGCACCTGCTACCCTCAGTTCTGTGAGACTTGGTAAATCAGTCCGCCATGCCGGACGGGCTCTCGATTCTTTTTTTGCTCCCCATGCCGTTGCCGTGGTCGGCGGCACGGACAAGAATGGAAGCGTCGGCCGCACGGTTCTGCTGAACCTGCTCAAGGGGCCTTATCAGGACAAAGTCTGCGTGGTGAACCCCAAGCGCAAGGAGGTTCTTGGCGCGCCGTCATTCCAGACGGTCAGCCAGATTCCGCATCCTATTGACCTAGCGGTCATCATCACCCCGGCGACAACGGTCCCAGACATCATCTCGGAATGCGTGGACTTCGGGGTGAAGTCGGCTGTGGTGATTTCTGCTGGTTTCCGCGAGCGCGGCGCTCACGGGGTCGAGCTGGAGAACCGAATCAAAGCCGAGCTTCGCCGAGGATCCATGCGCATCATCGGCCCGAACTGCCTCGGCATCATGAACCCGTTAGTCGGCCTCGACGCGACGTTTGCGCGGGGCACGCCAAAAGGCGGAAACGTAGCGTTCCTGAGCCAGAGTGGCGCGTTGCTCACCGCAATCCTGGATTGGGCAATTCCCCAGGAAGTTGGCTTCAGCGGTATCGTATCCACCGGCTCCATGCTCGATGTGGGCTGGGGCGATCTGATCAGCCACTACGGCGAGGACCCCAACACCCACAGCATTCTGATCTACATGGAATCGGTCGGCGATGCCAGGTCATTTCTTTCCGCTGCGCGCGCAGTTGCGCTGACCAAGCCGATCATTGTCATCAAAGCCGGCCGCTCCGAGGCTGCCTCGAAGGCCGCGGCGTCGCACACCGGCGCACTGACGGGCAGCGACGAGGTGCTCGACGCCGCCTTCCGCCGCTCCGGAGTTCTGCGCGTGCAAAACATCTCCGATCTGTTCTACATGGCGGACGTGTTCAGCAAACAGATGCGGCCCAAGGGTCCGCGGCTCACGATTGTGACCAATGCCGGCGGCCCGGCCGTGCTCGCGACGGACGCACTGGTTGCCCTGAGCGGAGAACTTGCCCCTCTCACAAATACCACCATGAACCAGTTGAACGAGATTCTCCCGGCGCATTGGAGCCATGGCAACCCCATTGATATTCTCGGCGATGCTGAACCGGAGCGCTACGCGAAGGCGCTCGAAATCGCGGCCAAGGATCCGACGAGTGACGGATTGATGGTGGTGATGTCGCCGCAGGGAATGACCAATCCGGCAGAAGTGGCTGCCCAGATCGCACCTTACGCGCACGGGGATAAGCCCATCCTGGCCAGCTTAATGGGTGGCGAAAGCATCGAGTCGGCAAAGCCGGTGCTGAGCGGCGCCGGCATACCGCTGTTCTCTTATCCCGACACGGCGGCGCGCGTGTTCAGCAACATGTGGCGTTACAGCTACAACCTTCGCGGGCTGTACGAGACGCCGACTTCGGCCGTCAGCGGGGAAGAAACCATCTTGCGGAGCAGAGCCGCAGAAATCATTGCTGCCGCGCGTAAGCATGGACAAATCCTGCTGAACGAATACCAGTCTAAGCAGCTGCTCGCGACCTACGGCATTCCGGTGGTGGATACCCGGATTGCCCGCACGGAAGACGAGGCTGTTCGCCAGGCATGCAGCACCGGGTTCCCGGTTGTGCTGAAGCTCTTCTCGGAGACGATCACGCACAAGACCGATGTGGGCGGCGTGAAACTCAACCTGCCAGATTTGCAGACTGTACGGAGCGCGTTTCAAGATATCAAGAACTCGGTTTCTCAGAAGGCCGGAGCCGAGCACTTCAACGGCGTCACGGTTCAGCCTATGGCGCGTACCGATGGCTACGAGATCATCCTCGGTAGCAGCGTAGATCCGCAGTTTGGGCCGGTCATCCTGTTCGGTTCCGGCGGCCAGTTGGTCGAGGTTTACAAAGATCGGGCGCTCGCCCTTCCTCCTCTGAACACCACCTTGGCAAAGCTCATGATGGAGCAGACCAAGATCTTTCAAGCTTTGCGAGGTGTTCGCGGGCGCAAGCCTGTAAACATCGAAGAGCTCGAGAAGTTGCTCGTCCGTTTCAGCCAATTGGTGGTTGAGCAGCCCTGGATTGCGGAAATCGATATCAATCCGCTGCTGGCGTCCGCGGAAGGATTCCTGGCTCTCGATGCCCGCGTCGTGCTGCACAAGAACAATCTTCCTGAGGATCAACTGCCAAAGGCAGCCATCCGGCCTTACCCGGTGCAGTATGTCTGGGACTGGGCGATGAAAGGCGGAAGCCCAGTTACGATCCGCCCCATTCGGCCCGAGGACGAGCCTCTCATGGTGACCTTTCACGAGAAGCTCTCAGACCGCAGTGTCTATCTGCGCTATTTCGGTACGCTCAGTCTGAAGACCCGGATTGCACATGAACGTCTGGTGCGAATCTGTTTCGGTGACTACGACCGTGAATTGGCGTTGATCGCTGAGGTTGAGGGAGCCGGCGGTCGGGAAATCATTGGTGTCGGCCGCATGAACCGTATCCCGGGCACGGATGAAGCCGACGTTGCCATCCTGGTGGCGGATGCGTATCAGAACCGTGGGCTTGGTGCGGAACTTCTGCGCCGCGTGATCCACGTCGCAAAGCAAGAGGGCGTGCAGGCTGTTTCGGCCGATATGATGCCCGATAACATCTCCATGCGAGCGATCTGTAAGCACTTGGGCTTCGAGGTCGAGATGCAGGATAGCTTCTCCGCTCTCCACGCTCGGCTGGAGATTTAGTTTGCCTGGAGAGGGCATTGAGGGCGCTGCTGCCATCGGTTGGGAAGTTAGGAGGCGAGGAAGCTGAGTGCTTGCGGCTCACGATCAGCGACAGCTTTCCTGCAACCATGGTCCTGCGGCTGCATCTTTTAATGTAGACCGGGGGAACTCGAGAGACAGACGTCGAAGGATCGTCTAGTTATGGACGCACTCTTCCTGCACCGCATCCATTTCGGATTCACGATCACGTTCCATTATCTGTTCCCCCAGTTGACCATGGGGCTTGCGCTCGTGATGGTCGCAATGAAGACGGTCGCTCTCGCAACCGGGAATGAACGCTACAACGAGGCTGCGCGCTTCTGGGCAAAGGTTTTCGCGATCAATTTCCTGCTCGGGGTGGTGACCGGAATTCCAATGGAATTTCAGTTTGGAACCAATTGGTCGCAATTCTCCCGCATCACCGGTGGTGTCATCGGCCAACCACTCGCCATGGAAGGTGTTTTCGCATTTTTCCTGGAGTCCGCCTTTCTGGGACTTTTTCTGTTTGGTGAAAAACGGCTCTCGCCTCTCGGCCATTGGGGATCGGCAGTGATGGTCTGGCTCGGCTCCTGGATTTCAGGGTTCTTCATCATCGTGACCAACGCCTGGATGCAGCATCCGGTGGCCTACCGGGTGTTGCCGAACGGCACCTATGAAGTGACTAGCTTTTGGCAGTTCTTCTTGAATCCGTGGGCATGGCTCGAGTATGCCCACAACATGTCGGGCGCCGTGATCACCGGAACGTTTGTGGTGTGCGCGGTGGGAGCGTTATATCTGCTCGAGAACAAGTTTGTCGAGCACGCAAAAATCTTTCTACGCGTGGGCGTGATCCTTGGGTGTATTGCCTGCGTCACGCAGATTTTCCCAACCGGCGATCTTCACGGCCGCTATATGGCCAAGCACCAGCCGGCAGCCGTTGCCGGCATGGAGGGACTGTTTCATTCGCAGCCGGGCGCCCCGATTGTTCTCATGGGGCAGATCGATGAAGAAAAGCAAACCATCGATAATCCGCTGGCTGCGAATGGCGTTTTGAGCTTCCTTCTGTACGGGACTAGAGCCGCCGAAGTGCAGGGCCTCGACAAAATCCCACGGGAGAATTGGCCTCAACCCCTGCCGCTGCTCTACTACGCGTATCACATCATGGCCGGCCTAGGCACATACTTCGTGCTGCTGATGGCAGTGAGTGCCTTCCTGCTGTGGCGGGGAAAGCTCTTTACCGCGCGCTGGGCCCTGTGGCCCCTCATGCTCAGCTTCCCGTTACCCTACATTGCGAATACCGCAGGCTGGATGACCGCTGAAATCGGGCGGCAACCCTGGGTGGTTTACGGCTTGATGCGCACTTCCCAGGGGTACTCCAAGTATGTGTCGGCTGGCAGTGGGCTCTTCACCCTGCTTGGCTTCATGGGCATGTACACCGTGCTGAGCATCCTCTTCATCGTCCTGGTGTACCGCATCATCGATCAAGGCCCGGATCTTTCCTCGGTCGCGCCTGACCCCCAGACAGCTATGGCGAAAGCGTGAGGTGTTTTCGAATGGGATTTATTTGGTTCTGGCTGGTTGCAAGCATGATCGTGACCTATGTCCTGCTGGACGGCTTCGACCTGGGGGTCGGCATCCTGCATCCTTTTATCGCCAAGACCGAGGAAGAACGAACCATCTCCGTGCGCTCGATCGGCCCAGTGTGGGATGGCAACGAGGTATGGCTGATTGCCGGCGGCGGCACGCTGTATTTTGCTTTCCCGCTCCTTTACGCCTCTGCGTTCAGCGGTTTTTACCTGGCGCTGATGGTAGTGCTCTGGCTGCTGATCATCCGCGGGGTCAGCATCGAACTGCGATCACAGATTCCTATGGCGGTGTGGCGCACGTTTTTTGATGGAATGTTCTGTTTTTCTAGTGCTTTGCTGGCGATTTTCTTTGGTGCGGCGCTGGCGAATGTGATTCGAGGCGTTCCACTCAACTCCGAAGGCTACTTCTTTCTTCCCCTCTGGACCAACTGGCTTCCGGGCGTAGATCCGGGAATTCTCGACTGGTACACGGTTTTAGGGGGCGTGATCGCATTGGTCGCCTTGGCCGCTCATGGCGCCCTGTATCTGGCGGTAAAGACCGAGGGAAACCTCCAGGCAAGGGCACGAATGGTTGCCCAGCGTGGCTGGGCGGCGCTCGCCGCCTTGACTCTCATCAGCCTTCCCGCCTCGATGCTGGTTCGCAAAGACATGCTCAATAACTACCGCGCATTCCCACTAGCCTTTGCCATTCCCGTGATTGTCTTACTGGCGCTTGGCGGAATGATCTTCTTCTCTCGGAAAGGAGAGGACCGCAAAGCATTCGCATCCTCGTGCGTGTACCTCGCGATCATGCTGGTCGGAGCCGCGGTTGGGCTCTATCCCCGGCTGCTGCCCTCGAGCAACGATCCTGCGATGGACATCACTGTGGCAAACGCTATCTCCGGACCCCACACTTTGCAGGTGGGGCTGATTTGGTGGTTGTTGGGGATTTCGCTAGCGCTCATTTACTTCGTGTTCGTGTACCGCATGTTCCGAGGCAAAGTATCCGCGGGGGGTGAAGGCTACGGCCATTGACCGCTAAACGCCTGTATCATTTGTGGAACAACGATTGTGCTCCCGCAAGGATGCGAGGGGCTCGCGTTTCTTTCTTTACGGTTTGGGATATAATCCCCAGTTTGCTTGCGGCCGCTGATTCTCGATCTTTCGACTGCGGGGGCGATTGACTACCAAGGATAAGAAGGGAAAAGAGAAGGCGGTTACCCTCAAGGCAGTCGCAGCGCACGTGGGACTTTCAGCAGGCACCGTCTCATCCGTGCTCAATGACGCTCCGTCTGCCAAACATATCCCATTGCAGACGCGGCAGCGGATCCTCACCGCCGCACGTCAGCTTGATTATCGTCCCAACTTCTTCGCCCGTTCGCTACGCAAGCGCCGTACCCACACGATTGGAGTCATTGCTGAAGCCATCGGAGAACCCTACGGCTCGGGAGTCATTGCCGGAATCGAAAGCGGTGTGCGTCAAAAGGCGTACTTTTTTCTGACAGGCGTTCATCACCACGATCGTGAGCTCTTCGAGCGATACTCGCGCCTGCTTTTGCAGCGCGGCGCCGAAGGCATCATCACGGTGGATTACAACATGCCGCAATCCATGCCGGTGCCGGTCGTTGCCATTCCCGGACACACCGAGAACGAGGGCGTCACCAACGTCGTGCTCGATCACCGCCACGCCGCGGAACTGGCTCTGAAGCATCTGCAGGGGCTGGGGCACACCAAAATTGCGGTCTTCCGCGGATATGAGCAGAGCGCGGACGCAGCCTACCGATGGAATGCGATCAGTGAAGTTGCCCGAGAACTGGGGATTCCCATCGAGCCGGAACTGGTGGTGCGCCTTGATTCCAGGGACGCCACTCCGAATCTTGGCTATCCTTATGCCAAGCAGTTGCTCGATCGCAAGAAGCCTTTCACCGCCCTGCTCGCTTACAACGATATCTCCGCTATTGGCGCCATCCGAGCATTCGAGGAAGCCGGCCTTAAAGTCCCGGGCGATGTTTCTGTTATTGGATTCGACGATGTGCCCGCAGCCGCGTTCAACCATCCCAGCTTGACTACAGTGCGGCAGCCTCTGCACCGCATGGGAGAGCTTGCGGTCGAAGTACTGATTTCAAGGATCGAAGACAAGGGCGCGCCCCAGCGTGAAGTCGCAGTTCAGCCGGAGATTATCGTACGGGAATCCACAGCTCGCGCGTCCTCAGGAACACATTGACCAGCAAGCGCAGATACAGCAATCACTGTATTGAATCGAGCTGATCTTCTGTAACATTCTGGTTAGAAGTGGGTTTAGCGTCGTGTGGAGACGCCCGTGCTCGCCGCCGCAATGGAAAGAAAAGCCGCCACCGTCCTTTGTATCGATGACGAGCAGACTGCGTTGCAGCTGCGGCAGACCGTATTGGAATCAGCAGGCTATCGCGTGCTCACCGCGAAATCCGGGGCTCTCGGGATTCAGTCGTTCAAATCAGAACCTGTGCATGCCGTCGTTCTCGATTACTGGATGGCCGACATGAATGGCATGCAGGTCGCCAGGGAGATCCGCAAGCTGAACCCGTCCATTCCCATCATTATCCTGTCCGCATACGGAGAACTGCTCGACGAGAGTCTTGGCATCGCGGATCTCTGGATCCGCAAAGGCGAAGAAGACCCACAGTATCTCATCGCACGCCTGGACGAGTTGCTTAAGAACCGTTCCGTCTCCCGAGTCTAGCGCTCCCCCGCGGCTTACAATTCTGGTGTGCCGGAACTGGTCTTCTTTGTTGGAAAGGGTGGGGTGGGCAAGACGACGCTGTCTGCCGCCTACGCCGTGCGTGCTGCTGCCCGTCTTCCCAACGGAAAAGTCCTCCTGGTTTCTACCGATCCCGCGCACTCCCTCTCCGATGTACTCGAACGCCCGATTGGCAGTACTCCGAAACCGATCAGGGTTCGGGCCCGGCAGAATCTTTTCGCGTGGGAAATTGATTCCGAGCGCCTGTTCCGCAGCTTTGTTGATGCGAACAAACACCAATTGGTCGAGACCGTCGAGCGCGGCTCTATGTTTAGCGCGGATGAGATTTCATCCTTGCTCGAATCGGCTTTGCCGGGCATGTCAGAAATGGGCGCGCTGCTGGCAATACATGGCGCGATCCACTCTGCGAAATACCAGATCATCGTTGTTGATACGGCACCGTTCGGGCATACCCTTCGCTTGTTTGGTCTTCCAGAGCAATTTGAAAAACTGCTGAATGTTCTCCAAACCGCAGCGGAGCGGGATCAAGTGCTGGCGCAACATTTTGGCGGGGCACTAGCAGCGCAGAAAGACACTTTCGTTCGCAGATGGCGGGAGAAGCTGCAGGAGATCAGAAACGCTTTTGAAGCTGCGCGGCTGTTTCTGGTGACGACCGCCGAAGGGTTTGCCCTGAATGAGTCTTTGCGCTGCGTGCGTCAACTGGAGCTTGCCGATCCCCCGATGCGGCTAAGCGCTATTGTTCTGAACCGCATCATTCAAAACCCAGGCTGCTGTGCACGCTGCTTGGAGAATGTGAAAGCCACAAAGAGCACCCAGCGTCGCCTTCGCCAGCGATATCGGGAGGCGGAACTTTTCTTTGCCGCCGATCCCGGCTTCCCAATTGTCGGGGTGCAGCTACTGAAGCAATTGGCCGACACGGTTTTTGGAAAAAAGCAGGTTCAGTGGCGAAGCCCCAAGATTCCCCCCCGAGGTCAAGGGCCACGTCTTCGTCGAGTGGCATGGCCCAGCCTTTCGGCTCCCCTTACGTTTATTCTCGGGAAAGGTGGCGTGGGCAAGACCACGGTCTCAGCGGCCTTGGCGCTTCACTCGCGGGAAGCTTCAGGCGGGGACGTTGAAGTATGTTCGGTTGATCCTGCTCCATCGCTCACCGATGTCTTCCAGGCGGAGGTAACTGCTATCCCCCGACCAGTTTTGGGCGATTCAGGTCTGCGCGCCTCGCAGCTCAATTCCCTGGCGCTCTACAAGTCCTGGGTGGAAGAGTTGCGGGATGAGATCGAGTCGGCAACATCGCTCCCCCGTTCTGGCATTCAAGTCGATCTCTCCTATGACAGGCGGCTGTTTTCCGAACTGTTAGAGATTGTTCCGCCCGGCCTGGACGAAGTCCTGGCCATCTTTCGCATCATCGAGCTGCAGCAGGATACGCGGAGGGTGATCATCGACATGGCGCCGACCGGTCATGCACTCGAATTGCTGCGAACCCCAGAGCGGATCCTGGTTTGGTCGCGCCTGTTGTTGAAAAGCCTGGCATCGCACCGTAAACTAGCGCTGGCCCGCGAGGCTGCCGTCAAAATCGCGGAGCTGGAAGTGAACGCGCGCGAACTTTCGCGTGCCCTTAAGAGTGCGAACGCCGGCTCATACATCGTAATGTTGCCTGAACCTCTTCCGGATCGTGAAACGGAGCGGTTGCTGGGGGAACTTCGCGAGCTTGGGATCAAGCCCGCAGCTATATTCGTGAACCGGGTATTCTCGTTGGAGGCCCCGCTCGAATGTTCCCGACAAGCGCGGGGTTCGCCTGGCCAGATGGCAGCTCTCCCCGCCTCTCGAAAGAGGGGGAAGGAAGGGGAGGCATGCCCGCGCTGCCAGAATGCCGCCAGGTGGCAGTGGCAAGTGCTCTCCAGGCTCAAGAAGAAGCTGGGGGCCGACTCTGTTTATGTGATTTCGGATTTTGGCCACGGGCCTGCAGGAAGGCGCGGCCTGCTTCACGTCACCCGAAACTTATGGCAACTCAGCTGAAGCCGACCGATCGACGGGTTCTCTACCTTTATGGCGTAACCCGATCCCAGCCCGCAAAATCGGTGCGGCTGATGGGCGTCGACCTTGAGAGCCCGGTTGAAGCAATCGAGTGCGAGGCCGTTATCTGCTGGCTGAGCCGAGTATCTGCGGATGAGTTTGAAGACTCACTCACGAAGAACATGGAAAATCTGGATTGGCTTGCCTCGGCCAGCGTTGCTCATCAGAGAGCCGTCGGCGGCATCGCGCAACACGCGGACATCCTTCCGGCGAGGTTCGGCACGGTATTTCGCGATGAAAACTCTCTGCGCGCTCACATTCGACAACACCTCCGCGGAATGGAAAGGAACTTCCTGCGCGTCAAGGACGCTGAGGAGTGGGGAATTAAGATTTTCGCGATCGCCCCGGTGGCGGCCTCCGGTCCCAAGGCCCGCACCGGCAGGGAGTATCTCCAGGCCAAGGCGGCGCAGCTGCCGCGGAAAAAACCAGCGGGAATACCGGAACCCGAATTGACAGAATTTCAATCCGCGATCCAGGGCATTGCCGAGGCGAGCGCTCCCCCAGGCCGCATCAGCGGAGGCCAGCGCGGTTTGCTGTTCCAGACGTCATTGCTGGTAAAACGAAACAATCTTTCTCGTCTAGAATCGGTTTTAAGAAAGTTCTCACGCAAATGGGCAAGCTCCCGGCGCATCGAAAAGAGCGGGCCTTGGCCGCCCTATTCATTTGTCTCCCAGGACCCCGATTCCCTATGAGCGCACCCGGAACAATGGTCTTCGCCGACACGAACGAAGGCGAACACCTCGCACTGCTTGACATTCTCGATCACGTCTTGAATCAGGGCGTCATCCTGCGGGGGAATTTAGTGATTTCGCTGGCCGGGGTCGACCTTGTGTATGTGGGTCTCGACGTCATTCTCACTTCTATTGAAACCGCGATGCGGTACATCCACGCCAGTTCCGGTGTTCCCGAAAAAACCCCCTGACCATGTCGATCCTCCTGTACTGCGTTACGGAAAGAACTGAGCTGCCAAACCTTGGCTCTGGAGTTGCTGATCTTCCCGTCCTGTCGGTTGAACACGGGGAGCTTGCCGTGCTTTTCTCTCCCGACGCATGGGCAGAAGGTTGGACAGGTGCGCCACTCAAGCAGTCCGCTCGCCAGTTTCATCAGGTCTTGCATCGCGTCTTCGAATCGCGGGCGATTATCCCGTTTCGCTTCCCGACCCTGATGCAGGAGGCGCAGGAACTTGCTACGCATATGCGCGCCAACGTCCCTGAATATATGGCTCAGCTGCAGAAGTTCCGCAGCTCGGTGCAGATGGATATCTCGATCGCCTATTCGGATTCTGCTCGGGCGAGCGGCCAAGCTTCCGGAGCGGAATACTTGCGCGACCGCCGGAAACGATCGGAAGAACTCGATCGGATCGCAAACCAGCTTTACACTTATGCCGATTCCGTACCCAGAGATTGGCGAACCAGACCGGCCCAGCACGGGCTCAAGATTTTTGCCCTGCTTGATCGGGATTCGGTCGAGGCGTTCAATAGGAATCTTCAGCGGTTCGCGGTCCCGGCAGGTCTGAGTATTCGCATCAGCGGCCCCTGGCCAGTAACCGCATTTCTCGAACTTAGGCAACACGACTGAATTCGATGCCAGAATCCGATCCCCAGCTCGCGAATGGCGTGAATGTCCAGGATGCCACACCCGGCACTGGATCCCGCATTGATTGCTCGCCAGAGAACATTGAACAGGGACTAGCCAAACTGGTGCTGGGTTTGATTGAGCTCTTGCGGCAATTGCTCGAACGCCAGGCAATTCGGCGAATGCAAGGCGGCTCGCTGACCGACCAGCAGGTCGAGGAGATGGGAGAGGCTCTCATGAAGCTTGAGAGCAAGATCCACGAACTTGCGGACCACTTTGGCTTGACCCCAGCCGATTTGAATCTGGATCTAGGCCCGCTGGGAAATCTGCTCGAAAAGTAGAATGGGCACGTCATTCGGTGAACTCCAAGTTTTCCCCAAACTGAAAACGCTGACGCGGTACCATACTTGGTCCATCTTCGGTTCTCGAGGCCTACATGCGAAATTTTATTCTGTTCGTTCTCCTGGTTTCCATCCCAGCTGCTGGCCAATCCAATTCGTCTCTCGCGACCCAGCGCGCAAAACATCTGCGGCGCGGGATCAATCTCAGCGAATGGTTTGCACAAGTGTACGATCCGAAAGGCTACACGAAGGAACACCTGGTCGGCTGGATCACCGCCGAAGACATCGCCCTGATCCAATCCATGGGCTTCGATCACGTGCGCCTGAGCATTAATCCCGAGCCCATGATGCACCACAACATGGCCGACCAGATTCCTCGCGAATATCTCGGCTATCTTGATTTGGCCGTGAAGATGATTCTGGATCACCGGCTGGCCGTGATTCTCGACATGCATCCGGACAGCGATTTCAAAGCAAAACTCGTCCAGCGCGACGACCAAGTAGAGCAGTTCTCCGATTTCTGGCGTGCGCTGGCGCGTCACTACTCAAGCTATGATCCCGAGATGGTGTATTTCGAGGTCTTAAATGAACCCGAATTCCGCGATCGTTATCGCTGGGCCGGGGTGCAGGCCAAACTCGCTGCCGCCATTCGTGACGGCGCGCCACACCACACCATCATCGCCGGAGGAGCCAACTGGTCAAACGTCGACAATTTGTTGGCGATGACGCCGCTTTCCGACCCCAATGTGATTTACAACTTCCACTACTACGATCCCCATACCTTCACGCATCAGGGAGCCACTTGGGGAGAGAACTACTGGCACTTCGAAACCAAGTTGGCCTACCCGGCGGAAATGAGCAACGTAGGGAAGGTGGCTGGTGAGCAACCCGATCCCTTGAACCGCCTAACCGTACTGCGCTACGGTCTGGACCAGTGGAACGCGAACCGCATCGCGGTCGAGATCGGCCAGGCAGCCGAATGGGCGAGGCGCTGGAACGTTCCGCTCACTTGTAACGAGTTTGGGGTCTTTCGTCGCTACTCCGATCCACAAGATCGGGCTCGCTGGCTGCATGACGTTCGCACCACACTCGAACACTATGGCATCGGATGGAACATGTGGGATTACGGAGCTCGCGGCAATGGTGAAGGGTTCGGGGTGGTGAACGGCCCCAGTCAGGGGCCAAATACTCCGGATGGGGTGACGCTGCAAGCGCTTGGCCTGAAGTAGGAAGCTCGGTTTGTCATCCTGCGTCTTCGCCCGCCCGAGCACCGAAGTCCCGATGCAAAAAGGTCGAAAGAAAAGCTGACCTGAAATTCAGGCTAGTCAATTGCTTTGATCTGCCGCGTCCGCATCGCGCGCTTGCGCTCCAGCAACATATCCAGAGCTTGTTTGGTATCCGTCGACAGGTGATAGGACTCCTGGTCGTTCGGATACCGCCGCGAAATCACATCGGCCCGAAATCCCTGGACGGCGTGCGTAATTTCGGCAGCCGCGTCGCCGTAGCGCCGAACAAATTTTGGCGACGGCCCAAAGGTCAGGTTGAGAATGTCGTGAAACACCAAAACCTGTCCATCGCAATGGGGGCCAGCGCCGATGCCAATGGTTGGAGTGCTTACCTCGTTGGTGATCATATCTGCAACTTCGCGCGGAATGCCTTCGAGAATCAAGCAAGAAACCCCCGCCTCATCAAGAGCGACGGCATCGCGCATGAGATGCTCGATCTCCGAAAGAGATTTCCCCTGCACCTTGAACCCGCCCATGCGGTTCAGGGACTGCGGCGTGAGTCCGATGTGCCCTGCGACCGGGATCTCGGCGTCGATGATCTTGCGGATGAGCGGCACACGCTTTTCGCCACCTTCGATCTTCACGATCTCCGCTCCGCCTTCTTTCACAAAGCGAGTCGCGTTGCGGCGCGCCTCCTTGGCACTGAGGTGGTAGGAGCCATAGGGCATGTCCGCCATGAGCAGGGCGTTCTGAACACCGCGGCGCACAGCCTTCAAGTGGTGCAGCATCTCGTCCACCGTGACCGAAAGCGTATGTTCGTGCCCGAGCATGGTCATGGCCAAGGAATCGCCCACCAGCACGATATCGATTCCGGCTTGATCGACCAGGCGGGCGCTTGAGTAATCGTAGGCGGTTAAGCAGGTGATGGGTTCGTGCTGGAACTTCCGGTCGCGAAGAGATGTAACGGTGATTTTCTGGCGCGGAGCGCCAATCGGAGTGAGACTCACGACTTCCTCCAGTGCCCCTCCGCAACCTGGCGGATAGAGCCTGTGCAGCGGTTTGGTGCCCGCTCAGGTCATTCTAGCCTTCGACCTGATCCCAGTCGAGGGGATTCTTGCGATCGCCAGGAATGGAGATTCCTCGGAAATTCGAAGATGGGGAGACACCCCGCAACCCGCCCGATGTCACGCCACCACCCCGGGGAAGGCGGCAAATCGATCCTCGGAAGAGATGCGACGTGAGAGCTGAAAAGCTTTACGCGCTTGCCGCTTCCTGGCTCCCGAGGGGTAGGAAGTATTGCGTTCCCTTGATGGGCGCGGAGACTTTGCGAAGCAATTCCTGCAGATCCTCGTTGCGCTCTACGAAGTCGATCTCCGAGGTGTTCACGATAAGCAGGTCGGACGAAGTGTAGTGAAAGAAGAAATGCTCGTAGGCTTTGACCACTTCTTCGAGGTAGTCCTCGCTGATCGCCTTTTCTCCCGGCGCATTCTTCTTTTTTAACCGCTTCTTCAACACCTCGGGCGTAGCTTGCAGGTAAATCACCAAGTCAGGTGTAGGCAGCTGCTCGCGGAAGTAGTTGTAGTAGCGATTGTAGGTCTCGAGCTCCTGATCGCTGAGGTTCAAGCAAGCGAAGAGTTTGTCCTTTTCGAAGATGAAATCGGAAATGACCACCTTCTGCGAACGAGGGCCGAGATCAAGGGCTTGCAGCTGTTCGAATCGCCGGATCATGAATGCAAACTGTGCCTGAAATGCGGCACCGCGCTCGCCATCGTAGAACGCGCGCAGCAGTGATAATTGTTCGGGATCGGTAACCCGTTGGGCATTCAGCCGGTCAGCGAGAATGGTCGCCAGCGTGCTCTTGCCGACTCGAATAGGACCTTCGACTGCGATGTAGCGGGGAAGATCAAAAAGCTTAGCCATGAATGTGAGTGCGAAGGAAGATCACTCTCGAGAATATCCCGAGTGGCAAGCCCGCGCAATTGAGGAAGAAGTTAACAGGCAACGGCTAGAGGTTCGACTGCCACCCGCGGGCCGCTTCTTCTAGAATCTGACCATGTTCTTTTCCGCACTGACGGTTGCTGCCGCCGCGGTTGCTGCTGGGTACCATTCGATGGCCCCCAGAAGTCAATGGTTCGGACGCGCATTCTGCTCTCTTCCGAAGGGAACGAAGCAGATCGGTCTCACCTTCGACGATGGTCCAAACGACCCAGACACCTGCAGGCTGCTCGATGTCCTTTCGAAGCACAACGTTCCTGCAACCTTTTTCATGATCGGCCGCTACGTGCGGCAACGTCCCGACATCGCACTGCAGGTCAAGGATCGGGGACACGTGGTCGCCAATCATACCTTCACTCATCCTTACTTGAGCTTGGAGCCACTCGGGAAGGTCGCCACCGAACTTGAGCAATGCCGCGATGCCCTCACTTGTGCAGTCGGGGAACACTCAAATTTGTTCCGCCCGCCCTGGGGGGCGCGCCGGCCCGGAGTCTTGCGCACCGCCCGGCGCCTGGGTCTTGAGCCCATCATGTGGAGCGTGACCGGATTTGACTGGAAAGCTCCCTCCGCGGAATACATTGAGAAGAAAGTTACCCGGCAGGTTCGCGGAGGCGACGTGATTCTGCTCCACGACGGCGGCCATAGGGCTTTTGGCACCGACCGTTCTTGCACGGTCAGAGCCGTTGAGGCGCTGCTTCAGCTCTACAAGGCCGAAGGTTACGAATTTGTGACCATCCCATCCATGATGAGCCGGTTGCAACCTCCCTCCTCGCCATCTCCGCAGAAAGCTGTCACCGGGGCTTAGCGCCGGGGGCAGATCAGTTTTCCTGCCCAGGAGGAGCGAGGACGCCGGAACGCCCGGTGCTAAACTGACGAGTCTCCGCGGAGCGTTCGTGATCAATCCTGTCCTCCTCATTCACGGCGGTGCCTGGGCCATTCCTGACGAACTCGTCGAAGCGCACTTGGAGGGCGTGAACAGCGCCGTCAACGCAGGATGGGGTGTGCTCGAGAAAGGAGGCTCAGCTGTCGACGCCGTCGAAGAAGCCGTGTCGGTCATGGAAGACGACGAGGCATTCGATGCCGGTCGCGGCAGTTTCCTCAATCGTGAAGGCAGGGTTCAACTCGACGCCCTGATCATGGATGGCGCTAGTCTCCGGGCCGGCGGCGTGGGGTGCGTCGAACATATTGCCAATCCCATCCGCGCAGCCCGCAAAGTGCTCAGCGAGAGCCCCCATGTTTACTTTGTGGCCGAAGGAGCCGAGCGCTTTGCCCAGGAGCACGGTATCCCGCTTTGCAGAAACGAAGAGCTCATCATTCCGCGCGAGGTTGAGCGGCTGCGCGCATATCAGGCGAACGCCGACGCGCACAAACAGGATCTGTTTTCCTCGCACACAATCTCCCACGATACCGTGGGTGCCGTCGCTCTCGACGTCCAGGGCAACATCGCTGCTGCAACTTCCACTGGAGGTACCCTCAACAAAGCTCCCGGCCGACTTGGAGACTCCTCCCTGATCGGTTGCGGCTGCTATGCCGACAACGCCAGCGCGGCTGCCTCCACTACCGGATGGGGAGAGCCAATTATGAAGCTGGTGCTCGCAAAATGGGCGGCGGATCGCGTCGCCTCGGGCAACCTTCCGCAGTGGGTTGCCGCTGAGGCCATGACCTACCTCAAAGAGCGTCTCAACGGACATGGCGGCATCATTTTGCTCGATGCCCGCGGCCAGTTTGGAATCGCGCACAACACGCCCCGCATGGCCTGGGCACGTAAGACACGCCAGGGGGTTGACTCCGGGGTGGTGCGTTCCTGACAACCGCGGTGTCATGGAGCTAAACAGTGCCGTAACGTTCTTGCTTGCTTTCCCACTATAAAGTGATGTAAAACCCTGCGGAATCCTTCGCTTCCTGAAAATACGCTTCACCAACTCCGAGCATGAACCTATTTTCTTGCTCGGATATCTCCTTGCACGGAGAAGCTATATGCAAATTCAGAGACTCAGCCTGGTTATGATCATCGCTCTCCTGCTTCCTTCGCTGGTCATAGCCCAGGGTGTCGCCACCGGCGATCTGCACGTGAAAGTCACCGACCCCCAGGGGCAGGCTGTCGCGAATGCCACGGTTGTGGCGCGGGATCAGGCAAAGGGAGTCGAGCGTGCTGCTTCCCCGGGTGCCAGTGGCGAGTATGATCTCGTCGCATTGCCGCCCTCCTCTTACAGCATCGTCGTCAACGCCGCAGGTTTTGCCACAGCCGCGTTGCAGGATGTTGTCGTCACCGTCGGGGGCTCGGCCAATCTGCCCATCACTCTCGCCATTCAGGGAACCAAGGAAACCGTTACCGTGAGTTCGGCAGCGGCGTTGATCGAGACGACTCGCAGTTCCACCACCGATCTGGTGGATGAAAAGCGCATCGACAATCTTCCCATCAATGGACGCAACTACATCAACTTCACTTTGACGGATTCGCAGGTGCTGCGCGATGCCGCGCCCAATACGGGTGCCGCCCCCACTTCCGGTCTGAATATGAGCGGCCAGCGTGCGCGTTCGAACCTGGTAAACGTGGACGGGGCCGACGCCACCGACAACTCCATCAACGGTGTGCGCTCTACGGTGTCGCAGGAAGCCGTGCAGGAGTTCCAGATCATCACCAACAGTTACTCACCCGAATATGGCCGCGCTGCCGGTGGTGTGGTGAACATCGTGACTCGCTCCGGCGGAAACGGCTTTCACGGCGACGTCTTCGGATTTCTCCGCAATCGCGCTTTCCAGGCCGTGAACCCGTTCAGCACGGAACAGGACCCCGCTTACACACGCGTCCAGGCGGGTGCGGCTTTCGGCGGGGCCATAAAGAAAGACAAGACCTTTTACTATTTCTCCTATGAGGTGACGCGCCGGCACGAGACCGGCTTTTCGAGCATCGGCGCAAACGGCTTCGATCTGACTCCGTTTGACACCGGCCAAATTGGCATGCCATTTGGGGTTCTGCGGCTTACCCAACAGCAGATCGGATTCTTTACGGATTCACAGAATCTTGGCAAGGTTCAGAGTTGCCCGATTCCTCTTGCGACAGTGTGTCCATTCACAGCATCGTTCTTCAACTACGCGGTTTTGGCCGGAGCCTCCTCGGGACAGGCGATCGACGGAACTTGGCCAACCGCCCTGGTTCAGGGAATCAGTGGTGGTGCTCTCTCCTCCTGGAACGGGTTCCCGACCTCTTGCACGCCTCCTGGGCCCTGCGCTCCGGTGCCGACGTCCTATCAAACGTTATCCTCTCAGATCGGCAACTTCCCAGTTTTCGAAGGCACGAGTCTCTACTCTCTGCGACTTGACCACACCCTCAATAACAGCAACCGGCTGATGTTACGCGGTAACGTCAGCCCCAGTACGATTAACGGAATTGAAGTCAGTGGAGAGGTCCAGCCGTTCGGACAAAATGCCTACTCGCGCACCTCGGAACAGACATACCGTGACTTTGCCATCGTTGCCCAGGAAACCGCAATTATCGGCAACAACAAGGTGAACGATTTCCGTTTTCAGTACGCCAGGCGCGGTCTCTCGTACTTTTACAACACCGCCATTCCCGCGGGCTCGACTCCGGCGGTCAATATCACTGGATTTGCCTACTTCGGACGCGAACCTTACTCGTACATCCAGCGTACTGAGCGGCGCTTTCAATTCAGCGATAACTTTTCTTGGAATGTCGGCTCTCACAACACCAAGTTTGGAACCGATTTCAACTACATTCCGCTCAAGGCCTTGTTCACCGTGAACTACGGCGGCGTATACGACTTCGGGTCGGTCAAGGCTGCGAACCTGGGATTCGATCCTTCCCTCTGTCCCAATCCGAACAACAACTGTTTCCAGGACCTATCGCCGGTTCAGGCGTACGGAGCCGGAATTCCAGGCTCGTATGTACAGGGTCTGGGCACGCCCAGCGACTCATTTACAAACATTCCCATCGGTTTCTATTGGCAGGATTCCTGGCGTCCCAATCGACGAGTCACGTTGAACTACGGCCTTCGCTATGATCTAGAGATTCCGCCAAGCTTTAAAGCGCCCACGGGACTCGCCTCAACCGGGTACAACTATCTCGGCCTTCAGAAGGGAATTCAGACCGACAAAAACAATATCCAGCCGCGAGTCGGCCTGGCTTGGGACCCGTACGGAAACGGAAAGACGGTCATTCGCAGCTCGTACGGGATTTTTTACGATCACCCGCTGCTCGGGCTGTACTTCCTGGGCGACGCTTCCGACGGCTCGACCAGCGGACAGCTGGCCTTCGGTGGCACGGGTCCCTGCGGCGGCGACGGACAGCCCGGGAATCTCAATGCCATCCCGATTTTTCAAGGGTTGCCCCTAAACACGCCGGGCTTCGGCTGTGCCCCCTCAACCAATCCGAACACGCTCGCCGGGTTAGAATATTCGCCCAACCAGCAGAGGTTTTCCTGCGCTACAGCCGGAACCGGCTGTGGCGTGAGTTCCAGTTCGGTCTTTCTCCACCAGAATTACCTGGACCCTTCCACTTTTCTGCCACTCGGCTTCCAACCATTCGGGTATCCCCAGGGCAAGAACTTCGTCTACTCCTATTCCCAGCAAGTGAATCTTTCTGTCGAGCGTGACCTGGGCAGTGGATATGCGCTCAGCCTTGCCTACAACTTCAATGGCGGACGACATCTAAACCGCCCGATCAACGCCAACACCATTCGCGGCGATCTCATGGTCAGCAACTTTTTTGCAGCTCTCGCGGCCGGACAGAACGTTTCCAGCCCATTCACGGTGGGAAGCGGAACCACTCACTGCGGCAGCGGGCCCGCTGGGCCGTGGGTAAGTTCGTCGCTCATGAACTTTTTCCGCCCGAGCGGCCTGAATCCTTCGATTGCCGGAGGGCTGCTGGCGATAGGCGATGTAGCCTGCGTCGCCCAGGCCGAGCAGGCCCTGGTGGCTCTTAAGAGTCAGGGCTTCAATACGGCCTGCGATCCTTTGAGCGGCTCATTTAATAACTGCATCCCGTTCGGCGACATGGACGGTAACTTCTCAAACGGCAGCTCGGTCTATCACGGACTCACCGCCAATCTGCGCAAGCGCTTCAGCAACCATTACGAGTTCCTGGCCTCTTACACTTGGTCGCATGCAATTGACGACTCCACCGACCTGCAATCGACGCTGACGCCTCAGGATAGCTATTTCCCGCATCTAGACCGCTCGACTTCGCTCTTTGATCAGCGTCACCGGTTCGTCTTTAGCGGTGTCTATCAGACTGGGCGGGTTGGCAACAGCGGGTTCACTCGCGCATTCTTCAGCGACTGGACCTTCGCCCCATTGATCGAATTCGGCTCCGGACGTCCGTTCAACATCATCACCGGCAACGGAGATAATCTGCAGCTGTCATCGCTCACGGGCCGGCCAAACACCACGACCAACCCGGCTTGTGGACAGATCGTTCACTCCAGGTTTTCCCCCACGGGCGTACTGCAGGAGCCCTGTATTGCACAATTCGTGCCGGCATTTTTCGCGACCGGTGCGACTCCAACCCTGCTCGAGCTCGATGGCAATCTCGGCCGCAATACGGGCCTGACGCCCTGGACGGTGTTCAACGACCTGCGCGTTTCCAAGCGCATAGCAATCCGCGAGCGGGCTAATCTGGAGTTGATCGTGGACATGTTTAACTTGGCGAACAAGTACAACGTTGCCGCCGTCAGCCCTCTGTTCACCAATGCCGGGCAGCCGACGGCGGCCTACGATCCGCGTCAATTCCAATTCGGCATGAAGGTGAACTGGTAGCCGTGAGCTCGTTCTTCGGCGAGCGCGGGCAAGGCTCGAAGCTGGAATGGTTTTAGCCAGGGGCTCGCCCGCCGAGGTCTTCCTCGTTCAAGGTGGCGTGTGAGGCTTTTGTTTCTTGCGCCAGGAGCGCAGGCCGTCGTTTGTGGAGTTCTACTGTGGAGTTCTACGCCAAGGCTAAATTGACGTTCTCAATGGCCTCGTCGATCTCGCCCGTGCTTTTATAGCCAACCGTAACGCAATCAACACCAGCATTGCGGAATGCAAACCGCATCGCTTTCTGGCGGTCCTCACGTTCGAACGTGCCTTCGCCGATGAGCTTCATGGAGATGACGCCCATGCCTTCTTTCCGCACTGCCTTCACGTGATCGACAACCTCGGGAACATTCCCTAGCCCCTGGGTTGCGTAGTCTTCCGCGTCCATACTTTTGCCCTTGTGGTTGACGCGGATCATGGCGATGTCGAGCCACTTATTTCCCGGGACTCTGCGCAGAGCAGGCAAGCCGTGCACCGATGCGCCCCGGCTCACGATGATCTTCTTCGATTCCGCGTCCTCGATCGCGTCCTGCCAACGGGCGGTGTCGCTCGGCCAGGTGCCGGTGTGTTGCCAGTGCAGCAGCATGATGTCGAAGTATTCGGTGTTCGCAAGTTTACGCAATTCATCGAACTTCTCTTGCGGGTTCACGCCCTCATGAAAGGTGGTCACCTTGGACATCAGTTGGTAGCTGTCGCGAGGAATGCCTTTGAGCGCGACTCCCAGCATCTTGTGCATCTCGCCATAAGACTCGGCCGTCTCGAAAAAGCGGATGCCGTGATCGTAGGCATAGCGCACCAGCCGCGTGAATCCCTCCTGCCCAAGCGAGCGCTGTACCGCGCCGCTGAAGCTGCCAGTACCGAACGCCAGGCGCGTCACCTTGACCCCGGATCGTCCCAGGGTTACGTAATCGCTGGCGGTCTGGTGCTGAGCAATGAGCGGAAGACTTCCGCTGACGGCAAGAGTTCCGGCGGCAAGCCCGGTCTTCAAGAATTCACGGCGGGTGAACTGGGACATAGAGTCCTCCACGAAGCCCCAATGCGAGGAATGTTATCAGAACTTGAGGCCCCCCGGGATGGATTTGTCTCGATTCGACACAGTACTCGGTATGGTTGCCCAACCCGATCTCTGTGAACCGTGAAAATCGTGGGCAATCCTCCGGATTCACAACGCAACCGCTTGTTGCACCAAGCTTGCCTATTCCCGGTCGCAATGAAAATTATGACAATGGGGTGCGGAGAGCGTTTTTCAGAGGAGACCCTTGGCTTTGCCAGCAATTCAACGATCGCATCCGGACAAAGCTTCAAAGACGGAGAGATGGCGCGGATTTTCAATACTCTGGTTTATGGGTGGCATGCTCTTGATCCTCGCGAGCTGGATTTGGCATGTCCTGGTGGCGATGGGGCTGGCCGCGATCGTGATCAGCCTCGTGCTCGAGCAGTATCAGACTCGGACCAAAGATCGCTGTCCCTTCATGGAAGCGCAAGAACGGGCCTAGGGCTCTTTAGCTTCTGATGGTTCATGTTCCACGCTTCAGAAGTGTTCATCCACGCCGCCGTGGGGCTGAGAAAGTCGGCCTAGAGCCTGCGCCTGTATGATGCGGTCCCAGGGACCGCTGCGCCAGTTGTCTTTGATCTGATCGTGCCGGATCCAGGGGGGAAGCCCAATGAAGAGATTGCGGGCGATGGCCTGCGCGTAGGGCTCGTAAAGCATGCGAAGCTGCACGAGCTTTTGATCAACCTCCGGGCCTTCATGAAGCTTGAGACCTTTGCTTGCCAGCTGTTTGCGGATTTCGGCGAGTTCGGAAGCTGCAAGCCGGTCCGGCAAACTGGGATCATAGTCCGCATTCACAACCTGGGCGAGATCGACCACTGCATGCCGCGCCATCTTGAAGGTGCGCAGTGCCTGCTCATTTCTCATGCCCTCGATCCCGGTGATGATGAGCGATGTGGCATCGAGAATCACGGTGAGCGCACCCAGCCAGGATTGATTGCTGTGCTGCGAACGAAAATAACTCAACACCGGATAGGAGAGATGGCTTTCTAGAACCTCGGCAGCCCAGCGCTCCCAAGATTGGAAAAGCCGATCGAGCGTCCCCTGGTCGGAGCTGTTCACTGCCCGAGTGAGCAATTCGGCGGCACTGGGCGGGGATCCAGCCCGCGCATCGAGCAAGGAGATTTCAATTTCACGGCGCGAGAACGCGGAATAGATCGTGGGCAGGTATCCGATGACCACCCCGAGAAATGCAAAGCCCATCCCGGCTTCTCCGATGGCCACGAAACGTGAAAATGCGTTGGCGGGAGTTATGTCGCCGTAACCGAGCGTAAAAAAGGTTTGGCCGCTCTGGTAGAGGATGGTGGAAAAGTTGATAGGCACGGTGGATCCTGAGACGTGCTCGCCGGCACCGAACTGGACCAAG
>Ga0207694_10001071_pt1 | contig 23774 bp, 34 predicted proteins | sample KBSC34metaG_FD_184353 | JGI IMG/M metagenome (GOLD analysis project Ga0207694, IMG submission 184353) | Corn rhizosphere microbial communities from Kellogg Biological Station, Michigan, USA - KBS C3-4 metaG (SPAdes) (version 2) | ecosystem: Host-associated > Plants > Roots > Rhizosphere > Soil... | reverse complement strand
TGATCCTTCAGGACTTGACCCCGGGCCTGACCGCCATCTTCGGGGCGTTGGGCACGATCTTCGAGTCGATCGCCACCAGCCTGCCCGGGTTGATGACGGCGCTGTCACCACTGCTGGCGGACATCTCCACGTTCCTGGTGGCGGTTGCGCCGGGGCTGGGCCAGTTCATCGGCGTGCTGGTGACGCAGGGCTTCTCGCTGCTGGTGCAGGTACTTCAGGACTTGCAGCCGCTGTGGGAGCAGATGACCCCGCTTTGGCAGCAGTTGGCGGCGGAGGTCATGCCGCAGTTGGTGCCGCTGGTCGACGCCCTGTTCCAACTGTTCTTCGCCATCATGCCGGTGTTGCCGCAGATCGTGGACCTGTTCATCCAGTGGGTTCCGGTGATGCAGCAGATGATCCCGATCGTGGGGATGCTGCTCCCGCTGATCACCGACCTCCTGACCATCATCACCCAGATTTTGACGATCATCATGCCTTTGGTGACCTGGTTCGGGAAGGTTGTTTCAACCTGGTCCGGCATGGTCGGCCGGGACATTTTCATCCCCTACCTGAAGATGATTGCCGACGAGTTGGACTTCATCTCCACCGCCGCGCAGGGCGTCATCTCCTGGTTCGACAAGCTGATCGGCAAGGGCGAGAAGGCCAGCAAGTTCCGCTACCTCAATGGCAACAACAACTTCTCCTCGGTGCCGTTCATGGCCTCCGGCGGGCTGGTCACCAAGCCGACCCTGGCGATGGTGGGCGAGTCGGGGCCGGAGGCGGTGCTGCCGTTGAACAACCCGGGCCGGGCTCGGGCGGTGGCCGCTCAGTCGGGGGTGCTGGGGATGCTCGGCTCGGTGCAGTCGGGTTGGGCCGGCACGGTGCGCGTCTACATCGGCAACCAGGAGATCACCGATATCGTCGGCGTTGTCGTGGACGACAAGTTGGACGACACCGCCAGCTCCATCAACGGCGGCACCCGAGGTTGGAGCTAACGTGCCCTCCATTACTGCCACCCTGGTGTCTTCCAACAGCATGGTCAAGATCGACATCGACACCACCGACGAAGGCTCCCCGTACGTCTACGTGGCCCGGGTCAACGAGGTCACCGGGGTCGCCACCCCGATCCGCACCCACGGCACCACCGGATCCAACGGGGACGGGCTGGTCTACCAGTCGGTGTCGGCCGGGTTCAAGGGCACCATGTACGACACCGAATTCCCCCGGGACGTGAACTTCCACTACACCCTCGCCGCCCCGGCGTGGGAGCTGCTGTTGAACACCAGCTTCGCCACCACCTACGAGCCGTGGTCGACGACGACGGGCAGCCTGTCGTGGGGTTCGAACATCACGGCGTTGCCGACCGGGGTGGAGGCGCTGGTGGTGCATCCGGACGGGGTGTCGCCCACGGTTGCGGCGAAGTCGGAGCTGGCGTTGGCGACCCCGGGCGGGGTGTACGTCACCAGCATGACCGTGTTGACGTCGGCGAACTGCACCCTTCGCCCGGTGATCACCTTCTATGACGTGAACCAGTCGTTGCTGGTCAACAACACGATGCCGAACACGTCGGCGCTGGCCGGGGTGCCGGTGGTGCTCGGCTATTCGGCGACCGCGCCGGCCAACACCCGGTTCGTGCAGTTGAACCTTCAGATGGTGGGCACCCCGCCGCAGACCACCCTCACCTACTGGTACGGGCTGTCGTTGATGAACTGGCCGGACGGCAACGCCACCGCCGTGTCGGCCACCCTGAACGCGGCGTCGGTGGCCGGGCAGTGGCGGCTGCGGGATCCGCTGCGGCCCGTCAACGACATCACCATGGGTTTGACCATGGATCAGAATCTCTGCAACGCCGGGTCGGCGGTGGTGATCGCCGGCATCAACTCGCGGACCTACCCGTCGAACAACACCCGGTTCAACATCGCCGGGTCGCCGTACACGCAGACCGTTTCCCGGGTGCGGGGCGCGTTGCAGGGCACGTTGACGTTGGTGACCCGCACGGCGGCGGATGAGGCGATCCTGCTGAACCTGCTGTCGCCGGGCACGCCGTTGCTGTTGCAGTCGCCGACCGCCTACAACATGCCCGACATGTATCTGAGCATCGACAGCTCGGGGGTGGCCCCGGCCTCGCCGGACCAGTCGTACTCCATCCGGGTGTTCCAGCTTCCGTTCGCTGCCGAACTGGCCCCGGGCGGGCCGGGGCAGGGTGTGCTGAACACCCGCTGGGCGGACCTGTGTGACTGGACGTGGGCCACCGCCAACGCGGGCGCGAAGACGTGGCTCAACGTGATGCAGGGCGGCCTGTAGTGGTGTGGGCGGGCGGGTTGGACCCCCGCTACCAGGACGCGCTGCGCCGGCCGTTCCGGATGTGGACGCGGCTGGACGTGGAGGACCGCTACGGCAGCGTCCTGTACCGGGGTTTGCCGATGGTGGATGGCACGGTGACGGCGAACCTTCAGAACCGGGTGACCCGGCAACTGAAGGCGGTGGTGCCCGGCATCGACTTCTTCCCCGCCGATTCGGTGGGGCAGGTGGACGCCTCCGCGCTGCTGGCCCCGTTCGGGAACCGGATCCGGGCCTGGGGTGGCATCGAGTACGGGGACGGTTCCCGTGCCCAGTTCCCCATCTTCTACGGCTCGATCACTGAGGTGGCCGCGCCCGGCTGGACGTCCACAACGGTCGAGTGTGACGACTTGGCCGGGGACGTGGTGGCCGCCATGTTCGAGGTGCCCACCAATTCGACGCCGACGAACACGGTCTACGCGGAGTTCCAACGGCTGATCCGGGCGGCGCTGCCGGACGCTGAGTTTGAGGGGTTCACCGGCGGCACCACGAACGCGCTGATCGGGCCGCTGGCGTGGGAGTCGGACCGGGGTCAGGCGTTGGACAACATGGCCGGCGGGGTGGGCTGCCTGTGGTGGGCGCTGGCGGACGGCACGTTTGTGCTGCGGCCGTCGCCGTGGTCGCAGCCGGGTCGCAGCCCGGCGTTCTCGATTTCGTCGGCGGACCTGGGTGGGGACAGGTTTTGTGCCATCTCGGCAACGCCGAAGGTGTCCCGCGCCGGGGTGATCAACTCGGCGGTGATGGCGGCGGAACGTCTCGACGGGTCGCCGCCGCTGTATTCGATCGCCCGGGACCTGGACCCGGCCTCACCCACCTACTACCTGGGCCCGTTCGGCAAGCGGCCACTGCTGCTACGCAACCAGTCGCCGATCACGCAGGCGCAGATCGACTATGCGGCGAAGGTGCAGTTGCACTACGGCAAGGCGTTGTCGTTCTCCTGGGACCAGGTGCAGATCCCGAGCGATCCGTCGATTGAGCTGGGTGACCTGGTGGCGGTCCGCTTCGGTGACCTGCTTTCCGATCAGGTCATCACGGGGTTCACCTACCCGCTCCGGGAAAATGCCATGATGACCTTGACGTTGCGGGCGTACGTCCCGATCGAGGGGGTGTGACGGTGGGGGCAATCAAGCTGGCCGTCGCCACCGGCGACCGGGCGGGCATCCCCAACTCCCTGCGGACCGGCACCGTCGTGTCGGTGTCCAGCAAGGGCGTCACCGTCGACGTGGCCGGCGGATCGATCCTGTGCAGCATGGTCGGCGGGGCGGGGGCCGGGGTCGCGCCGGGGGCCACCGTGTCGGTGTTCAAACAGGGCGACTCGTGGCAGGTGCAGGGCGTGGTGGTGGGCCCCGGGCAGGGGCGTGGCGTGCCGGTCAACCCGCCGCTGCCGTCCACCAACGCGGTGGTGCTGCCGCCGATTGTGGCGACGGTGCCCGGGTCGATCCTGACCACCTCGGGCGGCGCGAACCTGATCGCCGGCCTGGCCTCGGGGTCGGGCACGGTGACGTTGAACTTCAACATCGAGAACCTGTGGCCGAAGGGTCACCTGCTGCGCATTGTGATGAGCAACTTCCAATGCTTCAGCCCGGCCACCGCGAACTTCTCCACCCTGGTCACGGTCCGGGAGAATGGGCTGCCGGCGGGCACCATCTACGCCACCTACGAGCCGTTCAACCCGGTCGCCGGCAACGGCACCAACTTCGACGTGACGGGCTGGGTGCTGGGTGATGGGGCGGTACACACCATCGGTGCGGTCGCTGCCGCGTTGACCGGCTCCGGGTCGATCACGATCGTCCGGCCCACGAACAGCTTCTTCGGCATCCTCGACTACGGGGACGCGAGTGGGGTGACGTTGCAGTGAGCTACGCGGTGCTGTTGCGGGACTTCGGCAGCCGGACGGCGTCGTCGTCCTGGGGTACCCCGGTCACCGGCCCGGTGTGGACGGCGGCCGGCGGTTCGGGCACCGACTACAACATCGTCAACGGGGTGGCGGCGATCTCGCTGACCTCGGTGAACGTGTTCCGGTCGATGACTTCGGCGATTGCCACGTCCGACGTGGACCTGCGGGTGGACGTCACGATCGGCAACGGGGTGCCGGTCGGTGCGGCGGTGGAGGCGTTGACCCGGCTACGCAACGTGGACGGTTCCAACTTCGTCGAATGCAAGCTGGTGGCGAACACCAACAACACGGTGACGATGGCGATGCGTCAGGTTGTCACCGGCGTTGCGACGGGCGCGGCGACTATCCCGGTGGTGTCGGGGGTGAACGCCAACTCGCCGGTGTCGCTGCGGTTCGCCGCGTTCGGCACCGCCTTGCTGGGGAAGGCGTGGCCGGCTGGTGCGCCGGAGCCGGCGCTGTGGACGTTGTCGATGACCACCACGTTCACGACGGCGGCGGGGGTGCTACTGGGGGCGATTGCGGACACCGGCTACACCAACACGCTGCCTACGCCGGTGCAGTGGCAGAACGTGGTGGCGGGGACCGGGGTGACCCCGCTGGGGTTCGTGTACCCGACGGACGCGGACCTGCTGTGCGGCGCGGGCCTGCCGCTGGCGACGGCGGTGGAGCAGTTGGCCGACTCGGTGCAGGCGTTCCTCACCGCCAACGACCTGGACGCGCTGGCAGCCGCCTCAGCGCAGGGCGTCCCGTCGTCGCAGGTGTACAAGCAGGACTTGGTGTTGACCCCCGCCAACAACCCGTGGAACGGGCCGGTGGACACGGTGGTGTTCGACAAGAACACCCCCACCGACTACACCGTCTATCAGAACGGGGTGATCCTCGGGACGGGCGTGTGGTGGGTGTTGGCGGAGGGGATCGCCGCGCAGAACGCGCTGGTGACCACCGGAGAGATCGGGTCGGACGGCAACTCGCGGATTGCCTACCCGATCACGTTGAGCGCGAACGGCGCGAACCCGGAGCCGCTGGGTGGCGGGTCGCAGGATCTGAAGCTGTTCCGCACGGTGTCGAACCGGGCCATCTCGGCGACGGTGCAGGCTACCGGCAACGTGGCCGGTAGCAACCCGCTGATCACGGTCACCGCATTGACCTCGATTCAGGTTTCGGAGAACGTGTCGTGACCGGGACAACGGATCCGGATTTCCTGCCGTACAGCGTGCAGTCTGATTACGGCGACGTGCAGCAGTGGTTCGACCTGGCGATGCGGGTGGACGCCATCGCGCAGGCCGCCGACCAGGCGTTCAATGAGCAGTACCGGCCGCGCGCGTTCCTGTTCACCGGGTCGGGGGCGGTGGTGTTGGGTACCGGCAACCCGGCTTCGTCGTTGTCGTCGTACTGGAACACGACGACGGTGAACACGTCCAACGGCATGTTGTCGTCCGGTTCGTGGAAGCAGGACCCGGCGGAGCAGCCGTCGTGGTGGATGCTGGGTTGTTCGTTGACGTTGACGAACACGTCGGGCACGGCGTCGACCTCGACGCATACGGGCCTGTATTTCACGGCGACGTCAACGGATCCGGTGACGGGGCAGTTCGCGGCGCAGAACTACGGACCGTCGAAGAACGAGGGCCGCTATTCGGGGTTCCGGTTGAACTTGGAAACCAACTCGGGCGGCGAGGGCATGTCGATTGCCACGGTGATGCCGCTGTATCAGGGGCAGGTGTCGACGTTCGTGCAGATTTGGACGCCGGCTGCTGGTGACACGGCGAGCCGGTCGGTGGCGGCCAACGGCGCGTTCTGGGGTATTCGGCTGGGAAGGATCTACACCTGATGCCTGGCTACACGCCGTATCGGCAGATCCCGTTCCCGCTGATCGGGGACACCATCAACGACGCGGACATCAAGGCGATGGCTGCGCGGATGGACGCGGTGTTGACTACCTCGCAGCAGAACGCCTTGTACGCGCGGGCGGGTTCGTCGTTTGCCGGGTCTTGGTCGGGGACGTCGGTGGCGAAGGCGACGGCCACCTACCCGAACTTGACGGTGGGTTGGGACACGGGCGCGAGTGGGCCGGGCGGTGCCGCGTTCTGGTCGAGTGGCACCCCGTCCCGGCTGGTGGCTCCGACGACGGGCCTGTATCTGGTGGCGGGCGAGATGTCGGTGTCGTGGAATGACCCGATCTCGGGTACCCCGCAGTATGTGAAGGGGCTCATCCGCCGGCAGGGCACCACGTTGGTGGGTTGGGATGATCAGCGGGCGGTCGGCAGCTCATATGCGGACATTGTGGTCAAGAGCCTGGTGTATCTGACGGCGGGGCAGTACATAGAGGTGGGTGTCCAATGGTCGGGTTCGGAGGCCGGCCCGTTGGGCACTTTCGCCAACGTCTACGCAGCATTGATGGTTGTGGTCCCGTAACACGGGGTGTCGGAAAGATCACCTCCACGTAGATGATCTAGGGTCGCCCTAGAATCGAGAGCACCAGGGAGAGCGAGCCCGTGAGTGAGGCTTTCAGCAGCGATCACCGTTTCACGGGACATTCTGGCGCTAGGGCTGGGCATATTCGTCATACTTCATCAGGAATTGACGGGCTCGACCAACTACCTCGCGTGGTCCTTCGGGACGCTGTGCGTACTGGGTCCGGCGGGCCTCGCCGCGTGGAGCCTGGCTCGTGGCAATCCCGAACGCCCACCTACTCGTGGATCATCTTCGGAATCAGCGGCGGAATCTTCGTCTTCCTCGCTGCCCTCATAGCCTTCCTGGAGGCTCGATGACCGACCGCGAGACAGCGGCGGTACGCGCCCGGGCGAAGGTCTGGTACGGCCTGGTGGTGGTGTTGCTGGTCAACATGGTGCTGACCGGGGCGACGTTCCTCGGTGCCGCCTACTGGGCCACCCGCAACGCCGAACAGGAACAGGGCCGGGTGTTGTGTCCCCTCGTGCTGATCCTTCAGTCGGCCTACCACGCCCCGAGCGCGCCGCAGACCCCGACGCTGATTCAGCTCCGCAACGCCACCGACAGCCTGGCGTTGGCCCTGCACTGCGCGGAGATCCACTAAACGACGTAGGGACGTCGTACCCTGCGATCATGGCGGTAACCACCTACGCGGGCTGGATTGCTGACGGCAAGCCGGCCCGCCAAGCTCAACCCATCGCGGACATGGTCACCATGTTCGAGGGGCACGGCTTCGTCGTGTACTGGATGGGCAACCAGGCACACCTGACGGCCACCCCGCCGGAGGACCACTGTCCGTTCAGCAACACCCCGTGGCCGGGGGCGCAGCCCTACCCGTATGTGCTGGCCCTGGACCTGATGCCGAAGGGCGGGGCGGGCGGTGCCAGCCTGGCCCCGATCGCCCGCAAGATCATCGCCGACAAGCGGTCCGGGAACGCCCCCTGGGTGAAGTACCTCAACTGGACCGACGAGTCCGGCCACGTGTGGCACACCAAGTGGCAGCCGACCGAGGCGACCACCGCCTCGACGGATGCCGGCCACATCCACCTGTCCATCCGTACCGACTACGCCACCAGCAACGCGGCCCACGGCTGGGACCCCCTCGCCCCACCAACCCCGATTGAGGATGCAATGGCAAACCAGTTCCTCGCCGAAGCCGGCGGCCAGTACTACCTGTGCAGCGGTGACAAGTCCGTCAAGATCAGCCCGGCGCGGGCCAACACCCTTGCCTACCTGCACGCGGAGGGCAGCGGGTCGGCGATCGACCTCGGACACTCCCCCGGCTACGTCAACAACTTGGAGTGGGAGTCCACGCAGGACGGCCGCGCCGGCATGGTCCGCAAGGGCTGGACCCCGAACTTCGGCCCGGCGGTCGAGGACAACGGCGGCGTCACCACGGCCACCATCACCGACGCGCAGGTCACCCAGCTCGCCACCGAACTGGCCCCGCAGATCAAGGCCGGGGCGTCGGTCGCCGACATCAAGGCCATCATCAACGGCACCAAGTTGGTGACCGCGTGAGCTGGCTCCGGCAGAACCCTGTGCGTGCTTTCACTCTGTTCGCGGGGCTGCTGTTCGCCTTCGACGGCTACGCGGCCCGGGAGCACCTGGTAAGCCACGGCACCATGGCCTGGCTGGGCCTGGTAGAGCTGCTGGTGACGGTAGCGCTGGGCTTCTTCGGCGTGCATTCCACCGTGACCCCGCTCGCCAACCCGAAGGCGGCCGACGGCACACCCCTCGTTCCGGAAGGCAGTAAGTGAGCACGATCGAGATTTACCGGGAGCGGATCCACTCCACGGACCCGCGTTGCCGGCGGCACATCCTGCACGACAGCCGGGCCTGGGACTACCGCTTCCCCACCGCCGATCTGACGGTCGCCTCGGTGGAGCATGTCCGCACCTTGCCGATCCTGGACCAGGGGCAGGTGGGTTCCTGCACGGCGGAGTGCGGGACCGGGTTGATGGGTACCGAGCCCTACTACTCGGACCTGGTGGTGGCGGCGTTCACGAAGGCGTTCGGCTCCTTCGGCCAGCCCGGCGCGTACAGCCTCTACAGCGTCGAGGAGACCCTTGACGGGGACGGCCCTTATCCGCCCAACGATAACGGCTCCACGGGCCTCACGCTGGCGAAGGCGCTGCGGGCGGCGGGTCTGATCTCCGGCTGGACGCAGACGTTCTCCCTCACCGACGCGCTGAAGGCCCTCACCCTGTACCCCCTCGCCGTGGGCACCTACTGGTTCAACAACATGTTCACTACCACCGCCGAGGGCATCGTCAAGCCGAACAAGGCCAGCGGTGTGGCCGGCGGCCACGAGTACGAGGCGGTCGGCTACGACGCCACCCGGGGGCTGGTGAAGTTCGCCAACTCGTGGGGCACCTCGTGGGGCTGGCAGGGCTACTTCTACATGGCGGCCGAGGACTTCGGGGCGCTGCTGGCCGACCAGGGTGACGTGACGGTGATGACGCCGATGCTTCAGCCCGCCCCGGTGCCCACGCCTCCGGCTCCCCCGGCGGCCCGGCCGCAGGATGTGGCCCTGGCGGCGGCGATGCGGCACAACGACTGGGTGGACAAGCGGCACACTGGCGACAACCGGGTGATGGCGCAGGCATCAGCGGTCTGGCTGGCCGCCACGGGCCTCTGACGGGTCATCACCCGGCAGAAAGACCCACGTCAGGCCACATAGGCTGACGTGGGTCTTGTGTTTGGGTTGGGCGTCCAGCGAGCAGGTGACGCGGCGGCCTCCCGGGTTGAACTGGGCGGGGCACGGGTACCGCTCCGGTGTGGACACTTCGACCATCGTGATGTTGCTCCTCGCCATCGTGGCGATTGTGCTGTTCGTGGTGGCCGCCTTCGGGTGGGCCGCGTCCCGCGTCAACTTGATGTGTCTCGGGCTCGCCTGCTGGGCGACGGCCTGGCTGATCTCGGTGTGGCCGGGCTGACCGGATCCGGTAGCCATTCCACGGTGACGTGTGGCGACTGCTGGCCGGCGGTCCACATCGTCCATGCTGACCGGCCGACGTAGCCACATTTGCGGGCGTACGGCGGTCCGTCGACCACCCGGCCGTCTTTGACGATCAGGCCGAAGGTGACGCTGGGGGTGCTCCACCAGATCATGCCGTTGGCGTTCACTTGCCGTCCTCCTGTCCGGGCCACACCCCCAACGCGCGGTGGTGCAGGTTGGCGCATAGGCCCTTCACTTCGCCGGGTGTGACGTACTTGCCGAGGTGGGCTTCGCAGCGGTAGAAGTCGTTCGGCTCACCCCACCGGATTTTCGCTGCGCCTTCGCCTTCGGCCCAGTAGGCCATGAGCCGTTCGGTGTCGACGGGATGCCGGGCGGTGCCGGCGGCGGCGTATTCGCCGAGGGTTTCGCTCATGGTCAGAGGGTAGGGGCTGAACGAGCCGAAGCCCCCGGTAGCGGCCGGGGGCTTCGGGGCTTGCGGGGTGGGTCACTCCTCGTTGATGTCGTCGTCCTCGCCGTCGGTGTTGCCCTCGGTGAGCTGCTTCATGGAGGCGAAGTAGTTCAGGGCCCGCTGCGCGGTCAGGTACCGGCTGATCGCGCCCTTGCTGACGTGCCCGTCGCTGTTGACCGGGATCAGGCCGGTGGTGGAGATGGCCTTGGACAGGTCGATGTTCGCACCCTCCGCCGGGTGGATCATGACTCGGCCGCAGTTGAGGCCCTTCCGCTCGGTCAACTGCATCTCGTCGATGGAGACCAGGACGTCGAAGGCGGGGACGAACACGCCCTGCGCGAAGTCGGGGATGAAGGCCCGGAAGCGGGCGAAGTCGTCCTCGATACCGAGCGGGCGGATGTGGGTGATGGTCATTGGGTGCCTCCTTCAGGCGGTGACTTGCTGTATGCCTGAACTATACACCCCCTTGCTTCAGTGTGCAAGCCCCTCGGGCCAGGAATCCTGCTGACCGAACTGCTTGACGTGCGCCACCAGGGAGGCGCGCAGCTCACGCACGGTGTCCGGGGTGAAGAAGTTGATCAACTGCTGGGCGTCGATCAGGTCCGGGGCCGCGCCGTCGCTGTCTTCGAGGTACAGCTCCGTCGCCACCGTGTACTCCCAGGCGATCCGGTTGGAGCAGTAGGTCACCAGCAGGTACTTGTCTCCGGCGGAGCAGTCGACCAGCAGGTCCAGCATGTCGTGGCCGGTCGTCCCCGCGTCCATGATGTCGTCCATCACCGACACGCGACCCCGCCACACCTGCGGCTCGTCGGCCAGCACGGGCAGCACGGTGAGCCACACCCGGCCGTTGCGGGCGAGGCCGTTGCGCTTGTTTCTCCGCCGCTTGATCCGCTCGAAGAGGATGACCAGCAGGTCCCACAGTCCCCACAGGGCGCAGGCTGTGAAGCCCGCCTGCCCGATGATCGTCAAGATCATCCCTACCCAGCCCCAAAAGCTCACGGCATCCTCCAATCGGTGACGGTGGCCCGCTGCTGGCAGCCGAAACCACCCCCACCTGCGCCGCGCATGATGCGCAACGCGCCGGTCCGGCGGGCGCGGGCCGCTGCCCGCCGGATGCCGTGCACGCTCATACCGAAGTGTGCGGCGATCTCCTGGTTGGTGATCGTCGGGTTTGCCAGGCAGAGCCGGCGGTATTCGTCGGCGAAGTCCGCCGCCGCCCAGCGCATCTAGCCCTCGATCTCCGGGATGATCAGGTGGCCGCCGTCGATCGCGTCGCCGATGGCCTCGGTGATGTCCGGGTCCACCTTCACCGAGATGTACGGGTTGCCGATCTGCCATTGGAACCAGGTCTGCGCCTCGCCGGTGGCTGGGTCGGCGTAGCTACCGAACTTGCGGATCTCGTCCTTCACCCGGTCGGTGAACGCCGGCCGCACCACCTCGACGATCTCAGTGGGGTGATGCGCCTTGACGAAGTCGACGTACGCCTTCGGGTCGGTGATGACGACGTCAGTCTTGCCGTAGCTGTAGCTGATCGTCGCCAGGAGGGTCTTGTCGGCTGCCTTCGGCTTCAGGGTTTGGATCTCCCCCGCCTCCATCGACAACTGCACCTCCGCCTTGATGGCCTTGATGCGGGCTTCGAGGTGGTTCTTCGCCGCCGTGTAGAGGGCGAGTTTCGCGGCGAGGCTCGGGGGCTGTGGGGCGTTCATAGCGGGTGCCTTTCAGGCGGTAGAAGCTGGCCGCGTCCATGCGGCCGGCGACGACAGATGGGGAGAGGTGGCCGACGTGCCACAGGCCGGCCACCTTCGTGCAGCGGTATTCCCGCATCGGCCCGGTACCGCGCATCTCCCGGATGGCCCGTTTGGCAGCCCGTTTGGTGTACAGCACCTTGCCGTGGTGCTCGCAGTAGCCGGATGCCTGCTGGTCGAGGGGGTTGCCGGTCATCGGGGCCCTAGAACCCTGGCGCGTCGTCGACCGGCTGACTGGTGGCGATGACCTCCGGGCCCAGTCCGGCCCGGTCGAGGACCGCGATGGCGTCCTTCACGGTGCCCAGGTCGGCGGCGGCCATCGCCTCCCGGGCCACCTCGATGCGCTTGTTGATGGTGACGCCCCGCCAGTCGGACTTCAGGACGCCGGTGAAGTTGGCGGCCTTCCACGTCTCGCGCAGGTCGTCGGCGGTGGGGTTGCGGTGGTCGTCGGTGGGCTCCGGCACGTAGGTGGCGATGCGGGCGAGCCGGTCCAGCCACACCTGCCGCAGTGTTTCGGTGCTCTGGTCGGCCGGGTTGACCCACAGGTCGTCGGTGATACCGGCGACCTCGTAGACGCGCCAGGCGTCGGCGGCCTGCTTCAGGTCTTCGACAGCCCCGCCGCCCCACATCAGCTCGATGTCCTCTTCGGTGACCTCGCGCCGGGGCTGTGCGGGCCGCTGAGCCTCGTTCTCCCCCTGCCGAGGGGAATCGACTACCTCGCCTTCGAGGACGACGCCACGGTCGTTGTAGACGGCCCGGCCCTCGGCGTCGGTGACCGCGCCCATCTCCTCCGGGGTGTACACCACTCCGAAGAGGACTTCCGGGCAGATGCGCCGGACGGCGCGGGCGGTGGCGCGGGCGACGAGCATGTCTTCGCCGTAGCGCTTCCAGTTGGTCTTGGTGAGCAGTTCGGCGGCCTTCGCCTCATCCATGGTGAAGCTGGCCTGCTGCCAGTCCTCGTCACCGGCGAGGCGGATCTTGACGGTGGCCTTCTCCGGGGTGGCGTCGACGCGGATGGCGTGTCCGTAGGCGCGGACCCGGGCCCGCATCATCTCGGCGGCGATGGTCGGCTTGCCCTCGACGATGTCGATCGAGGTAAGGGCCCAGAAGGTGGGCAGGTTCATGGCGCGGGCGGCGAGCAGGATCACCACGATGTCGGCGGGCTTGCGGCGCAGGGCCGACTTGACGACGTTGGACCCGGCGAGGAATTCGGCCTGCCGGACCAGCTCACCGAAGTCGCTGGGCACGTCCGTCTGGACGGCGAGGGCGGTTGATACGGGTGTGGTCATTGAGCAGCCCCTTCAGGCGGTTGAGTGTATGCCGGAAGCATACATGATCAGGGCTGGTGGGGCCAGCTATCGGCTGTTGCGTAGCGGGTCACGTAGCGGGCCGCCGGCCGCGTCGGTGGACAGCGCCGACGCGAGGATGTGGTGCCGGGTCGGGGCGCAGAACTGGCACGCCTCCACGGCGGTCCCGTCGGCCAGCTCGATCCACCCGGCGTCGCAGCCGTCGGTGTGGGTGCAGTTGCACAAGGCCCAGCCGCAGTGCTTGCCCGGCCGTTCGAGGCCCTTCTTGACGCCCATCTCCTCGATGACCCGTTCGGCGATCTCGATGCAGCGCTCTTTGCCGATCACCTTGCCGTGCAGCGGGTCGCCGCCGCCGGTCGCCCGGATCTCGGCGAGGGTCCGCACCACCACCTGGTAGCCCATGTCGGACTTCGGGTGCTTCGGCCCGCCGATGCCCAGCAGCTTGCCGTTGGCGGTCACCACCCGCCGCTGCCGCACCCGCTCGATGAGCACGTTCGGCATGAGCCAGTCACCCTTGTCGCCGTAGTGGGCAAGCACGGCGACTTCGGCCTCGGCATAGGTCATGTCCGGGACATACAGGTCAATCACTTGCAACCAGCTACCGGCGACCGTCTCGTCGGCCTTGCGGCCGTCGAACTGGGAGCAGATGGCGAGGAACTTCATCACGTCACTGAGCTGCACAGATGGCTCCTTGCGGGGGCGGGCCCGGCCGGGTGAGCTGCGGGCCCATGGGTGGGCGGATACCGCCGCCGATTTCTCGGGGATCACCGAGGGGGCGACGTTGGGCGGGGACGACGGCCGCCTCGGCGGCCTGGGTGTTGCGGATCATTGCAAGCCACTCGTCGTTCTGGCGTTGCCGGCTGTTGCGCACCGTCGTGGCGCTGCCGCAGTCGGTTTCGATCAGGTACTTCTCCAACAGGTACGGCTTCGAGAAGTTGCGCTCCTTGGTGACCCGGGCGAGCACGTTCTTGATCTTCTGCACGGGGTACCAGGCGAGCATGCGCTTGATCTCGCGTCCCCATCGGGCGACCACCGATCCGATCGGGGGGTTGCCGGAGAAGTCGAGCCAAGCGGCCAAGATCGTTTGGGCAGTTTCAACGACGGGAACCGGGGGTTCGGAGACGGCGGCGCGGTCGAGCGAAGCGAGATCCGCAGAAGGTTTATCTACTGGTGGTTCGTATTGGGGGTTAGTACTAGGTGTAACCGGGCGCTGTGCCCGGTACCCCCCGGGCGCAGCGCCCGCATTTGCCGGCACGGTGCCCGGTAGGCAGTCCTGTTCGCAGTCCGGGTTGCAGTGACGTTCGTGGATCCAATCCCGCTCGGGCATCTTGGTGTCCGGCCCGTCCACCATGAGCAGGTACCGGCATGAGCGGCGGGCCCCGTCGCGGTGGTAGCGATAGAACTGCCGGACCAACCCGACCTCCACCAGAGCCGTGATGGCCCGGCGCACGGTGCTCTCGTCGTACTCGGTGTCGGCGGCGATGGTGGGCACCTTCGGGAAGCAGGTGTGCGCCTGGTCGGCGCGGCTCGCCAGGTACATCAAGATCGCCTTGGTGGTGCCCCTGCCCGTCTTCTGCTTGACGGCCCACGCCTCGGTGTCGTAGCTCAACGCTCCCCCTCGATGATGCGCTTGATGTCCGCCGGGGAGGGTCGGCGTGGTTCACGGTGGCGGCCCCGGTAGATCCCGAAGCGCTCAGCGAGGACCAGACGCAGCGTCTTCATGCGTTCCTGGTCAGTTTCAGAAAGCAAAAAAGCCCCCATTCGGGAGCGGTAAGGCATAAAGGTGTATGGCCCGACTGGACAGTCCTGCTGTCCCTCGGGTAACCTGAGCCTTACCGCGAAGTTGTGTCAGACCCCCGGCGAGGAGTTACCAGCTCCTATGACCCGGGGGTCTTTGCATTCTGTCAGGCGGCCCCGGAAAAAACCAGCGGCGGGATCTCACCGTCATCGCTGGATCGGTGATCGTTGATCTCGTCCACATCGGACCACTTGTCGGGGTCCTCGTAGAAGACGCGGCCCGTCTCCTGGGCCCACTGGCGAATCGTGTCGAGATACCACAAAGGACACCCCCGGATCTCCGGGAAGTCGGACGGTGGGAGCACGTTGCGCTGCCGCCACTGCCCGGGAGTTGTCTCCTCGACGCCGCAGTGCCGGGCTACTCCTCGAAGATCGAGGATCTTGCAGGACATGGTGGCTGACCCCCCTTTCTGCTGGTCATGTACGTCTGAACCATACATCAACTTCTCCCAGACAGGGGTTCACCCGAACGCATGGTGTATGCCCAGACTTGACAGTGGCCGATCTTCGTGCCACGGTCGAAGGGCCTTGTCACAGCGAGAAAGAGGAGAAATGGGAACTAGCTACACAGACCTGCTGCTCTACGCAGGTGAGGTCATCGCCGCCATCGGTGCCGTCATCCTGATCCGGCTCGGCTGGCACCGCCTCGTCGACTGGTGGGACGAGATCAACGACAACCCGGCCCCCGACCACGAGGGCGTCACCGTGCACAACCCCATCCTGGTCGCCCCACTCCCGTCCCGACAGTTCCGGCACGCCCTCGCCGACGACACCACCCGGTTCTACGTCCCGCAGGAGTGGATCGCCGCATCGAAGGACCGGGCGGAGCGCTACGGTCGCCACTCGGTGGAGTACATCGCCGAGATCACCGGCACCCTCGCGCTGCCCACCCAGCAGCTCGCCCTCGTCGGATGATCGTCCGTATCCGGCGACGGGTCCAGCCCACCCGGGCAGTGCAGTACGACGGCACCAACGCGGAGGAGATCCGCGCGTTCGTGCCGCAGTGGAAGCTCGCCCCCGACACCCGGCTGCCCGAATACCTGGTGATCGTGGACGAGGCCAACGAAGGCACCTGGGCCCGGCCCGGCGACTGGTTCGTCGACCGCGACGGCGAGGACCCCGAGGTGTGGGGCCCGCACGACTTCGACGAGAACTTCGAGATCATCATCTAGCAGGGGAGTACCGCATGCTCACCGTGGAAGGCATCACCGAGGTTTCCTACACCGCCGAACCGGCCGTGCTGGGTGACTGGACGCTGACCATCTTCGACATCATCAAGGTCACCACCGCCGCCGACTGGGACGGCTGGATCCGGCTCACCCCGGCGGGGGCCGCCAAGGTCCTCAAGATCATCAACTCCACCCGGCCGGTGAAGCGCAAGGCCCGGCGGGCGATCAGCTCCCAGCCCACCCCGGAGATCATCGACGGCGAAGTTGTTGCGGAGTCAACAGTCGCCTGAGCAGGCATGCTTGACAGGTGTCTGAAGATCACATACAGTTGGCTCCAACAATTAAGGGGGCCTGCACATTGACCCTAGGAACCAACCCCACCGTCACGAGGATGCGAGGCATCGCACTCCGGTACGGCAACACGCGCGGCATGATCGGCTGCCACATCGCTGAAGCCTCCCGCGCCTGGGCCATGTTCGCCCTGACCAGCGGATACGCCCTCGTCGAGATCAACGGGGAGCGCGAATCGTCCGGCTGGGTCCTCCTCAAAGAGGACGCCATGGCCGCCTGGGAACGACACTGGCGCTCCAAACTAGCGGTGAAGGAGACCGCATGAAGAAGCAGGTATTTATGCCGTGGTGGGAACTGCACGTTCCCTATCTCGACAAGGGCCGGCGCAAGCCGCAACCCCCCGATGAGCTGGACAAACTGTGGGCCTCGATGCAGCAGGGCCAGGAGTGTCCGGTGATCACCTGGACCGACGGGACCGTCCTGTCCGGCGCGCGCCGCTGGCTGGCCGCCAAGCAGGCCAACGGCAAGGTCACCATCACCACCGCCAGCAGCCTGTACCAGTTCCTCGACAAGCTGGCCGCCGAACGGGAGATCAGCCAGCAGTACGCCGACGTGTGTAAACCGCTGTCCTACACCGAGACGTTTTGGCTGATGCGGGGCGTCCACGACTGGGACGACAAGATCGACGGCCCGTCGATGCGGCGGTCCGCCGGCCAGCTCGCCCGCTCCAAGAACGGCGAGAAGAAGAAGCGGCCCGTCCCCTACAACGACACCGTCCAACGCTGGGCGGCGGCCATCGGCCTGCCCAACTGGCACACCGCCAACCTGTGGCAGGCCGGCAACCGGGCGCTGGACCCGGCCCGCACCGAAACCGAACGGCAGGCCGCTTGGAAGGTGCTCACCACCGCCGACGAAACCGGCACCGTCGCCATCAACCGGGAAGCCCGGATCCGCGCTGAGGTCCGCCGCGCCTCCCGCTACACCAGCATGTCGGCCCGCGAGGTCGACGCCCTGCTCGCCAACCTCGGAGCCGTCACCGTCGTCCTCAACGGGATGGACCCGGACGGCGACTACAGCCCCCTGCAACGGCAACGGCTGCTTCAGCAGTTCGCCGAAACCCGCACCCGAATCCTGTACCTCACCAAACACCTTCGTGGAGGAGCCACCGCATGACCACTATCGAGTCCGTCGACATCAGCATGATCAAGCCGCCGCAGCGGATGGAGTTCTACGGCAAAGACCTGTCCGTCGACCCGGAACTTCAGCGCCGGCTGGACCACCAGCGGGCCAACCGGATGGGGGCCAAGTTCGACCCGGCCCTCCTCGGCGTCCTGGCGATCTCGCTGCGCGCCGACGGCCTGCTCTACGTCGTCGACGGCCAGCACCGCCACGAGGCGGCGAAGGTCGCTGCCTATGAGGGCTCGTTCCTCTGCGACGTGTACGAGGGCCTGACCCGCCAGCAGGAGGCGAAGCTGTTCCTCGGCCTCAACGACTCCCGCCGGCCCTCCCCCATCGACCTGTTCCGCCTGTCGGTGGAGGCGAAGGACCCGATGGCGCTGCACATCACCGAGATCGCCGCCAAGTACGGGTGGAAGGTCGGCTACCAGGCGCAGAAGCAGGGGTGGATCACCGCGCCGGCCGCGATGATGGACACCTACAAGCTGGACGACAGCGGCGTCGTCCTCGACTCCGTGCTGAAGATCATCACCGCCGCGTGGGGCACCGAGAACAACGCCTCCGACTCGCGGATCATCAAGGGCCTCGGCGTGCTGCTGCACCGCTACAACGGCACCGTCGACTACGCCGCCCTCACCGAGCGGCTGTCCCGGTCACCGGGCCCCAACAGCCTGGTCGGCAAGTGCCGGGCCATGGCGCAGCTCCGCCGCTGCCGCATCGACCAGGCGATGGCCGAAGTGCTGGTCGACCTGTACAACCAGTTCCGTCGGAACGGCCAGTTGCCCGCGTGGCACTAGCCAAACGGCCACCACGTCGCCCCCCGGCCCCTTCCCCGGCCGGGGGGCGACGTGCTGTAGCTCAACGTCGCACGATCCCCACCGACCGCGCAGGCAAGTTCCAACATCGGGTGGCGATCTTCTGCCCGCACGGGCGCAGACTTGACCTGTACTTCTACGAGAAGAAGGACGCCGATGCAACGGCCGAACACGCGCGTACACATCCCTGCTGGTGGACCCACCCCGATCCAACTTGATGGAAGTGTCGCAGGCGCGCCGGAGGATGGGGGGCTTTGCCCGATCGCCCTCGACGACGGCCCCGGCCGGGGGTTGTGCGTCGGGTTCCTGCCGCCGGACACCGAGCCGCCGATCGAATGGGTGTACACCCAGTTCGTCCCGGCGGCGAACCGCTTCGCCCATTACGGGTATATCCGCCATGTGTACACAGCGGCAAATCGGACTTTTCACTACCGTTACTCGGGGTACGAAGTGCCCACCGACCCGCGCAACGCCACCACCGACGAGGACGTGACCTGTGTCTGACCTCAGCGAATTCGAGATCACCGACTACGCCTTCATGCTGGTGTGGCCGCCGTTCCCCAACACCGACCCCGACACCCCGCAGCTCATGCGCTTCCACGGGCCCGCCCTCTGCGAACACCAAGGCATCAACTGCTGCATCCACAAGCCGTCCGCCCACGGCATGGCCGCCCTGCCGCAGGTGTGGCGGCAAGACCTGCGCATCGTGGTCCGGCTCTGCGGGCACAACCAGCACCACCCCGACCCCGACGACCTGTCCGCCGCCGGCGCCCGCTGCGACTGCCACTGCGGCTGCTGCCTCGTTACCGTGTAGGCCATGTCCCACCGCCACCGCAACGCCTACGGCAAGGCCCTCGACAACCCGGAACCCAACCGGGCCCCCCTGAAGCACTACGAGAAACGCGAATGCGACCCCGACCGGGACCTGTGGTGCCAGCAGTCCTGGGAAACCGACCGCATGTACGGCCTGTTCACCATCTACCGGGACCTCGGCCGGCTCCGCGACATGCCCACCGTCGCCGACATGTCCGGGCTGAAAGAGACCTACCTGCGCAACCGCATGTCGGTCCACCGCTGGATCGAACGGGCGAAAGCCTGGGACGACGAACAGGACCGCATCTACGGGGTCCGCGTCACCCACATGCGCCAGGAGATGGCCCGCCGGCACGTCAAGGCCGCACAAGGGCTCATGGACAAGGCGCTGCGCCGCCTCGCCGAACTGGACCTGGACCACATCTCCCCCAACGTGCTGGTGCTCATGCTGGATACGGCCGCCCGGATCGAACGGGCCGCCCTCGGCCTGGAAGCCGGCCAGAAGTCGGAGACCACCATCGCCGCCGTCTCGGTCACCTCCCGCAGCGCTGCCGGCACCGGCGAGGTGGCGCAGGAGATGCGCGTCGAAGTCGGCGTCCTGCACGAGCAGGTCATGTCGTCGATCCACGGCCTCGTCCAGAAACTCAGCCCGGAACAGATCGCCGAGGGGTACCGCGCCATCGCCGCCGACGCCGCTACGGTAGAAGGCGAGTTGGCTGCCATCCTCCCGGCCGATCCCACGCCGGCCGGGTAGGCGGTCCACCGCTCCCCCCGTAGCGGTTCACGGCACCAACGAAGAAGGCCCCCACCTCCGCCAAGGTGGGGGCCTTCGAGTTGGGCGGGGTCAGAACGGGTGGACCAGATCCGGCATCTGCACGTAACGCTGGATTCCGTCGCGGGCCTGCTCCCTCTTGCGGTTCTGGATGTCCCGGGCAAGCTGGGAATGCACGACGTCCCGATGGGGGCCACCCTCGTACACGTAGAACTGGATCACGGAGTCCCCATCGGGCAACGGCCGCATGTGGATCTTCACCCGGCTCCCCGGCTGCATCTGGCCGGTTTCCCGGACGTATTCGATGGCCCGGTCGATGTCCTCTGCCTCGTCGGCCCGCTGGCCGGCTTCGATCGCCGGGGCGGCGTTGTGTGCGTGCCACTGGAACGAGTTGGCCCACGTGGCGTTCATGTCCATGGCGATCTTCGGCCACTGCACCTGCCTGACCGCCTCGGCGATCTGCTGGGTCGGCACCCGGACGGCTGCCGCCAGATCGTCGAACGCATCCACCCGCGCGGCGTTCGCCACCTTCATCGCCTCATGCACCGGCAGGGGCTCCGCCCCCGGCTTCACCTCCTCGACGATCTCGGCGGCCAACACCCGGGCCTTGCGCGGGGGGCGCTTGCGCTTCGGCCGCTCCACCGGGGGCTCCGGCGGCGGCGGCGGGGAGACCGCTTCGAGGTGCGGCCACCAGTCATCCCGGGCCGGCGGGGCACCCTTGCCCTGCCCCCAGTCGAGCATCTTCAGTTGCCCGTCCCGGGTGACCCCCCAGTTACCGCCGTGGAAGTCCTTCACGAACAGGTTGAGGGCCTTCGTGCCCTCGTCGCGCTGCTTGCGGTGGGTGGCGTCGTTCTCGTCGTAGGGGAACAGTTCTTCGAGGACCAGCACCGGGGGAAGGTCATCCTCGAAGGTCCACAGCCACACCTGCGGCACGTACGGGGCCGCCGCCGGGTCGGCCTTCGCCGCCTGGCAGCCGTTGATCTCGTTGTACTGCTGTTCCTTGTCGACGGTGTTGTACCGGACCGTCTTGTAGACCACGCCGAAGTCGGCGCGGTGGATCCATGCGCGGCGGCTGCCGCCGTTGCCGATGGCGTAGAAGCCCAGTCGGCGGGCCTTGCTGGTGGCGTCGGTTTCGCCGTGCCGGGTGGCGGCCTTCAGGTGTTCGGCAAGCTGGCGGGCCCGGCTGTAGTCCCCCAGCGGGGTCAGGCCGGTCAGGTTGGCTCGGTAGGCCATGCGGGTGCCTCCTTCGCACCAGGGAATGTATGGCTGAAGCATACACTGTGCGCGTAGGGGAACCCAATACACTTCGATCATGGCTTTGTCTGCTGCGCTGAAGTTCGGCCTGCTCCCACAGGCTGCCCAGCGCGCCTGGCTAGCCGAACAGCCCCGCGACCGCCTCGACCAGATGGTCCGTGGCGACTGGTGGTGGATCGGCCGCCCCGAACAGTTCGCCCCCGCCGGCAACTGGCTGGTGTGGCTCATCCTGTCCGGCCGGGGATGGGGCAAAACCCGCACCGGAGCCGAATGGCTCGTCAACCAGATCATGCGTCACCCCCTCGACGCCCTCGGTCACCGCACCGAATGGCTGGTCATCGCCGAAACCCTCAACGACGCCCGCACCGTGTGCATCGAAGGCAACGGCGGCATCATCTCCGTCCTCGCCCGGCTCGGCCTCGTGCAGGGCCGCGACTTCAAATACGAGAAGTCGCCCCGGCTGATGATCCGGTTCAACACCGGCCAGTTGATCTACTTCCTCGGCGCGGACGACCCCGACGTCGGCCGTGGGTTCAACGCCGCCGGCTGCTGGATCGACGAGATGGCGAAGTTCCGCTACACCTGGAACGCCTGGTTCGAAGGCATCCTCCCGTCGCTGCGCGCACCGCTCATCGACGACCACCCCCGGACCGTGGTCACCACCACGCCGAAGCCGATCAAGTTGCTGCTGCACTGGAACCACACCACCGACGGCACCATCAAGGTGACCCGGGGTTCCACGTTCGACAACCGGGCCAACCTGTCCCCCTACGTGCTGGCCGAACTGGAACGCATCTACGCCGGCACCTCCGTGGGCCGCCAAGAGCTGCACGGGGTCCTTCTCGAAGAGATCGAGGGTGCCCTGTGGAAACACAGCCAGATTGAGGCGGACCGGGTCAAGCGCGCCCCCGAGCTGGTCGACGTCCTCGTCGCCATGGACCCCGCGTCCACCGGCACCGAAGACGAGTGCGGGCTCATCGCGTTGGGCCGGGGCGAGGACGACCACGACTACGTCCTCGAAGACTGGTCCGGCCCGGTGTCCGGGCACGCCGCCGCCATCAAGGCATGGGAGCTGGTCAACCACGTCGGCGCGTCCCGCCTCGTCGTCGAGGACAACGTCGCCAAGCTGTGGCTGGTCACCGTCCTGCGGGACGCCTACCTCGAAATGCGCAAGTCGGGCATCTTCCCGCCCGGCGGGGAGCCACCCATCAAGCCGGTCACCGCCCGGCACGGCAAGCGGCTGCGCGCCGAACCGATCGCCTCCCGGTACGAGCAGCACCGGGTCCACCACGTGGGGGCGTTCCCCGAACTGGAAGATCAACAGTGCACGTGGGTGCCCTCGATCTCCACCGACTCCCCGGACCGGGTCGACGCCCTGGTCTACGCCGGGCTGCACGTGGTCGGCAAGGAAAGGCGCATCGCCACCATCGCGGTGCCGTCCACCACCCGCACCCTGGCCGGCATCTCCTCGCCGTACTAGAGGGTCCTAGATTCGACGGATGTGGATATGGAAAGGCCCCGACGCCGCATGTCGTCGGGGCCTTTCCGCCCGTTGCCCTACTTCCGATGCCTCACCGAGGTGAGCCACCCCCGCCGCAGAGACTAGCGGATGTCCGGCAGGTTCAACAGGTGGGTGATCAGCCGCCGCACCTCCGGCCCGGTCATCAGATCGACCCGGGCTAGCGTGTACTGCGGGTACTCCAACTTGATGCCACACAGCCGGCGCAGCTCGGCAAGCTCCTCCTCGCTGGGCGGGCGCGGCTCCCGGTACATGATGGCGATGGACGGCATCCTGTACCCCCTTCCGTATGGTTGAACCCTACAGCGGGGGGGACTTGCGGGGCAGGACTTCCGGTTGTATGGTTCTTCCATACAACCCACCCCGGGAGGTAACCGCAGATGGACTCCGAGACGGTCGACTACACCCGCGTCCGCAACGGCGCGACCATGCTCGACCGGCACCTACCCGACTGGCACCAGCACGTCGACGGCGACACCATCACGGTGTTCACCGGCGGCCTGCTCGACCAGCTCGCCAAGCACCTCAACATGGCGTCCCCCGTCCACCTGGCGATGGACTTCATGCGCTCCGACGGCATCACCCACGACATGTTCGCCCCGTGGCTCTACGGCCACGGCATGCTCCCCCACGACCAGGCGGCCGGCATCGACCAGCTCACCGCCTACGCCAACTACCTCCGCACGCTGTGGATCGACGAGATCAATGCACGGCGTGCGCTACCGCTGAACACGTGACGCCTTGCGGCGCTTCGGAGTTGGGGCCGGGCGCTAAGCCGGTGCGGTGTAATGTTCAGCAGGACAGCGGCGGGGGGCGGGTGCCTCCTTCGTACAGGCCCTCCGGTCGCTGTCACCTCGCGGGATAGAGGAGTTCGGATGTCCTCGTCAGGCTCATAACCTGAAGATCGCTGGTTCGAATCCAGCTCCCGCGTCGGCCGAAACCTCGGGGTACCCCCTGGTAGAGGCAAGCCGAGGGTAGGGGTAGGCAGGCCCCCCCTCCGGGGTGTTCAAGACCTAGGCCCCGGCTCGGCGATAAGGGCAAA
>Ga0207694_10001070_pt1 | contig 23779 bp, 17 predicted proteins | sample KBSC34metaG_FD_184353 | JGI IMG/M metagenome (GOLD analysis project Ga0207694, IMG submission 184353) | Corn rhizosphere microbial communities from Kellogg Biological Station, Michigan, USA - KBS C3-4 metaG (SPAdes) (version 2) | ecosystem: Host-associated > Plants > Roots > Rhizosphere > Soil... | reverse complement strand
GTTTTACCGCGCGTCGATGGATACCTCCGATGGAAGGTTGGCGATCCCGGTGCTGTTTGGCATCGACGCCGTGCATGGCCATAACAACCTCGTCGGCAGCACGCTTTTTCCGCAGAACTCCGCGCTGGGCGCCACGCGCGATCCACAACTGATCCACGATATCGGCGAGGTCACGGCGCGGGAGCTGCGTGCCAGCGGCATCAGCTGGACCTTCGCGCCCACGCTCACCGTGCCGCAAGATGGACGCTGGGGCCGTTCCTACGAAGGTTATTCGCAGAATCCAGCGCTGGTAGCGCAATACGCCGCCGCCGTGATCGGCGGGCTGGAGGGCAAGCCGGGTACTGGGCAATTCCTGGATGCCGACCATGTGATCGCTACCGCCAAGCATTTCCTCGGCGACGGCGGCACCCACGATGGCAAGGACCAAGGCGATGCCCAGATCAGCGAGGCGGTATTGCGCGACATACACGCCGCCGGCTATCCGCCCGCGATCAAGGCCGGCGTGCAGGTGGTGATGGTCTCGTTCTCCAGTTGGAACGGGGTGAAGATGGCCGGCAACAAGGCGCTGATCACCGACGTACTGAAAGGGCGCATGGGTTTCGACGGGATCGTGCTGGGCGACTGGAACGCCCACGGCCAGGTGCCTGGCTGCACCACCGAGGATTGCCCTGCGGCGTACAACGCCGGGCTGGACATGTTCGAAGCGCCCGATTCCTGGAAAGGCCTGTACAAGAACACGCTGGCCGAAGTGAAGGCTGGCGTGATCCCGATGAGCCGCGTCAACGATGCGGTGACTCGCATCCTGCGGGTGAAGATGCGCCTGGGCATGTTCGAGGCCGGACTGCCGTCGGCCAACCCCCTGGCGGCCCGGTCGGCACAGGTGGTCGGAAGTCCCGCGCATCGTGCGCTGGCGCGTCGGGCGGTACGTGAGTCGCTGGTACTGCTGAAGAACAACCAGGGCCTACTGCCAATCGATCCGCGCAAGCATTTTCTGGTGGCCGGTGATGGTGCCGACAACATCTCCAAGCAGAACGGTGGCTGGACGCTGACCTGGCAGGGCACGGGTCTGACCAACGAAAATTTCCCCGGAGCAACGTCCATTTGGGCCGGCCTTCAGGCGCAGGTGCAGGCGGCTGGCGGCAGCGCCGAGTTGTCGGTGGATGGCGACTACAAAAAGAAACCCGATGTCGCCATCGTGGTGTTCGGCGAAGATCCCTACGCCGAATTCCAGGGCGACCTGCCGAACCTGGCCTACCGTCCGGGCAACGATCACGATCTTGACTTGATTCGGCGGTTACACAAGCAGGGTGTGCCAGTGACAGCGGTGTTCCTGACCGGACGGCCGCTATGGATGAATCGCGAGATCAACGCCGCTGATGCCTTCGTGGTGGCGTGGCTCCCGGGTAGCGAAGGCGAGGGCATCGCCGATGTCCTGCTGCGTAGCCGCGATGGCGGGATAGCGCACGACTTTCAGGGCAAGCTCGCCTATGCCTGGCCGCTTAACGCAGCACAAGTACCGGTGGCCGCTGTTGCACGTGGCGAGCATCCGCAGTTCCCCTACGGCTTCGGCCTGACCTATGCCGACCATGGCAACACCGCTCCCTTGTCTGAGGATGCCGGGATCGCACTAAGCTCGGCGCAATCGGGCGTCTACTTCACCCATGGCAAGCCGGCGCAGGGTTTCGTCATGCGCCTGACGGGCGCCAATGGCGAGGCGATGAATGTCCAGGCCATGCCAGCCGCCACTCCGGACGGCAGCTTGCGCATCAGCGCGCTCGACTACAAGGCGCAGGAGGACGCGCGCAGCCTTGGCTGGTCCGGGACGGGCGCCGCAGGTGTGGAGCTTCTGGCGCCAGCGCCGCTCGATGTGGAGCGCGAAACCAACGGCGACGTGTTGCTGGTGACCACGTTGCGGATCGATGAAATATCGCCGGAGAGTACGTCGATGATCGGTGTCGGCTGCGGCGTCGGTTGCAGTGGCCAGGTGCCGGTCGGGCGACAGCTCGCCGCGTTGCCTCATGGGCAGTGGTTGCGTCTGGGTATTTCGCTGAAATGTTTCCGCGACGCCGGCGCCAGCATGAGCAGGCTGGACCGGCCCTTCGTATGGTCCAGCCACTCAAGCGAGCGGATCGCCATGGCTGATGTGTCACTGGGCACAGTGGCGGACCGGATGCTGACGTGCCCGACGAAGGGGGGCAAGCCATGAGCCTTGCTGCCATGCGGCAAGCATTCATCGCAATGGCACTTTATTATCCATGGGTGACAGCGCTGTCATTTGGGGATTAATGCGTTTTTGTGGGGAGTTAGGAAACCTTTTGTCATGGCCGTTCGTGCGGCGGACAACATTGATCCGAACGATTTAGAGGGAGAGCCAGATGAATCTGCATCACAAGATGTTGTATGTCGCCATATCGCTCGTGCTTGCTCCTGGCGTGCTGCTTGCAGCCGATCAGGACACGACATCGCAAAACCAGTCACCCCAGAATTCGGCAGGCGCTGACAAGAAAGTAAAGAATCTCGATGCCGTCACGGTCACCGCGACCAAGCGCGAGACGCCGATCCAGAAAACGCCAGTGGCAGTGACAGCGATCACGGCGGACACGCTCGACAAGGAGCGAGTGATGACCGTGCAGGACCTGACCAAACTGGTGCCAGGCCTGCAAGGTACCTCGGAGGGCGACCATGGCGTGGTCACGCTTACCATGCGCGGCATCGGCAACGACAGCGCCAAGACCGAGTACGCCGATCCGGAAGTGGCCACCTTCGTCGATGGCATCTACGCACCTCGCGCCGAGGCGGCGTCCGGCCTGTTGCTGGACATGGATAGCGTCGAAACGCTGCGCGGCCCGCAGGGCACGCTTTGGGGCCGCAACTCCACCGCCGGCGCCATCAGCTTCCAGACCGCCAAGCCGGAAATCGGCGCGGGCTTCTACGGCAATGCGCAGATTGAAGCGGGCAACTACAACCTGATCGGCACGCGTGCCGCGGTCAACCTGCCCATCAGCGACACCTTCGCCATGCGCGTGGCCGTGGTGCACCAACAGCACGATGGCTATGTCGATTACCAGAATCCGTCGAGCGAACTGCCCAGCGTGGCGCAGCAGCAGCAGGCGTATCTCGCCTCCGGCGGCACGCTGGCCAACTTCAAGCCAATCGATCCCAGCCAGTACGTACAGGGCGGCGACAAGTACAACTCGCAGGACCAGTCCGCCGCGCGCGTGAGCGCGTTGTGGCAGCCCAGCGATACGTTCAAGTGGAACCTGTCGTACGAGTATTTCCTCGATCGCGGCACGCCCAGCCTCAGTCTGATGCAGACGCCGCGCCAGGGGCAGGATTTCTGGTCCGCCCTGATCGACACCGCGCCGTACCTGGACCGCACGTCCAAGACGGTGCGCAGCCGCATGGACTGGGACATCAACGATGGCATGCAGCTGAGCTACATCGCCGGCTACAACCGTTACTCCGGCAAGAGCGACTTCGACCAGGACGTTGGCGTCAGCGTGCCCACCAGCTTCACCACCAATGGCGTCTACCAGGACGACCGCACCAACTACTCCAACTACGAAAGCTGGAGCCAGGAAGTGAACCTGAAGTCCACCGGGCCGCAGACCGTGGACTGGATCGTCGGCGCTTACTACGCCTACGAAGACAACAACATCCGATTCGACATCCCCATCATGAACGGTACGCGATACGGCACCGTGAGCTGGCAGGGTTCCTTCATCCAGCCGAAGGAAACGGTGGAGTCGTACGCGTTGTTCGGGCAGGCCACCTGGCATCTGAGCGATCATTGGCGCCTCACCGGTGGCGCGCGCTGGTCGCATGATGACAAGGAGAACAAGGGCGGCATCAACTGGGGTTGGGCTTACGACCCGACCGTCCCGCAGGGGCCGATCTCCCCGGGCGTGTATCCCGATCCTTCGACCGGCTTCTCCATCTCGCAGCGAAACACCGCCAAGTACAGCAAGAGCAAGCCGACCTGGCTGCTGCGCCTGGATACCGACGTTGGCGACAACGGCATGGTCTACGCCAGCGTATCCACCGGCTACAAGTCGGGCGGCACGCAGGACGCGGGCACGCTGTACAAGCCCGAGACGCTGACCAACTATGAAATCGGCAGCAAGTTCAGCTTCCTCGATGGCCACATGACATGGAACTCGGCCATCTATTACGAAGACTTCAAGAACTTCCAGCTCTCCGCGCCCATCGTCTATCCGGACGGCAACCACGGCCTGGGCTTCTCCAACGTGGGCGGCAGCACCAAGGTGTTCGGCATCGAGTCGGAGCTGGCGTATCAGCAGAAGGACGATCGCTTCAACCTGATCTTCTCGGCCATTCCGAAGAAGGAGCTCGGCAAGCTGATCTACGCCGGTTCCAACGACTACCAGGGCCTGCCGGCATGCCCGCCGCAGTCCAACCTCGCCAGTTGCATGGACGTCACCGGCAACGATCTGCCGCATGCGCCGAACGTGTCGCTCACCGCCATCTACGAGCACGACTTCCACCTTTCCAACGGTGGACGCCTCACGCCACGCGTCAGCGCGCAGTACCAGAGCACGCAGTGGCTGAGCTACTTCAATCTGGGTTCGGGTGACCAGCAGAAGTCATACACGCGTGGCGACGTGTCGCTGCGTTACAGCGAGCCGGGCGACAAGTGGTGGGTCAACGCGTACGTGCAGAACGTGTCCGACGACAAGATCCGCACCAGCGCCGGCCGTTTCCAGATGGCCGACGGCTCGCTGCAGTACGTGTCGCAGTACCTCGCGCCGCGGATCTATGGCGTCCAGCTCGGCGTGTGGTTCTGACGTGATGCAAGGCGGACCCATGACATACACGCCGCCTGAAGTTTGCCGTTCTGCCCATCCTCCCCTTGAATGGCTTTTTTGCCGGGCCCGCGTGGGGCGGCCCGGCAATTCTTTCTTTTCATCGTGCGGCGCCGGCGGGGACACAACATGGCTAGTCTGAAGAAGGTACTGATCGTTGGCGGCGGCACCGCCGGTTGGTTGGCGGCCTGCTATCTGGCCAAGGCGGTCAACGCGGTGGATCCCCGGAGCGTGCAGGTGCATCTGGTGGAGTCGCCGGACATCGGGCTGCTTGGCGTGGGCGAGGCCACGTTTCCCTCCATTCGAGGCACGTTGTCGGCCATCGGCCTGGACGAGCGCCGCTTCCTGGTCGGCGCGACCGCAACGTACAAGCAGGGCATCCACTATCGCCATTGGGTGCGACCGCCAGGAGCCCCCGGAGCGGATCACTTCTTTCATCCGTTCAACGTACCCAGCCAGCGTCCTGGTGGCCCGGAGTTGTTGCCGTACTGGCTGCTTGGCGCCGCACCGGAAGGCATGGCGTTCGCCGATGCCGTGTCGATGCAGAGCACGCTGGTCGATCACTCGCGCGCGCCCAAGCGCGCGAAAGATGGAGACTATCAGGGGCCGATGAATCACGCCTTCCACTTCGATGCAGCCTGCTTCGCGCGCGTGCTCGCCGAGCACGGCCAGCAGGTGCTTGGCGTGGTCCGGCATGTGGCGACGGTGGAACGCGCGGAGCTGGACGAACACGGCGCCATCGCCCGCGTGGTGACCAAGGAGGAGGGCGAGCTCACCGCCGATCTCTACGTGGACTGCACCGGGCTGCGCGGCATGCTGATCGGCAACGTGATGCAGTCTCCCTTTCGCAGCCGTGCGGACGTGCTGTTCGCCGATCGCGCGGTGGCCATGCAGGTGCCGTACGAAACCCCCGATGCACCGATTCCCTCGTACACCATCTCCACCGCCCAGGAAGCCGGCTGGATCTGGGACATCGGTTTGCAGAAGCGGCGCGGCACCGGCTACGTGTATTCGTCGCGGCACACCACCGATGATCGTGCCGAAGAGGTCTTCCGGCGCTATCTCGGCCGTGCCGGCGAGGGCCTGAAGGCCATGCACATCAAGTTCGAGACAGGATACCGCCCCGAGCACTGGCGCAAGAACTGCGTGGCGGTGGGCCTGGCTGGTGGCTTCGTCGAGCCATTGGAATCCACCGGCATCGCGCTGATCGAGTTGGCAACCTACCTGCTCACGCACCTGTTACCCAGCGATACCGACAACATGGAAAGTGCCGCGCATCATTTCAATGAGATGATGGTTGCGCGCTACGACCGCATCATCGACTTCATCAAGATGCACTATTGCCTGAGCCAGCGCCGCGACTCACCGTTCTGGATCGACAACGCCGACGCCGCCACCATCCCGCAAACCCTGCAGGATAAGCTCGCCAAGTGGAAGCAGCGCCCACCGCATCGACTGGATTTCGTGGGCGACCTTGAAATGTTCATGACCGCCAGCTGGCAATACATCCTGTACGGGATGGAGTTCCAGACCGACCTCGATGCCATGCGCAGCGCCTATCCACACATGGAAGAGGCGCGCAAGGAATTCGCGATGATCCAGCAGGTAGCCATTCGTGCACTCAACGACCTGCCAGATCATCGTGCGCTGGTTGAACAGCTGTGCCTTGAACAGTCGACGCAAGCCTCACAGGTTCACCAGGGAACGGTGCGCCCCTCACGGTCGAGATAGCGCAGACCGGGTTTGCCTTGCTGCGAAAGAAGCACGTTTACCACGTTCGGAATGGCTTCCTCGACACTGAACGGTGCGTTCGGTCCGCCAAGGGCAGTGCGAATCCAGCCCGGGGCCATCAACACAAGGGCGCGCGGGTCGCCGGCATGACGCGCCGCGTAGCACCGCATGTACTGGTTCAGCGCGGCCTTGCTGCCCCGATAGACTTCGTGGCCGCCGTTCTCATTATTGCCAACGCTCCCTTGTCCGGACGACATGATGCCGATGAGCCCATTCGCAGGAACGAGGTCCTGCAGTCCCTCGATGACGCGCATCGGGCTCAGGGCGTTGGTGACCATGACGCGGACGAACTCTTCCGTCGAGACCTTCGCTATGGTCTCGTCACCGGGATTGGCGGTCCCGGCGTTGTGAAACAGGATATCGAAGCTGCGGCCGGCGAGACGGTGGTACAGGGCCGTGATCTGATCAGGCTCCGTAATGTCGAGAGGCTGGACCTCGACACGACCTGGATGTTCATCCGACAGGTCGTGCAACCCGGTCCTGGTGCCGTCTTGCACCGTCCCGACGACGTTCCATCCCCTATCCAGGAATTCAACGGCCATCGCCAGGCCAAGGCCGCGTGATGCGCCGATGATCAAGATGCTGCTGGGCATGGGAATACCTTTCACTTGATGGGGTCGGCAACGAATATGATCGATCCCCTCAAGCGGCGCCAGACGCATAAGATGCACAATAGGGTTGCATCAGACGCCATGCCACCATGCGTAAGCGATATAGGGTTCCTCGATGGACAATGTGGATCTGAACCTTCTTCTGGCACTGGATGCACTGCTTACCGAAGGCAGTGTGACGGGAGCGGCCCGCCGTCTTGGCTTGAGTACATCGGCCATGAGCCGGACGCTCACACGACTTCGATCAGCCACAGGCGATCCGCTGCTCGTCCGGGCCGGGCGCGGACTTGTGCCAACGCCGCACGCCACCGCGTTGCGCGAGCGTGTGCACGGGTTGACACAGGACGCGCATGCCGTACTGCGTCCGGCCGCCGCCGGCCTGGACCTTGCTACCTTGAAGCGAAGCTTCACCATCCGTTCCAACGAGGGCTTCGTGGAAGTTTTCGCAGCACCGCTCGTGGCGGCAGTCACGGCGGTGGCACCTAATGTGCGCCTGCACTTCGCACCAAAACCCGACAAAGACGTGCGGGCACTGCGCGAAGGCATCGTCGATCTTGAGATCGGTGTGCTCGGAGAGTCGGGGCCAGAGGTACGCCTGCAGGCTCTTTTCCGCGATCAGTTCGTGGGAGCCGTACGAGAGGGTCATCCCTTGCTTAAGAAGGGCAGGGTGACCGCCGAGCGTTACGCGGCATGTGGTCATGTCGTCGCTTCGCGTCGAGGTCTTGCGAACGGCCCCGTGGACAAGGCCCTCGCGGAGCAAGGGCTCGCCCGCACGGTCGTCGCTGTCGTGCCTGGATTCCGCGCAGCCCTGGCTGTCGCAAGTGGGTCGGACCTGGTGGCGCAGGTGACAAGCTCGTTCTTCAATGCGATCCAGGCCGGCCGATTAAGAAGCTTCCCTCTGCCAATCCGAACCGATGTGATCACCATCTCACAGATGTGGCACCCGCGCCTGGACGCCGATCCCGCCCACCGCTGGTTGCGCGGCCTGGTGCTGACCATCTGCCGTGGGCAGGCACTGAACTCTTGATGCGTTAGGCCAGCAGCCCAAGTCGAATCAGGCTCTCGGCAGTCGCTACAATGGCCTCCTCGCTCGAACGCGGCGACCAACCGAGCAGGCGACTGGCCTTTTCGCTCGTGGCATTCATGTTCCTGCCGAGCAGTGTTGCGATGCCTCTCATCCCCGGGTTTCTGAGCGCCGCGAGGCGCACCAGCCAGTTGGGCAACTCCCGCAACCGCACGTTGCTGGCCGATGCACCCATGCGACGGCGTAGTACCTTCGCAACCTCGATCATCCACAGGCTTTCGCCCGCCGTCGCAAGAAAGCGCTCGCCCTTGGCGGCGGGGTGGGTCATGGCCAGTACGTGCAGGTCCGCCACGTCCCGTACATCGACAAAGCCGCAATTGATCTTCGGGCAACCCCGCTGACCATTGAGCATGTTCGTTATGATCCCAATGGAGTGCGAATAGTCGGGGCCAAGCACGGGACCAAGCACAGCGGTCGGGTTGATGACAGACAGTTCCAGCTCGCCCCCTTCGCGCTCGATAAAGTCCCAGGCGGCGCGCTCGGACAAGGTCTTCGATTTCTGGTACGGCCATACATTACCCGACAGATTGCTCCAGTCCGTCTCGTTGAACGGCCGACTCAGGGGCGGTTGCCCGGCACAGATCGCACCGAAAGCGGAGGTGAGTACAACGCGCCTGACGTGGGCATCGCGGGCGGAACGCAGTATCCGCAGGTTGCCTTCAACAGCCGGCTTGATCCAATCCTCCTCATGAGCGTGATTGCCCGAAGGCGTTGGCGAGGCACCGTGCAATACATAGGCGCATCCGGCAGCGGCCTCCGCCCAGCCGCGGTCATCTTCAAGATCGGCGGTGACGAACGACAGGCGGTCGCCCGGCTCGGCTCCCCCCGTCTTGAGGTTGCCTCGCACTTCTGCTTCCCGTGCTGGCGAACGCAGCGTGGTTCGCACGCGATATCCCTGGCGCAGCAACGCAAGAATGCAGTGCTGCGCGATAAAGCCGGTTCCGCCAGTGACAAGCACCAGTTTTTCGTTCATGCCCTCATGTCCTAGGTGACTAGCGCATCAGAATAGGCATGATTCCTCGGACTATGAATAATTGAACGTGCGGATTACTTGCGCGATAGTACGAATATGAGCGCCGATCCTTTTTCCGACATCCTCAAGTTCACGAGCGCCCAATCGCTGGTCACCGGTGGCTTCACCGCGGGCGGCGCATGGGCAGTCCGCTTCCCGGCACCGGATAAAATCAAATTCTTCGCCGTCGTAAAGGGAAGTTGCTGGGTCCGTATCGAAGGCGAGGCGGAGCCGATCCACTTCGAAACTGGAGACGTGGGGCTTCTGGCGGCGAAGCGGTCCTTCGTGCTGGCCAGCGATCTGGATGTTGCTCCAGTAGAGGCCATGAGCATATTTTCCGATGCTGGCAAGACAACGGCCCAACTGGGGGAGGGGAGCGATTTCGCCCACATCGGTGGCCATGTCCTGCTGGATCCGGCGAGCGGGCAGCTGCTCGCAGATGTCCTGCCGCCGTGGATCCACGTACCAGGGGCCTCGCCACAGGCGACCGCTTTCCGCTGGCTGCTCGATCAGCTTGTTGAAGAACAAGCGGCAGTACTTCCCGGCACGCAGCTCGCGTCCGCGCAACTGGCGCAGCTCCTTTTCATCCAGATCCTTCGTGCACACCTCAAGACATCGACCCCCATGCCTGCCGGATGGCTACGCGCCATGGGTGATCCTCGTATCGCCCTCGCGCTTCGACTGATGCATGGCGATCCCGCGCGTGCCTGGCATCTGGACGATCTCGCCAGTGCATGCGCCATGTCGCGCACGACGTTCGCCTTTCATTTCAGGACGACAGCCGGCGTCGCTCCGCTTACCTATCTCACCCAATGGCGCATGCGCCTTGCCGAACGCACGCTGCGAGAAGGGAACAGCCCGATCGCGGTCATTGCCCAAACGCTCGGGTACGCGTCCGAGAGCGCCTTCAGCAATGCCTTCAAACGCGTAACCGGTCAATCACCCAAGGCATACCGGGTATCGAATGCCATGGGTGGCCGAAAGCTGACGCCGAGACAGGTTGATTAGACGGTTGGGCGTATATGTGTACATCGTACGCATATACGCGTACGATGTACACATGAGCAAAGATCGCATCTTCGCTGCCGCCAGGGCCATCCTCGACCGCGAGGGGATCGAGGGGCTTTCGGTGCGCAAAGTCGCCACACGCGCCGGCGTCTCGACCATGGCGATGTATCGGCACTTCGCCGACAAAGACGCCCTGTTGAACGCGTTGATGGATGACGGCCTGGCCGCCTGGGAGAAGATCGTCCGCGCCATCCGGGTCGAAGATCCGATGAAGTGGCTAGAGACAACGATCGAGGCGTTTCTCGATTTCGCGCTCACCCAACCGCATAGGTTCGACACCGCCTTCTTCCTTCCGGCCCCCGAGGCACGGCGCTATCCCGATGACTTCGTAGCAGGCCGCTCTCCGGTCATAGCGATGTTCATGGTCAGGATCGATCAGGCCAAAGCGGACGGCCGCCTCGGCAGTACGCCGGCGATTGACGTCGCATTGGCACTCGCAGGCATGGCGCAAGGGCTGGTCTCCATGCAGCGCGCCAACCGGTTTTCCAGCGAAAAGCAGTTCCGGACGCTCTTTCGCGCCCAGCTCCACCATTGTCTTCAATCCTTTTCCCCTTCCGGGACAACTCAATGAATGCCATCGCAAAAATCGCGGCCGCGATGTTGGCTGCCACCTTCGCTCTAGCGGGGGAGGCCATGGCCAAGCCGCTCGCCATCGTGAATGCCGAGATCTATCCGTCGCCCAACGCTCCCCAGATACGTGATGGGGTGGTGCTCATACAGGACGGCAAGATCGTCAAAGTCGGTACCCGGTCAGAGGTTTCGGTTCCCAAGGCCGCTCGCGTGATTGATGCGCACGGCGCTGTTCTCACTGCCGGCTTCTGGAACAGCCACGTTCATATCATGCCCTTGGACCTTATGAGCGCGAAGACAGCCAAGGCAGTGGCGCTCGAAGGCAGCCTCCAGGCGATGCTGACACGCTGGGGCTTCACCACTGTCTTTGACCTGGCGTCCTCGACCGATAACACTTTGGCACTGCGTGAGCGCATTGCTTCCGGAGAGATCGCCGGACCCATGATTCTTACCTGCGGCGACCCGTTCTTTCCCAAAGGCGGTACGCCGATCTACGTGCGGCAATACCTGGCTGATCACGGCTGGGCCAACGAGGAAGTCTCGACGCCCGAAGAGGCCGCCAATCGTGCGGTTCGACAGCTCGATCGCGGCACCGACGCGGTGAAGATCTTCGCCGGCGCTATCGTGGGCGGCGACATCGGCGTGCTGCCCATGCGCCTGGACATCGCCAAGGCCGTGGTGGCCGAAGCGCACAAGCGCGGCAAACCTGCCTTCGCGCATCCTTCCAACTATGCCGGCATCAACGTGGCGATCGATTCCGGCGTGGACATCCTGGCCCACACCACGGCGACCGAAGACGGCAGCCACGATCCTTACGGTTGGACGCCCGAGCTTATCAAGCGCATGCGCGCCCACAACATGGCCTTGACCCCCACCATGGCGCTATTTAAGTGGGAGTCTGAGAAAATCCACCAGAAGCCGGAAATTCTGGCGCAGACGATCAAAATGATCACCTCCGAAGTGAAGGATTTTTCCGCCGCCGGTGGCCAAATCCTGTTCGGCACCGATGTTGGTTATACCGACGCCTACGACACGACTGACGAATATCGCTTCATGTCGGGTGCTCTGGATTGGCGGCAGATATTGGCCTCGCTGACCACCGCGCCAGCCTCTCGCTTTGGCTACGCCGCGCATAAAGGGCGCATCGCTCCGGGCATGGATGCTGATCTGGTGCTTCTGGACGGCGATCCGGCTAAGGATCCAACCGCCTTCGCTCGGGTGCGCGACACCATACGCGGCGGAGCGGTGATCTGGGGGACAGATCGGTAAAGGGGTTCGGCAGGGGAACTGGACTACCGCAGGATTGCCCTGCGGTAGCCGACCAAAACAAACGGGCTTCTCACACCCGGATGCATCAATTCCCGGTCGCCTGGGCGTCAATGCGCTGATTAACTATTTGCAGAGCCTTGCTCTTCCATTCCGCCTGCGCACTGGAAGCCACTATATTTGTAATACCACGGCGCGCCTGTAGCAGATCATGGCTATAGCCATTTTCAAACATCCACACCACCCAGTCGAATCGCCCTACGGAGAGGGGCGCTATAATGCTGGAAACAACGCCATCGTGAAAATTGATGTCGGCACCGCGCTTGACCAGCAACTCCGCACAATCAAAGTGTGATTGCATCATTGCGATCATCATGGCGCTTCTTTCGTGAGCCGGTGAGTTGGGGTCACCGTGATAGTCCAAAAGCATATTCAACAATGGCAAATTGCCGCCAGAAGCGGCCATATAAACGGGATCCTCTCCCTGTTGCCACGGCTTGTTGGGGTTTGCTCCCAGCTCCAGCAATAGGTGGATAGCCTTATTGTTGTGTTGGCCGATCATCCAAATTAACGGCGTCAGCCCTGCTTCCCCAGCCGCATTGATGTCAACGCCTTCGGCCAGAATCGCCTTGGCTCTCTTCACGTCGTTGTCGGCGGCTGCATCAATGAGGCTTACAACCCGAGAGTCGTGGAACACATCCTCTGTCGACTTCCCGGCCAGCTCCACTGCGTCGCGCCCCTGGCAAAGCATGGATAGCGCCATTAAAACCACACATAACCCAATCTTGCGAGCCGATTTAACAAAGGATGGCATTTCAGTTCCTCTACCCGGACATAGGACGTGTGGAATAAAGACTGGAGATCACGGAGCTGATAGCGTTCATCGCGTGGCGCAAGTTCTGGATCGTCTTAGGCCTGATCGCGCGAGGCAGTCTATTCTTCCGCTGCCGCCTCGCGACCCTGCTGCCGGATCAGCGCTTCCTCACGCGCATCATTGATCGACTGACGGATGCTGTCGAGATCTACCTCGGATTCATCCGGCTCGAATTCGCCGGTCAGTTCCGAATCGGGTCGCAGTTCACCGGCTTCGTACAACGCCCACATCTCTTCGCCGTACCACGTGTCAAACAGATCGGGGGCCCAGCGTCCAAGATGGGCAGTGAGGTTGTTGACGTCACGCAACAGCATCGCGCGCGCCGCATTGTTGCCTGCGGCACTGACGACCTGGGGAAAATCGATTATTACCGGCCCATCCGGCCCGACCAGCACGTTGTACGCGGACAAATCTCCATGAATCAGCCCGGTACACAGCATCCGCACCACCTGCTGCACCAGTACACAGTGGTATTCGCGCGCCGTCTGCGCACTGAGTTCAACCTCACCCAGGCGGGGTGCGGAGGAGCCTTCGGCGTCGGTGACCAGTTCCATCACTAGTACACCGTGGAAGTAGCCAAACGGCTCGGGCACGCGCATGCCAGCGTCGCGCAATTGGTAGAGTGCATCCACCTCGGCGTTCTTCCAGGCTACTTCCTGCTGCTTGCGCCCGTACTTGCTGGCCTTGCCGATTGCGCGCGCCTCGCGACTGCCTCGTACCTTGCGACCTTCCTGATACTGCACACGTTGCTGGAAGCTGCGTTGCGCCAGGTCTTTGTAGACCTTCGCACACCTTATTTCGTCGCCGCTACGGACAATATATACAGCCGCTTCCTTGCCGCTCTTCAGCGGTCGCAGTACTTCATCAATGACGCCGTCGTCGATCAGCGCCTGCAGGCCTTGGGGGGTCTTCACTGTGTCTTTAGGGGCGGCTGGTGCAGGTAGGCGGGCATTAACTTCCAATAATCGCATTTTTTAACGCGATTGACCATTGCGGGATGGCTCGCAACCGGATGGTCATGGGGGCAGGCATCCGATCCGGGCCGGTCCAATTGCAGAATACGTGCAACGTCCAGGCGCCGTAACGGGCGTGCGGCGTGACCGATGGCAGTGCCGCGTCACCGCAGGCTGCGCGAGGATGCGCTCCAGCAAATTTTCTCTCGGGGGCATCCATCATGTCGTGCACTTTCCACTCGCGCCATCCGCGCCTGTCGTTACGCCTTGCCGCCGCGGCCTGCGCCCTGACGCTCGGCATGCAGCCCGCCCTCGCCGCACAGGCTGACGGGCCGCCGACGGCACGTACGGTTGACGTTGTGGACCATCTCTTCGGCGCCACTGTGCACGATCCCTATCGCTGGATGGAGGGTGAGCACAACGCCGAATTCCAGCAATGGCTCGCCGCCCAAGGCGACGACACGCGCGCCAAGCTCGACGCGCTGCCCACGCTCAAGGCCTGGCAGCAGGCTCTGCAAGAGACCAACGGCACCACTGTGATCTACCGTGCCCAGCGCTACGCCGGCGGACGGTTGTTTTTCATCCGCCAGGCGGCGGAGGGCAGCGGCACCCTGATGGTGCGCGAAGCGGACGGCTCCGAGCGCGTCCTGCTCGATCCAGCAACACTGAACAGCGACGGCGGCCACGCGTCGATCACCCTGTTCACGCCCTCGCCGGACGGCAGCAAGGTGGCGGTGAACGTCGATCACGGTGGCAACGAGATCACCCGCCTGGAAGTGCTCGACGTGAAAAGCGGCAAGCCCACCGGCGACGCGGTCGAACCCGTGTGGGGCGAGTTCGGCGCCGACTGGCTGCCTGACGGCAGCGGATTCGCGTATACCCAGATGGCGCCGCCCGAGCAGCGCACCGGGGGCGATCCGTTGCAGGACACGCGCCTGCGCCTGCACCGGCTGGGTACGCCGTCGGCGCAGGATCCGATGCTGCTGCGGGCCGGTACGGGGCAAGGCGCCAGTCCATCGTTTGCGATTGCCGTCAACCGCTTTCCGGAAATCGAATTCCCCACCGGCTCGCGCTGGGCATTAGCCAAAGCATCCGGTGCTCAGGCCGAACAGCGCTACTGTGTGGCGGCGCAGTCCGACGCCGTAAAACCCGGTACGACCTGGCGCTGCATCGCCGATCTGGACGACAAGGTACAGTCGGCTTCCATCCACGGAGACACGCTCTATCTGGTCTCGAGCCGCGAGCGATCCAACGGCCAGCTCCTCGCGCTGGATCTTTCGCATCCGGAGGCGTCGATCAAGGACGCGCGTTCCATCCTGCCGCTGCGGGATGACGAAATGATCGTTGGCGCCAGTATCAACGACACACAGCAATTCGCGGCGGCGCACGATGCCCTGTACGTGAAAGTGTCGAAGAATGGCATCGATGGTATCCGCCGCATCGACTACCGCACCGGCAAGGTTGAAGCGGTGCCGATGCCACTGGTGGGCGCAGCCTCGATGTTCCATGCCGACAGCAACCAGGACGGGTTCCTGCTTGAACTACGAGGCTGGACCACGCCGCCGAAGTCCTGGCGCTATAACCCGGCGGACCACGCCTTGCGCAGCCTCGGCCAGGACTTCGCCAGCCCCGCCGATTACAGCATGATCGAGGCCACCGAGACTGAGCTGGTCAGCAAGGACGGCACGCGCGTGCCGCTCACGATCCTGCATCGCAAGGACGCCGCGCTGGATGGCAGCCACCGCGCCATTCTGTTCGCCTACGGCAGCTACGGGATATCCGTCGTGCCGTCGTTCAAGCCCGTGCGGCTGGAGTGGGTGAAGCAAGGCAACATTTTCGCTTATGCGCACGTCCGCGGCGGCGGCGAGAAGGGCGAGGCGTGGCATCAGGCCGGCATGGGACCGAACAAGCACAAAGGCGTGGAGGATTTCGTCGCCGGCGTGGCGCGGTTGAGCGAACTGGGCTACAGCCGCCCGGAACGCACCGGGCTGGTCTCCGGTAGCGCCGGTGGTTTACTGATCGGAAACGCCGTCGTGGGCTATCCCAAGGAGTTCGGCGCCGCGGTGTTCCTGGTCAGCATTCTCAATCCGGTGCGCCTGCTGCAAGCTGCCAATGGTGCCAACCAGCTCGGTGAAATGGGCGATCCGCGCAAGGCCTCGGATTTTCCCTGGATCCTGGCGACGGATCCCTACCAACAGATCCGTCCGCACACCGCGTATCCGGCGGTGATGCTGGACGTGGGCCTCAACGACAGCCGTGTATCTCCCTGGGAAACCGGCAAGTTCGCCGCGCGGCTGCGCGCTTCCAACACCAGCGGACGGCCCGTCTGGATTCGCACAAACGCCGATGGAGGCCATGGTATCCAGGCCTCACTCGGGGCCGAGGCAACCGAATACGCCGACATCTATGCCTTTATGGATGCGCAACTGCCAGCGCCCTAGCAGGGACGTGGCCCGTGGCGTCACCGCGGCACATGTCTTGCCCGTAGTGTCCGGTTGTCCGGCCGCCTCTGTCCGCGGACGGGCAGGGCGCCGCACAAGAGAAGCGAATTAGACCGTGGTCCAGTTTTTGCTGCTCCGCTTTGACTGGCAAAGGGGAGTAGATCGGTGGCGCCGAAAAAGTTCCTTATCTGCTTCACGATCAGCGCGCTTGTCTCTATCCCATGGGCTGCATTCTCGGCTCCTTTAAGCGCAGCCCCTCGAGAGGCTGCCATCAGCTATGGCAAGTGGGGTTTCGACCTTTCCGGGATGGACCGCTCCGTCCGGCCTGGAGAAAACTTCGCCGAATACGCGACGGGGAACGCTACCAAACGAATAGTCATTCCCGGAGACCGGGGTGGCTACGGCAGTTTCGACAAACTGTCCGAACTTTCGGAGCGAAGGATCCGCACCATCGTTGAAGATCGGTCGAGCGCTTTTTCCCAGTCACCCGACGGAGAGCGCATAAGGAGTCTCTACGAGAGCTTCATGGACTTGCGCGCTCGGAACGCACTCGATATCAGGCCGTTGTTGCCAAAACTGGCCAGAATCCAATCGATCAAAGATCGAAGCGAATTAGCGAGGTATATGGGTGAGACCTCATTCGGTTTCGGTGCCTCGATCTTTGCCTTGTCGGTCACAGACGACGCCAAGGCACCTGAGCGCTACGTTCTACAGCTTGGGCAAGCAGGGCTCTCCCTTCCTGACCGCGACTATTACCTGACCCCGGCATTCAGCAGTCAGCTGGAAGCCTACCGCGCCTATGTCACCCAGCTGTTTCGAATGACGGGCTACCCGCATCCGGAGGAAAGCGCCGGCAAGGTTGTCGATTTTGAAATCCGCATTGCCAAGGCAAGTTGGACATCCACCGAACAACGGGACCGCATCAAGTCGTACAACCCGATGAACCTGGCGACGCTTCCGTCTTTTGCCCCCGGATTCGATTGGCCGGCATTCTTTTCTGGTTCGGCGACCGACAAGGCCGCAAAGGTTGTGGTGGTAGAGAATACCGCGGTCGCCAGAATCGCCGATATCTACCGACAGGAGCCGCTTGAAACGTTGAAGGCGTGGGAAGTCTTCCAGACCATCGATCAGGCCGCCATCTATCTTTCATCGCGTTTCAACGACGCCTACTTCAACTTCCACCAGAAGCTCTTGATGGGCCTGCAGGCTGACAGTCCGCCGTGGTCGAAAGCCGTCGGTGTGGTCCACCGGCAGTTGGGCGATGCGCTTGGCCGCGCCTACGTGGCCTCTTACGTCCCGGCCACCACCAAACCCCAGGTCGAAGCGATCGTTGCTGACTTGCTCGCAGCGATGAAAGCGCGGATCACCAACGTGACGTGGATGACGGACCAGACGAAGGCCGAAGCACTGGCGAAGCTGGCGCGATTTCGGGTGAAGGTCGCCTTTCCTGATCATTGGCAGGACTATTCAGGACTGCATGTAAGCCCTTCAGACCTTTTCGGGAATCTGGAGAGAACCAACGCCTTCGAGTGGAAGCGACAGGTTTCGCGCATCGACGGGCAGATCGCGCCGGACGATTGGCTCACGAAACCTTACCTCGTCAACGCGTTCTTCTCCGCGACGCGCAACGAGATCATTTTCCCGGCCGCGATCCTTCAGCCTCCTTTTTTTGACCCGAACGCCGATGCGGCCGTGAACTATGGCGCGATCGGGAGCGTTATCGGCCACGAGATCACGCATGCATTTGACGACCAGGGCCGTCACTATGATCGGAACGGGATCTTGCGGGAATGGTGGACACCCGCCGACGCAAAGGAATTCGATAGGCGAGCTGAAAACCTTGTCCTTCAATACGATCGCCTGTCGCTTTCGCCAGGCGTCACCGTCAACGGCAAGCTCACCCTCGGCGAGAATATCGCTGACCTCGGGGGCGTATTGGTCGCCCTCGACGCCTATCACCTGCACCTCAAGCATCAGGACGCACCGGTCCTGGATGGGCTAAGTGGCGATCAGCGCTTTTTCCTCGCCTGGGCGCAGGTCTGGGAAAGCAAGTACACCCCGGAGCTCGAAAAACGGCTGGCGACCACGGATCTTCATTCGCCAGACCGCTTCCGCGCTTCACAGACAGTCAGGAATGTCGACGGCTGGTACGAGGCCTTCGGCATTACCAAGGACGACAAAGCGTTCATTGCCCCCACCGACCGCACGCGAATCTGGTAATCCATAAGGAAACTGCTTTGAATCGAATGATAGTGATGTGCCTGCTCGCGATAAGCTTACCCGCTTATGCCATTGTGACTCGCCACGATGTTGATGACTCCAAGTATCGCGTAGCTGCTACCGAATTCCCGGCACTGGCCGATCTTCCTGGCGAGGGGCACGGCGTTTTAATTGCCCCGCAATGGGTGGTCACCGCTGCCCACGCAGTAACCTGGCAAACAGAAATCAAGCAGATTGTGCTTAATGGAAAGGCGAGGGATGTCGAAAAGGTAATCGTCCACTCCGGATACAAGAAACTCCCGAAGGATTTGATAGATCAAGCAGTAAAAACCGGCGATGCGACACGCATCGTGGATTTTCTTGCATCACAAGATGATATTGCCTTGATCAAGCTGGCTGCGCCGGTGTCCGATGTGATCCCATCCAAGCTATTTTCTGGAAATGATGAGCTTGGAAAGACCGTTGAGCTTCTTGGGAAAGGCGCAACGGGAACCGGGCTTACCGGACAGGAAGTGAACGCCTCTCATCGCGCCGATCTACGCCGCGCCTACAACAAAATTGTCGATGTTAAGGATCGCTGGATTTGCTACGTCTTCGATAAACCGCCATCAGGGCTCGCGATCGAAGGCATATCAGGAGATGGTGATAGTGGCGGTCCGGTCCTGATAAAAGTTGATGGCAAATGGCAATTGGCCGGCTTGGCTTCCTGGAAGAAGCATGGACAGGACAATGCCCTGATCCTCCATGCCGGCTTTTACGGACAGAAAAACTACAACGTGCGGATTAGCCACTACACGGGATGGATTGAAGACCAAATGCACAACGGGTGATTTCGCGTGCGGGCCCACGGGCGGTCAGCGACCGCGCGGCACGACTGGCCAGGGCGCCTCTCCATCCTGGAGAGGCCAGTGCTCGTCCATGGCAATGCAGGTGCTGTCGCATACGGCGCGCAGGTGGCGTGCCGGTGGCAGTGCCATGGTGGAGGGAAGGGTAGCCAGCCGAGTCGCCAGCGACTCATCCGATGGATGCGTGTGCAACCATACCGCCACGCGGGCCAGCCGGATGATGGCGATGTACTCCGCTTCGCGATCGACGTAGCGGTCGTATTCGCCAAGCGTGTCGACGAGGGCGACACTACGTGGCCACGCGAGGCGTTGCCAGACACTGGGCGGCGCCAACGAATTCCCAGCGAAGGAAAACGGCTGGTCGGCCATCACAGCGTCGTGAGTTTGCTTTGTGCAAAGGCGTGCCAGGTTGCCAGCAACTACGTTGTGGCGAAGGGGCGCGCCCCAAACTTCACGCTTGGCTGGACCGAGTTGCTGTAATCCCAGGGCAAGGAATTCGTTCGCGGCCCAGGGACACAGGTTCACATCGTCGTCCCGTGGTTCGTCGAAGGCGCGCATGCAGGCATCCGGCAGCGCCTCGTCCGGCAGCATTTCGGACATCATCGTGGTAGCCAAGCGCGCCTGGCGGCGGTATTCAGCCACTAGCAGCATCGAACCGATCAGCGTATTGGAGTTCCGATGCATTTGCCGCATGGCCAGCGCGCCGTTGCACGCGGTGGCCAGGCCTGCGCGCGCGTCGCCTGACACAAACTGCAACGCGGCGGCGCTGCGCCAAAGAGGCAGGCCCGTGACCTGGAACAGGGGGAGCCGCACATCGGGCGGTTGCAGGGACCACAACGCATTGGCGTGGACCAGCTGTTCGGTCACGGCGAGCATGCGTGCATGGCGTTGCAAGGCCACCGCCATCGCAGCATGGGTACGGGCAAAGCCCAGGCAATTGGGCACGGTAATCCCGCAGAGCACGTCCTTCTCGGCAGGCGTGATCGTTGGCAGCGGCTGGAAACGCTTCGCCGCGGCGCGGGGAAAGATGCCCCACGGACCATCCTTGTCCTTTGGCATGGGGGTATCGGTAAGCCATGCCGGCATCGACCGGACATCCTCGTTGTACAGACCGGGAAGCTCGCGGTAAGGGACGTCGTAGTCGCTCGACCACGTCAGTGCCCAACCGTTGGGGCCGCGAGGTTCGCTCGGCATCTGCAGCGCGGCGATGGCTTGGCGCTGCGCGGTGGTGGTGTCATGAAAGACCATGTAGGCCACGAAGCCCAACAGGATGATCGCGGCGATGACGGTTTTGCGCACGGCCTAACCCCGGGTCACATGGCTGAGGGGGAGCGGACCCGATTCCGACGCACTGAGCATCCTCCATTTCCCCCGCTCAGCGGAATGTCCCATGAATTGAGTCCGGTCAAAGTGACGTTGGATAGACTGGGGCTATCGGCTCGGCGCAACCATATCATCTCGAGTGGGGACGTCATAATCACCTCGAACTGTTCGGACTGAGCCAAGCGTGACACCACGGATGATCGTACCTGGCTTTCAGACCGTAGCGTTCTCGATGGCCTGCGCCATGCCCTCGATGTCGGTCAGAAATGGCAGGTGACCGGTTTGAAGTGAAACGACCTTTCGCACCGGCGTACGCGAGATCATCTGGGCCTGGAAGGCGGGACTAATGACCTGATCTAACTCAGTGGACACATAGATCTTATCGACCTGGCCAAACCGTTCGGCAGTGACGCGGACCGGGGAGACCAGGGGTGCTGCCGGTTCGTCGAGAATGATATCCGGGAGTTTTGCCTTCAGCGGGGCGGGGCCGTCGTTGGCAAAGAGTTCCGCGCGCGCTGCGTATTCCACGATCGCCATCCCGCGCCCCTCATCAATCGTCAGATACTGGCCAATCTTGGCGTCGTGGTCCTGTTGGGCCAGCGACAGCAGGGAATCACCGTCCTGCGGCAGATAGGCCGCGGTGAACACCAGGGTCTTGATCTTCTCCGGCACCTGTTCGGCTGCGGCGGCGATAACGATGCCAGCAAAGCTGTGGCCCACCAGAACTGCCGGACCTGCAACATGGTTCAAGGCTTGGACGACCGTATCGCGATACAGGTCGAGGCTGACCTGGTCGGCGGCCATGGGCGAGCTCGAACGGCCGGGCAGGTCGACGGTTACGACGCGGCGGCCTGCGGCGCGAAGCTTTCCGGCAACGTAGCCCCAGACCTGACCATCGGAGAAGGCGCCGTGTACCAGGACGACTGCCGGCTTTTCTGCAATGTTACCGCTGTTGTTCGTTTCACCTGAATTTGCGTGATTCATGACGATTATCCTCTCGTTGGCGTAAGTATTTGGCGGGATGCCGTGGAGAAAATAGTAGTCAGAGCGCCGAGGATGAGATATATCGTGGGCTCCGGTTTACATGATGGATCGTCCGAGTGACTGCAGATTTCGGAATGTCGGCAGCCCGTACCGACGTGCTGTCGCAGGTGCTTACCCTGATAAGGCTGCGCGGGGAACTCGTCTACACGACGCGTCTGAGCCAGCCATGGGGATTGCGCTTTCCGCCGGGGCCCGCGCATTTCTGTTTCGTCGAGGTTGGCGGAGCCTGGGTGACGCCTACGGGGCACCAGCCCCTGTGGATCAATGCTGGCGACCTGGTGCTTTTGCCACTCGGGAAAGGCCACACCATCACGGATGCGGCGGACTCGCCGATCGATAACGTCGACGTCATTGCGACCGATCACTTCGATCGCGACAAGCTCATCCTCCACCATGGCGGGGAGGGGCCGACAAGCCAATTGGTTTGTGGTTTCTTCAGTTTCGAAGGCAGCCCGCTGCCTGCGGTGATGTCTGCGCTTCCTGCCTTGATCCACATTCCGAAGGGAGATGCAGGCGCGCCCGCATGGCTTGCGGCTATCTCGCACTTTCTCGTGGATGAAGCGCAGCGCCCTGATCCCGGGTCGTCGCTGATGATCTCCCGGCTGATCGACCTGCTCGTTATCCGGACGCTACGCAGTTGGGCGGCCAGCGAAGCAAACCGCGTAGGATGGCTCGGGGGGCTGGCTGAGGAACGGATCGGACGCGCGCTGGCTGCGATGCACGCCGATCCGTTCAAACGATGGACAGTCGAGACGCTTGCCGCCGTGGCGGCGATGTCGCGTTCGATCTTTGCCGAACGCTTTACCGCCGCCGTCGGTGAGCCGCCGCTGCGCTACCTATCACGGTGGCGCCTCACCATCGCCGCGGACATGCTTCGCAGTGGCGGGCTCAAGGTGACAGAGGCTGCGTACAAAACGGGCTACGCCTCCGATGCCGCCTTCAGTCGAGCGTTCAAGAGCCACTTCGGATACGCACCCAGCGAGGCAAAGATTCAGCAGACGGCGGTTTGATCATGCATCAACGCTTCCGGATCACGGGGTAGCGGCAGCTTCGATATCCGCGGCCAGCTCGTCGGGTGCCGTCAGGAACGGCGTGTGGCCGGTCTGCACGGTGAATTCGCGACGCACCGGCGTACTGGCGACCATCTGCGCCTGGAAGGACGGGCTGATCACCTGGTCATTGGCGGTGTGGATATAAACCTTGTCGATCTTGCCGAACTTGCCGGCCGTGACGTGCACGGGCGTCGCCAACGGAGCGAGCGGTTCGTCAAGAATCAAGTCGGGGATCGCTTTGCGAAGGCCTTCGGGCGCGCCATTGGCGAACAGGTCGGCGCGAGCCGAGTACTCGATCGAGGCGATGCCCAGTTCTTTCTTGATCTGCAGGTGGGGACCGATCTTGGCATCGGCGTCTTTATTCGCCATCGACACCAGCGAGTCGCCATCGTGGGGCAGGTAGGCCGCGGTGAACACGAGCGTCTTGACCTTGGCCGGTGCCTTTTCAGCCGCGTCAGCGATAACGATGCCGCCGAAGCTGTGGCCCACGACCACGGCCGGACGATTGAGCTTCGTCAGCGCCCCAACCACCGTGTCGCCATAGAGGCTCAGGCTGACCTTGTCGGGTGTGGCGGGATTGCCAGGACGGCCCGGCAGATTGACCTCCACCACCTTATAGCCATCGGCTTGAAGCTTGGCGGTTACGTGGCCCCAGACCGAGGCATTTTCGAACGCGCCGTGGACCAGCACGATCGGGGGCTTTTCTGCGGCCATGGCGTTGGTGCCGAAGGCGAGAGCGGAGGAGATGAGAGCGGCGAGAACGGGTTTCATGAGAGGGATTCCTGTGTCGAGATTCGAAGGG
>Ga0207694_10001055_pt1 | contig 23999 bp, 28 predicted proteins | sample KBSC34metaG_FD_184353 | JGI IMG/M metagenome (GOLD analysis project Ga0207694, IMG submission 184353) | Corn rhizosphere microbial communities from Kellogg Biological Station, Michigan, USA - KBS C3-4 metaG (SPAdes) (version 2) | ecosystem: Host-associated > Plants > Roots > Rhizosphere > Soil... | reverse complement strand
TCAGTGGGAACGAGAATATGTTTGAACATGGCTGTGGCCTTCGATCATTCGTGCGGATGAGATATCGCACGCCTGTGAGCATAGTCATTGGCCGTCCACGGGCTTTGACCCAAATCAATTCTCAGCCTGCCTGCGGCTCTTCGAGCCGTATCGGGGAGGAGACACCAAAAAAACGCGGACCCTCTCATCGAAGTGGCCCGACGTTTTCCCTGAAGGTGGCGCCTAAGACAGCGTGCGCAATTCAAAAAATTGGGTTCGTAGTCGCACAGCCCATTCGCTCCGACACAACCTGATTCCTCAATTTAGGTGGCCCCAATGATCAAACATGCAAGAACATGGACCACCTTGGTTTTATCTGCGGCCATCCTCTTCGCGGCTCGCTCGGCTAACCCAATCGGCGATACCATCAATGCTAGTGAAATCGCTGCATGAGCGTGTTGAAATATGAGGGAAGCATTCCTGCGCCATGCGCGAAAGGCTGCTTCCAGGTCCGAGCTCAAGCAATGCAGTGCAGCCGTGTTCGATCAGCGCGACGAGGCAGGCTTGCCAATTCAACCTGTGATCGATCTGATTGCTAAGAGCATCGATCGCCGACGAGCGCTGTCTAATGGCCGCCCCCGAAATGCCGGCGAGAATTGGCGCAGACGGTGTCTTCCATAGGCATTCCGCCAAAATCGTTCTGAACCGAGCACTCGCCGCCGCCATCAACGGGGTGTGTGAGGCGACAGCGATTTTCAGAGGGGTGATCTTGGCACCTGCCGTGATTGCTATACGTTCGAATTCATACAAAGACTCGACGAGTCCGCCCACGATGAAGCGATCCTGGCCATTCACGATAGCAATAAAACAATCGACTCGCGAACAGAAATCGGCAATGGTTTCCTGCGCCAACCCGCGTACGGCCATCATGCCGTTCGGCTGCGTGCAGGCTGTGTCCATCAACGTCGCGCGTGTTCGAGCGAGAGTCAGGACATCCGCGAATTCGATGGCGCCCGCGCAACCGTAGGCGGCCAATTCGCCGACGCTGTAGCCGGCGAAGATGGACGGTGCATCGATCCGATCGCGCAGTACCGCGAACATGGCCATTTCGACAGCGCATACCACGGGTTGGGCTACGGCGTTAACGTGTAGAACATCCGGCGGCAACCCCTGCGGGTCACAGTCGAGAATGTTCGCAAGAGCATCGAGCACGGGGCGTGCGGCGGGTTCGTTGCGCAGGAGATCGAACATGCCCGGATACTGATCGCCCTGGCCTGGGCAGAGTATGCCAAGCGTCATGCCGGTCGTCTCAAGTTTGCAAACTTCTGACGAAGATCGCGGCGGCCAGCATGTCCGCGCTGCCTCCGGGTGACAGATGACGAGTAACGAACTGTTGATGCATGCCGATAGCGCGTGACTCCCAGCCCGCGCTCAGGACGCCACCTTTTGCGAGAAAAACCTTGGCTTGATCGCGTACGAAATCCAACCCCTCACTACCTCCGCGATGTAGAAGATTGGTGTCGTCGAGTTCGGCCATGATCGCAAACAGAGTTTGAACTTGTGCATGCTTGATAGAGCTGACTGTGCCAATCGCCTTGGTAAGGGTGGGCACGGCGACAGACATCAGCGTGGGAAACCCTTCAAGCGCTTCTTCGCGTGCACCGCGTACGCAGTATTTGGCAACCGCAAGACTTCCGTGACTCGTCAAACGGGATCGGCACGTTGCGCCAATGCCATCGCCCCAACGGTTGGCAATGGTCTGAGCAAGATGCGCCGGTGAGAGGTCGAGTCCATTGGCAAGCCGCAGACCGGCGGCAGCCGCGAGCAAGCCGATGCAGAAAATCGCGCCGCGATGCGTATTGATGCCATTGGTCGCCGCAAGCATGCGAGTCTCAGCCGCGATGCCGAGACGTTGTAGGACGAGGAAGGGTTCATCGCGCGCGCCGGCTTCGGCAATCGCCTGGAAATATTGGCGCAGAGCGAAAAGGCTGCGCATGAAGGTTGCCGCATTCATGTCGCGATGGGCGCCGCTGTCCAAAGGACTCACGAGCCCCGGCTTGGGATAGAGCACCAGTTCGGCATGGAGTGCGGCGATTGCTTTTCGACCGATATACGAGCCATAGCGCAACGTCGTTTGCGAGCGTGAAATATAGGTCATGCGGCCATTCGCACGAACAGCCCTTCAAGGCTGGAGAATGGTAGAACCACAACCTCATGCATCCGTTTGACAAGGACGTGCGGGGGGTGAGATGCGAACTCTCGCCAAGACACCGCGCTCGCATCGGGGAAGCTGAATTCACCATCAAGCCGGAGGGCGGAGTGATCGACTTCAAATTCGGCGAGGACACGACAGGCAGTTGCGCATTCGTTCATGGTCCGCGGTGCCGCCAACAAGTCGATGTCTGACGTCGATGTCAGATAACCCGTGTCACGCTCTTCGCTGCCGGCAGTTGCAAAACAATGCCAGGTTAAGGAGCCGAATACGCGGAGAGACAAACCGAGTAGGGCGAACTCAGAAATGAGTTCACCCAATGGCTTGCGCCAGCGAAGAGGTGCTGTACTTATCGTTTCCTCAAGCAGCATTGGCGGAGCGAGCCGAGCGATCGCTTTCTGTTCAACGACCATGCCGAGACGACGCTTCCTAGGCAGAGCAAGACCGAGGCGAATGCCCCCTGCGGGGTCGTCGGGAAGGCTGCGCGCGACCACCAGGGGGCGACCACAGACAATCCAATCGCGAACGATCACTTCATCGAGCGGGGCCAGCGAAGAGAGCAAAAATTCGCGCCAGTCGGCCTCGAGCCAAGCTCTGTCGTGGCGTTGTGGACGATCAAGTGCGCGCATTGCGAACCCTCTCGGACACCGGCAATGCGAGCTTGCGTCCACCGCGTGCAGCCGCGAGCGCGCGCCGCTCATCTCCGCGAATAGGCTCGATGAGGGCGGCGCCGAGCTGTGTGGCGAGGTCGTCGGTCCAGATCGATTCGATCGCTCCCATACGCCAGTAGTTTTCCACGCCGGGCGCAAATACGGGCGATGTCCGGCTAAGTTCCGTCAGACGCTCCAGAGGTATTTTGGTGACGCGTGCCATGGCAGGCAGATTCATAACGCGCACTTCCGCGTCGGCGAGTGCGAAGCAGCGGTCCGCCAACAGGCTGCTTGCCAGAAAGCCGCCGCTGACCGCTTGCGAATACACAAGGCCGAGAATGGGGTGGCCCTCATTGCGAGCCAACGCGATACATTTGGCAAGATGCGCCATGTAGCCGTTGATGCCGAGCAATTCGTCACGACGGCTCAGACGCTGGCCTTGCGTGTCGACCAGAAGAAGGATCGGACGACCAGGATGGTCACGCACGACACGCAGCACTTCACCCGCCATGCGCAGGGCGAGTTCGATTCCGATCGGTGCGGCATCGACGGTGCCGATGACCGCGACAGTGGTCTCGGCATTCCTGCCGGTGCCTGAGAAAAAATTATCGTCGAAGGCGATATCGTGGTTTTGCGGAAAAAGCCGATCGAGCAGAGCGCGCGTGTCCATCTTCAAGCCCTTTTGTCGTGCGCCAGAGCACGAAAGGAATCGGCTTCCAGCAGCGGCAGGTTCTGCGACTCCGGAAAACCGAGTTCTCGCCAGATATCAACGGCGTCGCGGCATGCGCCGAAGCGATCCATGCGCGTGCCGAGCGCGGCATGTTCGGCTTCCAGCGCGGCAAGCGTCAGGTCGGGCCGCAGTTCGAGCGCGGCGACGGCGGCGTTGCGAAATGCCGCGATGTCATCGGCGACGATGTCGGAGGCTTCGCGTAGCAGATAGCGGTGCTTGCCGCCGACCGTACGCCAAACTAATGCGCGATCGCGCGAGTCGAATTCTTCGACGCCGCAAGTCGTCTCGATGACCTCGGGGCCGGAAAGACCAAGACGTCCTTGTTCGCTTATGATGATCGCGTCGCACAGGCGCGCGACGATGCCCATGCCGCCAAAGCAGCCGAACTGTCCGCCATCAAGCACAATCACCGGGACACCAGCGCCGCGTAGCGCAAGTACAGCCCGCATGATTTCCGAGACGCCGATCAGGCCGGCATTGGCCTCATGCAAGCGCACGCCGCCGGATTCGACGAGGAGCAGAACGCCGTCGGGGCGCTGATCGAAAGCGCGTTCCAGCAGGCCAACCAATTTCGCGCCATGCACCTCGCCGACAGCGCCGCCCATGAAGCCACCTTCTTGGGCCGCAACGTAAACGCGGCGGCCATTCAACAGCCCCTCACCGACGATGACGCCGTCGTCGAAAGCCGCAGGCGTATCGAGTTCGACCAGATGTGGACTCACGACGCGCTCCTGCGGCGGCAGGATTTCATGAAACGAACCGGGGTCCAGCAGACCGGCGACGCGCTCGCGGGCAGTCGCTTCGTAGTAGCTGGTCATCGACCGTCTCCGAGATAGGTTTCGACGGCCTGATCCAGTCGCAACGACACCACCGCAGGAGTTGCCCCGACGTCGTTGATCGAAATGCGCACATTGGCGAGCGGATGTCGGGCGAAGAAGTCGTCTATCACTGCTCGCCAGATGTCACCAAAGCCGACAGCCGCCGTGATGATTTCGACGGTGCAAGTCCCGGCTTGCGGATAAGGCTCGACGAGCACCTCGAGATTGCCCGAACCGACGACACCGACAAGCGCCGCGCTGTGCACAGCCGAACGGCCGCCGCTATAGGTGAAGTTCAGTGTTTCCATACTTCTCTCCAGCTACCAATTACGAAAGCGCTTCGGCGGGTCGTAGAGGCCGCCGGAAGCCCGCACGAGATCTTTGACCGAGCGCGCGGCGAGCAGATCGCGCGTCGCCATGCGCTTGTCGATACCAAGATCCTCGGGACGACGGATGACACCGCGATCGCGCAGGTTTTCCACCATGCGCTTATCGCGAGCGAGACCGACGGGTGTGTAGCCGGCCACTCCGCGGATTGCCTGTTCGCGTTCCTCGTCGGTGCGACATAGCAATAGATTGGCTATGCCTTCCTCGGTGAGGATGTGACTTACGTCTTCGCCGTAGATCATGACCGGTGGCAAGTCCATTCCAGCGCTTTCGGCGAGTTCCCAGGCGTCGAGTTTTTCGACGAAAGCCGGCTGCATGTGCTCACGATACGTTTCGACCATCTGCACGACGAGCTTCTGCCCACGCGGAATGAGATTGCGGCCGGCGCGCGCCTCGCGGCCGGCTTTCAACCAAGTCGGACTCGCATGGCGCCGGCCACGCGCATCCGCGCCCATGTTCGGCGCACCGCCGAAACCCGCAATCCGGCCGAGGGTAGCGGTGGAGCTGTTGCCAGCAAGATCGATCTGCAAGGTCGAACCGATGAACAGATCGCACGCATAGTGGCCGGCGGCTTGGCAAAGGGCGCGGTTGGAGCGCAACGAGCCGTCGGGGCCGGTGAAGAAGATGTCCGGTCGCGCACGAATGTAGGCTTCCATGCCGAGCTCCGAGCCGAAGGAGTGAATGGAATGAACAAATCCTGCCTCGATCGCCGGAATGAGGGCAGGGTGCGGGTTCAATGCCCAATGACGGCAAATCTTGCCCTTGAGACCGAGCTGCTCGGCATACGTCGGCAGGAGCAATTCAATCGCCGCCGTGTCGAAGCCAATGCCGTGATTGAGCCGGTTGACCTCGTATTCGGCATAGATGCCTTTGATGGCCATCATCGCCATCAACACTTGAATTTCCGAAATCTGAGCCGGGTCGCGGGTGAACAGCGGTTCGATATAGTGCGGCTTTGGGCTTTGAATGACGAAATCCACCCAATCCGAGGGAATGTCGACGCGCGGCAGCGTGTCGACAATCTCATTGACCTGGGCGATGACGATGCCGCGCTTGAAGGCGGTCGCCTCGACGATGACCGGCGTATCTTCTGTATTGGGCCCGGTGTAGAGATTGCCATTACGGTCTGCCGCCTGCGCACAGATGAGGCTGACGCGCGGCGTCAAATCGACGAAGTAGCGGCTGAACAATTCGAGATAGGTGTGAATTGCTCCGATCGCGATCCGGCCGTCGCCGACCAGGCGCGCGAGCCGCGCACCTTGCGGCCCCGAAAACGAGAAATCGAGCTTCGCGGCAACGCCGTTTTCGAACACATCCAGATGTTCCGGCAGGGCAAGCACCGATTGCACCATATGCAGATTATTGATCCGAGCGGGATCAAGTCCGGAAAGTACCTTGCCGAGAAAATCGGCTTGCTTTTGGTTGTTGCCTTCGAGACAGACGCGATCACCGCATTCGATAACGGCCTCGAGCAGCGTGGTTGCATCGCTCGCGGCCACGATCTTGCCGTTGGCAAGAGGGGAGGCACGTGTCACACGGGCTTCCCGGTTCTTTGCCTCGGTATTCCAATCGCGCATGACGTGACGCTCCAGTGAGGCGAGCCTTTCGCTCACCACGAGATGGCTTTGACAGCCAGATAGAGAACAGACGGACCCAGCAGGCAACCGACACCGGTATGGAAAGTCGCGACAAGAGCGCCATAGGGGACGAGTTTGCGATCGGTGGCAGCGAGGCCGGCACTGACACCGCTGACCGTTCCAGCGAGGCCGCCGAAGACCATGGCTGATTGCGGTGTCTTGAGCAGCATGAAGCGGGCAAAGACTGGCGTGAAGATCATCACGAAGATCGCCTTCACGACACCGGTGGCGATGCTCAGAGCAATGATGTCCGAGGTCGCACCGATCGCCGCTCCCGTGATCGGGCCGACGATATAGGTTACGGCGCCGGCGCCAATCGTGGTGAGGGTGACCGGGTCGGTGTAACCGAATGCACGCGCAACCGAAACCCCCACGATAAACGGCAGAAGGGTACCCAATAACAGCGCCAGCACACCGAGCCATCCCGCCTTTTTTGCCTCGTCGACATGTACTTCGCTTGCGGTCGCGACGATGGTGAAATCACGCATCATCGCGCCTCCCATCAAGGCGAGGCCGCTGAACTGCGCGATGTCGGCGAGCCCCTTGGCCTTGCCGGTGATGGCTCCGCCCCAATAGGCAAGCGCGAGTCCGGCGAGGACAGCGATGGCGGAACCAGCGATGCGTCCGCGCGTGAGGTAGCGCGAAGCCTGATTGGAAATCCAGATCACAATGCCGATGAAGGCGAACGCCGTGACCAAGGGATTGTCGACGATGGTTTTCTCGAGCATTTGAAGCATGGCTTAACCCCTCACTTGGTCTGCAAGACATCGGAGCCCAAGGCCAATTCGTCCTCGGTCTTGGTCGGGTGGGCACGCTGGATGAGACGGTTGATTGCGCCGACGACGGCAAAGCAAAGAAGAAAGGAGCCGGCGGCGCTGATCAGTGCGATCGGACCGCCTCTGATTGCCACGAGAACGTTTTGGGTCGCCGCCATGGCGACGACGACGGGGATATACATCATCGCCCAGAAGGTAACGCCCCTCTCGGTCTCGGGAGGGAACAGACCTTTCTTTTTCAGAAAATGTTGTGCGGCGATCAGAAAGATCATCGCAATGCCGACACCACCGACGTTGGCCTTGACGCCTATCAACGCTGCGATGGCTTCGCCGGCCCAGATGCCGGTGAGATAGCAGGCTGCCAGCAAAGCAGTACCGAAAATAACCATAACGCCCTCCCTCCTGCGACACGTCGCTTACCGCTTATGAGGTCTAGCCGAAGGCGCGGCTTCTAGGTCCGCGATGTGCTGCCCCGACTGTTATGTATTTTTTATTGCCATTTATGTATACATAAGAACTGATTGCGTATTCGTTGTCAAGGTGTATTTTATTCAGAGGTCATTGTTGAGGTTTTGCGGCATGGAAAGCGGGCCATCGAGCGCGGGTCGTCTCTCCGAGCAACTGCGCGAGCAGATTGAAGAGGGCATTGTTACCGGCCGCTATGCGCCAGGCCTGCGCCTGGATGAGGTGGATTTAGCAGCGGCCTACAACGTCTCGCGTACACCCACGCGAGAGGCATTGATTCAGCTCGGCGCGAGCGGCTTCATCGAGAAGCGGCCACGCAAAGGTTGGGTGGTGGCGGAAATCCCGCCGAACCGTCTCTGCGAAATGTTCGATGTCATGGCGGAACTCGAAGCTATGTGCGGGCGACTCGCAGCACGGCGCGCAACCGATGCGGAGCAAAAGGCGATTCTTTCTGCGCATGAGGCATGCAGGGCGGCACGGGACGCCAACGATCCAGCGACCTACTATCGACTCAACGAAGTGTTTCATTTCGCGATTTATGACGCGAGCCACAATCAGTTTCTGATAGAGCAGGCCCGGGCGTTGCACCGACGGTTGCGCCCCTATCGTCGACTGCAATTACGCGTTCGCTCGCGCATGGCCAATTCGTTCGACGAACACGAGGCGATCGTCAAGGCGATTCTCGGCGGCGACGGGAATGCAGTGACCAGCCTCTTGCGCTCTCATGTCGTTGTGCAAGGTGAGCGTTTCGCCGATCTCGTTGCATCGCTCGAGGCGTCAAACGCCGAGGCACGCGCTCGCGAAGCGAATTAGAATGCGTTGACTTCGACTGAATCCATGGTCGCCTTGTCCGCGTAGGGGCCGGCAAGTACGATTGCGGCTGCGCGCGCCAGATCGTCGCGAGAGATGCTCGCCAGCTTGCCGTCGCCGGCCGCGCTGAACCACTTGCCACCTAGCAGCGGCGAGTTTTTCAACACAATAGGCCGATAACGGCCATAGCTGATTGCGATTCGGGAACGTTAACGCAGATTGGGAAGGGCGCTCTTCGATCTGAAGTGGGCGTTTTGGGATCCCGAATATTACGGAAGGGCAGCGCGATGGGCGAGCTTTCCTCCGTCAGAGACTTTGATAGCGACATGCTGGTTAACTCCGGTATTCCAGACGAAATTCGGCCGTTCATGGGGTGATTCCGCGATGGCGGTGGGCGACGAGCACGGCGACCGCGCAGGAGTTGATCCTTGTTTCGTTGGAGTCCGAGCGGCTGGTCAGGATCACCGGCACGCGTGCACCCATCACGATACCCGCGCTCGACGCGCCGCCGAGATATTCGAGCTGTTTGGCGAGCATGTTGCCGCTTTCCAGATCGGGCACGACGAGAATATCGGCGACGCCGGCCACTTTCGATTCGATACCTTTTATATGCGCGGCCGCGGCGGAGATCGCGTTGTCGAACGCGAGCGGACCGTCGAGTATGGCGCCCTCGATCTGCCCGCGATCGGCCATCTTGCACAGCGCGGCGGCGTCGAGCGTCGCCGGCATGCGCGGATTGACCGTCTCGACCGCGGCGAGGATCGCGACACGCGGTGTCGCCACGCCGATCGCCTGCGCCAATTCCACGGCGTTGCGTACGATGTCGGCTTTCTCCTCCAGCGTCGGCGCAATGTTGATCGCCGCATCGGTGATGATGAACGGGCGTGGATAGGCCGGCGTGTGCATCAGGTAGCAGTGGGAAACGCGTCGTGCCGTGCGCAGCGGCGACTCATGAGCGACGATGGCGGACATGAGTTCGTCCGTATGCAGGCTGCCTTTCATCAGTGCCTCCACTTTGCAGGCGCCGGCAAGTTCGACCGCACGCGCGGCGGCGGCATGGCTGTGCGGCACATCTTCGATGTCGATGCCGGAAAGGTCGAGCCCGGCCTTGCGTCCGACCGCCTCGACCTTCGCGCGCGGCGCGACGATCAGCGGATCGATCAGGCCTGCCTGGCGCGCCTCGAGCAGCGCGGCGAGGCTAGCCTCGTCGCATGGATGCACGACGGCGACGCGGATCGCGCCGAGCGGTCGGACGTAGTCGAGCAAGGTCTTGCTGGCACCATCGATCAGGCGCACTTCCGGCAGCGTCGCGCGCGGGCGTTCGATGCGCTCCGTCGGCGCGATCACGCGCGCTTCGCCGTCGATCACGGTGACGCCGGCCTGATTCACGCAAGAACAGGCGAGCACGAGATGCCGATTGGCCGCATCGCGTTCGCGGACCTTGACGCGCACGGTAAGCGTATCGCCGATGTGCACGGGAGCGAGAAACGTCAACGTCTGGCCGAGGTAGATCGTGCCCGGGCCCGGCAGGCGTGTGCCGAGAACAGCAGAGATAAGGCTCGCGCCCCACATGCCGTGAGCGATCACTCCGTGAAATCGGGTGGAGGCAGCGAACGCCGGGTCCATGTGCTGCGGATTGACATCTCCCGACAGCGCGGCGAACAGTTGGATATCGACCGCGGTCAGTGTGCGCTGGAGCGTCGCTTCGTCGCCGAGAGCGATTTCATCGAAGGTGCGGTTGCGGATCGTGCGGCGATCGTCGGTGGAGGGCGGAGAGGTTGCGAGGTCGTTCATGGCGTGTGTCTCGATGCGGATCAGGCCATCTGGCCGATGGTTTTGCGGAATCGTTTCAGGGAGAGGAAGAACAGCACGCTGCCGATCGCCAGCAGCGCAAGGAACGGTTTCCAGACGACGTCCAGGCCGGCACCCCGGTAGAGTATTGCCTGACCGAGTTCGACAAAATGCGTGGTCGGCGCGATGAGCATGATGTCCTGCACGATCTTCGGCATGCTCTCGCGAGGCGTCATGCCTCCCGACAGCATTTCCAGTGGTATCAGGGTCAGAATCACGAGCAGGCCGAACTGCGGCATGCTGCGCGCAAGCGTCGCCATGAAGATGCCCATCGAGGTCGTCGCGAACAGGTGGAGCGCCGCGCCGGCAAGGAACAACGCCACCGAGCCTTCCACCGTCACGTGCAGCAGTCCGCGCACGACGAAGGTCAGCGACAGTGCCGCTGCGAGCAGCACGACCGCGCCCATCGCCCAAACCTTGGCCAGCATGATCTCGGTCGGTGTCACCGGCATGACCAGAAGATGCTCGACCGTACCGTGCTCACGTTCGCGGATCAGTGCTGCGCCGGTCAGGATGATCGAGAGCATGGTGACATTGTTGATGATCTCCATCAGGCTGCCGAACCAGGATTTCTCCAGGGTTGGGTTGAAGCGGGCGCGCAGCGCAAGATCAACCAGCGGCACCGAGTTTGCGCGGTAGCGCAGCACGAATTCGTTGATCTCGCCCATGACGATCTGCTGTACGTAGCCGCTGCCGGTGAACGCCTGGCTCATGCGCGTCGCGTCGACGTTGAGCTGGATCGTCGCGCTGCGTCCGGCGAGGACGTCGCGCTGGAAGTCGGGCGGGATGTCGAGTGCAAAAGTATATAAACCCGCATCCATGCCGGCGTCCATGTCCTTCAGGGCAATCGCCTTTGGCGGCGTGAACTGGGGCGGATAGAATGCTGAAACGATGCGCTGCGACAGCGCCGAGCCATCTTCGTCGACAATGGCGATCGGTGCATTGTGCAGCGTGTCGGGCATCGCCGTTGCCGCGGTGTAGACGGAAACGGTCGAGGTGAATGCGATCAGCACGAGCATGGTGCGGTCGCGCAACAGGCTCCACAGCTCCTTGACGCCGAGGCGATAGATGTTGGCGATGCGCCTCATGTCACTTGTCCTGCTTTCTCAGCAGCGCGATGGCGCCGCCCATGATCACCGGCACCGAGGCGAGCAACGGCCAGAACGAGCCATACAGGTCGCGCAGGCCGAGCGCTTTGCTGAACACGCCGCGGCTGATCGTGAACATGTAGCTTGCCGGGTAGATCTCGCCGATCACGCGGCCGGCGCCTTCGAGCGAAGACACCGGATCGATCAGACCGGCGAACTGATTGGCCGGAATCAGCGTGCCGATCATGGTAAAAAACATCGCTGCGATCTGGCTGCGCGTCACCGCCGAAGCAACGAGACCCATGCCGGTGGAGGCGATGCTGAAGATCAACGCAGCCAGCAACAGGGTCGGATAACTGCCGGTGATTGGCACGCCGAACACGGTCACCGCGGCGAGGCTCATCAATAGGAAATTCAACATCGCAAGGCCGACGTAGGGCAACTGCTTGCCGATCAGGAATTCGCTGCGCGTGGTCGGCGTGACGTAGAGATTGATGATCGAGCCGAGTTCCTTTTCGCGCACGATGGCCAGCGCGGTCAGCATGGCCGGCAGCATCAGCAAGAGCGTCGGAATCACGGCCGGCACCATCGCCGGCAGGCTTTTCACGTCGGGGTTGTAGCGGAAGCGTGTCTCGACGCCGACCGCGCTAGAGATCGATTCGCCCAAGCGTTCGCGCGCCTGTTGTGCGAGCCAGAGCTGGTGCATGCCCTGCGCGTAGCCTTGCACGGTCTCGGCGCGCGTCGGCATCGCTCCGTCTATCCACGCGGCGATCTGCACTTTGCGTCCGTGCATGACGTCGCGCGCAAAGCCGGACGGAATTTCCAGTGCAAGCGACAACTCGCCGCTGCGCATGCGCCGGTCGAGGTCGGCATAGTCCACTATCGGCGCGTGTTCGATGAAATAGCGCGAGCCGGACAGGTTCAGCGCATAGTTCTGGCTCAGCGTGGTCTGGTCGCGGTCGAGTACGGCGTAACGCAGGTTCTCGACATCGAGGCTGATGCCGTAGCCGATCACGAACATCAGGAGCAACGAGCCGCCGAGGGCGAGCGTGCCGCGTACCGGATCGCGACGCAGTTCAAGCGACTCGCGCCACAGATAGCTGAGCATGCGGCGCAGGCTGAAGCCGCGTCGGCGCACCGGTGCGGCGGCCGCGGTGACGGCAGCCAGAGTGACATCATTTTCTCCGGCCTGCGGCACGCCACCGCCGGCTTCGACGAGATAGCCGATGAACGCGTCTTCGAGTGTCTTTGCGCCGCGCTTGGCGACGAGCGCGGCGGGCGCGTCGCTGGCCAGCACCTTGCCTGCATGCATCAACGAGATGCGGTCGCAGCGCTCGGCTTCGTTCATGAAGTGCGTGGAGATGAAGATCGTCACGCGATCGCGCCGCGATAGTTCGACCAGCAGGCGCCAGAAATTATCGCGCGCGATCGGGTCGACGCCGGACGTCGGTTCGTCGAGGATCAGCAGCACCGGCTTGTGCACCATCGCCACCGCGAGCGAGAGGCGCTGGCGCATGCCGAGCGGAATCGCTTCGGGCAGGTTGTCCTTTACGTCCTCCAGGGCGAAGCGCTTCAGCATTTCGTCGACGCGCGCGGGGATTTCCGCTTCGGGTAAGTGGAACAGGCGCGCGTGCAGCACCAGGTTCTGGCGCACGGTCAGTTCGCCGTAGAGCGAGAAGGCCTGCGACATGTAACCGACGCGGCGGCGCGTATCGAGATCACGCGGATCGACGGCTTTGCCCAGTAGCGAGGCCTCGCCGTCGCTCGCCGGGAGCAGGCCGGTAAGCATCTTCATCGTCGTCGTTTTGCCGCAGCCGTTAGAACCGAGGAAGCCGAAGATCTCGCCGCGGCGGATGCGCAGGTCGACGTGATCGACGGCGACGAAATCGCCGAAGCGCATCGTCAAGCCGCGCGCTTCGATCGCAGCGTCGCCGTCAGCATCGGGCGCGAGCGGTGGAATCTCCACGGCCTTATAGCCGCGCCGCTTTTCCTCTGGCAGCAATCGGATGAAAGCCGCTTCGAGCGACGGCGTTCCGGTGTGCGCGAGTATCTCGGCGGGACTGCCGGTCGCGAGGACCTTGCCCGCGTCCATCGCAACGAGCCAGTCGAAGCGCTGCGCCTCGTCCATGTAAGCGGTCGCGACGACGACGCTCATGCCGGGCCGGTTGCTGCGGATGCGCGCGATCAGATCCCAGAACTGGGCGCGGGCGAGCGGATCGACACCGGTGGTCGGTTCGTCGAGCACGAGCAGGTCCGGATCGTGGATCAGCGCGCAGCAGAGACCGAGTTTCTGCTTCATGCCGCCCGAGAGCTGACCGGCGGGACGTGCGAGGAACGGATAAAGGCCGGTGCTGCGCGTGAGTTCGTCGATGCGGCGCCGGCGCTCGGCCGGGTCGTGGCCAAACAGGCGCGCGAAGAATTGCAGGTTCTCTTCGACCGACAGAGTCGGGTAGAGATTTTTGCCGAGGCCCTGCGGCATGTAGGCAATGCGCGGGCAGACCGTGTCGCGATGTCGACGGCTCGCCATATCGCCGCCGAGCGCAGTGAGGGTTCCCTCCTGCAGGGCGCGTGCGCCGGCGAGCAGGGACAGCAGGCTCGATTTGCCGACACCGTCGGGACCGAGCAGGCCCACCATGCAACCGGCGGGGATGTCCAGGTCGACGCCGTCGAGCGCGAACGTCTTTGCGTAGCGCAGACGCACGCCGCGCAAACTGGCGACCGGCGCGAGGGGAGGCAGCATGAACTACTCCGGCACCTTGACCGCGAGCGACGGCGGCCACGCCGCGGCCGGATCGAGCTTGATCCAGGCGACGCCCGGCACGCCGGTCTTGACCTGGGTGAGGTACTTGCGCAGCAGCGCGCGGTCGATCTGCGCCTTGACCCGGAACATCAGCTTCTGCCGCTCGCTCGCGGTCTCGACGGTCTTCGGCGTGAACTGAGCGACTGCAGCGACAAACGACACCTTCGCCGGGATCACGTATTGCGGCACCGCGTCGAGTATGAGGTGAACTTCCGTGCCCAGCGCAACCTTACCAGCGACGGTTTCCGGCAGAAAAAAGGTCATGTAGACGTCGCCGAGATCGACGAGATTGAGCACGTTGCCGCCTGCACCGAGCACCTCGCCGGGCTGGGCGACGCGGTACTGCACGCGGCCGTCGCGCGGCGAGACGAGGGTCGAGTCGGCGATGTCGGCGTCGATGCGCGCGATCGTCGCGAGCGCGGCGTCGGCGGCCGAGTGCGCGCTCGTCACCTGCGACAGCGAGGTTTCGATGGCGGCCTTCGCCGCCGCGACCTGGGCCTGCGCCGCTGCGACGGTGGCCTGCTGCCCATCGATATCGGCGCGCGCATCGTCGAGCGCCTGTTGCGAGACCGAACCCTTATCCGCAAGCGTTTGCGTGCGGGCATAGCGCTTGCGCGCGGCGTCGCGCGCGGCCGCGTGCGCGGTGACCGTCGCCTGGGCCGACGCGTGCTCGCTGCGACGCTGGGTGACTTGATACTCCGCGGTTCGAACCGCAGCCTGCGCCTGGGCAAACTGGGCAGCGGCCTCGTCGCGCTGCGCGCGGAGCACGTTGGTCTCCATGCGTGCGAGCGGCTGGCCGATGCTGACGAAATCGCCTTCCTCGACCAGCACCTCGCGCAGGCGGCCGGCGATCTTCGTCGCCACGTCGATTTCGATCGCCTCGATGCGGCCATTACCGCTGACGAAGCCCGCGCCTGGGCCGCGCGGACGCAGATAAATCCAAGTCGCCGCGCCGAGCCCGGCAACGACGATAGCGACGGCGGCGATGCGCAACACGGGTTTCCAGTTTCTCAGGTCCATTGCGAATGTCTTCCGTCAATTTAAGATGTGCAGTCCGGCATCGATGAGCAAGATGTCGCCGGTGATCGCTCTCGCGGCCTCGCCGGCGAGGAAGGTGCAGAGTGCGCCGACGTCGGCGTGATCGACGAGGCGGCGCAGCGGTGCGCGCTTCACCGCATCCGCGAGCAGTACGTCGAAGTGAGCGATGCCCGATGCCGCTCGAGTCTGTATCGGTCCCGGCGACACTGCGTTGACGCGGATGCCTGCCGGACCCAATTCAGCCGCGAGATAGCGCACGGCCGATTCGAGTGCGGCCTTGACCGGACCCATGAGGCCGTAATTCGCGATCACTTCTTCCGCGCCGAGATAGCTCAGCGTCACGATGCTGCCGCCTGCGCGCATCAGCGGTTCGGCGAGCCGCGACATGCGCAGCAGCGAATGGCATGAGATGTCCATGGCGCGCGCGAAGCCGGCGCGCGAGCAATCGACGACGCGGCCTTGCAAGTCGGCCTTCGGAGCGAAGGCGATAGAGTGCAGCAGGAAATCGAGCTGCCCCCATTTTTCTTCGATGGCGGCGAATACGGCTTCGAGCTGGCCGTCCTGTTCGACGTCCAGTGGCAGCATGATCGAAGCCTCGATTTGTTTCGCCAGCGGTTCGACGTAGGGCCGCGCGTGCTCGTTGAGCCAGGTGACGGCCAGCTCCGCACCCGCGGCGCGATAGTGCTGAGCACAGCCCCAGGCGAGGCTGTGCTCGTTGGCGATGCCGACAACCAGGCCGCGCTTGCCGGCAAGGTCGATGATGCCCGCAGCGCTCATCTCATTTCTCCAGCACGTAGTTGCCAGGCGCGTCGCCGACAACGGCGTAGCCCTTCGTTCCGATTCGCGGTACGGCGACAGGCGCGCCCGATCGCGCATCGAGCCAGGCGCCCCATTCGGGCCACCAGGAGCCATCCTTGCGCTTGGCCTGCGTCTGCCATTCCTCGGGTGACTCGTACGTATCGTCAGCGGTGCGAGTCAGCACCTGATAGCTGCGGTGCGGATGGCCGGGTTCGCTGACGATGCCGGCGTTGTGACCGCCCGTGGTCAATACGAAAGTGATTTCGGTGACGGTCTCATAGTGAAGCTTGTACACCGACCGCCAGGGCGCGACGTGGTCGGTGACCGTGCCAACGCAGAACACGGGTAGCCGAATGTCGCTCAACGCCACCGGCTTGCCGCCGACGGGGTAGCGGCCCGCGGCGAGGTCGTTGTCGAGGAACAGCCGGCGCAGATATTCGGAGTGCATGCGCGCCGGCATGCGGGTGGTATCGGCATTCCAGGCCATGAGGTCGGTCATCGGCTCGCGCTTGCCCATGAGGTAGGTGCCGACGAGCTTTGACCAGAGCAGGTCATACGAGCGCAACATCTGGAATGCGCCGGCCATTTGGCTCGCGGAAAGATATCCGGTTTCCGCCATCTGGTCTTCGAGATAGCTGACCTGGCTCTCGTCGACGAACAGAGCGAGTTCACCGGGTTCGCTGAAATCGGTCTGCGCGGCGAACAGGGTCATGGAAGCGAGGCGCTGGTCGCCCCCGCGTGCCATCGCCGCGGCGGCGATCGACAGCAGTGTGCCGCCGAGGCAGTAACCGGCGGCGTGGATTTTCCGCTTCGGCACGATCGCGGATACTGCATCGAACGCGGCCATGAGACCGAGGTCGAGATAGTCCTGCATGCTGAGATCGCGTTCGGCCGTGCCAGGGTTCTTCCACGAGATGCAGAACACGGTGTAGCCCTGATCGACGAGGTACTTGATCAGGGAATTGTTCGGCGACAGGTCGAGGATGTAGTACTTCATGATCCATGCCGGCACGATCAGGATCGGCTCGGGGCGCACCTTCGCGGTCGTCGGCGAGTACTGGATCAACTCGATAAGGCGGTTGCGCAGCACGACCTTGCCCGGCGTGACGGCCACGTTGTGGCCGGGCACGAACTGTTCTGCGCCCTGCGGGGGATGGTTCGCGAGCAACCGTTGCGCGTCTTCAAATGCGTTGAGCGTGCCGCGCACGAGATTGGTGCCGCCTTGGCGAACAGTCTGCTGCAGCACGAGCGGATTGGTCGCAAGAAAATTGCCGGGCGAGAACATGTCGAGCCATTGCCGTGCGGCGAAGTTGACGACATTGGCGTGATGTGCGGACACACCGTGCACGTCGCGGGTGGCCTGCGCCCACCATTTCTCGGTCAGCAGGAACGCCTGCTGCCACGCAGCGAAGGGCCACGTCTGCCACTCCGGCGCATCGAAGCGGCGATCGTGCTCTGCGGGTTCGACGCAGGCGTGGTGCTCCGCGCATCTGGCGTTGCAGGTGTCGCGCAGATAGCGGTTCCATTCGACCGTTTCTTCACGCGCTAGGCGCAACAACTCAACCTGCTTGCCGGGCGAGACGGCCAGATGCATTGCCCAATCGAAAAAGGCGAGCAAACACGAAGCGGGCGAAAGCGACGCGGTTGCACGCGCGAGCTCGGCGTGAAATTTCTGGTCGAGGCGCTTCGTATCGAACGCGACGGGAAGATCGAGTTGAGTGGGCATGAGAGAGGGGCGAGGAACAAAGGTGAAGTGAGGTTAGGCCGACGCACATGCGGGGCGTTTGATCGAAGTCAAAATTTGCCGCAACGCATCAGAGCCCACAGATGCCCACAGTGGCTCAATTTGAAACGCCAACAGAGCTGGGCCTATTGCGCGCCCTCAACCTGATTGAGTTCGATGGCCAACCGCTCCGCTTCAAACTCGCTGAGAAATTCCAACCATGTACCGTTGATTCGCGCCACCATTCCGGTTTCGGAATCAAACACAACCCAGGGAAATTCTCGGTCGAACGAGGCGTCCACCGTCTTTATGCGGTAACGACTCATAGCGATTCTCCAACAAACTGGCTTTTGCCGAGATGTAATGGATGGACGATCATGAAGATGGGCCGATGTTTTTCACTATCCCCGCTTCGGATACTCACGAACTAGCTCGACTAGCTGCGCAAGAACTTCTGCGGCTTCGCCCAGCGCAAGCAATCCGCTCACCAGCATCTTGTTCACCGGACGCAACAAACCTAGCAATGCGCTGATGTGATGGAACTGATTTAGATCAAGTTTCGGCGGAGTGGCGATGTCTGCGAAAGCCAATAACTTCTCGCTCTGGCTGACGACTGCACGTTGCCTTCACATGTTTCAAACGAAGGCGTTCTGCGCCATCCGCAACCTTGCTCGACTCTACCGCGCTCCGGCAGTACGCGAAGCGCGGGGCGTGCATGGCATTGATCGTGCTTTGAGCATGAAATTTCTTTCTTACGTGGCGCGTGGTAATTGGCAGGCATCGCTCGATGCTTTCGCGCTATGTGCGTTGGCATACTGTGTAGAGAGGCTCGGATGTGTATCTTGCAAAAAAGCCAGATGGCGGGACGATTCGCAAGTTTTCGTCTCAGATTTCCCATCCGATTTTTCTTCAACTTAGGAACTCAGCCATGTCAATTTCCACAAGAGGCAACTTGCCATGCGATGCAAGAGTTGGTTTCTCGAGGTCGGAACAGTACGTGGCGATCTTGCTGTCCGCGTACAGTTAGTCATGCGGCGGATCAAATTCGCCACCAATGTTCGAGTCGTCGATCTTGGTTCGAATTGCATCGAGGTTGCCTACGATTGGGCGGATATCGGCCCTGCCCACTATGAGATCGACGAAAGCGACCTATTGATACATGGGCTGCTCGTCTGGAAGAGCCAGAGACACGGCAATTACAACCCATTGGCGAGAGGCGACGAACAAGGAAATAGCGGCTCAGAGGATGTGCTGCATGCCGAATAAACCTGTACGGGTCTGTACCGCGACGTACCGACGACATACGTTCCGGGCGGACCCGGACCCTACGTTGGATTCCGACTAATTCGAGGTGTCAGGTTGGTGCACGCAGCCAGTTTCGCTACGTCGCGATCTGCCCAGGAATCCAACGTACCGCTTAGCGCAACGCTACCGTCTTCCACGGAGACACCTGTGGCCTCGGATTCTTCGTGAGCATGGCTCTGAAGTGCCGCTTCGATTTTAGTCTCGACATCGCTCGCTTGATTGTGCGGTCTGACCGCGATGTCATCGTTGATGCCGGCGACTCCGGCTAAATGCCGTATCGCAGCAATGGCAGTACAGCGCTGATAGTCCCGGTCGACCTCGCCGGACATCGTAACCCAACCATTCAACACCGAGATTTTGATGCGGTTCTTCGGTATCGCCGCACTCCAATCCAAGGCTTGGCTCACCGCCGCCGTGAGATCTGCATCTTCACATCTACTCGATTCAGGTAGTGCTACATCAATTTCCTCGATGATTTGTTTTGTTCCGTCGACTCGCTGAACGGCACGTTCTGCATACCACTTGTGCAAGTAGTTAGCTACATGGCCGCTAAGTGCTACGACGCCGTTCTTTACCTCAACTTCAATGGCGCTAGCATCTACGGATGGGTCCCTCTTGAGTTCTTCGACTACATCGTTCTGTAGCTGACTATCGGATTTCACGTGGCAGCACCCGTTATTCGGACTTGTAAAATCTTGGCAGACTGCGTGTCGAAGAGGATTGAGGGAGATCAAATGCTGCGATGCTTACGGCTAGCGATCGGCCCTATGACCATCGCGCCCTGGTCGACGAAGCCGGAGAGCAGGCCGCCAATAAATCGCGCCTGGGCGTCAACCACTTCCTCCGAGGTTCGGCAGCGGGCGAAGAGATCTGCCGCTTCCAGATAGCAGTCAAGGCGTGAGCCGGCAAAATGGCCCGTTTCTTCCTGCAGGTGACCTCCACATGCCGCCCAGCTCGCCGCGGCGGGGGAGAGGGCTCGCTGCAGGCCGTTGTCTGCGACAGAAGTCGCGGTAGCGCCGACTGATCGGCGCATGCGAGTTTTTGGCTTGCTCATATCTCTAGCTCCGAACAACCTTAGACGACTTGACGCCCAGTTCGACAAACTTCTCGCGTGCCTCCAGGGCAGCATCGCCGAACAACCCTGCGATCTTCACTCCTTCCGCCGCGTAGTGCTTGCGGAAAACGATCGCGAGGTGACAAAACAAGCAATGATCAAGCCCCGACCTCCAATCAGCATAACAACGCAGACGCAACCAAGAAGCGAGCTGCAAATGGCGACTCCTCGATTCGACTGCATCGCCTAATCGAGGGATCGTTACACTTTCATGATTTTGAAATGAATGGGTGCGCCATTACTGCGACGCACCGGCTCTTTGCGAGCGATTTAGCTGATTGCAACCTTGCGAGAATGGCTGTTCGGCTTCTTCGGTAGCTTCACTGTGAGCACACCGTTGTCGTAATTCGCTTCGGCTTTTGTGCTGTCGACGTCCGTTGGTGTCGAGAATGAGCGATGCACCTTGCCATAGTAGCGTTCGCTGCAAATATCCATTTCGCCTTCTTTCTTCGCGGACTCGCGTCTGATTTCGGCGCTAATCGCGATCTGGTTGCCGTCAATCGAGAGATCAATGTCCTTCTTCTCAACGCCAGGGATTTCTGCCTTGACGCGATATTCCTTATCATCTTCGCTGATATCCAGGCGGATATCGCGCACACCATCGAGATTCGACCAAGCTGGGCGCAGCCCGAAGCTGCGGAAGAAATCGTCAAAATCCCCAGCAGGATTTGCTCGCGCAAGCGATTTGAATGGATTGAATTGGGTAAGCATTGTCATGGAGTTCTCCTAGCTGAAATTGAGCGTCAAGTGAATTCGAGGCGCCCTAGAAACTCGCACGAGCTAATTGGTCTCGCGCGATGCGGTAGCTACGATGCCCAAAGAGCCGGAACACAAAATACGCGCTCTTCAATTGGCATTTCCGTAGTCGAAAAGGTGAAAGTTTGCTTCCACGAGATTTTCCTTCTCCGTCTCGATACGGATCTTCCGTGCGAGGGCGGACTTCGCTGCTGAAAGGCGTGTTGGCGATTTGTGCCTCGTTTTCGACGAAATATCGAGACTCTCTGCGAGTTCTCGAAGAGTAGCGTTCATCAACGTGACCTTGTCTGAGCTTGCAGGCAGCCTAGTAGGCTGAGGCCCCGGAATGAGAAGCGGGGCGCGAGATTCAAGAGTGAGTTGGACACGTCCGCTTACGTGGCGTGTGGCGTCCTTCTAATGACGATTGATACTACTCCTGCTGTTGTTACGTGAGCGTATCGCCATCCGATTATCAGGTAACAGTTGACGCAGGGGCCGCCGCCGTTTGGCATCACATCCCGCATACATGCGCCTTCAAGTGTTAATTCACCGTACGGTGCCGAACATAACTCAGAGCGCTCACGGTCTATGCTGGCTATGAGAAGTTCAGTCGCACGCCATAAGGAAAGTAGTGAAGGTTCTTGTATATCAGGGAGTGGGGGAGAAGTCGTTCGAGGAACGTCCAGTGCCGCAGATCACCGCAAGCACCGACGCTACCACGCGTCTTGTTGATACGGTGAAGACGCTAATGCTGCTTAAGACCGTGCAAGCAAAAAAGATCGATCTTTCGCGGCTGGTCACCCATCGGTTCCCGTTCGATCGCATACTGGACGCATACGACACATTCTCACGAGCTGCCAACACACGGGCGCTGAAAATTCTGATCGCGACGTCATGGCACCCGGTGCAAGGTTGATATGTGAACGATTGGGACTACGTGGAAATCGCCCGGGAGCTGATGCTGGAATACAAGGTAGGCATTCGGGACACATATTGCACATCACACAACTACGACGATCTCTACATAAACAGTGCCGAAAACGGTCCGCGCAGATTTCGAATCACGTTTACAAACTCGGTGTCATCGCCGCGATCAAATCCGAACTGCACATACGAGATCGCTGGCTTCAAGAGCATCGCTTATGACGACTTCAAGATTGAAGTGCCGCTCGCCTACAGAAATTCGGGGCGCACGGACCCTGTGATACATGAATGTGTACACTTCTTGCAGGAACAAACACGGGCAGAGGAATCCTCGTACGTGCCGTTCGTCAGCGCTCCTGGCGAAACCATAGAGTCTCGAATTCCCGAATTCACGCGCTACTTGTGCCAACGGGTAGAGCGCGAAGCCCACTTCGTTCAATTGATCTACATCTTCCGCACCAATCAGGCGCAACTGTCAATTCTTGACGCCCAACAGGCGTCGTCTTACAGAAATACGATTGCGGAGCTGAAGGCTACGCCTGACATGAAGAGGACTGAAACGTTTGTGATTGACTGCAAACGTCGCGAATAGATCTAGTCGTGCATTTGAGTCTTCATGTGATTTTCCAGCCGGACCACTGGCCGGTTAGTTCGTACTTGCCGTCGACGAGCTGGTCGTAGACTCGACTGTGGCAGGGATTGACGGTGTTGACGGATCAGGCCGGCAGCAGCACTCGATGCACTTGATTCTCACCGGTCGCCTTGTCGGCGCGCGCAAACCTTGTCGCACATAGAGAATGCCTGTGAATCAATGGGCTGTGTAAATCCGGAGATTTGGACAGACAGCTAAGTGACAGCATTAGCAAGCAAAGTCGCGGACAATGACAGTTTTTTTTTTGGCGCGCAGGCGCTGGAGCCACGATTGCGGGCGGGGAAGGGCAACTATCGACCGAGGCTGTGTGAAAACCTCAGCCCCTTGGTAACGTCGGCCGTCGTACGTCGATTTAATGAGAGCCTCGATCAATCGAACGTGTCCAAACCGGACGCTGGAGGCTCACATCTGGTCAATATTTATACACGTGGAAACTGCCACTTCGGTTTTCACACAGCCTCGACCAGAAGCGGACACTAGCGAATGACAGCAGCAGATCGAACCCATGCCGTTCGGGATAAATTTGTGACAGAAATGTGCACGACGGTCCGCCAACGCCTTGTAAGCCGTGGATCCTACAAAGAGCCAATCTGATTAACTAGAAAAACAAGTTAGGTGGACGGTGGAAACAGTCAATTCATAGGAGGTCGAAGTGTCTGCATCAGTGCTCTACATGTCGATGTCACTCGACGGGTATATCGCAGGTCCGAACGACGAAGTGGGCAACCCCGGCGGCGACGAGTTCATGCGGCTGCACGAGTGGTACGGGGACTTCTCCCGGCCATCGGGGCCGACCGGGGAGCTATGGGACGAATGGAACGCTCCCGGCGCAATACTGGCAGGTCGACGTACCGTGGAGCAGGTCGATCGCTGGGGCGGTGATAATCACGGTGTCCGGATCTTCGTGCCCAGCCACCGGCCGCCCGGTCCGTCCGTCGCGAACTATCCGTTGGTCAGTACGTGACCGATGGGATCGAGAGCGCGATGGCGCAGGCGAAGTCCGCCGCAGGGAAACGCGACGTGCTGATGCTGGGCGCGTACACGGCGCAACGGGCTCGAGGCCGGTGTGCTGGACGAGTTGCAAGTTCACCAGATCCCGGTGCTGTTCGGTGGTGGCCGTCGGCTGTTCGAGGTATTGCCGTCGCGCATCGAGCTGGAGATCGTTCGGGTCATCGACATGCCGGAGGCCACACACCTCCGCTACCGCGTCCGTCGCTGAGCCAGGCCCAAAATTGAAAATACGACAGGGTAAGCAGCTACGACACAGTTAACGGACAAACGGCATGGTTAAAGGGCAACGACAGCGAAGGTGGTGCATGAACGCCGATATTGATTTGCATTTTACATAATATACATTCACGCTAAGAAAGGTAGTCGCCGAGACGGCCAACCGTTGTCGGTGTTCGCTTAACCGTGTCATTGGCTCGTTAACCCTGTCATGCGCGCTTACTGCGTCATTTTATCGGTGATGGCCGTGGTCGAAGTCCCCTATCAGTTCGTGCGTCTT
>Ga0207694_10001054_pt1 | contig 24020 bp, 21 predicted proteins | sample KBSC34metaG_FD_184353 | JGI IMG/M metagenome (GOLD analysis project Ga0207694, IMG submission 184353) | Corn rhizosphere microbial communities from Kellogg Biological Station, Michigan, USA - KBS C3-4 metaG (SPAdes) (version 2) | ecosystem: Host-associated > Plants > Roots > Rhizosphere > Soil... | reverse complement strand
CGCGGCGAAGAAGGTCGAAATCAAGAACGGGGCTGAGGCCGGTGCGATTGCCCCCGCGACCGACACGAAGGTAAAGACCGACGACCCAGAAAAGAATCCTGCGGCGCCCGAGAAGCCAGGCGACCCAGAAACGAAGGCTGAAGAGAAGAAAACAGAAGAGCCCGCAGCAAAGCCCGATGACGCTCAAAAGCCGACGGATGATAAGAAGCCAACGGATGAGAAACCGGCGGATGAAAAGAAGCCCGAGTGAGTTTGTTTGTCACCCGCTGAAGTCTCTTTCCGGATGGTACGTCCGTGCTGTTGAGTATGACCGGACATGGCGAAGCGATCGTTCAGAACGAACACGCGTACTGCCGTGTCGAGATTCGAAGTGTGAATAATCGGCACTTCAAGTTGACGCTTCGCTGTCCTGATGGGTTCCAGCAACAGGAATCGGAACTGGAACGGTTACTGCGAGAGTCGATTTCCCGCGGCAGTGTTTATCTCTCGTTGAAGATCGACCGATCAAACCATTCCACGGGTCCTCGGTTGAATGGTGAATTGCTGAAGTCGTACTGGCAGCAGTTGCAGCAGATCAGTGCCGAACTGGCCATTGGGTCACCGGATTTGTCCTCGCTGTTAAGCCTGCCGGGCGTCTTGAATGATGACGCGTACGACAGTGATGCGGTCGAATCTCTGTGGCCTCTGGTGGCGCAAGGGATTAACGCAGCGGCCTTACACTTACAGGAATTTCGACGAAAGGAAGGGGAAGCGACGGCCAACGAACTGCGTGAGTTGTGCCGATCGATCGAGACGATTTTGGCGAAAGTGGCCGAGACGGCCCCGCAGGTGGCGCGCGAGTATCACGAGAAGCTGGTGCAACGGACTCGTGAACTGCTGGTGGGAACCGACGTGAAAGTCGAACCGTCCGACGTCTTGCGAGAGGTGGCACTGTATGCGGATCGGTGTGACATTCACGAAGAGATCACTCGATTGCGAAGTCACATTTCGCAATTCCTGTCGTTAGTAGATAAGGGGACTTCGCCCGGACGTAAGTTGGATTTCCTGTGCCAGGAGATGTTTCGCGAAGCGAACACGATCGGGTCAAAGGCCAATCATATCGGCCTGTCGCATGCGGCTGTGGACATGAAATCGAATATCGAACGGATTCGCGAGATTGTGCAGAATGTGGAGTAGCGTGGCGTGGGCGCGGGAATCGAGCACAACGAATGCCAGATCCTTGTTCTGTCCGGGCCCAGTGGGACGGGTAAAACGACGGTTGTGGAACGCTTGATTCATGAGTCGTCGGTGAAGCTGATAAAAGCGGTCTCGGCGACGACGCGGCCGCAACGCGAAGGTGAAGTTGACGGAGTTTCGTACTATTTCCTGAAGACGGACGAGTTCCTGCGACGGCGCGATCGGGGCGACTTTCTGGAAACGGCCGAAGTCTTCGGGGCGGGGTACTGGTACGGCACACTGAAATCGGAAGTCCAGCGTGCCAGGGATTTGAATGGATGGGCGTTCCTGGAAATCGATGTCCAAGGGGCGCTCAGGGTGATGGAAATTTATCCCGAGGCACTGACAATTTTTCTGAAGCCGCCCTCGCTGGAGGTTTGCGAACAGCGGTTACGCCGTCGCGGTACCGATTCAGAAGAGACGATTCAGCGGCGTTTGCAGAAGGTACAAGAGGAATTGGCGTTGGCCTGGCGCTATCGTTACCAGGTGGTCAACGACGAACTAGACCGCACAATAAATGAGATCAATTCGATCATCGCGAAACACCAGGGGTAATTTTTGTGATCTGATCGCGGCACAGTGAAACCTGGCTCAGACTGTGGAGCCATTATTTTCAACATGAATTGGAAACAGACATGCTCGATGAGTTGAAGGAAGAAGAGATCGTCAAGAAGGTGGGCGGCCGATTCAAGCTGAGTTCACTGATCCAGAAGCGGATGGTGGCATTGAACCGAGGCACGCGACCCCTGGTCGAACTTCAATCCAAGAACGCGATGGAAATCGTGGTTCAGGAAATCATTCAGGACAAGATCTTCCTGGATGCCAGTGGTGCCGTGGTCACTCGTAATGACGAGAATCGCGAACGGCATTTCTCAAGTGGTCCGTCTCTCGACGACATGTAAATCATGAAGGGTCGCGAAATCCTGCTGGGTGTTACGGGCGGTATTGCTGCCTACAAGTCAGCCGACTTGTGCAGCAAGCTCGTCCAGGCAGGCGCAAACGTTTCGGTCGTGATGACCGAAGCGGCGGGGCAGTTCATTGGCGTAACCACGTTCGAAGCGCTGACCGGCCGACCGGTCTATGCGCATTCGTTTCAGGCGGTGGAACATTATCGCGGTGAACATATCGGGCTGGCCCAGCGTGCGGATCTGTTCGTCGTTGCCCCCGCGACGGCTCATTTTCTGGCTCAAGCTGCCGGGGGATTTGCGGGTGACCTGCTCTCGACGCTGATTCTGACGGCGACCTGTCCAATCCTGCTTGCGCCCGCGATGAACTGCGAGATGTGGGCCAAACAGTCGGTACAGCGGAACGTCCAGACGCTGCGCTCCGATGGCCTGCACTTTGTCGATCCCGGTTCCGGGTGGCTCAGTTGCGGTCAGGTGGGGGCCGGACGGATGGCTGAACCCGCGGAAATCCAGGCCGCGATCACGAAGGTGCTTGGCCAGTTGGATGGACCTAAAGCCGCAGGTGCCTGAATTCAAGGAACCGTATGCGAATCCTGATCACGGCCGGTCCGACGCGAGAATATCTGGATGACGTCCGCTATCTATCGAATGCCAGTAGCGGCAGGATGGGTTATGCCATCGTCGAAGCGGTTCAAGCGGCCGGGCATCAGGCTGTGCTCGTGACAGGGCCGGTCGGGTTGACGCCCCCTCATGGATGCGAGGTACATCATGTCGAAACGACGGAGGAACTGAATACCGCCTGCGGTAATCTGTTCCCCGGTTGTGATGGCGTCATCGCGACTGCTGCCGTTTGTGACTACCGACCGCGAGAACGGTTTCCTGGCAAACTGGCCAAGACCGGTGTCTCGCTGGAACTGGAACTCGTCGAGACAGCCGATGTGTTGGCGGGATTAGGGCAGCAGAAGGGGAACCGTTGGATTGTTGGGTTTGCACTGGAGTCGGACGAGTTCGCTCACGTCAACGCGTTGCGGAAGCTGAAGAATAAGAATTGTGACGCCATCGTTCTGAATCGACCAACGGCCATCGGATCGCAGTCGAATCAGATCGAGATCATCGACCCGGCAGGCCAAAGCGTGGCCGTTTATGCGGGGGAAAAGACGTCGGTCGCGCGCGACCTGATGCAATGGATCACCGAACATCTGCTGAAATAGGCAATGCTTGCGATCTCGGGCAAGACTGCCTGTTCCGTACAAGCCGTACAATCGGTTCCCCCTGTTGATGAAAAGCCACACGGAACGTGGCATTTTCTCAACTTCCCCGCAAGTTGGGTGATAGGTTTCCTCAGTAGGGTCATTGTGTAATGACCTTACTTCCGTCACGGCGCCTTGGACAGGCCTGCGAAACGTCGAGCAATCGATTCAGCGCGATGCGCTGGATCATTCAATACGAGACCGTTCGTGGTTGTCGACCACGAGTCTCATGGCGAAACTCGATACGTTTGCAGAGACCTTCGATGGCGAGGGACTCATGATCGACTACGGGCGACTCAGAACGGATTTACTGGCACTCGCCGTACTTGCGATGGCGGTGTTTCTGGGGCTGAGCCTGATCAGTTACCACCCAGCCGATCCCCCTGCGCAGATCGTCTACCCCGCGCACGACCAGCCGGTCAATCTGTGTGGCGTTGCCGGGGCTCAACTGGCGCATCGACTTGTCGTTGCCTTTGGCGCGGGAGCGTACTTTGTCCTGATTGCTCTGATCGTATTGGACATTCGCCTGTTTGCTCGCGATGTCTATCAGGATCCGGTCATCCGACTCTGCGGGGCATTGTTAATTACATTCTGCCTCTGCGTTGCGACGCAGTGGTATTTGCCATTGAACGTATCGGGCTCGATGACGGGCAGTGGTGGTTACGTCGGTGCCTGGGGAGCGATTCTGCTTGATCAGCATTTCTCACGGGCCGGCAGCTTGATTCTATTGGCGACGGCTACCTTGGCGGGTGTCCTGCTGACGGGTGAGCAGCATCTGGCTCGCACGGCGATTTGCTGCGTGCTGTTGCCGATCACAATGTGGAGTCGACTGGCGTTTGGAAAACAGGCAACACCAACACACGCTTTTCCGCCTGTTACCGAAGACTGCCCACCTGAGTTGCCAGATGTAAGTACCCTCAGCGATCAACAGATTGTGAACGAAGTTCCGGCCGACGAGCCAGATTCGCCAGTTTGCACGATCAAGATCAATGCACCGCCAACATTGGTCCCATCCAGCGTCAGCCAACTACCCCAGCGCGTTGTGGTCAGCGATGGAGGTTTGCCCGTCGAGACACTTGCGGCGATTGCCAGCATGTTCGCGCCGGCCATCGACGAACCCGTTGCCGAAATCTCGCCCGTCACTGCCGAAGTCGCAATGGAGCCGACAGTGCGCCCTCCTGCCGAGGAGGTCACGCAATCGGTTTTTGATTCGGACCAGCCGACACTGACCTCGTTCGTGCTGGCACCGGATCGTTCACCGATTCGAGTCAATCCTCCCTTGGGGATGAATGCGACTAAGGACGTTGTTCTCACGCCGCCGGTTGTTGAAAAGGTTCCACATCGACTTCCCGAGACGACGATTCTGGACGATGCCGAGGCGTTCCCGTACGACTTGCTGGCTTCGAAGGCCCAGATCGCTGCCGCGACACTGGAGAAGACGTTTCAGGAATTTGGCCTGAACGTGAAAGTCGTCGAGATCGATACGGGACCGGTGATCACCCAGTTTGAACTCGAACTCGAAAAGGGCTTGCGACTGTCCAAGGTCACGGCGCTGGCCGATGACCTGGCGATCGCATTGCGTGTGCCGTCTGTCCGCGTGATCGCACCGATTCCTGGCAAGAATACGGTGGGTGTTGAAGTTCCCAATGACGTGCGTGTGATGGTGCGGCTGAAGGAGTTGATCGATTCCAGCCGGGCCGACGTCGAGAAGAAGGCGATTCCGATGTTTCTCGGCAAGGATGCCAGCGGAAAACCGTTGGTCGTCGACATGTGTAAGATGCCTCACTTGTTGATTGCCGGTCGGACGGGGACAGGGAAAAGCGTCTGCTTGAATACGCTGATCGTGTCGATGCTGATGACGCGCAGTCCCGATCAGGTCAAAATGCTGATGATCGACCCTAAGATGGTCGAACTGAGCCCCTACAGCCGGATTCCGCACTTGATGCATCCGGTCATCACCGACATGAAGAAGGCCGAAGCGGTACTCGGTTGGGCCGTCGACAAGATGGAAGAGCGGTACCAGTTGCTGTCAGCGGTTGGGGTGCGGCATGTCGACAGTTACAACAAGCTGGGTCGTGCCAAGATCCTCAAGAAGCTGGGATTGGACGAGGATACGGACGAAGCGTTGGCTGTTCCAGAAACGATGCCCTATATCGTGATTATCGCCGACGAAATGGCCGACATGATGATGACATCAGGTAAAGACGTCGAAGGTCACATCATCCGGCTGGCGCAGAAGTCGCGCGCGGTTGGGATTCACCTGGTGCTGGCGACGCAGAAGCCGACGGTCGATGTCATCACCGGTTTGATCAAATCGAACTTGCCCGCCCGCATTTCGTTCCAGGTGGCCAGTCGCGTGGACAGCCGCGTCGTGTTGGACGAAATGGGAGCCGACAAACTGCTGGGTAAAGGGGATATGTTGTACATGGCACCCGAGACCAGCAATTTGTTACGTGCACAGGGAACGTACATCAGCGACGAAGAAGTGAACAAGGTCATCGAATTCTTCGCTGATCAGGAACCGCAGTATGACGACGAACTGATCCAGTTGAAGGCCGCCGCACCGGCGGGTAAGGGTGGCAAAGGTGGCGGTGCTGCCGAGCCACGCGAACGCGACGATCTGTATGACGAAGCTGTCGAAGTCGTGATTCGTGAGGGACGCGGCAGCGTTTCGCTGCTACAACGAGCCCTCGGCGTCGGCTACGGACGCGGTGCGAGGCTGATCGACTGGATGGCCGAGGATGGTGTCGTCGGCGGCTATAACGGCAGTCAGGCTCGCGAAGTCGTCATGACGATGTCGGACTGGGACGAATATAAAGAATCCCGTGACATGGCAGTCGGTCGAAAATAATCGCGATATCACTCAGAATAGTCGTCGTTCGAGTTTGAGTGGCATGGTCCGAACGAAGCGTTCGCGACGTGGCCTCGGCTGCGAACGGAAAGACTTTACATGCGAATTATTGCCGGCCAATTTCGTCGACGAACCCTGCTGACCAACCCAGGGTTCACCACGCGCCCGATTATTGACCGTGCCAAGGTGATGCTGTTTGATCACATTCGGCATCGCCTGCCTGGCACCAACGTACTCGATATCTATTCTGGAACGGGAACGCTGGGCTTTGAAGCGCTCAGCCGCGGGGCATCGCGAGTCGTCTTCTGCGAGCAGGACCATCGAGCCCATGAGTTGCTCGTCAAGAACGTCGAAGCGCTGAAGGTTGCCGACCGAGTGTTGTGTTGGCGAGTCGACTGCACGCGTTGCTCTTTCAAGGCGCAGGGAGGTGGCTGGTATCCTTATGGTGTCATCTTTTTCGATCCGCCCTACGAGATGATCGAGAAGTCGTTGCATCCAGGAACGTTGCTCTATCGGTCGGTGGATCGGTTGACGAGACCCGAGTTGACGGCGGACGATGCGCTGCTGGTCGTACGGACACCGACCGAAGCGAAGTTCATCATGCCGTTGGCGTGGGAAACGACGCAGGTCCTGACCATTGCCAGCATGGATATTCATCTGATGCGGAAACGCCTGGACCTGATTTCAACTTCGCCGTCAGATGCCGAAACCGACGAGCCCAGCGCGGGGTAATCTCTTGCGTCGCCCGCAGTGCGCGGGTTGCGGCTGTCGTGTCGGAAAACGATTGGCGGCAAGCGAATAAGATGCGAGAATCCGGTCGCAGGCGATCATCATGAAGGCGGTCGAACCGAGCGAGGTCAACGAAATCGGCGACGACAGCGAATCACCGATCTTCTTTGACTCGGACGAGACCGTGCCTGCGGTTGCGCCCACTGGTGGGACCGCGCCACCAGTCGCCAAACCGCCTCATCCTGGATCGTTGCATCGATCGATCGTCTCGCGGAGTGATGCTTACGAGCTGAGTGAGGACGATCTGCTGACGGACGATGCCTATTTCTCCTTTCATCGATTACGTCCGTTTCCTCATCCGATCTGGCAACCACACAAAGCGCTGTATTGGATGTGGGAATTGGGATTCGGTGTCCTGAGCCTGTTTGCGCTGCTGGCATTCCTTGCCGCAATCCCCATTGTGAACTTTATTGCATTGGGCTACCTGCTTGAAGCCGAAGGCCGCGTCGCTCGAACTGGTAAGCTGCGCTACGCGATGCCGCTACTGGCACTGGCTCCGAAGTTGGGTGGTATCGTTGCGGGGACATGGTGCTGGTGGTGGATCGTGCGACTGGTGGCGGATGCTGCCAGTGACGCAAAGTTGATTGCTCCGGGAACGCTGGTGTCCGGTGCCTGGCAATTGGGACTGCTGGTGTTTTCCGTCGCTGTGGCCATCCATCTGGTATTGGCAATTGCGCGCGGCGGACGATTGGGGCTGTTTTTCTGGCCGACACCGCTGAATGCACTGTGGATGTGGAAGCAGATTCGACGGGGTGATTATTTGACTCAGGCGGGCAACGCCGTGCGAGAATTCGTGGTCGCGTTACGGCTTCGGCACCATTTCTGGCTGGGTCTGCGCGGGTTCGTATTGGCATTCGCCTGGTTAGCCATACCGACGGCCCTGTTTGCCACGTTGCGAGACACGTCGAAGGGCGGGCAGGTGTTGTTGACCTTGATTGGTGGTGCACTGCTGGCGTTGGTACTGACCTGGGTTCCATTCCTGCAGGCTCATTTTGCCGCTCAAGACCGTTGGCGAGCGATGTTTGAACTGCGGACGATTCGCGAGTTGTTTCGTCGAGCCCCGATCGCGATGTTTGCGGCACTGACGGTCCTGTACGCGTTATCGTTGCCGTTGTACTTGTTCAAAGCATTTGACGCACCGCGCGACGTCTATTGGATGCTGACGCCGATTTTCATTGCGTCGATCTATCCCGCAAAAATTCTGATTGGCTGGGCGTATGCGCGCGCCGTTCGCAGACCCAGACGAGCGTGGATCATTCTACGTTGGCCACTCTGGCTCACGCTGGTGCCGTTGTTCGGGATCTATGTCTTCATCCTGTTCTTCACGCCCGCCGTCGGCGCCGCCGGTCGTGCCGTCTTGTATCAGCATCACGGCATCCTGTTGCCGTGGCCCTTTTGAGATTGCGATTCAGGAAAGATGCAGCGTCCACAATTCGGCTTGATTATCCAGATTGATGCTGCGGCGATTGCTCATGTGAGGCCGGTCGAGTCAGCACTAATAGCAGCTGCGCAATCAGGAACAGGAACAGCGGTGCGAAGATCAGCAAACGCAGGACGGCCAGCGTACGCAGAATCCATATGGGACGATATGGCTGAGTCTCTTGTTTGTTGATTGAACCGACCTCGCCGGCACCGTGAAAATCATGCGTGGGTTCAGGGCCGACCAGGCTCGCCAGACCCAGGTAGCACAACAGCAGAAACAGCGTGGCCACCAGCAAGCCGCAGCCGATGGCGGTCATCTGCGTCTTGAAGATCGCGCGTTCCGACATTGGTTCGAAATGCAATTCGATCGTGCGACGACGTTTGACGGAGCGTTGGGTCGCCTCAACGGTTTCAAAACACTGAGTGACGTCGCTCCATTCCTGCCCCTGATCCGAGGCCGGGGGCGATGATTGACCGGACGAAGCGGATGAGACAGCGCGTCCCACGGCCGAAAGGACTCGGTCGGCCGTGGTGGCTTGTTCTCCTTGAATGATTTGATCGCCGATGGTCAGGCGCCATCGGAGCGCGTTTTCATCCCGCCGCAATTCGGCAGTTCCTGTCTCGCCGCGGACGGTCAAACGCCATTCGCTGAGACCTTCAACCGGGCTGATCGACCAATTCGCTTCGGGAAGACCCCTGCCGGCGAAAACGACACTTTGAATTAACACGCCTTGGTCCGACGCCGCGGTGCGCAGGCCGGTGATCTGGTTATAGTTTCCCATCAACCACCGCAGCAGGTCGGTATCGGCCAACAGTTCGGCGTCGACTTCCTGTTGCGAGATTGGCGTATTGCTGGTCGAACGATGAAGCGTCCGCTGTAATTGCAGGAACTGAACGCGACCCAGTTCGCCTGTTCGCAACCGCGCTTTCAACTCGATCACGGCGTCATCGAAGCGGTGCCAGAACAGGGGATAGAGCGCGACATGATTGTCGTCGTGGATCAGGCTGAGTTCATAGACGAATGTCGAACCGTGTTCGGCATGCGGCACCAGCAGCAGAGGAATCCGCGCCGATGCAAGCTGCTTCGCTCCTTCGAGAATCTGGGGATCTGTACCGCCGATCAGAACCATGTCGACATCGTTCGCCGATATCAGATCTTCCCAATGGTCGACGAAGGTGATGCCCGTCCGTCCATGCAGTAGTTGATCGGCCTGAGGCGTTGCCCGGACAACTCGAGTCAGTTGATGACCTTGAGGATGATGGCTGAGCGCATCGAGCAACGGAGTGACAGAGGAATCATCACACAGCAAGGCGAAACGCATTGTCGTCCGTTCTTCTTCTACTTCGACAGATCTTTAGACTGCTGGCAAATTATTTTTGCTGAGGACTCAGGTCAACGCAGACCAATTTGGATTCGTTGCGAACATAAATCATGCCGTGCGAGAGCGCCGGCAAGGCGCGAGTTGTGCCGGACAGCAGCGAGGCACTGGCGATTTCGTCATAGCCTTCTTTCGACAGACGCGCCATTCGCAGGATTCCGTCGGTTTGCATGATCAACAATTGCTTGTTGGCGCCGATCAACGTCGCGTACTTCATGCCCTGCTGTGACCACAAAACTTCTTCTGTCTGTGGGTTGATACATTTCAAGGCGATCGGCCCGCCATCTTGTCGTCCGTCAATGCCGTAAACCAGTCCGTCCGAAGTGATCGGTGTCGTGTACTGGCTGGAAAGTAGTGTGTTCTTCCATGTGATGGCAACCTGATTGTCACCCAAGGTCAACCACTCTGATCCGACGCCGTAGCTGGCTGTGAGCAACGCGTGATTACCCATGATGACGGGCAACGCGGCGTTGACGGTGGGGCCCCGAGCACCGAACGGCGTGTGGAACCGTTCTTTGCCGGTTTGAGGATCCAGCGAATAAAAGTTCATTCGGGTGATGCACAGGAGATGACGCGAGTTGCCGAGTGTCACCGCGATCGGAGCCGAGTAGCTGGCCTGATCATTGACGGCGGTCCAGGCGGTTTCGCCCGAATCGGTATGGAACGCAACGATTCCCGCCTGCTTGCGGTCGCCACCCACATTCACGATGACCAGTGAGCCTTCGACGATTGGAGACGAGCCTGCTCCAAAGTAGCCGCCGGTCGCACCAAAGTCCGCATGCGTATGTCGCGTCCACTTCTTGTCGCCGGACTTCAATTCGACACAGTACAAATTCCCTTCGGCGGAATACGCATAGATCAAACCGTCGTGGATCGTGGGCGTGCTACGCGGGCCGTCGTCTTCGACGATCTGTGCTTGAAAGCGGGTTGAAAAGCTGGTTGACCAGCGCCGCTTACCAGTCTTGGCGTCAAAGGCGGTCAGCTTGTCTTCGTTCTCTTCCCGATGAAATAGAACTAAGTCCTCGCCTGAGACCACCACGCCAGCGAATCCCGACCCGATTCTGGCCTCCCAAACCTGGCGCGGTCCCTTGGCGGGCCAACTTTCTGCAAGTTGTTCGTCCCTGGCGATGCCGTTTCGATCGGGACCGAGAATCTGAGGCCAATCGCCCGCAATGAGACATTCGCTACCGACCGTGGCGTTTACGGCAAGCAACACCGTCGAAAATACAAATGTCGAATAGCGAATCATCATGGGCATTGGAACGTTCCTGCGTAGTGCAATCATCCTGTAGAGGGGGAGAGCCAGAGCACGCCGCTTTATTTTGGTGGGGATAAATCCTTGATCTGCACGCGGCGGAAATCGACGCGATCACCATGTCCCAGAAAACCAATGTGGCCTGTTGAACGTGACAAGCCGGGATGCATTTGTTCGTCGAGCGTTCCGGACTTGGTCGCCTCGTCCAGGTCGGCATCGACGATCGTCTGGCCATTCACGGTAACTTTGATCTTGCGACCTCGCAGAGAGACCTCTTCACGATTCCACTCGCCGACAGGCTTTAGCGATCCGCGTTTCGCTGGAACAATTCCATATACCGATCCGTGATACTGATACGGTTTCAATGTCGTATACTTGTCCGATGAATCGTCCAAAATCTGCAGTTCGGTCCCGTCCAGGTGCAAGTTGCCTTCCGCGAGTTTCGGGCAGCGGATACCCAACCCGTTGTTCGCGCCGGCGGTCAGCTTGAATTCGAACGTCAGTTCAAAGTCAGCGTATTCCTTCTCAGTGAGCAGGTTTCCCTTGCCGCCGGCAACGCAAACCAGATTGCCACTTTCGACAGTGTAACCATCTGGCGGTCCAGTCCAGCCCTTCAACGACTTGCCATCAAAGAGCGAGACGAATCCTCGATCTGGAACAAAAGGAGCTGCGGCATCATCGGCGTCGCTGATCTGGATCAAGGCTGTGATTAACGCCAGACTCAATGTGCTTGAGATGATGATTCGCATGAGTGCCCTTCGACACGAATTCCATTGCCAAAACAAAAGATCCGGCGGAATTGTATCGATTGACGGATTCTGCTGCACGGACGTGTGTCATTAAGGAATCTGTCGCAGCGTTGCGTCAAAGAACAAAAACGGCCTTCGAATTGCTTCGAAGGCCGCTGTTCGCTGTTGTATGTCATCTCAGGGTGTCTGAGATGCTTGTCTTATCGACTGTGGTTTCAGTTCATCATGCCCAACAGGGTGGACAGGTGGCCCTTACGAGCACCGGTCTTTTCCGTGGGGGGCACTGGGGCTGGAGCGGCTGGATCAGCAGCTGGAGCCATGGCTGGAGCGGCGGCAGGAGCACATCCGCTGGTACCACAGGCGGTGGAAGCACAGGTGTTGCAGCAGCCATCGACGATGTCGTATCCGCACAGACGCAGGGCCTGTTCAGCTTGACGACGGACGCCACGATCGCAGTCACCCAACGCACAGGTCAGAGCGGCAACGATTTCTGGGCAGCAGCAGCAGTTCTTGCGGATTTGATCACCGATCTTGTCCGCAGCGGTGCGACGAACTCGTTCATCTGCGTCGTTCAAACCATAGACGAAGGCCGTCATGATTTCTGGGTTGCAGATGCAATCATATCGGTTGCCGAGCTTACGCAGGGCAGCAGCTCGTTGACGAGCATAGCAAGCCGTCTGTGAGCAGTAGATCAGCTTCGCGATATCGCAAGGATTCGCGTTGCAGCAGCGGGTTTCAACAACTGGAGCTGCACAGCTTGGAGCAGCAGGAGCACCACAGTTCGGAGCGCAGCTATTGGCAGGAGCACCACAGGTGGGGGCACAAGCCGAACCGCAAGTCGAACCACAGCACTTCTTACCGAACAAGCCCTTCAGGTAGCTGCCACGGCAGCACGAGTTCGAGCCACAGCTCGAAACCGGTGCACAGCTTGTGGCTGGAGCACAGGTCGTAGCAGGAGCGGCACAAGCCGGTGCACATGCTGGAGCACAGGCGGCAGCAGGAGCAGCACAGGCCGGTGCACACGCAGGAGCACAAGCAGCAGCAGGAGCGGCACAAGCTGGGGCAGCGGCGGGAGCACACGCGGCAGCAGGAGCTGCACAAGCGGGAGCGGCCGGAGCACAAGCGGGGGCACAGCTCGTTGCAGGAGCACAGGCGGCAGGAGCGGCACAAGCTGGAGCACAACCGCCGGCACCAACACAGTTGGCGGCGGGAGCGGCACAGCCTGGAGCACAACCATTGCCTGAGGTACCGCAAGCAGCAGGAGCGGCGCAGCTATTCGCGTTGCAGTTTCCTGATGGACAGCAACCCTTATTGCAGCAGCTATCGCAGCATGGGGGCTTGATGTCCGAGCAGCGTCGTTGATAAGTGTGGACCGTCGGACAGCATGGTCGGACGATCACAGGTTTGCAGCAAGCAGGCTGGCAGGTCGATGCACAGCCGCAGCTCTTCGCGGCACCGCAGCCTCCAGAGAGACCGCAGAACTGCCCGGCATCCGCCAGGCTAGCCATGCTCATGGCGGCGAGCACAGCACCACAGAACTTGATCCATCGCATGAAACAACGTCTCCTTCCCTTGGGAATCTCAAAACGAATGAACCTTCATTGGTTCATCCTTCGACTGGGGTGGTATGCCTTGGAACCCCAGGCAGCGGCCTCCGTGCCTCAGAGGAGGTGACACTGCCCGCGACGCGCGTCGCGGTTCGTTCGACTATCTTTTCAAAAAACCAATCCCAGCCTTTCTTTTCACCGCTCGACTTTTTTCTCAGTCAGTAGGTCTAAATCTATGCAGCAGTCCGAGGTTGACTGCAGCCCCCTCACTGCCCGCACGGCTTTGCATTCATTCGGTCGCAATGAAGTCGCTCTTGGCGGGTCTGGTCAATGGATCGGCGCGATTACAACGGTTCCTTGAACCTCACAAGCTGTTATTTTACAAGGAGTTTACGGTGTTTTTTGGACCGGTTATGCCTGCTGTAACGGTCAGTCAAACTGCGCCCGACCTTGCCGTTTCCAGAAGCGGCATCTCGCTCGAATTCGGATCACACTGGGCAAGATAGTCGCCTTTTGGTTGTTTGTGGGTATCTGTTTTGTATAGACGGGTTACTCCACTCATGACGGTGCCAAACTACCACGCTCGGAACGATGGAATGGCCTGTGCAACCCACGACACGTGCTGTCAACCGCGAGAATGGCAAATCTGATCCAAAACTCGTTTTCGAAGATTTGAACTTGCCGAGCCGATACTGAATGGATAGCTTGTCAGACGGTTTGTCTCTGATGCCTTGGCGGGTCAGGGGGCACACAACGATTCTCTTCTCTCAATGAGGTCGGGGATGACTGAACAACTACGTACCAAGCTTCAGCCGGTTCAACGTCGTCAGTTATTGCAATCGATCACCGTCTGGGCGATTGCCGGACTGTTATTGGGAGCGGCGTTGGGCGTTGTCATGGCGATTACTCGCCTGGCGACCCAGTGGAGTGACGCCGGACTGATCGCGATCGCGTCGATCGCCGTCGGTCCGCTTGTCGGTGGCTTTGCCGCACTGGCCTGGCTGTTGCCACGACCCAATTGGGTTGCTGCAGCTCGAGCAGTGGACCGTCACTATGCATTAAAGGATCGCACGGAATCGGCGCTCGATTTTGCTCAACGACGGATCGGTGCCGACAAGCAGGCCTTTGCCGAATTGCAGTTGGCTGACGCGATCCAGCATCTGGATCAGATCGAGCCGCATGCTGTCGCGCCATTTCAGGCGCCGCGCATATTGTCAGGCGCCCTGGTCGCGACCGCGGTTGCAGTCATCTTCGCGTTGATTCCATTGAAGCAGGAAGAGGTCAATGCCGGTCCAACCGCCCCGGATGAACAAATTGTTTCCGAGGCTGAATCGATCGTCGATAGCATTCGCGAACTGCAAGATGAATTCAAACAGGACGCTGATCCCGAACTCGAACAGTTGCTGAAAGAGTTGCAGACCAAGGCTCAGGAATTGAAAGAGCCTGGTGTTGATGTGAAAGAAGCGCTGGCCAAGATTTCGGAAATGCAGGCGGCGATTCAATCGGCCCAAAGCCAAGCCAGCCTGGAACAAGTGGATCAGCAACTGCAGGAAATCGGCGAAGCGATGGCATCGGCCAAGTCGCTGCAAGGTGCAGGACAAGCGTTGGCCGAAGGCAAGTACGACAAGGCCATGAAAGAACTGGCTGAATTGAGTGATCTGGAATTCGAGCGAAACGAAGCGCGAACAACCGTCGAGAAATTGAAGAAGGCCGCAAATCGAGCGGGCAATGGCGCTGACGGGGCAATCAGTGAGGCAGCTAACGAATTGGCGGAAGGAATCGAAGACGACAACGACGACGAAGCGATGGCAGGGGCCCGCAAGCTGGGAGACCGTGTCGGTAAGCAGGCTCGCAAGAAAAAGATCAATGATCTGCTGAACGCCGAATTGGCCGAACTGGCTGATCGCAAGTCGAACGTTCAGCAGAATTCGACGGCCAAAGGGAAGAAGAAGCAGAAGTCGACGGAATCATCGAATTCCTGGGGCATGAGCGAAAGCGGTAATATCGATGGCGATTCGACCGGTTTGAATTCAAGTGCCAACCGTGAGCAGGTCACGGGCATGGCCAGTGAGGGCGAATCTGATTTTGAGACCAGTTCGTCATCTGAGGGACGTCAGGAAGCGCAACGCGGCTATAAAGAGGTCTATCAGAAGTACAAAAAAATGAGCGAAGCGGTGCTCGAGAATGAACAGATTCCATTGGGGCACCGTCAGACGATTCGACGCTATTTCGAATCGATTCGTCCACAGCAAGGTGACGACGCACCTGCTCAAGATCGCTGATGTCTGCGCGACGAACTGAGAGTCGCCTTCTCCTTTGTCGCTCCGCGGCAATGTCGGTGTGTATACTCTGCCACCACGGAGGATCACGGTTGGCAGGGAGACGCAGGTGGCGAAGATTTTCTACAGCATGGCGGGAGAAGGGAGGGGACACGCCGTTCGAGTGCGGACCCTGGTTGAACATCTCCGGCACGAACACGAACTGGTGCTGTTCGCCCCAAATGATGCTTATGAATTCCTGTCCAACTCATACGAAGATCAACGGACCGAAAATGTTCGGCTGATTCGGGTTGATGGACTGAACTTCCATTACACCGGCGGCAAGCTGGATCTCTTCAAATCGACTGCCGGCGCTGTTTGGTTTGCCGTACGGCGGTTGCCCGAACTGGTTTCGGTCGTGCGGCGGCATATTGAAGCGGAACAGCCTGATCTGGCGATATCGGATTTTGATCCGATACTGCCGCGAGCGGCACGGCTGACCGGACTGCCTTGGATGAGCATTGATCACCAGCATGTCTTGATGGCCTACGACCTGAGCAGTCTGCCATTTCTGCTCAGGCGATATGCGTGGTGGATGAGTTGGGCGGTTCGCTGGTATTACGGCTGGGGTGGATACACACCCGTCGCATCATCGTTCTACTCGCCTCCGTTAAAACGCCGGTTCCAGAATGTGCGCCAGGTCGGGCCTTTATTGCGCCCCGAGATCGTATCGACCAAACCGCAATCAGGAGATTTCCTGTTGTCATATTTGCGATCGAATACGCCGCCGCAAGTGCTTGAGTCGCTCAGTCAGTGCGGCTGGCCAGTTCGCGTCTACGGATTGGGTAATTGTTCTGCGGTCGGCCAGTTGAGCTTTCATGCGATTGACGAACGGCGGTTTGTGAACGATCTGGCCGGATGTGCTGGCCTGTTCAGCGCGGCCGGGAATCAACTGCTCGGCGAAGCGCTCTATTTTGGCAAGCCGGTTTTTGCGATCCCCGAAGAGATGCACCACGAACAACAGATCAACGCACACTTCCTGACACAGATGGGTGCTGGTGACTGGATGACTGCCGAATCGTTCCGCGCCGAACGCCTGGACCGGTTTCTGAATCAACTGGACGACTACCGACAGCATCTGGCTGGGGTGGCAGGAACGATTAATGGGACTCCAGACGCGCTGGACGCGATCGAGCGGGCTCTACAAAAGCCTTCCCGGTTGCCGATGGTGGCATGACAACGTTGGAATAACGTGGCGGTGGTCGACGCAATCGTCAGCCGTCGACACTAACCACGTAGTTCTTTGGCCAAGGTCGAAAATAGGTTGTACATCAGCTCCAGCGAGTGAATCGCTTCCTCAATGGTGATGGTCAGAGGCGGGCTGACCCGTAAAACTTTTCCTGCCAGGGCGCCCAACAAATGGATACCGACGTTGTTTCGGCCCAGGTAACAGGTCTCGACGATCTTTGCTGACACTTCGCCGGGTGTTCGAGATCCCACGCTGGCACACTCGATGCCGAAGACCAGTCCTTCGCCACGAACGTGCGTGATCAGTCCGGTCGATTTCAGTCGCTCGAGACCCTTCAGAAAGATCGGAGTCAATTTGCGTGCATCGCCCAAAACATCGGTCGATTCAAACTCGTCGAGCGTTGCCAGTACCGCGGCGCTCGACAGTGGATTGGCGCTCCATGTGTCCGATGCCTCACCATACTTCATCGAAGCGAAGGCATCCCCTCGGGTCGCCACCGCCGCGACGGGCACGCCGTTGCCCAACCCTTTTCCCAGCACAACCATATCGGGTTCGACACCGTACGCTTCGAATGCGTACATCGACCCGGTCCGACCGAAGTTGGCCTGAACTTCGTCAAAGATGAACAGCAGGTCGTGGTCGCGACAAAACTGTTGCAGCATTTGGTGGTAAGCGGCCGGCGGGTGGAAGCTGCCGCCGCCGCCCAGATACGGCTCCGTAATCAAACAGGTCAGCCGCCGTCCAAACTGTCGCCACAGTTCATCCAGTTCCTGGCGATACTTTGCGAGATCAACCTGATCGGGGTTAAATCCGGCATCCAGGATCTCTTCCATCGGGAAGCTGATAAACTTCACTCGCGGATCACGTTCGGCATCCTTTTCGGAACCGGTGACGGCATTCGCCAGTCCTTTTTTTCCATGAAAACCGAAACGCGTCGCGACGATCATTTCTCGTGTGCGGTCGCGAGCCAGACTGGCCCACAGTGCTTTTTGAATCGCTTCTGAACCTGAGGCAGCCCAGACGATTGTATCCAGCCGCCCGCTACCTGGTGCTCGCCGCAGATTTGCGAGCAATCGCTGAACGGCAAGAGTTTCAATTTCGGTGATCCCGTTGTACGCGGTCATCGTCAACGCCGGGACGTAATCGTCGGCGACGGCGGGTTTACCGCCGAACAGATCCGACGACCAGCCCATGTATTTGCCGAACTGCTGCAACCAGCGTCGTGGGTTGTGTCCCAGATTGGCAACGAGTACGCCAGAAGAATAGTCGTAGAGCGTGCGACCTTCGGGTGTCCAATGGAAGACTCCCGCCGACTTCGAGAAGACTGCCTGCGACGGTGTGAATGTTCTGAGCGCCGTTGGCTCGTGCTGTGCGACAATCTTGCGTACTGCGTTGGACTGTGCTTCACCCACAAATTCGATCGGACTCGTCACCGGCGTCATCCTCAAATTTCATAAACAATCGCGGCGCCATTCTCGAACCAGTATTCCAGATTCGTCGACACGGATAAAGGGTGATTGACATGTTCGAATGGGTCGTGGTTCATGTTGATCATCAATTTGTGAATTGCAGTTGATTAAACACCGCGCGGCTTCTCTCGATGCGGGACCGATTGTGTGATGGCTTTGCACAGTCTGGTCGACATCATTAACCTCGATTTGACACGTTTGCCAGAGGAATGGCATTCGTAGAGAAATCGTTAACGCCGCGCGTCGTGGGGTCATCAGTGCGTCCTCTCCCACAATCCTCGTGGCGAGCTTCCCGTGGAAACCCGACAACCGTCTCATGCCAATCGAATTCACCTGCAAGTACTGCAACGCGATGATTCGCGTCCCTGATAGCGCACGCGGAGGCAAAGGCCAATGTCCGAAGTGCGGAATCCGCATCACGGTGCCTCGCAAGTCGACGATTAAGATCGATCAATCGCCACCGACACCATCTGATCAAGAGTTTCAGATTCCTGGCGTTACCGACGAGACGATCGCTTACCAGTCGGACCGGTCCGATGGACTGACGAGCACCGAAGACAGTGTCGTCATGCTGGAGCCGGCTCACCCCGAGTCCGCCGGTACACCGGTCGCACAGTCCGGTCCGCTCCCGTTTATCGAAGCACCGAAATCCACCCTGTCCCGCAAGCCACCACCAAAATCTGAACCCCAACAAAAAAAACGTCGACGTGGTGACAGCAACAAGATGCTGTTGATCGTTGGCGCGGTTCTGATGATGCTACTGATCGGCATGGGGATCGCAATCGTCGCCCCGATGATGGCAGGAAAGCTGGAAGGAAAGCTGGTCGCAGGAACCAGTGAGCAGATCGAACTGCCGCCCGTCTTAATCGAGCAATCACGAATACCGTTCGATTCGACGGAACTGTCGACCTTGTTGAAGAAGCTCGAACGCAGTCCGCTGCCGATGTCGAGCAACAACATGCGCGTCGAATTGTCAGCGACGTCCTCGGGCCTGCGGATCTCGATTGAACCCAGCGCCCAGTCGCGGTTCTATCGAGTGGCCACGGCGTCCAACGAAGTTCTGCAGAAGTATTTGAGTACTCACCTGGCCAAATTCGAAGAGCAGCGTGCGAGAGAGGTCGAATTAGAGGCGGGGCAGTTCTTCACGACATACCAAAAGGTCCTCGCCAAACAGGTGTCGTCGGATAGCATTGGAACCTTTCGAGATCGCCTGGCGCTGCCCGCCCTCGTCAAAGGACTCGGCAATCGCGTTGTCGCCGCGCACGGACAGGCTTTGTATCCGTGTGTTTATGAAGACAGTGAAGGAGGCTTGTATTTCCTGTTGCCGGCCGGGTTGCAATCCTTCACGCTGGTTGGTCGTGAAGACGATGCCAGCCGTTCGATTGCCAAGCTGGAATTCAGCGTCACAGTGAAGGGCGAGATCTCCTTGCCAAAGTCACTCAAACCGCAAAATCCGCAAAAAGAGACGTCCAAGTCTGATTCGAAAGATGAAAAATCGCCCGACGAGAGCGACCAGATGAGAAACGGAGAGAAGTGACGTCAGGTTTGAATCACTTCGATAACATTGCCGCGGATCCCTCTCGTTCATGAAAGGTCGTTTGCTACGCGATCGTGTGACGTGATCGGAATGTCAGTCAACGAAAACGCCTGTTTCTAATGGGTTTCGCGGCGTCTAGTGATTTGTGATGTGTCTCCATTCGTCACCCTGGACGGCTCATCGCACAAAGTGAATGCTGGTTTTCGAGATTTGGCACACCCCGTGCGTTCCTTCTATCACTGTGTTGACGAGGTTGATCAAACGAAAAGAGTGACAGAAGGGAAGAATCATGTTCCGCAAAACAGTTCTCGGTGTGCTGGCAGTTGCAGGTTTGATGTTGGCTTCGACAGGAACGGCATCGGCTTACTATCGAGGCGGTTATCATGGCGGTTATCGGGGTTACGGATATCGTGGTGGAGTCTGTGCACCTCCAGTCGTTGTCGCACCCCGAGTTCGTTATGCATACCCACCTGCCTACGGATATGGCGTTGCTCCAGGTTACGGATATGGCTATGGAAACGCCTACGGATATGGCGGTCCTGGTCTGGGGATCAGCACTCCGGGCTTCGGTCTGTATGTCCGCTAACCTGATTTGGGCTAGATGATGCTTGCTGAAGCGTACAAGGAGGGTATCCGGAGGTTGTCTTTACAGGCAACTTTACGTGCCCTCCAACAAGCTTCTCGTGAACCCCACCGAGCCGCGTCTGCCGCAGGCGGCTCGTCAAGATAGGTTGCGAATACATGAGTTGTTCGCGCGTCGAGTGCGCAATCCTGTCTGCAACGCGCGAGCGACCAGCTATTCTGAACCCAGCTCGATCGCGAACCCCGCCGACCCGCGGCCGGGTCAGCCGCTCTGAGGCAGGTCCATGATCTGACTGAATCGATCGAGGACTCGATTCTTCAGGGGAGCGAACGACGGTTCGTCGAACTCGCCGGTTTCTACCAGATTGAATGCGGCAATACGTGATTCGAGTAACAGCGCCTGGTCTCGGGCCAGATCCGCAACACGTAGCGGCAGTGAACCGCTTTGCCTTGTTCCCAGGACGTCACCCGGTCCACGCAGTTCGAAATCGACTTCGGCGATCTTGAATCCGTCGGACGACGATTCCATCGCTGCCAACCGCCGAGTCGCTTCAGGGCTATCCGCCGCTGATAGCAGGAAGCAATAACCCTGATGCTTGCCGCGACCTATCCGACCGCGAAGTTGGTGCAGTTGAGACAGTCCGAATCGCTCGGCCTGGTAGATCATCATCAACGTCGCATTGGGGACGTCAACACCGACTTCGATAACGGTCGTCGCGACCAACACGTCCAACTCGCCGTGACGAAAGGCATCCATCGTCTGTGTTCGGACACCTCGATCCAATTGCCCGTGGACCAATCCGACTCGAAATTCTTTCAATTCACCCTGAGACAGCTCGCGATAGACGGCTTCGGCGCTGCCAAAGGTATCCATTCCGGCCGGTAACGAAGCATTTTCGTCGACGCGTGGGCAAACCACATATGCCTGGCGGCCCTCGCGCAGTTTCTGCTTGATGAAGGTCCAAGCCTTGAGCATCGATTGAGTCGACATCAGGCGGCTGGTCACGACTCGTTGTCGGCCGGGAGGGAGTTCCGTGATCATCGTCAGGTCGAGATCGCCAAACTGTGTCAGGCATAGGCTGCGTGGAATCGGCGTTGCAGTCATCACCAGGACATGTGGTGAGAATTCAGTGCCAGTGAATTTCGCTCGTTGGACGACACCGAACTTGTGCTGTTCGTCCACGATCGCCAACCCGAGTTTTTGGAATTGCACGCCTTCCTGGATCAGGGCCTGCGTCCCCACAATCAACTGTGCCTGTCCCGTCTCGATTTCTTCCAGCATCGCCGTTCGCTGGCGAGATGTCAGAGCCCCGGTCAGCAGACGTCGTTCGACGCGACTTTCGGCCAGCAGCCGATCGATTGTCAGCCAATGTTGCTGAGCCAACACTTCAGTGGGAGCCATGATCACTGCTTGTGTCCCCGCGGCGATGGCTACCAGCATCGCATAGACAGCGACTGCCGTCTTCCCGGCACCCACGTCGGCCTGCAACAGCCGGTGCATTCCCTGTTCACGTGCCAGGTCTGCGACGATTTCGACAATCGCTTGGTCCTGTCCCGCAGTGAATCGAAACGGGAACAATCGACGAATCCGTGCATCGATTTTGGCGGTCGTTGGTAGCGAGATTGCCGGACGGTCTTTTTTCCAGAACCGTCGTCGCATGGCCAATGCCAGTTGGAATTCCAGCAAGTCATCAAACAGAATGCGTCGTTGTCCGGCGTGGAATTCCGCCATCGTGTCGGGCAGATGGACCTGACGCAACGCGTTTGGCAGCGCAACGACGTTTGCGCGTGTACGAAACCCTTCAGGCAGTGGATCGGCAACCAGATGAGCGAAGTCTTCAACGACCGACCTCATTACGCGTCGCATTTCATTCTGTGCCAGTCCCTCGGTCAGTGGATAGACCGGCAAGATGCCGCCTGAGTCTCCGACGTCCTCGCTGCCCAACCACTGGACGCGCGGGTGCGAGAACTCCCAACGGCGCATCGTGAACTTGGGCTTACCTGAGAAGAGCACTCGTTGTCCCAGTTCGAACTTTTTGAACATGAAGGGCTGGTTGAAGAAGATGCCACGGACGTAACCGCCGTCGACCTGTAACAAGATCCCGACGAGTGTTTTGTTGTTCTTCAGTTCCCTGGCGTCACGATCGACGACGACGCCGAAGACGGTCCGTAATTCTTCCTCTTTCAGGTCGAAGATTGTGGACACATGGGTCAAGTCGAGAACATCGCGGGGCAGATTGAACAGTAGATCCGTGACATTGATCAGCCCCAATCGAGCCAGCAACTCGGCACGAACGGGTCCCACCCCCCGCACGAACTGAGCCTGTGTCTGGAGTGGATCGTCAGTACCAACGTCTGTCATGAGACTCAGGTAGCGATGAAGGAGTGCTGCGGAGTGGATTTTCGTGGACCACACACGTGCAGGAATTGATCACCGCGAGCATGGTCCCGACGTTCATCTTTTCGAATCCGCTTACAACTGGCAATTGCGAATGGTTGGAATCGAGCGATTAGCGACTCGCCAGACGATTGACCCAGTTCGGAAAAGCCCTCAGAAATGGCGTTCGAAAAACCTGTGGTCAAAAAAAAGGGGGGGCTGGAAATCCAACCCCCTCTTGCTTGTTGTAGTACAGTATCGCCGAAGCGATACGCTTCAACCGGCGAGCCGGGTTGAAGCATCAGCAGCTAACGGATGACCTGGATCAAGCCTTCTTCGCAGCGGCCTTCTTGGCGGCCTTCTTCGCTGGGGCCTTCTTCGCTGGAGCCTTCTTCGCGGCCTTCTTTGCTGCTGCTTTCTTCTTAACCATTTGCAAGTCCTCTTTCCAAGAGACCCGTGAGTGACTTGTCTCGACCGCTGACGCACCGGGCTAAGCAGTTCGGTAAAGACTTATCATCCACATCGAATCCATTCGATCTGTCAACCTTGACAGATCGCGACCCAGTCCTGTCGTCGTCACCTTCAACATCTTTTCGTCGCGGCAGCAACTCGAAGCTGTTGACTTGACAGTGATCTCAGAAGCAGAACTGAAATCGAACTGGGCGTCATCCTACGTATTTCGTTTTTTAGTTCAAGCCATTTCTGCTCAATACAGCGCAGAAAATGAACGTTTTTTCAAAGTTTACTGCGCGCTGTTCCACTCATCAGCACGTCGTTCAATCAACATCCCTGCTCCTGTTGAGATCTAAATGCCGTCGTTTTTTATGACAAGTGTAGTACGAAAAATGTGGGTAGGTCTCGGGTCGCTCTCCACTTCACTGTTCTGCGCAAAAGCCTACAAAATCAGGCTTTTGTGATTTTGTGTGACTGGTGTTTCAAGTGTTTTGCGATCAATCGATACCGGCGCAATCAATGTCATTCTTGAATGCGAATTGCTGATGATCGTGACGTACTGTTGTGACTCGTTGTTGGTTCGATCGAGGCTTTCCACAATCGTTCGATGACTCGAAAACATTTTTTGAAAAAGTCAACCGACAAACGCCTTGATGATCCTCATTCAACCGCGTCGAGTACATCGATCGAGGGCGTGTCGACAATCGCACGAGGTGACAACGACATCATTTGT